>Ga0164310_10001038_pt1 | contig 15424 bp, 13 predicted proteins | sample GuaBasSedimGuay1_FD_121795 | JGI IMG/M metagenome (GOLD analysis project Ga0164310, IMG submission 121795) | Subseafloor sediment microbial communities from Guaymas Basin, Gulf of California, Mexico - Guay1, Core 4569-9, 0-3 cm | ecosystem: Environmental > Aquatic > Marine > Hydrothermal vents... | reverse complement strand
TTACGAAAACCGGAGCCGCGGGAAGACGATATCAACTAAAGAGATAGCACCCGCCAGCCGCTCATAAGTTTTTTTTCGATAGGTTCAGACAGAGGCCCCAGGCGGGTTTGTCACCGATGGGCTGGAGAGGTGGTTCCTCCAGAAGAACAGGCCTTTTGACGGGATTACAGAGTGTCAAATCTGATTTGTTGAACTGTGACCAGGCAACTCGCCTTGAAAATAATTAGGCTTCCAACCACCCGACGATACGATATACTTTAGCCATGCGGCGTGGCAAGATATGCATGTCGTACTTGAGCTTGTGTTGAATCCGCCGAGTATTGTCAGGAGAAAGATTATGCTTTCTACCATTTGTCGGTGTATGCGGTCGGGGCTGGGGCGATTTTTGCCGCTGTTCTTGCTAATCGGATGTTGCCTCCCGCTGGGTTGCGGCCGGGACAAGCCTCAGCAGCCTAAAGATCGCCTCGTATCGGTTAAGCTCACCGATGAAACGGGAGCAATAGAGATCGAGTGCATGAATGTCCAGCGAGGGCGCTTCCTCGCTGCAATAAGGGCGGCAAAGACCAAAAAGGACGGCACGGATAGCTATGAGTTTCTCGCCTTAGATGGAGACCTGCTATACATCGAACTGGGATTAGTTGACAAGGCCGGCAAGCCAGCAGGCAAAATCTCCTTTCCATACATATTTCGCGGGGATGAAAAAATGCCACTGGCTTTTTCCAGCCAGCCTGGCCTGGTGAAGTTGAATGGCGAAGTTATCTGTGTAGACTTGCAAAGCCGGTACTCGATGGATCATGACCCAACCGGCTGCAAAATTAAAGACGGTTCGCACGCTTTTGCTTAGTGGCCATGCCGCAACCGATACAGCAGCCCTGGGCAGAATGGTCAATTCGGGTATCACGGTTGTAATCAAGAACCGCAAGACTGACAGCCCCACATCAAGCCCCACATCAAAGCCTGCCGTCAAGTCAATAGCAAAGATTGAAGCGGATGTTTGCGAAGCGTTAATCGCCGCCAGGCCCGTCTGCATTTTTATGGCCGACAAGATAGAGATAGGCCAACACACGATTGATCAGCTCTCAAACCTTACACATCTGGTGTGTAACGCCGATAATATGCCAGACCTGACAAAGCTACAAAAACTTCAATTTCTCGCTGCTGAATTTCAAAACAGTGCAGCCCTGGCCTCGCTGGCCCAATTGCCCCGTCTTCAAGGCCTGTATATGCTGCCGTCAGACAATAGCCATGTTGACTTCGCACCGCTACGGAAACTCAAGCATCTTCGAACTCTCCAGATTGCACACGGCGGAAGGATTACGAATCTCGATATTTTGAGCGACATGCACGACCTGCGAAGTTTGTCCATGTCGCTAGGCCCGGAGGTCAAGAGCGTTGCCCCCATTGCAAAACTGACGAACCTTACCGAACTGGCCCTTATGGGAATACCGCCAACCGTCAAAGATATCAGTTCTCTCAAGAAGTTGAAAAACCTCAAAGTGCTTGTGGTCAATGACAACTACTTAGAGGCACACCATAAGGAATTTGACGAGATTCGCAAAGCCTTGCCTGAATGTCAGATTGTGGGTTTCTGCATGGGCTCGATATGGATTTTGCCGCTCACCCTCGCATCGATTGGATTGGGTGTCTGGTGGCGCCGGCGGTTTGCGACGAGAGGGGCTGCGTGATGAGCCGACAGTATAGTCGCTCCGGTCTGGCACTACTCTTTTCGGCAGGCATGGTGGTGTTTGCATTGTGTGCCCATCGGGAGGCTCTGATATTGCCGCGACTGGCTGGGCTTCTGATAGCGGGCTTGGCTCTTGTTGTGGGGATGGCCAAATCATCTCAGCCGCGGGAACTGCTGGGCGTGGCTCGCCTTGGGAAGTATCGCCTGATCAGCATCCCATTAGCTGTCAGCTCAGCATGTGCCTTAGCGGTTTTCTATCGTTGTTTGCAACACCAATCGCCATTGCCGGAGGAGCTGGCGTGGTTTTGCATACCAGCGGCAGGTATCGGCATCTGTGAGGAGATCGCGTATCGTGGCTTCGTGCAGGGCAGCTTGCGGAGGTATGGCCTGTGGGTGGCGTGCATTGGCGGAGCGGTTGCTCATGCAGCCTATAAGTGCAGCATGGTCGCCTTGCCGGATGTAGCAGTTCGGACGGAACTGCTGTGGCTGGGAGCGGCAACGGTGTTTTTCAGTATCATATTTGGACTGATAAGAGAAGCCTGCGGCAGCGTGCTGTTTCCCGTCCTGGCCCACGCGACCTTCGATGTCGTAACCTACGGCGACCTGTCAGCCGCACCTTGGTGGGTGGGTATGTGAAGGTCGATTTGAAGCTGTCTACGATGACCAATTTCGAGCGAAGCGGGAACTTTGTTAGCGATAGATTTGTATCATGACTATGGTTTGGAGCTGAAACACGGCACCGTAGCCCTTGGCAAAACCCTTATGTTGAGCGGGTTCAGGGAACCCTACGTCGAGAAAATCTTGATCATCTAATCATTCTCAACGAACGACATTTGTGGCGAATTCTTTCCGAGTTCATTGATTATTACAACACCACCAGGCCACATTTGTCGCTAAATCGTAACTCGCCAATACCGAGAAAAACTGATCCGCCATCAAACGGGAAAATCATCTCGACACCAATCCTCGGTGGCCTGCATCATCGCTACAACCGCGTAGCGTAGCTGCTGGCTGGCTCCTTCAGCAAAACAACGACTTTCTTCAGTTGTCGCTCTCCGTCTGCGCGAACAGTGAAAATACTCAATTTTCACAAGCGTTCTCAGCCAAAAACTGCACTCCAAAGACCAATATCAACATCGACTATCTTGCCAATCCGTTTTTTCGGAATCGAAAAACAGCCGGATGGGATTTTCGGTAGGGACAGGTTCCGCTGGACGAAATTCTGGCGGAATTGAAGGAGAAACTAATCACCAAGCCCGATTACATCACACTCAGCAGCTCGGGTGAACCGACTCTTTATTCGCGTCTGGACGAGTTGATCGCAGGTATCCGCTCCATGACGGATATTCCCATCGCCGTGCTTACGAACGGATCGCTGTTGTGGAAGGAGGAAGTACGCAGCCAGATCGTGGATGCGCATCTGGTTATCCCCTCGCTGGACGCCGGTGACAGTGCGATGTTTGAAGCCGTCAATCGCCCCGAAAAAAACATTTCCTTTGAGCAAATGATGGAAGGGCTGATCGCGTTCCCAAGGGAATTTCACGGTGAGTATTGGTTAGAGGTGATGTTGATGAAGGGACACACGGGAATCATTGCAGATGAGCAGAAAATCGCCGCCTATGTCAAGAAAATCAATCCTGATCGCCTGCAGATAAACACAGTCACCAGACCACCAACCGAAGACTACTCGGTAACTATACAGCCCCAACGCCTGAAGGAGCTTGCCGCGTTGTTCGACCCGCCAGCAGAAGTTATCGCAGACTTTCGCGGCGTTCATGCCCAAAGTGATTTTCAAGCCGGGCGTGCGAGTGTTCTGGAATTGCTACAACGTCGCCCTTGTTCCATAGATGACATCGCTGATGGAATGAGTATGCATCGAAACGAGGTCATCAAGTACATTGAGGAACTCAAGGCCAAGGGATTATTGGAAAAGCGTTGCTCTGGTAAAAAGTTTTTTTATAGCGCGATTCAAAAAGCATAGCGCAGGGAGGCGTACACATTTGAATCCTGCTCAAATTGGCCAAAGAAAGTATAGGGATGCTCACCGAAGAATATGTTGCCCCCAGCTTCTACGGTCCAGTTATCATCGATCTTATATTTGATATTGGGACGCATGTAGACGTCATTGTCAGTAGGGGAGTAGTATGTGAAAAGCCCAATCGTCAGGTTCTGGTTGAGCAGTTGCTTGGTGACTCGAAACGTAATCACATGCCGGTCTTTGTCGGCGGGGTGTTGGCCGGGCGGAAGTGTGCGAAGGTACCTGTCATGATTCATCATGATTTCAATGTAGTATTGCAACCCAATGGTGAGTTCCTTGGCTACTTCCGGTAAATCCATTTCGTAACCGGCCAGCAGGCGAATCTGGCTGTTTGGAATCAGCGGATCGTCACCACTGCGATCCTCCACGGAGTCATAGTACGCTCCCTCAAAGTTCGCAATTCCACGCCAAAGAGGTCCGCGAATACTACCACCAGAGGTGTTTAACCGTGGGTAAAACGCCTTGTTGCGAGCCATGTCGAAACCTTCCGGGGTATTGTAGAAACCCCAGTGTCCGTAGGCAGCCAGCTCGTAGCTCCCAAATTTTCGCGACAATCGCGCGGCGTACTCGGCATCGGAAAACCACTCGCTTGGCAGATCGTCCTGGACGATTGCATTTCTACCGGCCAGATGGTTCATGTTCTGGTTGAAGTAACTGAGTCGCCGGCCTGATACGAAGCGGCTGGGATTCATCAGGGGAATGAACACAAAGTCCAGATTAACAATCTTGCTGAAGGCACTGATTTTTATCGCATCTGAGGGAGCCTTAAGATACTCCAAATCCCGGCCTGTGAAAAACGCCTGCCAGTCCTTGGGAAAAAGGTCGTTGACGAAAAGCAGATCAGCCGTCCCCCATGTAAGTATTTGCCGCCCAACCTTCACATCCATCCAGTTCAATGGACTAAAACCAACCCACGCTTCACGCAGGTCGAACCAGCCACGGCCGCGTCGCAAATCCATCCCGGCCGGCTGATTAGCCACCGGGTCGTACAAAAAATCGCCGGTGAACTTCATCCTGAACCAGTCGGTGTCTTTTTGCCATTCCAGCTGAAGGCGTGTTTCTCCTATCGAGGCCTGCTTTTCGTAGGGATCATTCTGCGTACGAACACCACCGCGAACCTCCATGAAACCGCTAAGCCCCGCGGCTTTGAGGGTTTCCATAAACGTCTTTTCCGTGGTTTGGGGCGGAGGTTGTTTTTTGGTCGTTTCGGTCTCAAGGCCAGACGGAAGTTCGGGTTCGCTAACATCCGCATCCAGGCCATCGGGTAAAAGCGGTGCTGCCTCGTCGGGCTCCAGTCCCAGCGGTAACTCCGGTTCATTCGTCGCCGGTTCGGTTTCAGATTCGTCCAGCCCCGCCGGAAGCGCAGGGGCATCGTCGGCCAGGCACAACGCACCAGACCCGCCAAACGCGACGATTCCCGTCAGAACCGCTAAAACAATAATACTTTTCGTATGCATTAGTCTTTCAAGTATTTCGCGGGTGGACGGCGCAGGTATCGCTCGGTGAAGATGCTTTCTGGAATCCCGGTGTCGTACTTTATATCCGAGTACATTACCTGCGTGTATCTATTGGTTCTAAGATCGGTCATGCGGGCTTTGACGACTGTCCAGTATCCCTGGATTTGTTTTACTCCCTTGGCTTCGTATCGACGGTACGCCTTACCACCCCGATCGTAGTACTCGGTCTTGATTACCATGAACGTTTTGCGGTGTATCCACGTTTTGTAGTAACTGAAGTCAACGCCTTTAGGTTCTTTCGGTGTGCTTTTGAGTACATAATAGTTCTTTGTGGTTTCGACGAGCTCATGCGTGTCGTATGCGATGTTTCTCCCTGAGATATCCTCGTAGAAAAAGTCGCTACCGATAAAACTGGTTCGCTTTTCACTACCAGCGATGCGTTTGACGAGGTCGAGTTTTGGTAGATATAACCAGCGGTCGTCGTCTTTGTCCAGGTGTTTCCAGACTAAAAACGCCATCTTGCTGACATCGGCCGGTTTGTGGAAGAACACGTAGAATTTTTGCTGACCTGCGAACTGCTCTTTGTTCTTAGGTACATTTTTATCATGTTTCGGATCCGGGGCATCCCAGCGAAGAATGGTCAGTGCGCGTTGGCGTGAGCGGTTTTGGGAATCCACAATGTCCATCTTCACCCGAGCCTTACCGTCGGATCCCTGATAGTAGGCAGTGAAATTTGCCTTCTCGACAATCTGATCCACGGTAAGTTTTTTATCTTCAGCGGCGGATGATGTTACTGTTATAAACAGCCCAGAGCAAAAAACAGCAGCAATAAGTAATTTCGTTTTCATGATATTTTCTCCTCATCTAATTCATCTGTCTGCAATGTGCGGCATTTCGCCCGGCGGGATAACCACCCGCAGAGTATCGCTGATACCGCAATTACACTTATCGACACCCATGTTACAACGCCCCAGCCAAACGAAGAATACAGATTTATCGCCACTAATACCACAACTGTTACGGAAGCAACTACGCACAATCCACAATTGCATCCGGTGGGCATGACACTTGTTTCCCGACGGAACAATCGCTTTTCCATTACTCGCAAAAGGGCCGGTAACAGCAGGAGTGTCGCTGCTCCACTGACCAGCAGAATCGCCGCCAGCAGAATACCAACAGTACGATAGGGCATCAGTGGAGCCAGCAGCAACGGTGTAAACCCGGCAGCGATTACGATAATGTTACGGGTGATCGCACGGGCAGGTTCTTTAAATACATGCGGAGCAGTCGCTTCCCATGTTTTGTAACGCGTGTACATTTGACGCGCCCGAACAAGAAAGTGAATGGCAAAATCGACGGCCAATCCCAATGTCAGGCTGCTCAGCACAGCTACGGGCATGTCATAGTCCTTACCGACGAGGCCGACGACTCCATAGATGGCGGCGATCGTTATCGTCAGGGGGATCATGCTGAGCAATCCCCAAAGGGCAGAGCGGAACAGGATTGTCATCAGTAGAAATACAACAAGAAAGCTACCGGCGAACGCCCTCAGCATACCCCCAACCATCTTATCCTGCCAGATGATGTTGATGTACGTCAGCCCAAACCAATTTGTTTTCAGCCGAACCGGTGCAGGGTGCGAGGCCAGATATTTTTCAGTTGCCAAAACAACCTTTTCCATATCTCTATTGTTCCCACTGGTCAGTTGCACCCACATGCTGGCGGTCTGATAGGCATCTTTCCCGCTTACAGTAACGAAGTGGGTCAAGTCTTGAGGCCGGTGCGAAGATTCAAACTGAATCAGGCACTCGGCGACGGCTTCGGGGGTATCGGGAATGCGGTAGTACTCTTCGATCTTCGGATCGTCCACGTTGCTGGCAAGCAGGTCGCGGTGAACTGTCTTGACGATGTCAGCCAGCGAATTACTCTTACCCACAACCCCGCTCTTACCAATACCCTCCTGCAACTGCGACTGCCATCTCAAAACGTCCGGGCGTTTGAAAACTTCCTCACCATCATCACCATCATACTCCAGGGACAGATACCCCATGTACGTTCCACCGAAATGGTCGTTCAGAACCCGGTCGGCGACACGGATGGGATGGCTTTTAGCGAACCATTTGACCGGATTGTCGTTAATATTGATTTTGCTGATCCCATAGGCGGAGATCAGGATGATTACAACGGAGATCGCGAGAATTGGTTTGGCCTTTCTGTATGTGGCACCACCAATCCAGTGCAGGGATTGACCCAACCAACCCTTTGGCGCGTCGTCGGTATCATCAGTGTGATGGACGGCTCCGAAGTTCTCAAGACGCCTGGGCGAGATGAACATCACAAATGCGGGAATGAACGTTACGGTCAGCAACCATGCGAACATGATTCCTGCAGCTACGAATATCCCGAAGACCTGCACGGGCGGAATCGGCGTCAAGGCAAGCGATGCAAAACCGGCTGCCGACGTCAGCGAGGTATAGAGCATCGGAGCGAATAGTTCGTCCATGACGGCAATCATGGTTTTTTTGCGGTCTCGCGTTGCCTGATATTTCTCGAAGAAATCGCTGATGATGTGGATACTATCGAGCACGGCGATGGGCATGATGAAAATGGGAATCATGCTCGACATGATGTGAATCGGGAAACCGCACAATATCAGCGCTCCCATAGTCAGAATTACGGACACCATCGCGATGATCATCGGGCTGACAACGACGATCAGTTTGCGGAAGAAAAATAACATCAGTACAAAAATAAGGATCATCGCCGCCGGTGCGGATATCCCCATCTGAACGAACATCTCAACGCCAAAGGTATCTTCCGCCACCGGAAGCCCGGTGATGTGAAATTCTTCCGGGCCCTCGCCAAATTCTGCTATTTTCCCCTGAAGGGCACGATAGATATTGTAGCTGAGCTTCTTCTCTGTGATGGGAAGATACATCGCAATGGCCTTACCGTCCTCGCTGACCATAGTACCGTTGAGAAACGGTATGCGCTGAGCCTTGGCGCGAATCGCATCCGCTTGGGCTTGGGTCTGGGGCGGTTCTGTCATTAACCAGCTGAATACAATCGCTCCGTTTCTCGGTTCGATGGAGTCCACATTCGAAGGGGCAATTACATCATTTGGAATGACACCACGAAGTTTTTGGCGAAGTGCAGAAAGTTTACTCGTATCGGAACCTTCGGTGCCAGCAGGACTGTCAAGTCCGAGAATCCCGCCGGGTTCTCCTGCATCCAACCCTTCAACAGAGGGTTCTTTCTGCCGCTTGCTTGCGCCTGTTTCACCAAACTGGAGGCCCTTGGCGAACTGCGTCAGCTCGTATATTTTCTTTAGCGAGGACGGATTGAATACACCGTTGGGATCATGCTCGTTGGCAACCCCGACAACGACCATGTCGTGCAGGTCCATCCGTTTCTTCATCTTGTTATGAAAGATACGAACTGGCTCGTCAGATGGGAGCATGTTTTCAGGGTCGGTGTCAACGGTAACGGTTGGCAGAAAGCTCAAACTGCGCGAAAAGCTCTTGATTCCTTCCGGGAGCGGTTTGATCAGGTGAAGTGACGGTAAGGCCGCGGCCAAAAGAACCGCGACTGTCAACCCTACCATCATACCAGTAACAAGTTTATAACGTTTCAGCGAAAACGCTGTTATTCGAGATCCGACTTTCATTTTCTATTCCTTTTCAATAATGCTCAAAGTTTATCTTCTGTTCAACCGCCCCGACAATATTTTTTGGGGGGGGTATACCGGCCGGTTCGCCTACACTCTTCCCGTTGGCACTGTGCGAGCCTTTTACTTTTATCGCCTCGTTCGTTCAACTCTCGTGAGACAATCACGGTATTATTCCATGTGCCTTTTGGCTGCATCAGACAACGGCTCGACTGACTGCATGCCAATGAAACGCTCAACTTCATGACCGTCTTTTACAAAAACCAGCAGCGGGATCGCCTGCACGCTAAACTGACTTGCCAAGGCGGGGTTCTCGTCAATATTGACTTTGGCGATAGCCAGTTCATTGTTGCGTTGGGCCAATTCGTCCAAAACCGGGGCCATCATTCGACAAGGTCCACACCATGGCGCCCAAAAATCCACTACAGTCAAGCCCTTAGACACGGCTTGGGTGAAATCCGATTCGTTCAATTCCTGTATACTATTTAGTTCCATTTGAGTTCTCCAGTAAATGTTCCTTTACACATACACAGTGTGTTGTTAATGACTTTATTTGATGACTCCCTTTAGCATCTCGGCCTCATCCTTGGCAACGTCTCCGCCCATAACCTTCGCAACTGTACCCCCGAACATCTTACCCATCAGCCCCATGTTCATCCCGGAGATATAGACCTTGCCGTCATCTCCCTGGTAGACACCCCAAGCACAGGGCATGAGCGTGGAGACTTCGGGATTATCCGTGAGTACCTTATTTGCATGTTCAGCGTTGCATAACTCCACAAGTCGAACCTGTCGATCCAGTGGGACCCCATGCTTGGCCATGGTTTTATTCAGGTTTCGGATTGCCGGGCAATACCACCCCTGCCCCACAATCGCCGCCCTTAGCGCTTCGGTGGTCTTCTCTACGGTTGAATATTTGCTCTCGTGAACCGTGAGCATCATGCTTGGCATGGCTTTCCACCCGATCAGTCCGAGCAGCCCCATGCCGGCGACGAGCCCGATCAGTAAAAATATGATGCGTGACTTCCATTTGCCAGGGCTTGGGGAAGCTTTCTGGTCAACCACTTTGGCTTTTCCGGTTTCAGTTTCTGTCATCATTGTTCTCTTTCCTTTCCCATTGGTTTATGTGTCTGAAGGTATGTCCCGGATTCACGTTCCGAATGTTCCCGTCAGACTGTCAATTGTTGTCTATTTCTCCACGTTTGAAAAATCTTCAATCGCTTTGTGAACGAGTTTGGTATACATCCACGCTGGTCCTCCCCCCAGCACGCAGGCAACAAATGCAGCCTCCATGATCTCATCGTTTGATGCACCTTCATGATGAGCCGCCCTCACATGCCATGCAATGCAGTAGCTGCACTGCTTGACAACTGAAAGGGATATTGCAATAAGTTCCTTGTTTTTTTTTGAGAGGGCACCTTCGGCCATTCCGGCCTTGTCAAACCCCACCAGTCCTTTGATGAAATCCGGGTATTCCCTGGCGATTTTACGCCCTTGTTCTTCCGTAAACTGAAGTTCCTGTTTCATGTCAGTGATATTGTTCATGCCGGTTTTCTTTCTGCATCTTCTGCCAAACCAAGTAAAAGCTCCCGTGAAGATAATACATGAGAGGGTTTTCCACTGCTGTCCAGAACAAGGGCCTTGTACTCATGCTGACGCTTCATATTTGCCAAAACCGAGTGCAACGGTAATTGGGCTGATGACAGTACGACGGGTTCCAGCTGCATTGACGACAGGGATGTGTCATAAGGGGCCTCGTCGGCAAGCGAATCAATTAATGTGCTTTCTGAAATCATGCCCACCGGTTTGTCCTTATCGTCCAGAACCGCAAGAGAATGAATATGTTCCTCAGCCAGTAACTTGAGAGCCTGGCGGATCGTATCCGATAAATGAAGTGAAAAGACCCCTTCAAGCATGACGTCTTTCACGGTCGCTTCGGGCGCAGTACCAAAGATGCGATCCATAAACTTTACATACCACGCCGCAGATTGAACCTGAATAATATAGGCCAATGCAATAATCAGTGAGATTTGAGAACCATTTTCAGTAAAAGCCGTCATCGCAATCGCCAACGCAATCGAAAGATTCCGCATAACCGTACCGTATACCAGCGCAATTGCATCACCCCGATTAAACAGCATTCGTCCCACGATAGTACTGATCGTAAAGTTCAGTCCATACAGAATCACGAGCGGTACGATGAGTCCAACCAGTTGTCCCGGATTATCAGCAATGGAATGGGCCTTCAATGCCAACGCCACGAAGACCATACCAAGAACACCCAATGTAGAAAATGGGGGGAAGATTTTTTTGATGTCTTTTTGATATTTCGCCTGTCCGTATCGCCAGATTAACAGGCGCTGTGTTATGTGCCCCAATACCAGCGGAAGGAGAACCACGATTATGATTTGCCTGAATATCCGAAGTAATGGAATGTCAATGACCGTCCCCATCAACCCCTTGATGTAGAGGGGTGTCAGAACCGAGCCTATAAGCAACCCGAAGACTGTCATTTTAACTGCTGCGGACATATTCCCGCGAGCCATCCCCGTCCACGAGATGGTCATCCCCGATGTTGGAAGAAGGGCTGCCAATAATAACCCCAGAGCGAGATAGGATGAATCGGGAAAGGCAATTTTACCCAGGGCGAATGCAAGAAATGGAATAACAGCAAAGTTCAATATCTGGGTAACAATCTGGACTTTAGCGTCACCCCTTACGAAAATTTTCCTGATCTGAAGATTGACCATCATCGGATAGACCATCAGGAAAGTCAGCGGGAGGACAAGTTGCTTTAGCGGCTTGGCGTCAATAGTCAATCCCGTGACAAAACCTCCCAGCATGACAATGGGAATAGCCCAAATCAGTCTTTTTTGTAACAAGCGTAACAGATCAATCATTTTAGCCGATTCCTTTTCTTTGTATTTCTTTTTGAATATCACATGCGCAATGGGATTTTCTGTTTATGCTTCCTTTGCATACGGCCACATGAGGAGTCCACCATCCAATACTCTCACATCCTTAAACCCGTTGCTTTTGAGGATCAATGCGGCTTCGTATCCACGCAGCGAAATTTTGCAGAAGCAAACGACAGGCTTATCTCGCGGAATATCACTAACCCGATCTCGAAGCTGACCCAGCGGAATCAATGTTGCACCGGGTAAGCGCACCTGCTTATATTCAGCAGGACTTCGGCAGTCGAGAAGTACAATATCTTCTCCCGCGTCGAGAGCGTTTTTGAGTTCGGAAGCTGAAACTCCCGTAAATACACCATCCAGCTTATTCCGCATTACATTGGCGGCTGTCAGGATATTGTCAACTGCGGGTGAATACGGGGGAGCATAGCAAAGGTCTGAATTCGCCAGCTGGTCTACGGTCATATTCGCCGTTAGCGTCATCGCCGCGACGTCAATACGTTTGTCACCAGCCCCCGCACCAACCGCCTGGACACCGAGCAGTTTTCGGGTTGATTTTTCAGCGACCAGCTTCAACAAAAGCGGGCGGGCTGAGGGCATAAAGTGTGCTTTGTCGGGGGCTGGTGTTAAAACGACTTCGACGTCATAACCCGCTTGGCGAGCTTCATGTTCAGTCAGGCCGGTACGGGCTACACAGTAATCAAACACCTTGCATACAGAACTACCCAGCACACCGGGGAAAGCGTCGTTCACACCGCATATCTGGTTAGCAACCACTCGCCCCTGCTTATTGGCAGTTGATCCAAGGGGAACAAACATTGCTTTTTTCGTCAACAGATGTTTAACCTCCACGCAATCCCCGGCGGCATAAATGTCCGGGTCTGATGTTCGCATGTGCTGGTTCACCTGGATCCCACCAGTTGTTTTACCGATAGTCAAATCTGCATCTTTCGCCAGGTCTACATTCGGACGAACCCCAACAGCCATGATAACGATGTCAGCCGGTATATTACCTTTGGAAGTTCGAATTCCACTTACCTGATCCGGGTTTTTTTCGTTTCCCAGGATTTCCTTGACGCCAGTTCCGGTAAGTACCCGCACGCCTTTGGATTCCATATAGCGTTCAACCAGTTTAGCCATATGTTCGTCAAGCATCGTGAGAATCTGATTCAGTTTCTCTACAATCGTCACCCTGCATCCGTTCTCGGCGAAGGCTTCGGTCATCTCCACGCCGATAAGCCCACCACCGACAATCACAACATCCTGTGCTTTTTTCCTGGCAAGTTGTTCCCGGATGCCCTCAGCGTCTTCGACACCATGAAGCGAGAACACACCTGTTTTGTCAACCCCGGGAATCGGTAATCTAACCGGCCTCGCTCCTGTGCATAGAACCAGCTTATCGTAATTGATCCAGGAAGCTACTTCGGTGTCATCAGCTCCGGCGATCCCGACTCGTTTTGCTTTCCGATCTATCGTGATAACCTTTGTGGCATTTAGCACATCCACATTCTTAACGTTTTGAAAAAACACTGAGTCCCGAACAGTACCAACCGGCGTGGACATGAGGGTTTTCTGGTCTTTGACTACACCCGAAACATAGTAAGGCAACCCGCATCCCGCATAGGACAGAAGGATTCCTTTTTCGATGATTGTCACCTTTGCACCTGGGTTCATCCGAACGATTCGCGATGCCGTTTTTGGCCCGGCTGCGACTCCACCAACAATAACAATGTGAGGTTGCTCTGACATAATGTTACCTTTCGTTTATTTTTAAATAACGTCCATTGGACAGACTTTGTCGATTCCACTTCGATACCGAGTCAACAAACACAAATTCCTATCTAGTCAGGTTGTGTTTTCTGTCCAATACAAGTGAATGACATGAATGACATACAACATTGCAACAACTGTGCCATAGTTTATTTATGCTCGTATCTTCTTGTGCCAAAAGTAATAATAAATTTTTTGCACCAAACCTCCTTGATTGCAGTTGCAATATATGCAATAATAAGTTTATTGCATATGCAATACCATGGTATGATATGCATGAACTTTATGCAAAGGAGCAAGACATGGTTAACAGTTCGCACTTTGGGATGGATCAATACCAACTCATACTCGACTCTCTTTCTGAAGGAGTCTGCACGGTTGATCGAGCGTGGAACATTACCAGCTTCAACCGGGCCGCTCAGAAACTTACAGGCGTACCGGCAGAAAAGGCGATTGGTCTACCGTTTGGGGATATCTTCCGCTGCGAAGTTTGCCACTGCCAGTCCTTGCTGAGGGGTATCATGGAAAACGGGCAGCAGGTACATGATGTCAATACGCAGATTACTGACAGCAAGGATAAACCTATGCCCGTAAGCCTCAATGCTGCTCCATTTTGCAATGAGCATGGGGATATTGACGGTTTGGTAGCTACTTTTCGTAACAACCGGCCTATTGAAACACTTCGCAAAGAATTAAGACACACGTTTACCTTCGGAGATATCGTAAGCAAGAGCGACCAGATACTGCGAATTTTAGATATCCTGCCTAATGTTGCCGACAGCGATAGTCCTGTCCTGGTAACCGGTCCCAGTGGTACTGGTAAGGAATTGCTGGTTCGTGCAATTCACAATGCAAGCCCTCGTAGGAGCAGGCCTTTTGTAGCGGTAAATTGTGGGGCGCTGCCCGATAATCTGCTGGAGTCAGAACTCTTTGGTTATAAGAAGGGAGCGTTTACAGATGCCAAGAGCGACAAGCTCGGCCGCTTCGCTCTTGCCGAAGGGGGAACTTTGTTTCTTGATGAAATTGGAGATATCTCTCAGGCAATGCAGGTTAAGCTACTGCGGGTCGTGCAGGAGAAAATCTATGAACCGCTTGGGGCAACCATATCCGTAAGTACAAACGTACGGATTGTTGCAGCGACTAATCGTAACCTTCGCAGCATGGTGGAAATGGAGACTTTTCGGTCTGATCTCTACTATCGCCTGAACGTAGTTGGGCTGGAAGTACCCTCTTTGGCAGATCGCCGGGAAGACATTCCGCTGTTGGTGGATCACTTTATGGAGAGGTTGAACGCTGAAAAGGGCCGGAGTATTACACATATCTCTCCACGAGCGATGGAACGGCTTATGAGGTACGACTATCCGGGAAATGTTCGGGAATTGCAAAATATCATCGAACGGGCATATATTCTCTGCCGTTACGATGAAATCCGGGAGGAGTGCCTCCCACCGAGTTTACTGGAAGCAGCAGGGCCCGCTACGAACGATGTGCAACCAAATCGTTTTGTCAATCTTCGCTCGCTTGACCCGGAAGAAGAAGAAACATTGATTCGCAAGATATTGGCTGGATGTGGAGGCAACCGAAAAAAAGCCGCTTCGCAGCTGGGGATTAATCCCTCAACTCTATGGCGAAAAATGAAAAAGTATTCGATAATTGTGTCAGGAGGCGCTCAAAATAGGCCAGTGATTGGCGCTTCAAAGTAGGCTACCTTTGGGAGAATTTGTTGTGTTTGACATCATATAAAGTGGTAGTAGATGGGAGAAAGTGTTAAGGGTATACCCCTCCCTCCCCTACAACCTAGTACTCTGTTCCACCTAAATTGATGGGTATAGTCGTTTTAGTTTGATTCGGGCCTCGGCTGTTGTGAATCGCCAGTCGAGGCCCACCTTGTCT
>Ga0164310_10001036_pt1 | contig 15433 bp, 15 predicted proteins | sample GuaBasSedimGuay1_FD_121795 | JGI IMG/M metagenome (GOLD analysis project Ga0164310, IMG submission 121795) | Subseafloor sediment microbial communities from Guaymas Basin, Gulf of California, Mexico - Guay1, Core 4569-9, 0-3 cm | ecosystem: Environmental > Aquatic > Marine > Hydrothermal vents... | reverse complement strand
TCGCGCAACTTTTAACAAAAGGAGAATAAGATGATTAAGCTTGCACCCAAAGAAACGATGTATCTCTTATTGTTAGACTTCTTAGATACAATATGTTGGGTAACTTGGAGGTCTGGCAATCAGACACAGGAAGTTATTACACTAGACGATAATCTTCAATCGATTATCTTCGTTAACTTACAAGAGCCTTCTAAATGCGTGGCCCTTGGAGACAAAGAGTGTGAGTTCTTTGTAAAAGACCTTCTTTTTTGTGGCCGCGCGAATGAATACCAAAGAAACCTTTATAAACAAGCCTCTGTACTAGCTCAATACCCAGACTATATCGTATAACCACACTAGAAAGAAAGACCTAGAGACATGCCTGAAGCTCTATATAAGACTTGTACTAAATGTAACAAAGAACTTCCTGTCGCAACAGAGTTCTTTCACAAACATGTTAGTGGTAAGTTTGAAGTCTCCTTTTACTGTAAAGCCTGTATAAAAGCCTATCGTGATTCTCACAAAGAAGAAACAATATAACTTGATTTTTTTCATCATTCCAGGTATAATGATATATATAATCAAATAATAGAAAGTAGACCTACCTGTTTCTCAATGTAGTCCTTGAACTGTTCATAGTTAACTCATCGTAACTACAAAGAAAACTACAAAGGAGATACCCCACCATGGCAAACAAAAAACAAAGCTATAACCTCTTAAAACAAGTAAGAGACCAATTATCGGCTAACGGTATATCGGGTTCCATTGGAGGTTTCCTAACAGAATTGATGATTGGGAGAGACCCTAGACCAGGGATTGGCAGGTTATTTGAGCTGGTATCTGCGATAAAGAAGGACTATCCAACACAGGAAGAATGGGATGAAATCAAGCAGGAAGTACTGGGGAACCCCGTGTATAAAAACGTGATAGTTAGCCTAGACCAGTCTATAAAGGCTGCTGAGAAGCTAATTGGGTACGTTTATCCACGTTTAAACACTGTTTCAGGGACTGTAGAGTTAAGAGCCACAGTAGAGAGGGTACTTAGCGAGGAAGAGCTTGGAGCCTTTGTAGAGGCTTATAGAGAGGTAGTAGAACCTAAGCAGCTACCTGATGCAGAGATAGTTGATTCGGAAGAAGATTAGTATATTCGTTTTAAGTTCTGCGCGACCTAAAAGAAGTGCTCTCTTGTCACGCGTACAAGACAAGAAAACAACCAATATCAGAAAATAAACCAAACATAGTTCAGTTAGGAGGCAAACAAGCATGGCACAACAGCTTACGATAGAATTCATAAAGGAACACTCCTTGTATTTACGCCCTCTTTTAACTGGGTCGTTACTTGAATTTTCCAAGCTTTTCGCCTTGGTTCTTTTCGGCGAACCGTTAATTGTATCAGAACACCATGTAGCTCTATGTAAAGCACTACAGGATGTAGCAGAAGGCAAGACAAGAAACCTTATAGTCAATCTAGGCCCAGGGTATTCCAAGTCACTGATTGCTGTCATAATGTTCAGTGCTTGGAGTTTAGCTAGAAACAATAGAAGCAAGATGCTTCATACTTCGTACTCTGATGATTTAGCTTCTTTGAACAGTAGCGCTGTAAGAGAGATAGTTTCTACAGAAGAGTTTCAGATTCTTTTTAATCAACCTCTTAAATTAGACTCCAAGGCCAAGAAGCGTTGGTTTAATCACTATGGTGGGGGAATGTATGCAACTGCTAGTAACGGACCTGTAACAGGCTTTCGTGCGGGGCAGATGAGTAACAAGAGAGTGTATTCGGGTGCTCTTATCATAGACGACCCAGTTAAGCCTGCTATTAATAACTCGTTAACAGAAATCAACTCTGTCAATGAACGATACATGACTACTCTTAGAAATAGGTTGGCGCATCCGAAGATACCAATTATCATTATCATGCAGAGATTAGACGACAGTGACCTTTCAGGTTTTCTTTTGCGTGGCGGCACCGGAGAAACATGGGATCATCTAGAACTTCCAGCTAATATAGACAACTCTCTATCGTATCCAAAAGAATACACCCATGGTAGACAGATACAACACTCTCTACCTGATGGCCCACTATGGGAATACAAGAACTCAAAAGCAGATCTTAGACTAATTGAACTATCGGATCCTTATACTTATAATTGTCAGTATCTTCAGAGACCCCAAGCTAAAGGTGGCAATCTATTTAACATACAGAATCTTGAGTATTATTCTTCTTATAATCCGGCGATAAACAAAATTATATTAGAGACAAACAAACATATAGATATACTCTTTAAAATAACCACAGCAGATACAGCCTTCAAGACAGGAGAGAGGAACGACTTCTCAGTATTTCAACTATGGGGACTTGGAAGGGATAATAGAATCTACTTGTTAGATCAATATCGCGGCAAAGTAGAAAACTACGATTTAGAGATTCAGTATCGTGCTTTCCTTAAAAAGCACGAATATGTGAAACAAACAAACATAATGGGTATCCGAGACAACTACATAGAAGACAAAGCTTCTGGTACTGGTTTAATCCAAGTCATGAGAAGAGACTTCGGAAAGAACTATATAAAGGATATTCAAAGAAATAGAGATAAAATTTCTAGATTCAAAGAAGCAAATGTATATCTGGTTAAGAAACAAATTGTACTTCCAAGACATTCTGAGTTCACAGGTGATTTTGTAGCTGAGATGCAGTCTATAAAAGAGATGAACACTCACAAACACGATGATGAAATGGATTGCTTTTGCGACTCTGTGGATATACTTCTAATAAAGAATACTACGGGGTACATAGGTTGGGTTTAATCTTCGCGCGAACCATAAAGAAAGGAGCATATACAAATGGCTACCACCTTCAAGAAAACCTGCAAGACATGCAAAGTAGCCTATCCTGTAAGCCTAGAGTACTTCTATCGTAAACTACATGGCAAGTATGGACTTACAGCACACTGTAAAGCCTGTGAGAGAGCTAACTGTCTATCAAGGTACTATGTTTCTATTAGTTCGCCGCAACCAGAAGAAAAACAACCAAGAGAAGCAATACTTGAATGGGAACAAGAATGGAAGGAGTATAACCAAGAGAACAACCAATAACACCAATCTAATAAGCAATAACCAAATTAGTCTGACAAATAGAACACCTAGTTACGATACGATTGATTCTTTTATCTTTCGGCGCGAACAAAAGAATATCTACCTGTTAGACAGAAAGGACATTATATGTCTAAGTCACAACAATCAAAGAAACAAGCCCTTATCCTTCCAAACTCCAATAACTTTAACGATTCTTTAAAATCTCTCGTCTCAGGTCTTGGGACAGAAAAAGACAAGAGAATGAGCGGCACCTATCAATTTGAAACAATACATCACAATGAACTTTCAGCTATCTATTACAGTAACGGCCTGGGGGCGAAGATAGTTAACATACCAGTAGACGATATGACTAGACGATGGAGAAAATACAGTTCTCCTTCTCTTTCTCCTGAAAATCTTTCTCTTCTTTCGGCGCAAGACGAAAAACTTAACACTAAAGGACTCTTCAACGAAGCACAGAAGTGGGCTAGGTTGTATGGTGGGGCTATCATAGTAATGGGAATAGACGGAACAGGAGACCACACAGAGCCTCTAGACATAGACCGTGTAACGAAAGACTCTTTAAAATACCTACATGTATTCGATAGGCATGAAGTATCTTCGTGTGAGATAAATAATTCTAATCCAGCGGCACCAAATTTCAGACAACCTGAATACTATATCCTTCCTAATCAATCGGACAAGATACATTACACAAGGGTATTACGTTTTGATGGGGTAAAGATGCCTTGGAGGCTTAGGAAGATGAATTCTTACTGGAATGCATCTATCTATAACTCTATTTACAACGATTTAAGGAATTGCGATACGATTAAAGACTCTACAGCTACCTTAGTACTTGAAGCTAAAAAAGATATTGTTCAAATTGAAGGCTTGAAACAAATGATTCTCGCTGGCCAGGAAGATAAGATTATTGAACGTTTTGCCTTGGCGGATCTAATGAAAAGCAACTTCAATATGCTTTTGTTAGATGGAGACGAGTCGTACCAACAAGTTACAAACGGTTTTGCTGGACTACAAGGACTAGTACAACAATACTTGAATGTCCTCGCTTCTATCTCCCAAATTCCTGCAACAAAACTTCTTGGAGAATCGGCACCCGGATTAAATAGCACTGGTGAAGAGCAGACTAAAATGTACTATGACTATATATCTGCATTACAGAAAACAGAATTCACTCCAAGCCTAACTAGACTAGATGAGATACTAGTTAGAAACCTCTTTGGCAAGCCAGTAGAAGATTTGAAATCTACTTGGAATTCATTGTGGGAGCTTTCTGATACTGAGAAGTCTACTATACAGAAGAAGAATGCAGATCGTGATTCTATTTACTTAAGTACAAACGTTGTTTCTGTTGAAGAGGTGCGCGCGGAATTAAAAGAAGAAGAAACTTACGACAATCTTCAAGAGACCGCAGCACCCGCTGTAACAGAAGAAGGCAGTTAAACACATACCTAACCTTACCTATAGGCTACAGCCCCTCTAAGGGGGCTTGTAGCTCTATTCTTGGTTATATCAGTTTTATTCTGTAGAAATTGGACAATTCTATCATAATATGATATACTATATCATAAGATCAAATAGATTTGTTCTAAATCTTATCTAGTTTTTACCTGTCTCTTTCTAAAGGAACTCAAAACCATGAAGTACTTTTCTGACTCAACATTATCGACTCGTGAAATCAATGCGGATGGGTTCTTGCAAGCTACATCTGGTTATGCCAAGCCTGGAATCCAAGAGTATTCGAGGGGTGTATTTGAAGATAAAGAGCTTCCTTCTTTCCTTTTGGCCGCGCCAAACTTAAAAACCATACGCATACTACGTTCGAAAGAGGAAGTGTTCAGTAAGAAGTCATTAGCTTCGTTTACTAACAAGCCAATCACACAGGGACACCCTATAGAAGGTATTGTAACGCCTAAAAACATTAAACAGGTTCAAGTAGGCTTTACTACGAACGAGCCTATAGAGGTAAACGGTATTGTTACAGGCAACCTTATTGTTCAAGACGAAAACGCAATTCAATCCGTTCTAATTGGAAAAGACCAGATATCAGCTGGTTATACCGCCGATGTAGAATGGAAACAGGGAGTTCATCCGGTATTCGGTAAGTACGACGGTGTACAGAAGAATATACGGGTTAATCACATAGCAATCGTGCGGGCTGGCCGTGCGGGAAGCACAGTCAGAATTAACGATGCAAAGGAGACACAGATGGAAAAAACATTAACTATCAACGGTGTCGAGATGACCTTCACGGACGAACAATTTGAAGCCGTAGAGAGTCTCGTTACCAAGAACAAGGAATTATCTGATTCTATTGAAGCAAAAGATGCAGATCTTTTAAAGAAAGAAGAAGAACTTGTTCTGAAAGAAACAGCCTTTAACGACCAAAAGGAAGAATTTTCTAAGGTTTCGGGCGAACTAGAAGCAGAAAAAGCATTAAAACTTACTGCTGAACAACTTGACGGCCTTGTAGCTAAGAGAATCAATCTTGTGGATTCAGCTCGTTCACTCGATAAAGAGATTGAAGCTACTGGCAAAACCGATAAAGAACTAAAAGAACTCTGTATCAAAAAGGTTCTTGGAGATTCTTTTGATCTTACAGACAAAGAAGATTCTTTTATCGACGGCGTATTTGAAACTATTCTTAATCAAAAAGCAGAAACCAAAGAATCAGATACTCTTGCTAAAACTCTTGTTGATACCGAAGAAGACAAAGAAACAAAGCAAACAGCTGCTGAAAAGTACAGTGAAGCTACTCGCTCTGCCTGGCAAAATAAATAGAAAACATATAACTTAAACAATCAATCAACTATAAATAGATACAATTTGTATCTTGAAAGGAAATCAAAATGAGTATTCAAACAAGCGTAGCCTTAGCTCCTGCTGTTAGCCTTCCCGGTAGTGCAGATGCAGGTCCTATGAGAAAATCAAGTAGAGCCGCTGAAGGCGTTGTAGGTTTTGGTCTTGTCGTTTCGCGCGGCACCGACAAAAACGAACAATGTCTAGTTGGCGGAGCCGATGGAACAGCTCCTTTAGGTATCTCTCTTCGTGACCTCTCTCAACTCTCTGATGCTACTAGCATCACTTACAAAGACGAATCAGCAGTTTCTATTGCTGAAAATGGCGCATTATATGTACTAGTAGTTACGGATGCTGTTACAGCTGGCGATACTGTTACTTATATCGCTTCTACTGGCGTTATTGACGGCGGAGCAGAAGACGTCTCTGGCGGAGTTCTTGAACTTGACGGTTGGGTATTTGACCAATCTGTTGCCGCTGGTGCCATGGTTTTAGTCAAGAAGCTTTAATTTAAACTAAACAACTAACCTTTGAAAGGATAAAATAACATGTCTACTTATAGTCAAGCTCAAAAATTCCTTGATAGTGCCGATGGCGGTATCTTCTTCGGAACTCAACTTGAGTATCTCATGGAGAAAACTTTTGACGTTAAATACGGAGTACCTTCTTACTCTAAAATCTTCCCAGTGAATAACACTGGATCGGAATGGGCTACTAGCGTTTCTTATCATGTTTCTGATGAAGCTGGCAAAGCTAAAATCGTTGGTAATAACATTAACGACCTTCCTCAAATCGACCTTTCTGGAAAGAAAGTAACTCAACCAGTAGAAACCGTAGCAGACTACATTAAGTTTACTACTCTTGAAGTACTCCAAGCTCAAAAACTAGGTCTCAATCTAGATGCAGCTAAAGCACTTGCAGCTCGTCGTGCAATCGAACGCGCATTGAATGACATTTTCTGGAACGGTAATGCAGATTACGGTCTTCCAGGTCTGTTTACTTCTAGTCTGGCTACTTCTGCTGTTTCTAAAGCATGGGACGGTACTGCTAGTCCTGATGAGATAATTGCAGATCTTTCTACCGCGCAAAACGCGATTAATGAAACTTCGAAAGATGTTTTCATGCCTAACATTATTGTTGTGACTCCTGGAATCAGGAACTATCTCTTTAATACTCGCATGACTTCTACTGGTACCACTGTTGGTAAATACATCCTTGAGCAACTTGATTGGGCACAAGAGATTGTATCTGCTAATGAACTAGTAGGAACCGCTGCTGGTAGTACTGATGGCGTTCTATTATTCCAAAAAGACCCAGAGGTTGTAGAAGCGATTATCACTAGTGACATCACTATTGGTGAGCCAATTCTTAAGCATTTTGGTTTTGAAGTTGCTATGAGTGCTCGCACTTCTGGTTTACATTTTCGTCACCCGCTTGCCGGATTCATTCTCTCCGCAGTGTAGCGTAATCATTGAGGTTTTAGGGATTCCAGGGTTTTAAAGCCCTGGGGTCCCGCCTTGTCTTTTCTTAATCTTTCAGCTTTCCTTTACATGGTTACATCTTTATGATATTCTTTAGTTAGATACTGAAGAAAGGACATTTTGATGAAACGTTATTGTAATGGATGTAAAACCGAAAGAGATACTGACTACTTCCACAAAGGAAACACACAATGTAAGTCTTGTGCTTGTGCTCGTTCGCGGGCTCATAAGAAGAAACTAACTATTTTTAGACAGGCACGAAGAAACTTTATCTCTGTATTAAAGACGAAAGTATTCAATGCTGACATCAAGAGATGTAACAAATGCGATACTTTCAAGTTGTTTTCTGAATACTACAAGGCCAAGAGCCATTCAGATGGTCTTTGTTCTGTTTGTATCTCTTGTTCCAAGGTTTCTATGCAGGCTTACTTTTCTAAGTCGGGAAACAGAGAAAAGAAAGCAGCTAGAGACAAAGCTTATTACAATCAGCCTGAAGTAAAACAAAGAATATTTGCACGTTATAGAGAGCGTAGACGTACAGATGTTGAATATAAACTTATTGCAAACCATCGTTCTCGCAGAAATCAGGCTATCAAGTTATTTTTCAAGAACGGCGAATACGAAGGTTCTACAACTAAAGAGCTTGGTTGTTCTGTTTCTTTCTTTGAAGAATATTTAGAGGCTCAATTCGAGCCTGGTATGACTTGGGACAACTGGGGTCCTAAAGGCTGGCATATAGACCATATCATTCCTTTGTCAGCCGGTTCTCATAACCCAGAGTTATTCATGCTGCTATGTGGCTACTGGAACGCTCAACCTCTTTGGGCAAAAGACAATTTATCTAAAGGCGAACGAATATCTATTGACGACGAGTTACTTCTAGATATGATATATCGGTAGTCTTTTCTTTCTTATCCTTTCTTCTCTCTAGTTTTCAATAAGGAGTAATAATTATGGCAGTATTAGCAGATTTTCGAACGAGATATCCTGAATTTGATACAACTACAGACGAGAGGGTACAAGTTTTCCTTGACGATGCAGCTCTAGAGATGTCAGAAAAGGTCTGGGATACACTATACGATAGGGGACAGCTTGCTTTAACAGCCCATCTAACCACAATGGCCAACAAGACAGCAGCGGGTGCTACAGGGCCTTCTAGTGCGGTAACAGGTAGAAGTGTAGGCGATGTTTCTGTTTCTTTTGGAACGGCAACTGTAAAAGATAAACAAGAGGAGTATCTGTCCAGTACGAGTTACGGACAAGAATACCTTAGACTTGGTTCTTTACTTGGTGGTTTCGCATTAGTTGTTTAAAGGTGGGCGATTGGGAAAATGACTACTGTAAAAGTTACAAGAACTCAACATGTAGATGTTAACAAAGCCTTAGAAAAGCTAGAAGATGTAGCTGTTGAAGTTGGAGTTTTTGCCGACGCGGGCAACTATCCAAACGGAACACCTATAGCAGAAGTAGCAGCGTATCAAGAATTCGGTACACAAAACATGCCAGCACAGCCATTCATGCGTTTAAATATGCTCAGAAACAAAGCAGACTACATTCGAATACAAAAGAAGCTTATGCTTCTTGTCATAGAAGGTAAGATTACCGCTGAGAAAGCCAACCAAGTACTAGGTGGACTGATTGTTAAAGACCTTCAAGAAGTAGCTCCAAGCGACACGGGAAGACTTCGTGACGCTATAGAATGGAAACCTTCAAAAGATTAGTTTTTTACATATCGCGCGACCAAAAGAAACATAAAGGAGCAAACATAATGTCGCTTTTAGATTATTTCTCTTCAGACGAATTCACTACAGCTTCTTTGGTTACAGGTGGAAGCGATGGAACATACGATTCAGAAGGTAAGTACACAGCAGGAACACCTGTTGAACCTGTTGACGTATTAATTATCAAACCACAACCTTTATCGGCTAACGATTTGAGAATGTTTGAAACGGGAGAGTACGTCACAGACTTTCTTCGTACCTATACAGAGGCTACAGTTGCAACTAGAAGATTAAGTAAAGATTCAGATAAGATTATTTATGCTGGCAGGACTTATAAAGTTATGCGAGTAGACGATAGAAGTGCTGATGGAGGCTTCTTAAAGCTATTTATAATGGAAATTACATTAGACAATCAGTAATTAGTTAAAGGGAGGACACATGAGTCACTTATCAGCCTGCTGTTCAAAATGTCATACTGAGTTGCCGTTAATTAGTGATTTCTTTCAGCGCGACAAACAAAAAACCACTGGATTTCGCCCAGACTGTAAGGCTTGTAACTCTAAGTATAATAAAGACAAACGTAATAAAGACCCAGAGACAAAAAAGAAACGAAAAGAATACAATGCTCGTCCTGATGTTAAAGAACGGATGAAACAGTATAGTAAAGAATATTATTCTCGTCCGGGTCAAAAAGAGAAACATAGAGAACGAGTAAGAAAGTCTTCTGCGCTTCCTGAGAATAGAGAACACAAAAGAAAGTATCAAAACCAAAAGAGAAAAGATGATATTCAATATAGATTAAGTGGCAATCTAAGAAGTAGGCTATACATGGCCATAAAGAACGGACAGAAAGCTGGTTCAGCGATAGACGATTTAGGCTGTTCGATTGAATATTTAAAGAAACATCTTGAGAAACAATTTCAGCCAGGCATGACTTGGGACAACTATGGAGAATGGCACATAGACCACATCAGGCCTCTCTGTAGCTTTGACTTAACCGATAGGTACTACTTTATTGAAGCGGTACACTGGACCAACCTACAGCCTTTATGGGCTATAGACAACTTAAAGAAAGGGGAAAGGTAACATGTCTCATCTCTCAGCAATGAAAGCCTGGTTGATGCAAATTAGCGAGCTTGATAGCCAACATGTTATCTTGGCAAGACAAAACGGTCCACGACCCGAGGGTGACTATATTACTTTCGAGATATTAGCTACAACTGGAAATAGCTTTGATTACTCTTCTAAAGATGAGAAAGATGGCGATTTCGCTACTGTATACTTCTATAATTTAAAACAAACGACACTCGATGTTAACATTTATTCAGATGACGGGGTAGAAATACACAATAAGCTATCCCATTCAAATGAACTATATTCTATTAGGAGTCTATTCAAAGACGACGATATGGTTTTTATTAGTGGCGCGACGCCAAGAAACCTAACTGGGTTAGGGGATACCTCTTGGAGACCAAGGTACCAATCAGAATATAGATTTAGAACATCAAACACAATAGCAGAAGACGTAGAACGTATCTTCGAATACGACATAGACGGAATTATAGTAGGTATAGATCCTATTCCAGTTCCACCAGGGCCAGATAGTAACTTTATTTTCTGGGGCGCGACAACGAAAACAGATTCTTATACAGAAGCTGATATAGAAGCTTTGTCAGACCAAATACTATCTAGTACTAAAGACAGAACAGTATCTATTACAACAGGCCTGACACAGTACATGCTTGTCTGTAGCCCAGTTCGATTCGGTGTACAGACCTGGACCGTATCGGGCTTCACAGGAGGCGTCTTGGCTCCAGAAACAGTATCTGTTACCAATCCAGACAACTACACAGAAGACTACTATGTCTATCGCAGTACAAACAGCAATCTAGGCGAAATATCGTTAACTATTAGTTAGAGGGAGAGATAAATTATGAGCGAGTATATTAGACTAATAGCCGCTATTAGGGCTGCTAACGATGGTTTTGTTGGACTAGTAGACGCAAAAGACGTAAAAGGAACAGGCAAAGATGGAGGAGTAGTACCGGATGACGCAATAAGCGAGTCTAGTGTTACTCAACACGTAGATGCAATTGCAGCCGATATCAAAGCAGAAGAACTAGCTACCGATATAACTGACACTACTTTAAGATTAGCTCCCGATGGAAACAACGGAGTGGAATTTGTTGCTGGCACAGGTGGACTAGTAGCACATGCTCACGATGGAACCTATCATACAGGCACTCTTCCAGAGGGCGATGTATCGTTTGATAATACAACAGGACATACGCACGATGGAACAGACTCTACAAAAGTAGATTACACAGATTTAGAAAGCATTCCAAGCGAATTTACTCCGGCTGCACACACGCAAACAGCAAGTACAATAACAGATTTTGATACAGAAGTAGAAAACAATGTAGAAGTAGCAGCAAATGTAGCTGCAAGGCACGCACAATCTCATACATTTGATAGTGCAGACCACACAGGTAGTTTATCAGAAGCTAAAATATCGTTCCACAATACAACGGGACACAACCATGATGGAACAGATTCCACTAAGGTTGTGTATACCGATTTAACAAGTATACCAATCGAATTTACACCTTCTGCACATACACAAGCAGCTTCAACTATAACGGACTTCGATACAGAAGTATCGAACAATACAAATGTAGCAGCCAACACAACACATCGCACTAGCGATGGAAAAGACCACTCTGACGTAGTTCTTAATAACACACATCGTACTAGCGATGGTAAAGATCATTCGGATGTAGTTCTTAATAACACTCATCGCACTAGCGATGGAAAAGACCACTCTGATGTAGTCCTGGCGAACTCTCATAGAGCGGATGCTACAATACACTTCACAGAAGCTTCTATAAATCTTACAGCTACTCAAGTTTCCGTTGCCGATGCAGGCGGTTATTACACCGGAGCAGAAGTAGAGGCTGTATTAGACGAGATCGGACAAACGAGGGCTATAAACGGCTACGACCTGTTAGATCCTGACACGCTGCCCGATCTTTCATTCGATGCCGGTACACGTACATTTACGGCAAGTGTACAAGCGGCGAAACCAAATTTTAGTTTTTGGGTCGACAGCAAAAAGGTAACTAAAACAACTAGTCAAACTGTAGTCGTTCCGGATGTGACCGGAACATATTATGTTGTCTTTGATAATTCGGGAACTCTTCAATCGATACCGCAATCCTCCGTTGTTGCTGTGCACTTTTACGAGAACGCAATCACAGGGTTGGTCTACTGGAACGCAACCGATGGGACAGCAATACTGGGAGACGAGAGACACGGAATTCTGATGGATGCACGCACCCATCATTATAACCATAGCACTTTCGGTGCTCGCTACGAAAGCGGATTAGATATTACGGGACTAACCAACGGCGGTACGACCTACACCACCACCACGAGCGGGTATTTCTGGGACGAGGACATTCGACACACCATTAGCTTATTGAGCACATCACCCTTTATCTATCGACTCGGTGCAACGGGTGAATGGACCGGCACCACGCCCGACAACAAAGTATCCCATACCGCAGGAGGGTCTTATCACGTCTGGAACGAGTGGACTGGGTCAACTTGGCAGTTGACGGAAGGCGGATCAAGTACAGATTATTGGGTAATTTTTTATATTGCGACTCCCGACCTTAGCGGGTATAACGTTAAAAAGATAATAGGGCATAATGCATACAAAAGTGCAAACGCAGCAAGAAACGCGATAGATGGAGAGCGCAGTACGTTGAGCACCGAAGGCCTCCCAAATCCGGAATATATTTTCCTGTTCGCTACAATCGTCAAAAGGACCGGCGAGACACAGGAAATCGATTCCGATGGCAATTTATATCTAGATCTACGCACAGAGCGGGGAGGCGGCACGGGAAGTCAATCTACAACAGCAAGTGTTGCTGGCAACGTAGTAACTAATACTGCTAACTTTAATACTCATCTATCAGCTACCGATACTGATGTTCAAGCAGCTCTTGATACATTAGACGATCATGTACATGTAGCAAGTCAAGTTACTGATTTTGATACAGAAGTATCGAACAATACAAATGTAGCAGCCAACACAACACATCGCACTAGCGATGGAAAAGACCACTCTGATGTAGTATTGAACAACACACATAGAGGTTCGGATGGTAAAGATCATTCGGATGTAGTTTTAAATAACACACATCGCACTAGCGATGGTACCAACCATGCAAATGTAGTTTTAAACGACACTCATAGAGGTTCAGACGGTAAAGACCACTCAGACGTTGTACTGGCTAACACTCATAGAGCGGATGCTACGATACACTTCACAGAAGCTTCAATAGACGTTGTAGATTTAACAAGTGCAAGTGGTTCAGATGGACAAGTACTAACTAAGGGTGCTGGCACAGCAACCTCATGGGAGGACGCTGGTGGCGGTGGAACGTCTGTTCATAACGACTTAACAAGTATCCAAGGCGGCAGCGCCACGGAGAGGTATCACTTAGACGCATCTGGTTATGCTGATGTTCCTTTGAATACATCGGCAAGACACGCACAATCTCACACTTATGACAGTGCAGACCACACAGGGAGTTTGTCAGAGGCTAATGTAAGCTTTAATTCTACATCGGGTCATGCACATAATGGATTTGATGCAAAGAAAGTAACTTATATAGATCTCGCTTTTATTCCTTCTACTTTCGCTCCTTCTGCACACACTCAAGCTGCAAGTACTATAACGGACTTCGATGTGGAAGTAGCGAACAATACTACTGTAGCAGCTAATACATCTGCAAGACATGCACAATCTCATGCTTTCGACAGCGCTGATCATACAGGTGCTCTATCTGAGGCTAAGATTTCTTTTAATACAAGCACGGGACATAACCACGATGGTACAGATTCTACAAAAGTTGCATATACAGATTTAACAAGTATTCCTTCTACTTTTGCTCCTTCTGCGCATACGCAAGCTGCAAGTACTATAACGGACTTCGATGCAGAAGTATCGAGCAACACAAGTGTAGCTACGAACACAACGCATCGTACTAGCGATGGAAAAAACCATAGTGACGTTGTACTAGCGAACTCTCATAGAGTAGATGCTACGATACACTTCACAGAAGCTTCAATAGATGTTGCAGACTTAACTAGTGCAAGTGGTTCAGATGGACAAGTGCTGACTAAGGGTGTCGGTACAGCCACCTCATGGGAGGACGCTGGCGGCGGTGGTGGAGGAGATGTTTCTTCTTCTGGAACGCCGGTTAATAATCAAGTAGCAATTTGGACAGACTCAAGTACAATTGAAGGAGATACAGGTTTAACTTGGGACGGAAGTACATTGGCTGCCTCTGCAATTACATGCGCTACACTCACAGCTTCTACAAGCATAAAGCTTGGAGACAATGACTCTCTTATACATGGTACAGGGTCTGATACTGCTATCAAGTACTCTAGTAGTCAACTAAGCTTATTTATTGGTGTGCCTGATGTTGGAACGTCCGGATCTAACAAAAGAGCGTTGATTATTTGTGAACGAGGAGATTTAAACACAGCATACAACCATAGTGCACAAACAAACCCAACTCTTTATATTCAATCTTCTGATGCCGCGCAAGTAAATGATTATATTTCTTTCGCGCACGATCAAACAGACGGAAACATTACAACTGGTAATGGAAGACTAACTCTCAATCCTTCTACTTATACTAGAATCGGCAATGCAGCATCTTCTTCTCATTCAATGGGTGCAGATGATTTGTTTTGTTCTGCCGACGCGGAAGTAAAAGGAACCCTTTATTTAGACGGTGCTTTTGTTGGAGAGAACGAACAACATACCAGTAGTACTGGTCCATCTGTTACTTTAGGCACACACATTCTTCTCTCTAGTTCTTCAAGCACTGTAACTGTCTACTTGGGAGACGTAGATACCAAAGGATATCATCTGTACGTAAAGAACAACTCTGGTAGCCCTAACGCTATCGAATTTGATGGTTACAGCGATATAGACGGTGGATCAGGTGCCTTTTCAAGGGAATACGGATCTGTTCATCTGTATAATGTAGATGGAAATGGAAGTTGGATTGTCTTATCCGAGAAATAAACAACAATAAACAAAACAATATTTAATAGCAAATCACTATACAAACCTTCAGCCTTTGTGGGCTGAAGACAACTTAAAAAAGAATAATAGAACATAAGCTATTATTGAAAGGAGACATAATTATGTGTGCTCAAATTAGAGAACATGTCGATGTACAAGTCAATTTATTGACTGCGACTGCACCAAGGACAACCTTTTCAACACAGTTATTTCTTGTAGATGATGCACAGATACCAGTAGATCTTAGG
>Ga0164310_10001035_pt1 | contig 15440 bp, 30 predicted proteins | sample GuaBasSedimGuay1_FD_121795 | JGI IMG/M metagenome (GOLD analysis project Ga0164310, IMG submission 121795) | Subseafloor sediment microbial communities from Guaymas Basin, Gulf of California, Mexico - Guay1, Core 4569-9, 0-3 cm | ecosystem: Environmental > Aquatic > Marine > Hydrothermal vents... | reverse complement strand
GTCAAACCTTCAAATAGGTTTTGCATATCAACATAAAGTTCTACTAAATCTTTCAACTCGATTTTATCGCTGACCATCTTGCTCCTCCAATACTCTCATTGCATTTTGTTCTCTTATTAATTCCTCTGGTGGTCTAAACCATTTCTGAGGATTAGCTTCTCCTGCATTTTTCAATAAATTAGCCTCTACCTTCTCCTGGTCATAAGTCTGATTCATAGCAGCTCTATTAGAGAGGAATATCGCCTTCTCCATCTGAGTATTTTTGTCAGCTGGTAAGTAAGAACCATTAACAACTCTTATCTCTTTCAAGCTCTTTAAGAATTCTCTAGGTATTCCAGCTTCTTTGAACTCTGGGAAGTCATCATAATACATCTCAAATATATCAACTAAATGCCAACAAGTAGGATTCATAAAGCCAAGCTCTAAATTCTTAACTATCTTAGAACTACTTCTTAAGGCAGATTGTTGTATCATCCCAGCAACCATTTCATTCCTGATTTGTTTTTCTTGGATACCACCAAGACTCTCTGGGTTTAATCCAGTTACAAACCAAATAGCTTTCAATGCAGTCTCAAAGAGGAATACCCCTGCCTGTGTTATGTCTGGAAATTGCATTTTTGTTATCATATCTTGAATTGCGAATTTAGAGGAGCCACCACTCACATTAAAAGTAGCAAGCACTTTAGGGTCTAGTTCAACTATCTCGTTTGCTGCAAAGCTGTCAAGTGTCAATCCAGCACTCTTTAAAGTTCCTTTAAATGTGAAAAATGGCATCTTAGCATTCAATGCATTGCTATCCAATATCTGGTTTAAGGCTGTATTTATAACCTGAATTGTTGGTTCTAAGAGATTCCAAAGTGTCATTCCATAAACACTGTCTGGGTCATCCCAAATAGGAGCTACATCAAAAGGTATTCTATCCATAATCCCATTGCTAACAACAGATGTTTCAAGTAGAACTCTATCATTTGCAATAACATGTCTGTAACCGTCTGCTGTGTAATATTCTCTTAACATTACTGAGTCAGAGTAAGTACTCTTTGAAGTGCCAGCTTCTTGTTCCAAAGTCGATTTATAATTATCAATATTTTCTGAAGCAATAAGTGCTTGAACTTCTTCTGCTTTATCTGCCCAATGTTTTCTCACATAGTCAAGGTAGAAAGTACCTAAAGTAACTATGATAAATTCTGAAGTCTCCGCTACTTTACCTACCTTTGCGTTCCAATCTAAGATGGTTGTTAAAGGGTCATAGGCTATGATAGGGATAGTTCTGCCTATAGGGATTGAGTCTACAACACCGTCAGGCTTAATTCTTCTGCGGTATTCCTTCTTTGTAACAGCTTGAGTAATCATTGTACCTGAAACAACAGCATGGTTCAATCCAATAGATATATCTTGAGCTGAATTATCGTAAGTAAAAACCTTTAGGAATATGCTATCAAAAGCATCTTTGATGTCTCCACCAGCTGGTGTATTGCCTTCCCATTGGAATCTGAAAGGAGAAGCCGTTAAATCTTGCTTGATTTTCTCTGCTACTGCTGTGTAAATAGGGAACATATACTTTGATTTCTTTGCTGATTTTGAGCCACTGCTGTCATTCCCTGACACTGTCCCATTACTCGCAAGCTTAGTTACTGATGAAGCTGGCATTCTTTGTTTTAATGCTTGTCTAGCTTCCTTTATCTCTATAAATTTCTTGCTATGTATCTCTTGCCCTCGTTTAAGTCTTTGCCTGTATAACTCTAATAATTCCATTCTAATATCCTGTTATGCTTGCGACCTCTTCAGAGCGGTCTATGTATTTGTTATAATCGAGCGAATATTCATCCTCTTCGTCTTTTCCACCGTAAAGTTCTATGAAAGATGGACGAATACTTGCTACTTGGACCATTGTATCAATGAAGTCAAATGTAGTTTCTTCTCGTCTTATCTCTGCTATTAAATGCTTTAATGAGTAATGAACTCTTATTTGAAAAGGAAATTTACCTTGAAGGAAATATATTGCAGTCTCAACCTTCCCTTTTGTATCTATTTTAGGCTTCTTGTACATAATGAAATTCTGGACCTCTAAACCATCTCTGTCAAGCCAATCTCTGAAGTCCAATGCAGTATTAAACTGATATGCTTGTGAGTCGACAATAACAACATCTGATTTGTTTCTAGCTACTTGCTGTTTAAGATATTGATAAATCTCCTCAGTTCTACCACCAGTTGTTCTGAATTCATCTATGTAATAGGTAACACCATTTAGCACTCCCGCCGTAACCGTAGCATCTCTTGACGACTTATTGATTTTTGAGTATGAGGGGTCTTTTGATGTTATTATGCCTGCATGTCTCATGAACTCCGCTCTTGTTATGTCGATGTGCTCGATTCCAGCAGGTGCTTGTTCATCTTTGAAAGCAAAGAGGAAGTCATTATTTTCTACAAGATTAAGCTCTTGGTCTCTTGAATAGGCAGTCATTTGGTATTGGGAGTTGTATTCTCCTGGAGGTAAAGTTTCTTTCAAGAAAGCCAACTCTTCTTCATCTAAGACTTCAGGGAAGTTATAGATATCATTGTCTACATCATAAGCAGGTTTGCAAATGTAAAAGAAATTAGATTTCTTCTTCAAGTCGACATAAAGACTATCGTCCCAATATTCAGTGCCGACCATCTCCATTTGCATGTAACCGCTTCTATCATCAAGAGAGAATATTTTATAAAATGCCTTCTTGTTTGCATTGTTCTTTTCTACAGAATTGCAATTTTTATCTAGGTGCCAATCATCTACCATAAAGTAAGTAAAGTGTTTCCCACCCATTTCAGAGTTTACAGAGCCAACTTGAAAGTGATTCTCTTTTCTCTTGAGCTTGGATTCGTCTCTAAATCTGATAGTTCTCCTTGTGTCTTGAGTCATTTCCAAAACATCATAATAAAGCTCCTGTATTGAAGCTCTCGCAAAATTAGCTCTCACAAGTTCCAAGTTCTCAGAAGCTTTATCGATATCGCCATGAAGCATAACGATTGTTGGAGTTCTTTTTCTTATTATAACATCTCTTAAGTACCGCCAATTAGAACGAGCTATCAAGAAAGTAGATTTCAAGCAACCACGAGGTATTTCAAGCAGTGCATTTCTCATTCTGTTTTTCTTTAGAAACTCTATCTCAACTTCAATGTCAGAAACATCAGCTTCTTTAGACAAAAGCATATTGCGTTTATGCTCAAGTCTAATTAACTTCTTGTCCTTTTCATCATATTTATCGTAAAACTCTCTGTAAACAGGATTTCTGTTGATAGGTAAGTCAACCAAAGCACAAAAGATATCGAATTCAAATAAAGCATTGTAACGAAGATAACGATACAGAAAGTCTATAGGCTTAATATGTTTTGCCTTTGACCTTGTTTTTCTGTATTCAAGTAGAGAAATTGCACCTGAGGAAATTGCTCTCCAAAAGGACTCTCTTACTTCTCGCTCTCCTGTTGTCATGTTTTCTCCAATGCCTCTAGCACACTGTTTATTGACCACTCTTCCTGTGAATCATCATACTCTCCATAAACAATCGCACAAAAATCCCCTGCTCCGTCCAATGAAAAACAATCACAGCTCATAGCATAATTCAATTGACGGTACACCTCTATGAATTTAACTAAATCTTTTTCAGTTATTTTTCCCATCGTCATGCTTCTTCTATAGGTCTAAGTTTATCCTCTTCTCCTTTTCTTTCTGCATTGTTGAATAGTATTTTCAAAGCAAAAACTACATTATGCTCTGCCAATTCCTTCAACTTTGGGAGTGCATATTCTTTATCGTGACGAAGCAACTCTTTTAAGGCAGATGTTCTATCGGATTCTCTTTCTTCTTCTGATTCTACAATCATTTTAAACCTTTCGATTATCGCCTTTTTGCTCCATTCCATGATACACTCCATTATTATTCTCATATATTGTACCATATTTGTAGTATTTTGAGAAATAAATTGACACAATTTGCAATCTCTGGTATAATCTAGTATTAACTAGTATGTATGGAGGATTAAATGCGACAAGAACAGACGGAACATCAAACAGTATGGATGGGAAAAGACTTCAAGGAGAAGTTGCAGCGACTTGCTGCTGAATTAAATATAAGCGTTAGTGCTTATGTAAGGATGGCAATAACAACCTTTGAGAAGATGGGTAGTGACAAATGATTTACAATTACAAGTGTCTGGAATGTGGAACAGTTTATGAGAAAACACATGGGATGAACTTAGCTCCTGAGTTCAAATGTGAGGTTGAAACCTGTGATGGAGTTTTGGTTAAGGTTCCAGTTCCTGTTAATTTTAAGATTAACGGATATAGGGAATCTAACGGTTACACTAGAATGGAAACTGAGACAGTTTCAGCAAAAGAATTCTCTGAACAGCTATCTACATAAAAAAAGCCACTTATCTCGAGTGGATGTCTTTAAAAATTAAGCACTATTTAAAATTTAAAAATGAGATAAGTGGCATAAAAACATTGCGGGGAATGACTAAAATATCTTGTGGTAACATTGCTTTTTTTTATGATATTCCCCGCAGGCAAGACCAAGATAACTGTGTTAAAATGATTATTAATCAGACTTGCCTTCTATTTTTTGCAGTTCGCTAATTCAAAGAACATAAGTTTTAAAGTGTTTTGCAACAGTTTCGAACCCTCATGATTAGGTCATGCAGGCGGACACAAACTTTCTACAAGACTAATATAGCATAAATGTGTGAACAAAGCAAGTTTTTATATGGATTATTTTGATTATTTCAGAAGTTCATGACTTTATTACCAGTTTCGTAGTCGAGAACTATTCCATGAGTGTCGGAGTAGTTGTTTTTGAGGTATTCAGAAAGAGTGCAGTTGTAAATTCGATTGTTACTTGCTACTTTCTCATCTATTACAGCAATAACATGCATTCTTGAAATTTTTCTAAGGTCGTAAGGAAGGATTGAGACTACTTGACAATCATCAATAAAACAGTGTATCTTCAATAGTTCCACTAAGTTTGTGATACTATCGCAATCGCCTTGCATGTCATTTGCTAAGAAGTTTGATAGATTCATATTCCAGTCTGGGAAGCCTTTTACGCCGTCTGGAGTGTATTTGAAGTTCTTTTTCCAATAGCTAAAAAGTCGATATTTGTTAGAATAGCCGTTTATAGACTCAATATTAGACTCAATATGTTTCTTCTTAGTCTCTATTTGCTCAGTCGTCAAATTCTTTTCAAATCTCTTGTTCATAATCTTGCTAAACCAGGGAAGGTAATATCTAATGTGGAGCTTAGCGTATTTCTCAAATAACCATTTATACATTTATTCCTCCTTTAATTAAAAGTTCTGCTAGTGGTAGTCTGTCAATCCATTTAATGAATATCTGCCAGTCAGGCAAACGATGATTCTTTCTTTGGAGATAGATGTTTCTAAGTGTTTGATAGTTGAACATAACAATTCTTTTATAAACCTTTGTTGATAAGTCCTTTTGTTTCTGCTCTGCCAACTCTTCACCTTTGAGTTGTCTCAGCTCCTGTAGCATGGACGAACTTGTTGATAAGGTAGTTGCAAATTTATAGGTATCCAACTCCATCATGAAACTTATTTGAAACTCCATCTCTGCATAGACCACTATCCCTCTTGCAAACTTAGAGTGTGAAGCTCCTGCCTTAATTAATTTGCCTGCAAGTTTCCTATCTTTTAATCCCATGTTATCAGAGACTGAACCAGTTGGAAGTCTCATTGCTTCAAATGAAGGTTTTAAGCCTGCAAACTCAAGTGTTTTTATCTTTAGTGGTTTATAGAGCATGATTATATACCGTAACTTGTAAGTGTCTCTGCTCAATTGCGTGCAACTTCTCTTCAAGAAAGCTGTTCTCTGACTCTGCATTCTCAAGTTTAACCTCGATTCTTGCAAGTTTGTTTGTCAAATCATGTTCCATATTAGCATATTTAGAGGCACATTCCTCAACAGTATCATCAAGCTTGTCTGCTAGGTCAATGACTGTTTGCTTCAAATGCTCAATCTCTGCCTGAAGTTCCTTGTTGTTGTCAGTTAGTTTGTTTATTTGAGTTATTAGCTCAGCCTTTGTAAAAACATTTAGTGCACTCATTTCTTTAACCACCTACTGTATTTATCTAATTGTTTGTCAAATCTATAAAGTCTACTATCGAAAAAGTCGATGTCTGTTATCCAATCCATCATTAAAGTATAAACTAAATATACCGTTAAAAATGGAAGAGTTATTATTAATGTTAAGTATTTCATTTTATTCCCTCCTTTTTTATCGCTAATCCTGAATCAATCCAGTTTCTAATATCAAAACCTTTATGAGTTAGATAATCGTAAACATCAATGTCCTTGTCTGCACCCCACTGCAATTCATCTATAAATTCCGTTACAAAAGCAAAATCATTAAACCCATCTTCAAACGAACTTATATCAAATTTTTTCACTTTGAAGAAATCAAGTGATTCATTCATTTCGTCACTTGTCATTTGGTTGAGAGTTCTGAGTATCGGTTTACAATCTTCGGCTATCTCAAAAAATCCATCTTCGCCGAATAGTGTAAATTCACCATCAATCCCTGCTCCCAGTCCTACTATTTTGAAAGTAGAACCATAGACTGATTCAACCTCTTGCCCTATCATCATCCCCCAGTCATGGATTGTTATTTTTTTTTTCATTTTGTTCTCCTTAATAGTTCCAATTCCTTAATTCTCTTATTAATCCTATGAGATAAAAGCAGCTTAACCCTCTTGTCTTTTGTCTCTTTTCTCAATACCTCAAATCTCTTTATTGAAGCAATTATCTTGTCAATAGGTGTCATTTTTCACTCCTTCTATCCATGTGTCGACAATATCGCAAAAGCCTAACAGCTCTATGATTTGATTCTCTCTGTCATTCCTTGCAGAGAATAATGTTATCAATTCCCTTGCATTATCCTTCATACCTTTCAATAGCTCAATAGATGTCATTTTGTCACCATCCTATGTCTGTTATCCTCTTCAAGCCATAATAGAAAGACTAGGTTGCAGAGTGCATGACTTGTGTGTGGCAAGTCTGACTCTTCATCTGCTTCGTCCTTTGCTGTGATGTGTCTAACATAAGCAGACCAATATCTTTCCTTAGCGTTTGGTACCGTTTTCCAAGAGTTTGGTGAATACTTCTTAGCACCATACTGAAGGACTTGCTCAACATCTCTTATTAGGTGCTCCAAACCATCAACTGATTGGTTTATTAGAGCAGAATAAACAGAGCTGTTGTTAAGGATAATATGGAGTGTCTCTCTAGGGAATAAAGCCTTTTGTTTGTTCCTGTCAAACTTCTTGTCAAAATAATCAGAAGCTGTTTTAGCTCTTTCTAGCTCAATCATTTGATTTCTCCTCGCTTTTCTGACTAGAGAGCGTAATTATATAATCTCTCTTATCTTTGGTTATAAATTTAAACGAATATAGAAGATTTGCTGCATTCTCTATTTGGATTGCGGTTCCTATTTTTTGCAAACCCATAAAAAACTCTTCTTCCCTGTTCATTTTGACTCCTTTACAAATTTCTCTATCCATTTTGTGATTTGTTGGGACATGTTCTTAGTCTTTGCAGAGAACTTGTTTTTAAGGGATTGCTTAATCCTTATCTTTAATGTAGCTGTTTTCATTGTTAACCTCCAATCAGTTTGTTGCTCTCTAGGGAATATAACATAGTGTACCCACGATGTCAAGTTTATTTAGGAAAAAAATAGGTTTATTAGGGAGTAAACGGTAAAACGGGGGAAGGGTGAATATTCACCGTGAATGTCAATAAGCCCTATAACAAAAGGTTTTAGAGTGGTTTTTATGCAGGGTGAATACGGTGAAATATTCACCGTGAAGTTTTTTTTGTTTCGAAAAAGTCAGTAAAACACAGACCTTTCTCCTCAATCTTATGTCTTATTCGGTATAAAACATTCATCTCCATTTGCCTAATCCTTTCTTTAGTAAGACCAACAGATAAGGCTGTCTCTTCAAGTGTGTATTCTCTGAAGAATCTCAAATAAAAACAAAAGGAATAAATTGTCCGATGCCATTCTGTTGTGGGGATTCCTTCTATTATCTCATTCATATCCAATAGGTAAAAATCAACATAACCGTCAAAGGATAAGCTCATGTAACTTGTTTCTTGAGATGTGATTCTTTATCAACATTGGCTATGTACTGTTTTATTAAGCTGGTAAGGACTAAGGAGCAAGTCCGATTGTCCTTCTCTAAGGCTTTCTTGAATTCCTCTTTGAGCTCTGTTGTAACTCTTGCTTTAACTTCTGTCTTCTTCTTCATTTAAATCTCCTCTCGTTGTTTATGAAGAGTATAACATAGGAGAAAAGGAAAGTCAAGAAAAAATGTGGGAAAATGTGGCTTTTGTGAAATTGGAATAGGTGAAACGAGTTGTATTAATAGTAAAGCGTCGTCGGCACCCTCACCCCCATTCGAGATTCTGGAGTCCTTTATCCACGATTTTCTGTCGAGTCTTGGAGTGGTCTTGACCTGGACCGGGTATTGACATTGCTTGTATCCATTGCTTGTATCCATTGCCTGTAACCTAGTGTATTTGTTGGTGTTTTGCCGATTATCCGTTCTAAGCGTGGTTAAATTATCCGAGTAGTAAAGGTTAGGCTTGTTTGTTTTCGTTGCATATAGGTATGTTTCTGAAGCCTTGTTTTGGCATGTTTCTGCAAAATTGCTTGTTTTTCTGGATAATGTGGTGAATATTCACCGGTGTGACATATAGTGATTAACTGCCCGAAACTGCCAGTGTTCCGAACAATATAGTGAGTAATAACCGAACAATATAGTGAGTAGTTGCTAGTGAGTAGCAACCTATAGCTTGGAACTTGTGAGTAGTGAGTAGTGAGTAGTGGCTTGTGACTTGTTCCAATCCGAACATTAGCTGCTAGTGACTTGTGACTTGGAACTTGGAGCTAACAACTTGTGAGTAGCACCAAGCAAGCACCAAACACCAAACACCATAATCCATCTATTATAATGAACGCACGCACGCACGCGTAGCAAAAGCCGTGCCAAACTTTCTGAACAACCATCAACGAAAAAAGAACTAATACTGGACCGTCCCAACGAAAAAGAACTACTCCAATCTCTGAACACCACAAAAACAACTCCATCAACGAAAAACTACCTATCTTTCTAAGAAACAAGCCAAAACACCGAGCTCCAAGTGCCAAAATCGATGATGAGGGTAAAGAAAAGGGGTTTCTAAGTAGCTTGAATTATTAGCTTAATCACTAAACTGCACTATTTTACACTCCAAAAACGCCAATTTTCTCAATTAATTTTTTTCGTCAAAAACTTTTCTTAACCTTTTTCAACTATTTTCAACTATTTTCAGCAATTCTAAACTGCTTATGAAAAAGTATACACCTTGTGATACCAAAACGACACACCACATTGATACAAGTTGTATGCGAAAAGTTTTTTGATACATTTCGTATACTCAACTATTTTTCAACTTTTTTCAACTTTTTTTCACTTTTTTGCAGACGCTTGAAATTACTTGAAATTACAAGATTTTTTCGCTAACTGCCTAAAATCTTTGACTTTTTTGAAATTTTTCGCTGATTTTTGCCAAAACTCTGATTTTTGCGACTACAGACTTTTGCCCAATGATTTCAAGCACTTACAACTTCTGTAATTTTTAAACACCAAACTACACTTCTAATACAAAAAAAAAGCTCCCCGCGTCAATCTAAGAGAACTTTTTCAATAAAAAGTTACACCACACATAACCTCTTGGAATCATTACCAAATTCCTGTAGTTGCAAACTTTCTGCACCGTTTTTCAATAATTTTCCACTTTTTTCAACTATTTTCTTGACATGCTGTGCACACTATGCTATACTATAATTGTAAGGTTGAGAAACGACTACACGGCACGGCAGTGATTGAATTCAACTAGCCAGTTCGCAAGTCCTTCTTTCTTTCCCTTATTTACATCTTCGAATTTAACATTGAGGCTGGCGGTTCTTTCATAATCGAGTATATAAAAGGTTTACGCCTTGCGGATATAGTCCTTCTATACATAAGCAAGCACGGTTGTAAAATGAGTCCTTAAGATAGAGTATTTATCGAGCACCTACTTAGTAGGTGCTTTATTAAGTATTTTATTTATTTATTTTTTGGAGGTTACAAAATGGAAAATTTAAATGAAAAGTTCGGGAAACTTGAGCTGGAAAAAATTGAGTTCGGTGGAATTGCACATGGCAGTAATTACTACTCACAAGAACTCATATATAGAAAAGAGGTAATTGGAACTAACCTCGTGAGAAGTAAAGGTTTTTTAAACCCGCTTATCGATAAATTCTATACTATCGCAAAGGAGACTGACGAAAACAAGAGATTATGTGATGGCTTTGAAGAGTCTGAAGATATTGGTTATCTATGTGTATATTGGGAAACATTAGAAGGTTTTGCTAATAATTGGCACAAGATAGATAATGATGGAATTGAATTGTAAGCATTTATTTATTTTTTGGAGGCATATTATGAGATATAGAGTTACAAAGGGAATATTTGAGGGCAGAGTTTTCAAAGGTGAGTTGAGTTCTAATGGGAAAACAGTTTGGGACCTAGATACAGTCGGTCGAGGGTATCCAGTCGAAAACACTGAGATTTTGATGGAGTTACAAGCTGAAGCATTGAAAGAACAAGGCTTAACAGCAGACACAAGCCTTGAGATTTTTTGCAAGCAAAAGGCTTATGCTTTGAAACAACAATTGAAAAAATTGGAGGCAAAAACATGTTAACAAACGAAAATATTAGAGAGTTCGAAACAAGTATCACAAACATGATACTTGAGACAGAAAATGAAGATGACAGAGTTGAATTGACTAAAATATTAACAGAGTTAAAGGGAGAGAAAAAATGAAAAACATTAAAAACCTAATTGAAAATTACAATGACCTTAACACAATTGTTAAGGTCGAGTTTATCGACAAGCTTAGAAAAAGAGTCAGCTTGGAGGGTAGAGATAACAACAATCGTTTCTATCTAACATGCTCTACAAAGTATCTGAAAAGACTATGTAGAGAAAATAAGGTCGAATTGACGATTGAAGATTATATCGAACTATAGGGAGGTGTATTATGAAAAATGAAAAATTACTCGAACTAATTGAGGTTGCAAGCGTATTTGCAACCTCTCTAATAATATTGTTAATTTTATGGAGATTATTATGAAAACAAAACTAGTACCAGTAGAGAAAGAAGATTTTAAAAGTTTCACTGTCTATGCAGACGGTGAAATGAAAAAAGACGGTGCTATACAGTATTTTCACACATATATAGTATATAGAGATAGTTTGAAGGAGTTTCTGAAAATGAAGCCACTAGCAAGATATGTAGGAAAAGAATTGGAATATGAAATTATGTTCGAGTGGTGTAATATTGCTCGAAAATATCACAATAGTCCAGGAACGGAAAACTTTAAATTCACTTTTCCATTGTTCAGAACAACAAAAAGTCCCATAAAACAACCCGTGGGATTAATTTAAGGAGATTATCATGAAAGAATTAAAGAAAGAACTATTGAGTGTTTTAGAGAAAACCGGTTGTGAGTGTGATTATGCGAAATATCTTCAGTATTTCGTAATCACAAAAAATACAAATATTGATGATTTCAGAGAGTATCTTGAATATAATAATGCTCTTATAGTAGAAATTGTTTATTATTCAACGGCTATAGAATATCTGAAGGAAAACGACCCAAGCCTCTCTAATTCTTTAGAGTTAGCTGCAGAGTACGGTTACACTACTGAGAATCTCAATTCAGAGATTCTTGCAAGCCTTCTAGCGAGTCAAAAAGAGAAAGAGTTGTTCGAGGGAGTTGACGAAAATGGATTTAATGAATTAATAACTGAATATTTTAAAAGGAGATTATCATGAAAGAGCTAACAAAAAAAATTGACTTGTTTCAAAACAACAAGAAAAAAATAGAAAACAAAAAAGTATATGAGTTCTTAGAACTCGTATGTGAGAAACTGAACATCGATTGGTTAAGGGTTAGAACTCTCTGCGACGGTTATCTATTTTACTTCAAGCATGAGAATTGCTTGAGATTAACTTACGATTGTGATGTCGCACACTACAATTATGAGACACTTGACAGACGATATCTTAAGTGGTATATGGTGTCTGAAATATTACACCATGTGGAAAACACGGTGAAAATGAGATTGGAAGATAGTAGCAAGAACTTAGAAGCATTTGAGAAAATGCTTCAAATAATGGAGGTGACAAAATGAAAAACATAATAGAAAAAATAGAGCTTATCGCTCAAAAAAATTCAAAACTCTTATTAACCATAAAGGATAGTCAACTGACTATCCTTTATTTCTATATGGAGTATGGGTTTGAAAGTAGACCTTTTACCGTCAATATTCCCGATGGTAAATACATTGTTAAGGTCGACACTTTCTTGAAGTTCGCGAAGAACAACGATTTTATGGAACTTGTCGAAAAAGACGAATCTTTATACCTTCAAAATAAAAACCGTAAAATGAGGCTCGCTGTTTTTGTTAATGATATTCTGAAGGACTTCAAATTTAACCACAAGGCAGAGTTTGGAGTGACTATTTTCAGCGATATAAGAAAAGATATTGCAAGTCTCAATAAATTTACGACAATTATAAATGTTAACAAGGCTTATGAAGGTGTACTTTTTGACGAGGAAAATATGGTATCAGTTGATATCCATAGAGTCCATCTAGTAGAAGGCAAAATATCTACTCCAAAACCATTTGTAGTATCCCAAGCTTGCCAAAAGGTTTTGGCAAAAATAGAACCGAAAAACTTCCAAGTTTCAACTGATGATACTACAATATTGACTACTGACGAAGGCAGATTCTTTTTCAAAAATATAAAAAACGAGTTTCCAAATTACATGGCAGTTTATGGTGATAGGAGTAACCAGGAACGAATTGACAATATATCAACAAAATTCGACAAAAAAGAGTTGATAAAAGAGCTTAAAATAATGATAGACATTCTAAAACTTCCAAAACAGAAAGTGGTATCTTGCAAATATGAAGACGGGGTTTTTTACGGTTATAATGATGATGAAAACTATGAATTTAAGTTTAATCTTGCTATGAATAGAAGTTTTGGCTTCAATGCCATCTATCTGAAACAAGCGTTGGAGGTTATTGACGAACCATTAATAACAACAACTGAAGGAGTCAGACCTGTAGAAATTTTTGACCAAAACATAAGGCATCTGGTAATGCCTTTAAGAGTTTGATATAAAAAAAATTGACTTTTCGAGTCTTAGACGGTAGAATGAGGCTCGAATAGTCAATTAAGGAGAAAAATATGGAGTACATTAGAGATGAATACCATCCTATTAATAGGGTGGAGTGCGAAAGATACTGGAAAATACTAAACGAAGCTTATAAAATCCAGCATGGTGGCGTGTTTTACACCTCATTTTTCGCACGGTATGAGGTGGTAAAAAACTTAAAAGGTGAATGGGTTACAAGTATCCAAAAAGGTCCCGAAAAAACCTTTTTGAACAAACTTGTTGATATTGCTGGGTCAAAGGAAATTGCACTTGTTGTGATAGAATATATTAGAGTGGAAAAAACTCTATATGCTCCTCCACATATCCAAAAGAGAGCATATTTGTTTGATGAGAACGGTGTAAAACGGAGGAGTGGCTGGAAAGGAGAGATATATTTTGACGGTGAAAATTATCAAGAGCACCTTCCCTTCCCAGAAATTAGGAGTAACGAGTTTATTAACGAGATAGACGACATTTTGCTAGGAATTTTTGAGACACAAGAGAGAAAGGAGCTTTTCATGCGATATATGGGACAATTTGCGTTTGAGAACAGATTAGAGGCTCGACCAGTTTTAATTTGTTGGGATAATGATGTAGAAGGCACAGGGAAAACATTATTGCATGATATGTTTCTAAAGCCGGTGTTCCCCACATATTCCAAAGTTCAGAGTGATTTGGTTGACGATTCGTTTAATGGACACCGTGAAGCAAAATTAATATTTATTGAAGAAGCAGAGAGAGGTTACCTACAAACCAAGCAGAAAAATGCCAAAGAGATGAGCGGGTCTCTAAGCGTTCAAATAAATAAAAAAGGGATTCCAAGATATGACATTGAGGTTACGAATTATCCTTATTATGCAGCCAACAAAATACCTCTATCAATTTCTGCTGAACCTATAAGCGACCTAGAAAACAGATGGCTTGTTTTTAAGTTTGTGAACAAGCTAGCAAACCATAAGATAGCAGGTCCTATTATCAAAAAATATCAAAATTCAGGCAAAACTTTTATCCACGAAACGATAGAAGTTTACAATCAAAACACGAAGAAAAAGGAGTTGAGAATCAAAAAAACTCCTACCTTAAAACTTAGAAAGATGTTCGAGGAAAATTTTGGTGCATGGTTAAAGGAGATATTACTGCCTTTTCATTTGAAACAACAACCTATTGGAAGGTATGGTTTTAGAATTCCGAAAACTTATGATATGTATCCTTTGCTAGACGCTGGAAAAGATGTTAACATTGTTGGCGTTTTTGACACATTGGATACTCTCTATAGAATGGACTTGGATAATGAAAATATTGTAACTCATAACGACCCAAATATGCAAGGACTTGTGAGAATATTTCAAGAAGAAGGCTGGTTTTCGTCAAAACTCATGAGTATAAAAGGAATCGAAAAAACAACTCCAAAAAAGTTCAAGATGGCACTTGCCATTATGGATATTAAGAAAGGAGAGAAAAAATCCTTTAGGTTGCCAGGCGTTGTGAACCCTTATTCAGGCACAAGAGTTGATTTAAAGAAGTTCTTGAAATTCTTTGAAGAGACCCCAGAGGAGAAGAAGCAACGGGAAAAAATGGAAGACTTAGAAATTTTTGGAGAAATAAATTAAGGAGAGAGAGATGCTGACTACAAAAGAATTATCAAAAAAAATGAGAGTTTCATATCGTACCATATTAGATATGGTAAAACGGGGCGAACTAAAACCAACTATTATCGTTGGAAAAACAAATTTTTGGGATTATGACGATGTGATAAACCAACTAAAGGAGAAGCAAGATGAAGAGTAAAACATTAGAAGAGAGATTCTATGCCATAGAAGCAAAGACAGATTTTCTCAAAAAAGATATCCAGTTCTTCTGTCAAGGAGATTTAGACAAAAATAGAGATTTACTATCTCTATACAAGAAAGATTTTAAAAAGACTAAACATGTCGACACTTCTTTTTTTACTTTAGAAATCGACAATTTAACAATTACGCTAACAGGGAGGGAGTAATGAATTATTTTGAAAGACCAGAAATAAGCAATAGTGACTTGAAATACCTAGAAAAATCTTATGCTGATTATTTGGATTATAAAAAGAACGGGCAAGAAACAACTCCAGCAATGCAATTCGGAACAATTGTCCACGAG
>Ga0164310_10001034_pt1 | contig 15444 bp, 13 predicted proteins | sample GuaBasSedimGuay1_FD_121795 | JGI IMG/M metagenome (GOLD analysis project Ga0164310, IMG submission 121795) | Subseafloor sediment microbial communities from Guaymas Basin, Gulf of California, Mexico - Guay1, Core 4569-9, 0-3 cm | ecosystem: Environmental > Aquatic > Marine > Hydrothermal vents... | reverse complement strand
GTGGTCTCCGATTTCCTCCATGAGGACTGTTAGTCTGCTGGCTAGCACCTCGCAGGTCCACTCGTGGGTTATCGGCCTTTCTAGGAAGGCGTCTAGGAGGTGCTTGGCTATCGTGAAGGAGACAGTTGGGCTGCTAAGGTTTTCCCTACCGAGTATCGCATTCATATTTGCAATCCACTGCTTGTTGGCTGTCGCCATGCCAACTCTTAGGCCTGCGATTAGGCAGGTCTTGGAGAGGCTAGAGAGTATGCACATGTTCTCGTAGTGTCTACGTCCAACATCCCTGAACTTCTCGTGTATCTCGTTTAGGAAGGACCTATCAAAGACAGCCTTATTTTCGGTCAGCCGTATTATAGTGAAGAGGTATGGTGCGTCCCATATCACGCCGCCATTATGCTCCTCCATAAGCCTAGCAATCGTCTCCAAATCCTCGACGGACGTATACCCTGTGGGGTTATTCGGCATACTCAAATAGAAAACTTGGTTCTGCCCAAGCTTAGACTCCAAATCAGAAACATCCAGAGCCAGCTCCTCCGTCAGCCTAACACGGGTCTCCTTCAAGCCGTGGTCTTTCAGTATGCCCGGTATCGGCGAGTAGTCCCACCTGAGCATGAGAACCTCGGTGCCGGGCTTTAAAGCCCTGAGGCTTACGGCCATCGCCTGCTGTCCGCCTGCTGTAACTAGGATTCTGTCTAGGTCGTCGTCTGTGAGGGGTAGGCCGTGTATTTCTCTGAAGTACCGTAGAACCGACTGTTTTATCGGCGTGGTTCCGCCTGTGGGGGAGTAGGCGAAGCCTGACGGCTTCTCGTATAGGCACTCTATTAGGCCTTTTGCCACGCTCTCTGCGATTAGGCGGAGGCCCTCGGGCACGCCTTCCTCAGCCTCGATTTGCATAGTTCTGAAAAGCTTCAGTTTTAGGGGGAGTGCGCCGACGTTCCCGCTTGAGAAGTCGTAGACAGGTAGACCCTTCTCCTTACGCTCAGCCGCCTTCGCCATCGCCTCACGAATCGCTGGGGGAGGCGGAGTCGGGGCTAAGTAATCCTGCAGCAAACTACACCCACCTCTTAACAAAAGCATAACATGAAAATACACATTAAACTTTGCCAACTCCAAGAAACACCCAGCTCCACAACCACACAGAAAAACCACCCACAAAACCTAAAAGGTAGACAACAAAAACAGCACCAATCTACCTCAAATAAGAGACGAAAAATAGAGGATAAAAAGAAATTCTTTATGAAAAGTTAGGCGCTTAACTAGCTATTATGCATCAGGTTCTGAGAGCCTACCGCTTAATTTTTTCTTTAGATATTTACGAGAAATTCCCATCTAATCTTAGAATTAGATGTTAGTATTTTTGAACTTTACATGTTTATATATGGCAGTTTTCAAAATATTATCGAAGAATATATCAAGGAGGGAAAGAACGGGAAATGTCTTTCTCCTACCCGATAAGAAGGCCTGAAAAACCCATCGTAAAGATGGCCATAGTCGGCTTCGGAGGCTGTGGATGCAACACAACCAGCAACCTCTACGGGAAGAGCGCCATACGCCTCATAGCGGTAGACACAGACGCAAGCGTACTATCAATCGCTAAGGCTGACGCAGTGGTGCACATCGGGGAATTCCTAACAAAGGGTAGGGGGACGGGGGGAGACATAGGCCTAGGTAGGAAGGTCGCAGAAAAGGACGTAGACAAGGTGCTAGACGCCATTGGGGAGCCAGACCTCCTAGTAGCCGCAGCAGGCCTAGGCGGGGGAGTAGGCTCAGGAGCCATGCCCTACATACTGTCAGCCTTCAGGGAGAAACACCCAGACAAACTGATAGGAGCAGTCGTTACAATGCCCTTCAAATACGAGGGTGCGGAGAGGATAAAAAACGCTCAAATCGCCCTAAGGGAGCTCCTAGACGCCACGGACTTCGTAATAGTGAACCTAAATGACCTGCTCCTGAAGAGGTACGGAGACCTACCGGTTCAAGACGCCATGAAAATCATGGACAGCATGCTCGTCTACGGCTTGTCGGGCCTAGCGGACATGCTGGACCCAACCAACTCGGTGATTAGGACCGACTTCTCCGACTTCACTTCTGTTGTGAAGAGGAGCGGCGTGAACCTGCTCGGATACGGCATACAGGCCAGTGCGAGGAAAGCTACGGAGAGGGCGATAGAGCAGTGCCTCCTCGACGCAGACCTCTCGACGGCGAGGGGCGCCCTCGTGTTCGTGAAGGCACCTCTAGGTGCGAACCTGAAGGAGGCGAGCGAAGCCCCCAGAGTGCTTAACGAGATTTATGGTGTTGATAAGGTTACTTGGGGCTTGAAGGTAGCCCCAGATGTTAAGCGCACTCACGTAATGGTTGTTGCGAGTGGGGTTAGCTCACAAACAATTGATGAAACTCTCAAAGAAATAGGAGGTGAGTAGGAAAGATGGGAATTGTTGGAGACGAGAGCGTACTGGCTGAAAGGGAGCGCATGGCGGCTGTAAAAATAAACATCGTCGGCGTAGGCGGATGCGGGAACAACGCAATAAACAACCTCTACAAGCTGAAGCTGCCAGCCAAGCTAATCGCAATGAACACAGACGCCCCAGTCCTAAGGAGAACGTCAGCAGACAAGAAGGTCCTCCTTAGCGGGCTGACGGAAATACCGAGGGGAGCACACGGAGTCCCGGATGTCGGCGCCAAAGCCATGGAGAACAGCATAGAAGATGCCTTAGCAGCCATAGATAAGGACGTAGACGCTGTAATCGGAATCGCTGGGCTGGGAGGGGGAACGGGAACAGGCGGCCTACCAGTGCTGTTCAGAGAGCTGGCACTGAGGAGGAAGGAGGCGCTCAGAATCGCAGTTGTAACGCTTCCGTTCAGGGAGGAGGGTGAGGAAAGGGTAAAGAATGCACAGATGGGTCTGCAGGAGCTCCTAGAATGCTCGGACACGATAATACCGAATGCGAACGACGTGCTGGCTGAAAAGATGGGCGGGATAACCCTGCCCTACGCTTTCAAGGTGATGGACAGGAAGATAGCGAGGGTCGTTGAGGCACTGGTGAGGCTTCAGTCCCCCGAGGTCGGGCCAGGCATAATAAACGTAGACTTCTCGAACGTGAAGCGCATAATGCGAAACGCACGCATCTCCTTCGCTGGAGTCGGCGAGGGTAGGAGAATCTACGACGCCTTCAACAGGGCGTTAAGAGACGACTACGCAGAGACAGACCTCTCCACAGCCCACGGAGTGCTACTCTTCTACGAGGGGAAGGAAATCTACCTCGATATGGGGCAGATAAGGAGCACGATAAACTACATAACGAACAACTTCGGCACATCCACCGTGTTCTTCGGCATAAGGCCAACATGGGAACTGGCAGAGGTAAGGGCCTCGGTGATTGCCTGCGGAGTAAAAAGCGGCTACGTCGAGGAATTCTTGGGAGGAGGTGTCTAAAATGGCGTTCCTCCTGAGAAAGAAAGAGAACCCTCCGCTCGAGGAGCTCGTAAACCAGTTCCTAGACGAAAACTCGGGGGAGGTAGACTTAGCTTGGCACCTAGAGATGGAGAAGATGCCCTACATCCCGCCTGTCGTTAAGTTCATGGACTGGATGGCTGAGAAGGGCTACAACTCTAACTACGACAGGAAAACGATTGAGGCCGAACTGCTGAAGGCCGTCGAGGCTAGGGTAAGTAAGAGGGGGGTGAAGTAGGATGACAGCCCACTCGGAGGACGCATACTTAAGGGAGGTTATGAGCAAGCGGGCGGCCATAAGGATGGCCGTGGTCGGCATAGGCGGGTGCGGATGCAACACGATCACGAACCTAGAGCTGGCTGGGGTTGAAGTCCCAACAATCGCCGTAGACATGGACGCAGTCTCACTACACAAAACGAAGGCGAAACACAAGATACTCGTAGGAGAAGCCACAACACGGGGCAGAGGCTCGGGAGGACTTCTGCCGCTGGGGAGAAAAGTGATGACGGATGAGGTTGGAAAAGTGGCGAACCTGCTGGAAGACGTGGAACTCGTAATAGTAACAGCTGGGCTAGGAGGCGGAACAGGAAGCGGGGGAATAGCGGCACTCCTAGAATACATGGACGAAAACATGAAAGACAAGCTCGTCTGGAGCATGGTAACACTACCCTTCGAATCAGAGGGGAGCGAAAGAGCGGAAAACGCACGCACAGCACTAAAGGAAGTGCTGGAACTCTCCGACATGACAATAGTCCACAGCAACGACGTCCTAAAGGCAAAGGCGAGACAAGCATCGATAATTCAGGCATTTAAACGCATGGACCAAGTCCTAACGAACGCAATCACCGGGCTTATCAGGCTTCAGGGGGCTGAGCCTGTTCCGGGCCTAATCAGCATAGACTTCTCGAACATTGAGCGTGTAACTAGGGATTCCGGGCTTGGCTTCGTCGGCGTCGGAGAGGGCAGGGACACGCTTACGGCCTTCGAGAACTCGCTTCAGGAGAACTACGTAGAGGCGGACATCACGAACGCTCAGGGGGCTGTAACCCTGATTGAGGCGAGGAAGGCTGTGCTGAGCACCGGAGGCGTCGAGGAGATACCGAGAATACTGAAGGAGCGCTACGGCATAACGACAATATACTTCGGAGTCCGCCCAGACTGGACGCTCCACCTACCGAAGGTTACCCTGATAACTTCGGGGATTCGCTCGAAGCTGGTAGACAACTACCTGAGGGGGGCCTAGATGAGCGAGGACGTCGAGCCCGGAATAGTCGTCGTCGGCGTGGGCGGATGCGGGTGCAACACGCTGAACAGGCTCTACGAGGTTGGGGTAGACGTCCCAACCATAGCAGTTCACACGGAGGCGGTCCACCTAAAGACCGTGAAGGCTTCAGCCAGCATACTGATAGGGAGGACGACGACGGAGGGCAGGGGGAGCGGCGGGAACCTGATGAAGGGTCAGATGGCGATGAGCGAGAACGTAGACGAGGTCATAGCGGCTATGGGCTCCCCGAACGTGGTCATCATAACCGGAGGGCTTGGCGGGGGGACCGCCTCAGGCGGAATTCCGAGGCTGTTAGAGGAGGTGAGGGCGAGGTTTACAGACGCCCTGAGAATCTGCCTAGTTACCATCCCCTTTACCTTTGAGGGCGTGAACCGCATGGAGAACGCTAGGATGGGGCTCAGGGCGATAATAGACCGCTCAGACCTCACAATAGTGAACATGAACGACCTACTGCTGAAGAAGATAGGCGACATACAGGTTCAATACGCCTTCAAGTTCATGGACAGCATCCTCGTGAACACGCTGAAAGGCCTCATAGACATAATCACGAAGCCAGCTGTCGTCAGCATAAGCTTCGCAGACTTCCACTCCCTAGTGAAGGACATGAACCTAGGCATGGTCGGGCACGGCGTAGGAAGAAGGGTGAAAGAAGCCCTAGACAACGCCGTGAAAAACAAGCTCATAGACGCAGACCTAGAAACGGCTGAAGGAGCCCTAATGTACATAACTGCGCCGCCAACCGTTACGCTGCAGGAGGCGAGCGAGGCCGCGAGAACTCTGACGGAGCAGTACCGCATCGGGAGGGTGTTTTGGGGTCTGAGGATGGAGGAGGGCCTGGAACGCCCTACTGTGATGCTTGCAGCCTCGAACGTCACGTCCCCGACGATAACGAGCCTCATAGGGACGACTGAGAAGATATTTTAGCTGGCGTGAGGGGGTTCGGCGACTATCTCGCAGTACTGGTCTCCCTTTGCGATGCACTTTTTCTCAGTTCCCCTTATTTTTACGTTTTTTCCGCACATTTCAGCCAAATACTGCATTATTCCTGCGATGAATCCGCAGATTAGGTGGCAGGCAGGCTTGTTTCTGCCTTTCATCTCCTCTGCTGGGGACGCTCTAACTACTACGTCTACCTTTGGCTTCTTCAGGTCTAGCTCCGCCACGCCGAACACGCCCCATCCCCTGAGGGAGGCTGTGTGTAGGCAGGCCTGAAGTATGGCTGGCGGCTTTAATCCGTAGGCTTTCAGGCTCTTCGCTAAGTTGTAGCCTCCTCTGAAGCCTGCACGGTAGAAGATGAGGGCTGCTCCACGCTCCCCAATAAGCTCCTCCATCGTTTGCTGAATGAGCGCCAAAAAACTCCTTGTAAGTATGAGCGCCGGAATTCCGTCTACAAAGAGTCTACCTTCACCGTCTATACGGATTTTCTCGGCGATTTCCCCGACTTTCAGTCCTTTCTTCAACGGTAATCCCGTCTTATCTCTGGTGTTTATCCTCATGCTTGGGGCTCTTCTTGGCTTTTTCAGTCTTTCTCCCGTAGTAGCGTAGGAGTATCTCCCTTCTGCGTTCAGCCCTCTTAGCCTCGAAGTAGGCGTAGAGCTTATAGAGGTAGACGTAGGTTATGTAGAAGCACATCCCATAGAAGGCTCCGAGGAAGAGCAGGCCGGGAAGCTGGTAGGGAACCATCTCCAAGTAGGCGTTCAGCGGAATCTCCCCAGTCCAAGAATAGTAGAGCGAATCACTAAACATCTTGGACAAGGCGAAAAGCGGAGACCAAGCCAACGTAACCTTGAAGGTATAAGGCCTAATAGCCCTCACAAGCGGGATTTGCGCATATATTGCGTCCAGATAGAAGCTGAGCACAGCTAAAGGCAGGTAAATAACCCCAATCCTCATGAGAGCGTTTGAGGAGAGGCCCACAGCCGCATAAATGAGCGTCAGCAAAAAGGCCTGAATGAGGCTGGACAAAACCCCCAAACGCCTACGATAGGGGTTGAAAGCCTCATACCTAAAACCCATAACACAAACACCAAAATAGTATGGGAGGTGGAGAAACTATATCAGCCTTTGCGCCAGCCCTAGCCAAGCCTGACCTGAATGTACCAAGCGGTGCAGTACCACCACATGATGGTGCTGAACAGCAGCAGTATGAAGGTTATCCAGCTGGGCCTAACCTCCTTGCCGGCCGGGTGTATCTTCGGCAGGACGTACCAGTTTAGCACCAGCAGGGATGTGCAGAAAATCGCCTGAACCGCCATGTTCAGGATTCCGGTCGACAGAATCAGGGTTGCTGGGCTCTTCAGGAATATCTGGATGCAGCCGACGATGATGAACAGCGTGAAGAACGAGTAGTAAATCTTTCTGTACTCCCAGTCGTGGATGGCTGAGTAGGCCATCAGCAGGGAGACTACGAATAGGTAGACGACGTAGAGCGCAAAGGTCGCCGGGGCTCCGATGGACAGGGGCAGGATGAAGATTGCCAGCCAGATGTACATCAGTATGACGGTCTTTGGTATGCTCTTCACCCTTCCTTTGAGGCCTACGTAGGCGTAGTCGCTGACAATCCTAGACATCAGGTCTCCAGCTGTGAACTGGATATCGAACAGGAAGAAGAAGCCCAGCAGCAGCATGACGATTCTGCCCGGCTCGCCGAAGGCCTTGGCGAACCACTCACCCTGCACAGTAACTAGTTGCCAGCCCTTAGGCGTTAGGCCCGCTGGGTGCAGTATTCCGTAGGAAAGCCAGGCCGTCCAGACGATGGTGAACATGTTGAACAATACGCCGAAGAGGTTGTCCAGCCACAGGGTTCTAACCCACTTCTTCCACTCGGCGATGTTCTCTGGGGTCGCCTCAAAGGCTACGCCGACGCTTGGTATGGCCTCCGGCTTGCCGGTCAGGGGGCTGGTTACCCTACCTACGTGGGCAGCCTGCCCCCAGTTTCCGTCCCTAACCCAGAAGCTGTAGCCAGTGTTCCAGATTCCGCCCGCACCCGTGTAGGTGATGCTGGTAATCAGTACGGCTGTGTCAGCCACGTCCCAGTTGGGCGGAACCTTAGGCAATATTGGAATCGCTGGATTAACCTTCAGGCTCAGGAAGGAAGCGAAGAACTTGCCACCGACCGCCAGAACCTCGGGGGTCGCCAGCACGGCGGCCAGCATCCCGAAGAAGGATGCGATGGCCGCCAGCGTCTCAATCACCTCGACGACCCTGTAGGCGACTGGTCCAAACATAACGATGAGCCACGTAATTATGTTCAGCAACACCATCCAGAACCGAACCTGACTCTTCGTGTCCCAGCCCGGCGGGAACTTAGTGATCGCCGTCATGGCGCTGGCGGCGGCACCCTGATAGCCGCCGACCCACGAGAACATGATGACGGCGAAGGCGAAGCAGACCCAGCCCCAGATGAAGTGTATCCTCATAAAGCCGTCGTAGACGCTCTCACCCGTGGCCAGCGTATATCTACCCAGCTCCTGATTATACCACCACTGCAGAATCGCCCAGATAGGCATCCAAGCCATGAACCATAAGCCATACTTCGAGACGAGGTATGGCCACCAGATTAGCTCTCCGCTGCCCTGACTCAGCCCAGCCCAGATGATTCCAGGCCCGAAGACGGCGGCATAACCAGGGAATTTAGCTACGTCTTTGACCTCGAATGGGATGTCGAGGCGCCCGAAGATGATATGGCTCTTTTTCTCTTCAGCCACTTCAATCCACCTCTGACCTCTTTTTATCATAGAGGTTAATATTTAAGCTTTATCATTATGACCATCCATCTTTATAAGTAGATAGGGGAATCTGGCAAAAATATGTGTATGTTTTCGAGTTTTTATCTAATATTCTCTGTGTAATTTGGTGGAGTGTTAATATTAGTCTGGGTATTAGCCTTGAATTAGGTGTGGTGTCATCAAAGTTAAATCCTTTCTGCTTTTTGTAGTGTTGGGGGTGTTTCTGGTTGGCTAGGGCTGTGATGGTCTCTCCGAGGTTTATGCCTTGGTATGAGGCTCCTAAGCATAAGGGCGCCTACGGGAAGGACCTGATAACGCCTGAAAACTCCGACGCTGAAAAGCTAGCAGTAAGACTCTTCCACATAGAGCCCGGAGGAATGGCTGAACCCCACAGCCACAAGGTCATGGAGCACACCTTCTACGTGATTAAGGGGAGCCTCCTCGTCATCTGCGACGGAGAAAAGCACCAATTATGCGAAGGGGACATAATCCACATACCGCCGGGAGTAACGCATGAAGTCTACAACACCGGAAGCGAGCCTACCGTTATTCTAGCTTCCTACGCCCCTCCCAAAGATGAATAAAGCGGTTTTACAGCCCCAAAACTTCCTCATTTTTCTTTTTGACTCATAAAAAATGGTGGGGTTTGAGGGTTGGGTTTATATCATGAAGATTGCTCCCTTGTCGGCTGAGGACACTATCTTTGAGTAGACGTATAGGTAGCCCTTCTTCACCTTCGGCTCGATTGGCTTCCACTCCTCGAGCCTGGCCTTTATCTCTTCCTCTGGAACCTCTAGGTCTAGGCGTCTCGCCTCAATGTCTATGCTTATGATGTCCCCGTCCTCTACGACGGCGATTGGGCCTCCCTCCATCGCCTCCGGAGACACATGGCCTATGCATGGGCCTCTGGTCGCACCGGAGAACCTGCCGTCCGTAACTAGGGCGACCGATTCTCCGAGGCCTAGGGACATGACGGTGGCTGTAGCGACGAGCATCTCCCTCATTCCTGGCCCGCCCTTCGGGCCCTCGTATCGGATTACGATGACCTGGCCCGGCTGTATCTCGCCGTTCATTAGGGCTTTGACTGCGTCCTCCTCCCAGTTGAAGACCCTTGCCTCGCCCTTAAACTTCCACATCTTCGGGCTTACAGCCGCAGTCTTTATCACAGCACCGTTGGGGGCGAGAGTCCCCCTGAGTATGGCGATTCCACCCTCCTTATGGACTGGGTTATCTACAGGTCTGATTACTTCAGGGTTGTAGATTTTCGCCTCCTTAATTATGTCTCCTATGGTCTTCCCTGAGACCGTCATGCACTCCTTGTGCAGGTGGTTTTCCAGCCTCTTCATTACGCCCGGAATTCCACCAGCCTGATGTAAGTCTACCAGCGTGTAGGGGCCCGCTGGCGCCATGTTGCAGAGGTGAGGCGTCTTCCTGCTGAGTTCGTCGAAGAGTTCTAGGTCTATCTTTATGCCCGCCTCGTGGGCCATGGCTGGGAGGTGCAGAACCGTGTTCGTTGAGCCCCCAAGCGCCATGTCCATCATTATTGCGTTCTCGAAGGCCTCGTAGGTGAGTATGTCCCTCGGCTTTATGTCGTGCTCAAGCAGGTACATGATGCGCTTTCCAACCTCAACAGCCATTCTCTGCTTCTCGGCGTAGACCGCCGGAACAGTCGCCATGTAGGGTATGGTCATGCCAAGCGTCTCAATCAGGCACTGCATCGTGTTCGCAGTGAACATCCCACTACAGGCCCCAGGGCCAGCCGCTACAAGGTCCTCAACGTATTTAGCCTCTTCAAGCGTCATTTTTCCGGTCTTAACCAGGCCAGGAACCTCAAAGAGCTTGTCTAAGGCGATTTTCTGCCCCTTATAATAGCCATACATTGGCTCGCCCGGAAGCATGTTTCCGCCTAAGCAGAAGATCGTGGGTATGTTCAGCCTTGCGGCTGCCATCATCATTCCCGGGTCTATCTTGTCGCAGGTTGTTATGCAGACCATGGCGTCGAAGCCGTGTGCGATTACCATTAGCTCTAGTGATGCTGCAATTAGTTCCCTGCTGGGTAGCGGTGTGGTCATTCCTTCGTGGCCCATGGCTATGCCGTCGCAGATTGCTATGGTGTTAAACTCTATTGGGGTTCCTCCTGCAGCCCTAATTCCCTGCTTCACGTATTTTGCTAGCGTGTTTAGGTGTATGTGGCCTGGACAAACTTCGTTCCACGAGTTTGCCACGGCAATTAGCGGTCTTTTCAGGTCATCGTCTGAGAACCCGCTCGCTTTGAGGAGGGCACGATGCCCTATTCTTTCTATTCCGTCTACCACCTTAGAACTTCTCGGTCTTGGAAGGGACGGCATTAAATCCACCTGATTCTTAACTTCCCACATGCGTATTTTAATTTTATTATGGATGTGGGGCGGCAACCGCAGTTAGCCTGCTCGGGTTTAAAGGCGAAGTCTACCATGCAGAAAGCCTGCACAAATTTAAAATGCATTATGGGTAGAGGTTATTTCGGCCATGAATACGGAAAAGCTCGATCAAGTGGTTGAGGAGCTTAAAGCCATAGTAGGCGAGGAAAACGTCATAACAGACCCAGCGCTCCTCTACTGCTATTCCGCTGATGCATCGATAAACCAGCACATGCCAGATGTGGTCGTCAGGCCGGGGAAAACAGAGGAGGTTTCCGAGGTTCTCAAGCTGGCGAACAGGGAGAGGATTCCCGTCCATCCTAGGGGCGGCGGGACAAGCCTCAGCGGCTCGGTAGTCCCCTACGGCGGGGGAATAGTGGTAGACATGACGAGGATGAACAAAATCATAGACATAAGGCCTGCAGACCTCTGGTGCATAGTGGAGGCAGGCGTGATACACGCCGACCTAGAGAGAGAGCTGGCTAAATACGGGCTTTTTTATCCACCGGACCCTGCGAGCAGCGAGTCTGCAACCATAGGTGGGACGATAGCGACGAATGCTGGTGGGCTTAGGGGCGTAAAATATGGTACGACAAGGGACTGGGTTTTAGGGCTAGAGGTTGTTTTGCCGACTGGAGACGTGATAAATGTTGGGACGAAGACGCTGAAAACTTCGTCTGGCTACCAGCTGTGCAGGCTTTTCGTCGGGAGCGAGGGGACGCTGGGCATAATTACGAAGGCTGTTTTGAAGCTGCTTCCCATACCTAAGGCGAGAGTCCGAGTGATGGGCGTCTTCGACAGCGTGGTAGACGCAGCTAGGGCTGTCAGCCAGATATTCATGGCTGGAATCACGCCGGGCCTCCTAGAATTCGTGGACAAGAACGCCCAGAAAGCCATAAACTCGTGGCTGAACCTAGGCCTCCCAGAAACGGAGGCAATCCTAATCATAGATTTGGAGGGTAGCACCGAGGAGGAGCCCCTAAAGCTTGCTCCGTATCTAGAGAGGGTTCTGAAGGAGAACGGAGCCATAGAGGCACGCTACACAAGCGACCCAGAGGAGATGAACAAGCTCTACCTAGCTAGGGCCAAGGCCTACCCAGCCATGTTCAGGCTAGGGAAACCAACAGTCCTAGTCGAGGACATAACAGTTCCCGTAGAGAAGCTTCCAGAGGCGGTCAAGAAAGTCTACGAAATAACGGAGAAACACGGCATACTGATGGGGATAATTGGGCACATCGGAGACGGAAACTTCCACCCACTCCTAGTCTACGACGAAAGGGACCCGGAAGAGGTCGAAAGGGTCATGAAGTGCCACGACGAAATCAACGAGCTAGCGATAAAGCTCGGAGGAACCGTTACCGGAGAACACGCTGTTGGGAAGGTGAAGGCGAAATACTTCTTGAAGGAGCACAGTCCAGAGGAGATAGAGCTTATGCGTGGAATTAAGCGGGTTTTCGACCCGAACGGCATAATGAATCCCGGGATTCTGTGGGGTGAGTGATTATGGATTTTAAGATTCCCGTGGAGGAGCTTGAGGAGCTCGTCTACTACTGTTCGAGGTGCGGTTTCTGCGGCAGTGTCTGCCCCACGCTTCTGGAGATGGATAGGGAGGAGAGCTTCGGGGCTCGTGGACGCTTACTGCTTTTGCGCGGCCTCCTGAAGGGAGATATAAAGCCGACTCAGGAGGTCGTGAGGCGAATCTATAGCTGCACGACCTGCAGGGCTTGCTATGTTAAGTGTCCTGCTGGAGTGGAGACCGATAGGATAATTGAGGCGGCTAGGTGCGAGTTCTACCGTCTCGGGCTGGCTCCTGAGGAGGCCAAACACCTAAGCGAAGGAGTGATGAAGTATGGTAATCCCTTCTCGCTTCCGAGCGAGGAGAGGACGGCTTGGGCTAAGGAATTCATAGAGGAGCTTCCGGAAAGGGCGGACGTTCTATACTACGTGGGGTGCACAACCGCCTACGTAACACCCCACATGGGAGAGGCGACCGTAAGCATACTGAAGGCTGCAGGAGTAGAATTCACCATTCTTAAGGATGAGGTGTGCTGCGGCTTCGCCCAGAACGCCATAGGGGACGTAGACGGAGCGAAGGAGGTCATGAAGAAGAACGCCGAGATGTTCGCTAGAAGCGGAGCCAAGCTCGTGATAACCTCGTGCCCGGGATGCTACAAGTCCTTCGCCAAGCTCTACCCAGAAATGGGAATAAAACTGCCAGTCAAAGTCATGCACATATCACAGTATCTGGACATGCTGATACGTGAAGGTAGACTGAAGCTGGGGCGTGTAAACCTGCGTGTAACCTACCACGACCCCTGCGACCTAGGAAGAAGGATGGACGTCTACGATGCACCGAGAAACGTGATTAGGGCTATTCCCGGCGTCGAGTTTATTGAGATGGAGCGCAGCGGCCCGAACGCTAGGTGTTGCGGCGCTGGTGGGGCTGTCAGGCTGTATATGCCCGGGTTGACCACCTCCATTGCGGCTACGAGGATAGCTAAGGACGCCATCCCGACGGGTGCGAAGACGCTCGTTACGTCTTGCCCCACCTGCCTTAAGACATTGAAGGATGGGGTGGACATAGCGGAGATCATGCATGGAATCGAGCCTATAGAAGTCTTGAGCTTGGAGGAGCTGGTGCTTAGGGCATTGAAGGAGGCGGGGTCAGCTTAAGTTTAATGTTTCTTTCTCCTCTCCATTATTACAATATTTTTCTCTTACCAGATTCCAACCAGTATGAAGAGTATCGCCATACTCGCCATTGCGAAAATCAGCCATATTAGAGACCAGCGCTTCTCCCGCTTCTTGCGTTCCTTCCACTTCTCCTCGCAGATTCTGGAGCAGAAGTCCCTGTTTAGGGGTATTGGTCTGCCACAGACGAGGCAGTGCTTGTGAGAAGGAACGGTCTGCACTGTTTCTCCACGTCTACCCCTCTTACTCATCCCAGATTCCTCACACTACTTTACCGCAGGTTAGGGATAAAAAAATTAAGGGGCGGGCGCCCTCCCAAAACACGCTAAATACCTAGCTAAACCACGAGCGACGCTGAGTCGGGGGGTTGGTTAATCTTTTAATTACTCATCTTTACCCATATCTTTTGAATAGCTTAAGTGGGTATGCGACATGAATGAGCGGCAGGAGAGGCTCGTTCTCTGGTTTGAGGAGCTTAGGAAGGAGGACGTGCCCCTAGTGGGGGGTAAGTGCGCCAATCTAGGAGAGATGCTCTCAGCGGGAATCCCCGTCCCCCCGGGCTTCGCCATCACAGCCACAGCTTATAAGCGGTTCATAGAGGAGACAGGAATAGCTGAGGAAATCTACAGGATTCTGCGTGAAGTCATAGTGGACAAGTCCAAGCCTGAACTCTACGAGGAGGCAAGCAGGCGCATAAGGCGTGTCATCGAAGAGACTCCGATGCCAGAAGCCATAGAGAACGCAATAAGAGACGCCTACAGGGAGCTCGCCGCCCGCGTCGGAGACGTGGAAGTCTACGTCGCAGTCAGGAGCAGCGCAACAGCCGAAGACCTGCCAGACGCAAGCTTCGCAGGGCAGCAGGAAACCTACCTAAACGTGAAGGGTGAAGAAGAAGTCCTAAAGAAAGTCCAGAAGTGTTGGAGCAGCCTCTTCACGCCCAGAGCCATCTTCTACAGGGAGGAGAAGGGATTCAAGCACGAAGAAGTCCTAATTAGCGTAGCCGTGCAGAAGATGGTGAACGCCAAGGCCGCAGGAGTCATGTTCACGATAAACCCGGTTACCGGAGACCCAAGTCAGGTCGTCATAGAGGGGAACTGGGGTCTCGGCGAGGCCGTCGTCTCTGGCGCCGTTACACCCGACCAGTTCGTGGTTGATAAGGAAAGCTTAGAGATTATAGATAGGAAGGTCGCCAAGAAGACCGTCGAATACATCAGAGACCCAGAGACTGGAAGGACCGTCCATGCGGAGGTCCCGCCAGAACGCCAGCTCGTGCCTTGCCTCACGGACGAGGAGATCATAAAGTTGGCTGAGCTCGCCAAGCGCATAGAGCAGCACTACGGCAGGCCGCAGGACATCGAGTGGGCAATAGACAGGGACCTACCCTTCCCAGAGAACGTGTTCATCGTGCAGTCTAGGCCCGAAACGGTCTGGAGCGTGAAGAAAGCCGGGGAGGCTGAGGCCCTTAAGCGTGAGGAGCTGAAGCCAGCCCAAGAGAGGGTTGTCGTTTTGAAGGGCATTCCAGCCAGCCCCGGAGTCTACTCAGGAAAAGCGAAGGTCGCCATGAGCCCGCAGGAGGCCAGCCAACTCATCAGCAAAGGAGACATACTCGTAACGGTCATGACGAACCCCGACTGGGTTCCCTATATGCGCATGGCTGGGGCCATCGTTACGGATGAGGGCGGCATAACCTGCCATGCCGCCATCGTCTCTAGGGAGCTGGGCATACCCTGCATAGTTGGAACCCAGACGGCTACCAAAGTTTTAAAGACAGGCGCAGACTACACGGTAGACGCCACCTCTGGTGTGGTCTACGAGGGGTTGGTGGAGGAGTTGGTTAAGCCTGCTGAGGCCAAGCCAAGCAGGGTTGTCACATTCACAGGTGGTTACGC
>Ga0164310_10001033_pt1 | contig 15447 bp, 20 predicted proteins | sample GuaBasSedimGuay1_FD_121795 | JGI IMG/M metagenome (GOLD analysis project Ga0164310, IMG submission 121795) | Subseafloor sediment microbial communities from Guaymas Basin, Gulf of California, Mexico - Guay1, Core 4569-9, 0-3 cm | ecosystem: Environmental > Aquatic > Marine > Hydrothermal vents... | reverse complement strand
TTTTGCCATTGCCTCGTGTATTAGTCTAAGTTGCATAAAGCATGCTGGCAAATTCCCTATTAATAAGTTTACATAAATCCCGTAACTTAGGGGCATGAATACGTGTAGTGCAAAGAAAGCCATTGGGTGTTTGACAGCCTCCTCTCCAGTCTTGAATTTCTTAAGAATTATGGATAATAGGTCGATAACATCATTTACTAGCCCAATTACTTCCTCGTAAACATCCTTTGCGTTTTTCTTTAAAAACTCATCATTCTCTCTAATGTCCTTACATATAAGATCAACAAGTTCATTAGAACTGTTTTCTTTGGCGCTCATTGGCTCACCTCTGGTTTTATGTGGCGTATGATAGTGTCTGACGAAAACTTTTCGCCGTTGTTATATTTAAGGTTTCTTTTCTATGTGAGAAATTATGGACTACTATGCAAACAAGTATTAATTACGTACGAAATTTATTTAAGCTTGAAGTTCGTATTTTGAGTGGTGAGTGTAATGCCGACTCCTAGAGAGTTGGAGGATGTTGAAGCATACTTGCCATATTTATTCAGAAGATATGATGAAGGATATGACTTTTACTCTCCTAAAAGAGAAGCCAGGGGAGTTATTCGACTAAGCAGAGAAGAACTAAATGAAATACTCAATGAACCAATAGAAACTCGGTGGATACACGCGGAGATTCTTGAAGATCCATCAGAAGTCAAGACCAGACGATATGATTTAACACATAGTGAGGCAATAAATTTTCTCTCGGGGAAAGTTTATGTAGGAATAGATGGTGGGTCTACTAAAATAAAGCGGGAGCAATTGTTCTTCCTATTCTCTAGGGCTGCTAGATATTACTATTCTTTAAAGGGTGAACCGGTTTTGATGGATGGAAAACCAACACGACATGATAGCCTAGTCTCTAGAGCATTCTTCCTGATTGATGAAAATCTAATGAAAGAAGATGCACCAATTGAATCCCACGAATTTGACTTTGAATCAGTTAAGAATAGACGGCTAATTGTATATGCTCCCTCGTTGGATAGCTCGAACGATAATACTCCCAAAGACATTGATAATCAAGCTATGGGTTATGAAGTTAGATTAAGACATTTGACTGAACTTGCAATTTTAGACAATCTCGTGGATGATATTGAAGAGAGTACCTACATCCTGAAGATGTCGTGATAATTCTTGACGGCCCCTTACTGCCTAGGTCTCTTAAGGTTAAAAATGCACATGAATACGAAGATGTTATAAAAAGAGTTATCAATAAAGGGTTTTTAGTTGTTTCTTTTGTAAAAAGAATGTCATATTCACGTATACTCAGGACAATAATGATGAAAGAAGAAGTTTCAAAAATATTCTCAAAAGCTCTATTTGGAACAGAAGATTCCAGATTCATTCAGAGATACTTTTCTGATGGTATGTTGGTTCATAAAGCTTTAGAACCCAATAGTAGAACATTTATGTTTAAATATAAACTAATCGGAAAGATGGGAACAAAAAAGGTGAAAGTTATGTAGAAGAAGAATACCAGCCAGTGGCATTTTACTTAAAAACATCAACAAATCGAATATATCGTGTTGAATTCCCATACTACTATTACGAGCAGGATAATGAAATTGGAGAGAGAATAGCAAGAATAATTTTTGCCCTACTTCATGAAAATCACTCATATCTACCACGGCCTATAGAGCTGGCAGATTCTCTTGCTAGGATCTCTGAAAATGAAAGAAGATATTATTCTAGATGGCTTGACTCAGTATTTTGGAATAGGTTGGGTATTAGACTATATCCACCATATGAGGAGGAATGGTGAAATGGTTTGGAGAATTGAGATAGATAATAGCCTAAAAGAAAGATTAGCAGAAGAAATTGGACAACCATATACAGATGTTAAACATGGATTTAGAGTAGGAGAAACACACGACATTTGGTTTATAGTGCCACCAAAGCACCTAGACAAAATTGAAGTTAACCAAATAGTATTGATATACGATATTGCTAGGAACGCATGGTTTGGAGGGAAGATAAAGAGCATAGAAATTCGCAGACCAACAGAATTTGATCGAGAAAAAAAAGTTTATGACATAGATATAACTCCAATCATAAAGCAAATTGAAAACGGGCTAAAAGCAGAATTTATGGATCCACTACTAGTGAAAGTTGAGTTATTCTGTATGTTCGAAGAGGGAATTAAAAAGCCAGTATTTGCATGTCCTAGCAATGCCTCTGTTTTGTTACTTCCTCATTCAACTCCAAAAGTATCAGGAGAACCTTCTTTAATAAGAATATTGGGATTACCAGAAAAAGGTATACCCCTAGGCATATATTCCCAAGCCCAAAAGCCTTATTTAGACAGTAGTGGGGAAATTCTGATATATCGCCTAAATATAAAGAATATACAGAATAAGCATATCCTTATTTTAGGGAGTACAGGCCAAGGTAAAACAGTTTTCATAAAACATCTGATTAAACAACTCAATAATGCTGGTTATGGGATACTAGTTTTTGACATCCAAGGAGATATTGTTCAACTACCTTTTAAACCATCCGAAGAACAAATAAAGAGATTAACCGAATTAGACAAAAGATTCCATATGTTATAGATGAAAAAACACTCGATCCCCATAGGGTACGCATATTATTCCCCCTTGTAAATAATATGAATGAGTATTCAGAAGAGAAGAAGAAACTTCTCAGGGAGTTTGCTAAACATTATGAAGTAGAGTTCAAAGAATTTGGAATTAGGTTCTCTAACATTAGGCACTATGAGCAATTGGCCCCCTACATGCCTAACTTAACAGAGAACGCCCTAGATGTCTTGGCTAGGGCTATAGAGGTTTATGGTGGTGTTTCTCTTGAAGATTTTATCGATGCATTAAACAATGGTGCCACTAGGACCAGGGACAATAGAGTCATACTTGGAAAAATACCAGGATATCCAATATATCCCACTACCTTTGACAATCTTATACGAAATCTCCAAGCTCTTAAGAATCGTGGAGTTTTTGATGCTGGAAAAGAGTTGCCCATTAAGGACTTTGTAGAACCTGGAAAGGTAGTTATCATTTACATGGAGCACTTAACAGAACATCAGAAACAGATATTTGAGCATTATATCATGTATAATATATATCGGAATAAGACAAAAGTTGAGAATCCTGGTGTGTTCATCGTAATAGATGAAGCTCACAGTGTTATTCCCAAAAAATCTCCTCCTGGTAGTTACAAACATTATGCAGATGAAGTTGCACGTATTTTCTCAAAAATAGCCAGAGAAGGAAGAAAATATGGTATAAACTTATTAGTTTCAACTCATATGCCAAGAGACATACACCCCGTAGTATATGATTTATGTGGCACCAAAATATCATTCAGGATTTCAATAGATGATGCAAAAGAGTTAGGCATGCCTCCGGAGATTGCATCTCAGATCGCCCAATATAACAAAGGATTCGCTCTAGCAAACTCCCCTGAAAATTCAGACATCTCAGGGACTATACCTTGGTTAGAAATAAAAACAGTAATGCCTAAAGCGCTTCATATAGAGCCAAAGAAGTTCTTTGATATGTTAAGGGAAGAGTTGCCCAAGATTAGGGATCAAAAAGTCCCCGAAGAAGTCAAGAAAATACGAGAAAAACTAAAATCGTAGCTATTCACGATTAAGCAATGATTGAATCTTTTTAATAGTTTCAGCATTTGCCTCTCCTTTTTTTACTTGGAATAGTACTCTTAGGACACCTTTTGGTTTTCTCTCTCCAAGTGAATGTTCTTCAACCAGTTCCAGATATGTAAAGTCATGGAAGCCTTGGGGAAGGATCCATAATATAGAAGCCCATGTTATCAGGTATTTATTAAATTCCTCAATATCTTTAACTTTCTTGGGAATAAACCCCTCGTTTGGTTTGATATCAAATAGGATTGGCATTGTTTTAGCTAGGACATCGTATCTTCTGAACCTGTATGAGTGAAAATCTCCAAATGTTATTGCAACATATCCATTTTCTTTTGAGAGTTTAGGCAAGAGGGGTATCACTGGCATTGGAGTTCCACATGGATCCAAGTCTATAAAGTCAAAGGTGATATTTTGGCTGCCTAGATAATATATGGCATCTTTGATATCTGAATTTATTAGAATGGCTTTTTTATGTGAGTTCTCAATTAAATAAATGTTATCAGCAATTTTCTCAGCTTTTGAACTCAAGGTCTTCTCGATGTTAGTTTTAAGTTTTTCAAAAATAGTTTTGTTTATTTCGACGGCATATACGGTGTTTGCATATTTTAAATATATTTTTGTTAAATTCCCATGGCCTGCAAAGCCATCTAGCACTGTCTCGGGCTTTATCTCTTGAACCCACTTTTCTGCAAGTTGATATTTATGTTTCCTGTGATCTTCTCCATACAGATCATATTTTATTCTCATTTTGCGTATTTTGTTTGTGATAGATGCTCTAGATCTATTTGGGAAATACATCATAATTTCACAGGGAGGTAGTCCTTGTGCTATTAACTCTAGCAATTTTTGCTCTTCTTCTTTGGTCCATTGTTGGCGACTATAAGCTCGAGGTTTTTTGAATGTCAGTGGCATTAATGGGCACCTCCAGATGACATAAGATGATTATATAATAGTGTAGTATCCTTAAGATCTTTTCGGTACTAAGTATGTTAGGAATAACTGTTATTTGGAGAAGTTTATGTATTTAGTCTAATGTTCCTTGTGTTTCTAATTTTTTAAAGTGCTACTTAAAGATCACAAATATATTCCTACCAATTGCAAAACTATGCATTGATCTATCTGCTGTTAACAATATGGCATTGTACTTTAGACACTCTTCTATTATCATTTCATCTCTCTCTGTATTGGATAACCCGTCAGGAATATCACTAATGTTTCCTACAGTTTCTAGTTTTATTCGGCCTATAGAACTGAAATGACACAAAGCTTCTAGTTCTTGTTTTCCGCGTCTACTCCCATCACTTTCTTTTCTAACTACTGGAGATAAAATTACTCCAATAGCCATAAAAACAGCACTTATCATTATCTGCAAAACTATGTGGCGTCTTTCGATTAGATTGGGATGTGGGCTTTTATCTCTCATTGCGCTCCTCCTGAAAGTCCCTATTTATAATTTTAGAATTTGCATAAAAAGTTTTAAACTTTAGAGCGTGTGAAGGATTGTTTGTTTTGAGACTCTGAAAGGTACACTATTTCAAGGTTTATGCTATAACCTTCTTTATTGAGGATTTCCACTGCCTTGTTTCCTATTTTTGCAAATTCTTTGTCCACAGTATATAATTTATATTGGATTTCTTCAGTTTCTTCCTCATTAGCTATTGAGGCTGCTATTTGACAAAATATCTCCGCATCAGTTTCATTTTTGAATATTGAGGATATTTTGTCATAAATGTCCTTGTATAGATCTAATTCTTTGTCTCCGAGGGTGAGATGTATTGTTTGTTCTTCAACAGGTTTTAGTTTTGAGATCAATTCAACAACGTGATTATCTAATGTCTGAACAAGCAATGCTCTTTTTTCTTTAGAGAATAGTTTGTTTTCTTTAATGTAATTGAGCAGGTATTGGTACATGTTTAGGGACTTCTTGTCATGTTGCATTGCGAAGTCTATGAAGTTCTTTTCTACATAGCTATAAATGTCCTTTTCTTTCTTTAAACCTAACCTGAGTGCTTTCCGATAGAAATATATCAAATATGTCTCAGCATTTAGGTATTTTCTGTGAAAACTTCTTCTTAAATCTCTGTAAACAGCTTCTGGAAGAATTATTGGAGTTTGGTTTTCTAATAATTTAGCTATGGTTTTTTGGGCAAGCTCATGGTGGGCATCATTTTCTAGAAGAAGAGCATAAAGCAAGTTCGTGTCTAAGAATACTATTTCCAAGTTATCTCACCAGGTTGGCTGCTAATTGTAGTGTTTCATTGTCTCCAATTTTAGATATTAACGGTGCTATTTCAATGATATCTTCTTCAAGATAAGAAATGTCTTCTTGATTTTTTAGGATGGTATATATTCTGAGCAGTAGGATTAGGATGTAGTGTCCGTATTTTTCAACCCCTAGCAAACCTCCGCTAATTATTGCTTTTTCATAGAGAGACACCAGAAGTGAGAGAGCTTGGTCTAGGAGTAAGTATCTCCGCATTGTCTCAGGAGATAAGTTTTCCGCCAGAATTAGCTCATTAATAGCCTCTCTTAGTGAAATTATGTATCCTTTTTGTTTTATGAGGTCTATTCTGAGAGATTGCTCTACTTCCTGCAAGTCAACATACTTGTAGAGTCTATCTAAGTCTCTAATAATGTCTGGTAGCTCCTCTTTAAGGATCTCCATCATCTTCTTTCTTGCTTCAAAGTATGCAACTTTGTGAGGATATTTTGGGAGAGCTTCAATGAGCTTATTTAGGATTGTCTCTTTTCGGTCAGGAGATAATGTTTTTAGTTGGAGTAAATCTCTAAAGACTTTTGATAAATGTTTTTTTCGGATTACATAGTCCGAGGAAAAGCGAGGGTCTAATGACCCTAAAACCCCATCAAATAACTCATTAACAAATCGATCTACAAGCATGTAATCCCATGAGCTTGTTATTGTTCGTGTTGCCTCCATGATATTTCACCCACTTGTAAATTACTATGCAATATTATTTATAGAATTTTCCATGGATAAAGCTACAAGTAAGGCATGCTTTTGAACTCAAAAAGTGGAATTGAAAGCGGATTAAGCTCGGGGTTAGGCGTGCTTTTGAAATTAGAGAAGTGGATATTGAAAGGTATTTGAATCGAGGTTGTTGAAAATAGAAAAATGAGACAAGGGAGAGTTCACCATCTGTTTTGCACAAATATATGGATATACATCTTGTCATGCATTGGAGTTATTTCTGAGATGTAGTATTTGTCACATTTTATGACAAAGTCTTTGTCTTGCTGCTTTAATCTCTCTAAGAGGTCTTTTACTATGAATTCTACTATTTTGTCGTGATATTCTTCGCTATATATCCAGTGATAGGCCCCAATGTAAATTTCAAACTCCTGATTTGGTCTCAGATTTGGATCAGCATCACAGCTTGGATTGTAAAGTGCAATTTCATACTTGATGTATTTTGGAATATCTTCCTTAATTTTCCAGAGATTCATTTTAAATTCATCAAAGGAAGTGTCTATCAGTTGTAATCGATCTATCTTCTCTAATCTTTCAACTTTCACTGATCTGTTGTATTCTTCATCAATGGGTGTTATATGGTAAATGATCACATATTCTAGCGGATCCCCACCGTAATCCAAAAGAGTTTTCACTGAACCCAAAGGTATAGGCACTATATATGGCCAGTAGATTACAAATAACTTTCCATTGGGTTTTAGTTTGAATGTTGGTAATAGTCCAAAACCATTTTGGGTTTTTAAGTATACCATGTAAGTGTCTATTCCTCTGCTGATAAGCTTCGCAGCTACATACATAGCTAAATCTGCATAGGTGCCCTTCTTTGTTTTCTCGAGTTCTCTTGGTGTCAAGATATCAAAGTAATATCCCTTCTTCATGCTCTGATTTTCTTTAACAAAGTCAATCTGAAGTTCGTTACCAACCTCTTTAGCTATTACTAAGGTAATTTCTTTTGGATCATTGGTGCCACCTTCTACAAAATACCTGGTTCCATCAATAGCACATACCATGGCCTTTTCATAATCATCTCTCCATCTTTCAGCCTTGCAATCTACTTGGATAATATTCTCCTTCTCTTCTGCTGGCATGCTTGTAGTTGTAGATATTGGAGATTCAGTTGGAGTTTGGGTGCTAGTGGGTGTAGAGCTAGGCGTAATAGTTATTGGAACGTATTCAGTATGAGTTTCCGTTACAGTCTCTGTTACTGTCACGGTTTGGGTTTGACTTATACAACCGCTGATAAAAGCTATGAGGAGTAGTGCTATAGTCCCCAATACGGCCCTTCTCATACCATCACCATTTTTCACTTTGAGAGAAAAGTTATTAATTTTTGGATAGATAATTATTTGTATAGTACTTATCAAAAATGGGGTGATGCTATGGGGAAGGGTATAGCTGGTGTTGTAATAGTGAGTATTTTGCTCCTCGGAGGCTTTTATATATTCTCAGAGTATGAAAAGAGAGAAGCATTAAAAAATTGTGAAATTAGCTTGGCAGATGTTAGAGTGGTTAGCATCGGCCTTACAAGTGCCAAACTTGAAATTGTTTTAAGGATTTACAATCTCAATGATGTTACTGCAACTTTGGATCGTATTGATTATGAGCTTTATGGTAATGGTGAATTTTTAGGTAATGGAGAATTCATGAGAAGAGTGGATATTCCACCTCACAGCAGCAAATTAGTTTCTAGTTATTTCACTTTAGACTATACAGGAGCATTAAAGACAGTATGGAGCGCCATTAAAAAAGGGGATGTTGTGTGGAAGATTAAAGGAGTAGCTCACATTGACACCCCCATCGGAACGCTGGATATTCCATTTGAGAAAATCCTGTCTTGAAAAAGGAATAGTCAGGAGGTTAGCAGGTTGCCGTGAGGTGGTGATTTTTGCCAGAATATAACTTAATGCTCGGACTGAGTGCTTTAGCTGCTTATGGAGTGTTGTTGATGGCAAATACTCAACTTCAGCCTTTCTTTAATCAAATAATACAAAATAAGGAATACATTCAGCATGAAAAAAAGATAATTATTATATTTATGTTGGTTGTTTTTGGAACATTAAATATAGTGTTTTTTAGAGTGTTCCAAATTTTGGTAGAATCAGAAATTTTAAACTTGTCTCTACCCCTCCTGGAAAAAGAGGCGGGGACATATGTTGGAATTTATGCTTTGACAATTCCAGTGATATTCCCCCAAGCATATACAATGGGAAAGTTTGTCGACGAGGCGTTTGAAGATAAATCGAAAGTTTTTTGGCTGATAGTTACATTTATCCACGTGATATTAGCATTTCTCCTGTTTTTTGGTGGGGTCTATAAAATATATTTTGGTTTTATCATGTTATTTTCGATTATTGGAATGATCATTTTCTTTAAAAAATTATTAAAAATTATTAAGTTAAAGCTCTAATTGCAATAGTTTAGTAAGGTTTGCGGAATTTTTCGCAGAAGAGGATAAAAAGGAAAAGCTCATCACTATCATATGTGCTATATATTTATCTTGTTATTTATTAAAACTTTAATTCTTCATATATTGAGAATACTGTTTCTAACTCACTTTGCTTGAAAAGTAAACATTCTACTCTCAAAGATTTTAACTATGTGTGGTCTGAGAACGGCTTGAATAGCTCTTGTGTGCAACTCATATAATAATGGCCATAGTTCGTGGTCCGTGTCTATTTTTTGGACTTTGAGACCTAATTTTTGGGCATCTTCAAAACTTATTACTCTACCATGGGAGAGTAACTTCTTTGCATCACATAACTCTGATGCTATTTTTTCAGCAACGTTAGGTTTCAAACCCATATACGTAGTCAACCAACTTTTTGCAAGAGTTTCTGAATATTTTATGGCCTTGTTAGCTAAATCAAGTTTTGTTGGATCCATTGTACTAAGTAACTGAGCGATGATACGTGGATCTCTTCCTTTCTTTAATTCGTCTTCTAGTATATCTAATGCGTGAATATATGACCATGCTGGTCTGAACTCGGGTTGACCTGTGTTACGATCAAACCCCACTTGTATAAGTGGGTCTATAGGGCCGAGTTCAGCCATGAAACTCATCAAAATTTCATTAGATGCCAAAGATAAAGAGGTTGCAGCACTCTTTGCAAACTCCATTATTATAACTCTAAACGTCTCTACTTTACTGCGAATTAGAGTTACGAGCTTTTCAGTGGCTTCTATGATTCCTCCTCCACTGTGCAACATTAAATTGACATGCTCTGGATAATCTAATAATCTGAGCATTTCATGAAATGCCCTTACATCAGAGTAATCTATACTTGAGGCTGGATGATGAGGATTTGAATAATATAAAATCAAGGTTCTTCCAGTTTTTTCTCTATCTGTTGAATAAGTTCTCTTCGTAGAATATTGGGCTCATCTTCAATTTTTGCAAAAAGAGGAGCATGTGGCAAACCTTCAACTTTTGAGTCTGAGAGTGTTAGATTTTGAAACGTGTATGTCATATACCGTTCCTCCCGGAAGTAGTGGCATAGGCTCAAATTCTCTTTTAAGTCCCATTTCTTCGAGAAGCTTAAGATAATTTTCGATTTGCTCCCATTCTTCCTTGTGTTCTTCTTTCCATTTCTCAATATCTTTGAAGATTTCCATAAATAATCACCTCTCGTGTTTTTAATTTGAGGTAGTTTTTATTTGACCCTGTTTTTTGGCTGTTCCTTTATACTGAATATCTTTAAACGCTAGACATCAACAATTTTTCATATTAATATTGTGAACCAAGATTTAAAAACTTTTCAGGTAATAGAATAATTTGAAACAGAACAAAAAACCTAGTCAATCACCATCCCTAAAACCTGCGCTTGGTCGATTGGTACTTCTTCCACGTTGTCTATTTCTATGTAGACTTTTGGCAGGTTTTCTTTTTTGATGTATTCTTTCACTAGGACCTCGGCTTGCCCTTCGTCTTTTGCCATTACGATGAATGTCGCATACCCTTCAAAGCCGTCGAGGGTTTCCACGTCTCCTTCTAAATACACGTGAACCTTGAACACTTTCATGAGGATCACCAGGCGAGACTTGCAGCAAAACCTTAATATCTTTTCGAGTAAAAAGAGTTTATTGATATCAAGGAATATGGGGGGAAAAGAATGTTGGGGGATCCGAAGGGTAGTGAGGATATTCCTTCTTATAAGGATTTGGTTCAGAAATCTCGCACAGAAGTTAAAGAATTTAAGATCCCAAGGGGCATTCGGGTAGAAAAAGGCAAAAAACGATCTTGGACACTATATTGGAGCTTTAATTATTGCGATTCTTATGATAAGTATTTGGCATGGTCTTTTTGGAACATTATGAATTTTATAAGTCATGGAATTTTGAATTCACAGTACATCCTAAAGATAGTTATCCTCTTGGTTGGAGGTTAAGTAAGGATTCGATTCTTGAAATTAATGCTACGGTAAATGGAGGCAATGGGGATATTATGGTATATGTCGTTGGCAGAAAAACAGGCCAGAGAGTTCAAGATTATGGTAAATTGATGAGTCCAATAAGTATTCGCTTTAAAGTTCCCGAAAATGGGGAGTATGACGTGTATTTTGATAATACGTTTAGCACATTAATGCCCAAGAAGGTTGTAGCAGTTGCGGCTATTTATACTAAGGAGACATCACTTTGGGCCGTAGAATTGGGACTCTTAGGAATTGTGATATTGATTCTCACGCTCATTGGTGTAATTATTGGGGTTCCATTCCTTAAAATCTATATTGATGGGGATGTCTTTGAGTTTACTCCAAAAGGCGAATTTATTCCCTATTTAGAAATTAAAGTCAATGGAATTCCACTAAATGAGAAAGTTAGGGATTCTATCAAGTTCCGAGTTGGTCAGAATGAGGATCGAGTTTTAGAAATTGAAAGGAAGTTTTCGATCATTTGGACTGCTCGTTGGATAATTAAAGTCGATGACCAGGAGATTGGGAGGCTACCATGAGGTGGTGAAGATGGATTATGAGAAGGTAAGGGTTTATGGAGTTACCTTGGAGGACATTAAGGAGTTACTTAAAAGAGAGGGTTTTCAAGACACACCTCTTCAGATATGGAAACCTGGACAAGTTTTTGGCCTTGTTAAAAAGGTGAAGGATCCATGGGAGATGCATGTAAGAGGATTTGAAGATGGGCACTTGGAGGCAGAGTTTGAAGTTTCTAGAGAGTACCTTGAACATCTTAATGATAGATATAGGAGATCTGCAGCTCGTGAGTTGTCTCTAGTCCTAAGTGAACATGGTATTCCTCATACTATTGAAAGCAATAGTTCTAATATCAAGCTTGATTTAGAAGTTCCAAAAACTTTAACGCCATGGAAACTACTACTGACCTTCGGATTTATACTGTTTACTCTGTATCTCTTAGGCAAGAAAGAAGGAAAATAATTCATTATAAGTCCAATTTAGCATCCCTCATATTTTTCTTTAAGGCAAGTCATTGATAATGCATAGTTTTTTCACTTCAACGGCTACATCTTCGATTAGTTTCCTCCCGTACTCTGTACCCATGAGCTCCCAAGCCTCCGCTAATTTCTTTTGAATTTCTTTCAAGATTTCTTGGTTTAACTCTTTCTTCTTTTTAAGCCCCCATGCACTTGCTTTCTTTTTAGGCTTGGCTTCTTCTTCGGGCTCTGGTTCGAGGACTTCTTGATACTCTTTGTTTGCGAGGTCCTTCAGGAGGTCCTCTGGAGTGTGCTCCACCATTTCCATCAACCTTCACCTATTACTTCCTTGAATTCTCGCTTGATCGGGTTCTCAAACTTCATTTCTGTTCCTGCAAATTCTTCTTTTTGTTTCTTGCCTTCTTGCTCTTTGTGTTTCCAGTAAGTTTTGACCATAGGGTTGATGTTCAATGCAAGCTCGACTTCTTTCTTTGCCTCTTGCAGCAGGTAGAAGTATTTTTCTCTGTACTTGTCCCTTTCAGCCTTAACAGCCTCGTAAGCCTCCCAACCTCTCGTAATCGTTGGGTGAACCACCATCGGGATGGCTTCCTGTTGGCCTGTACCAACTATTTCCTCAATAGTCTTGCAGTAAACTGTTATGGTCTCGTTGTTGAATTGTACGATTTTCTTATGTGCTTTCAAAATCTTATGGGGTGGCTGCTTGCCAAAGATTCTTGCGAGTGAAAACCAGATATGGTCCAGCCATGAGGGTGGTCTTTCCTGGTAGTAGATCCAATATTCGTCATAATTAATGAGGTAAGCTTCAGGATAACCAAGGATGATACTTCCTTCTTCAGGAGTTACGGCAATTAGGAGTTTTTGATACGCTTCTTTTATTTGGCTCATTCTTTGGGCTAAAATGCGGTGTTGTCTTATTCTTTCTTCGACTCTTTTCTCGATTTCTTCTTCGAGGTCGAAGTTGAGAAGCGCTGCTTCTTCATCACTCATTACGGTTTGTCCGGGCTCTCTCTTTTTCTTTTTTCTTTTAAACCTATCAAACAATCCCAACCTTAACACCTCCTAAAAGCTTTGATTTGGACGAAAATACATTTTAACCGTAAATTCTCTATCAAAAGAAAACCAACCCCTTCCTTTCTTTTTTCTGCGTTTTATAAATTCTTCAAAGCTATCATGCTCAACTGGAATTCTCAACCGATCTCCATCCATGATTGCAACTCTTAGAATGTCAAGGTCTTTTGGGCTTGCTAAAGCTCCAATTACAGCAATGTGAGCAGCACCCATGATCAATGACATCGGGAGCTTGTAGAGATATTGAGTTCCTGCAACAACATTAATGCTCAAGGATCTCCCTTTTCTGTAGAGCTCTTCAATGGCTTTCCATGCTAGGTTATGCCTTGAGGCCTCGCCTGCTGTGCCGATGAGGTCTTGAATCTCGTCGAAGAAAATCCAAATGTCCATGCGGTGTTTTCCGGCAATGTGCTTAAGCCGGTCCCACAAGAGATACATAATTAAACGTTGTTCTTCAAGGTCAAGGTCCGAGTTATCAGAGAAATCGATAATGTTGATCCTATCTGCTGTCAAATAGCTCGTGAAGTCTTTTTGCGAGTCTTTAACGTAAAGCGGATCGGCTGCTATTTCATCCATTATTGATCTTATGCTTTCAAAAGTGCTGTCCCTAACTTGCTCTTGTGTTTCAACTAATTGAATCAATCGCTTTGGATTGTGGATCCCGTAAACTTTCCAGTATTTGCGGATTAACCTCCCGTAAGCTGTGCCTTTCGGGATGTCAAACTTTTGTGAGAGCATTTCAAAAGTCAAATGCCTATATTGGATGTGGCCCTCTACGACCTCGGCTTTGGGTCCGTTGTCGAGTTTGATTGCATAGATGCTCCTTGATGGCCTGAAAACGATTCTCCTCGTTGGAAAGCTTTGAATAGTGAGGCCGTGCCATGTGAAGATGTTTACAGGATACGGTTTTTTGGAGATGTAAGTGTCTAATAAAATGTAGTTCGGGAGGCTCATTGCGAAGTCTCCTGGAAAGCCGAGCTGCTTTTTAAGCTGTGGGTGCTTTTCTTGAACTTCAAAGTAAGTCGCTAAAAACTGATGCCTTCTTTTTGCTTCTGCTTCTCCGAGTTCTTCTTTCCTCTGCTCCCACCAAGCCTTTAATCTTTGATATTTTGAATAATCATATTTTCGCTCGAATATGATTATCATAACTTGCTTTCCATGTGAGTGATAATACTCCCAAAGGGCCTCAGCCATTGCCTTCATGAATGATGTTTTTCCATAGCCTGTTTTTCCGAGCAGGAATATGTGATTTGCTTCGCCTACCTTGAGCGGAAGGTAAAGCTTCTCCTTCTTGTTTGTGCTCATCATCCGGCCAAGGTAAGGCCCACTAAGTGGGTTAAAGTATGGGATCTCGAGCTCTTCTGGAGTGCTTGTTTTTGTCGATATTGCCATCTAACCCATCCCTCCTTTTTCGTTTTCGATTTTTCTTATTTTAAACAAAAAATTATGTTCCTTCGTAAAAGATGAACTCAACAAGCTTTATTCTTCTTTATCACCTCTTAGCGGCCTTTTACAATTTGGCATATTCCCAACCTCTCTTCCCACGATACAATAAGAACCCGGCCAGGAGCACGATTCCTCCAGCCGTGATTATTGTCTTCAAGAGAATTGATCCCCAAAGCTTCTCCTTTTTGGCCTTCTCGATATAACTCTGTTCGCTTTTTTGGGCTTGCTCTTCTAAGAGCGTTGATATTAGACTCTTATACTCATTGTTTTGCTGCTTCAAGAAGTTGTTTTCTCCCTTGAGAGAGTTTATAAGTTGTGTTTGGTTTGCTATTTTCTCTTTCAACTCTCTGTTCTCTTTTGTTAGATTGTTGATCTGCATTTGAAGTTTTGAGATGTCTTGGGCTTTAGCCTCTTTGAGTTGCTTTTCTAGATCAGAAACTCTGCGCTTGAGCTGTGCGTTCTCATCTTTCAATTGCTTATTTTCTTTTGTTAGGTTTTGAACTTGTTCTTTGAGCTTTTGATTTTCTTTTTCAAGGTTTTCAATAAGGATCTTGTTTGTGAGGATTCCAGGAGTGAACTTGACTTCAAAAGGATCCTTGCTTGAGATGTGAATGATCGCATAATCATTGAATGAGTTCACGCTTATCTCGATGCCATTAATCTCCTTTTTTTCACCCTCTTTTATTAGAAATACCTCGCCTTCATGGTCAACAATTGCTGCAGTTATGTTTGTGGTCCTGTCCCGGTCAATCTTAATACTCATATTATTTATATAGAGTTCATCGCCTACATTGAGTTTTGCAGTATAGCTATATATTGCAAGTGCATTTCCCAATATTCCTATATATAATAATATGAACATTGATAATGCAAGTT
>Ga0164310_10001032_pt1 | contig 15453 bp, 15 predicted proteins | sample GuaBasSedimGuay1_FD_121795 | JGI IMG/M metagenome (GOLD analysis project Ga0164310, IMG submission 121795) | Subseafloor sediment microbial communities from Guaymas Basin, Gulf of California, Mexico - Guay1, Core 4569-9, 0-3 cm | ecosystem: Environmental > Aquatic > Marine > Hydrothermal vents... | reverse complement strand
GTCACATGGAATATAGCTCATATTCTAACTTCGGTGGCATGATGGGGAGCATCCTTATTGTAAGCGAAAATTATGAGAAGTTAAAAAAACTTTTGAAGGATTATAGAACAGAGAGGGCATGCTCAGAAGAGGAAGCGCTTAGCAAGGTTTCCTCTAATAAATTTGACTTAGTTCTGATAGAAGATAATGTCGGACTCATGGATAAAATAAAGGAGAAATATAATGTTGTGGGTGTGCTGATTCTTGAGGATGGAGATTTTGATAAATCAAAGGATTATTACTATGTTTTTAAACCATATAAAGAACAGCAACTTCTCTCTATTATCCACAATTCGCTGAATAAAGTGAAACTCGAAAGAGATCTAAGAAACGCCAAGGAATTCATGAGAAACATAATGGACTCTTCCATTGATTCGATAATAACCGCAGACTTGCAAGGCAAGATAACCTCGTTTAATAAAGGGGCAGAAAGCATTTTGGGATATAAAGCCGAGGAGATGATAGGAAAAAATGTTGAAGAACTTTATCCTCCCGAGGAAAGAGAAAAAAGAGAAAGATGGATTACCAGAATTTTAAATGGAGAAAGCATTAGAAATAAGAGAGTTAGGTGGATAGATAAGCACGGAAATCTTCATGATATAAGTCTTTCGATCTCGCTTCTCAGGGATGGCGATGGAAATCCCATAGGCACTGTTGGAATAGGTAAAGATATAACAAAGGAGGTAATGGCTGAGAGGCAGTTGCGGGAGTATATCTTCCAGATCAGAGAGTACATAAAGCAGGTTGAGCGCTCAAATATGTTTAAGGAGTTGCTTCTCGATATATTAAAGCATGATATACTAAATCCTCTAACAGTAATAAAAAACGTGGCACATACGATTGAAAAAGAAAAATCAGAGCTCATTATAAGAAACGTTGGAAAAATAGAAGACATAATAAAAAGAGCAAGCATATATAGCAAGCTTGAAAGCGTTGAGGAGCTCGAGTTTGAGCAGATGGATTTGGCAGAGGTTATAGAAGAAGCTGTTGATTCTTTAAGAAACCTCTCCAAAGAGAAGGAAATTGAGATCGAAATAGTCAAAGGCAAAAAGAGTTATAATGCCGAGGTAAGTCCATGGATAGAAGAAGCCTTTATAAATCTTATTTCGAACGCAATAAAATACAGCCCGGCAAAGAGTAAAGTAAAGATAATTTTTGAAGAGGATGAAATGAGTATAAAAATAGGAGTAGCAGACCTTGGTTATGGTATTCCCGATGAAGAAAAGCCATATATTTTTGAGAGGTTTGGGAAGGGTAAGAAGTCAAAGGGAATGGGTTTGGGTTTGGCCATAGTTAAAAGGATAGTGGAGTTGCATAAAGGCAACGTATGGGTTGAAACCAATAAGCCGAGAGGAAGTATATTCTATATCAGGGTCCCAAAGAGGCAAGGGGAAGCATGAAATAAAATTCACTTCCTTTACCCATTTCACTTTTTACTTTTATTTTACTTCCATGCATTTCTATTATTTTCTTGGCTACCGCTAAACCTGTGCCGGTTCCACCATATTTTCTCGTAGCTTTTGGGTCAAGCTGGGTTAGAGGTTTGAATATATCATTTATTTTATCTCTCGGAATGCCCACACCCGTGTCTATCACGCTCACCTTTGCAGTGTCATTTTCTTTTTCCACTTTTATTGTAACTTTTCCATTTTTTTTATTGAATTTTATTGCGTTATCAAGAAGATTAAGTATAACACGCATTATTTCTATTTTATCTCCCTTTACAAAGCATGGTTCTTTGATTTCTTTGATGATTTCTATGTTTCTGCGTAAGGCAAAATTTTTCTTTCTTCTTATACATTCTTCGATTACACTCACCAAATCGAACTTCTGTATTGTAAGCCTGAACTCTCCTCTCTCTACTCTTGAGATTGATATGAGGTCATCCACTATCGAATTTTGCCTCATAACTGCTTCTTTTGCTTTTATAAGGAAAGTGTTTCTTTTTTTCTCATCTTTTTCTAGCAGCGCCAACTCGATAAATCCTTTAATTAATGTTATGGGCGTTTTTAATTCATGACTAACATTCGCGATTATATTACTTTTGAGTTCATCTAAGCTCTTTAGCTCCATATACGCCTTCTTAAGCTTTTCATGAGATTCAATAAGCTCCTTTTCAAGCTTTTTCTTTTCTGTGATATCCTCAATTATGGCGAGAGCTCCCTCTATTTTACCTTGATCATCAAGTAGAGGTACACATTTCATTACAAAATATGCTTTACTACCCCATGGAGGAGTATATTCACCCTCTAATTGTACCTCTTTACCCTCTTCAAGTACCATTTTGAAAAATTCTCTTATCTCGTTATTAATGGGTAGTTCAAATACGTTTAATCCTAAGACCGCATGCTCACTATGAGAAAATATATTTAGGAGCTTAGGATTTACACAGGTAACTTTGCCATGCCTGTCTATAGCCAATATACCCACGGGTGCGTTTTGTATTATCTTTTTGTTAAAATTGCTTAATTCTATAAGTTTTTTCTCGATTTCTTTTCTTTTTCTGATATCATGGAAAATTGCAGAGTAACCGATGATACTCTTCCCGTCTTTAATTACGGATATCGTTACTTCAACAGGTATTTTATCACCATTTTTTGCGAGTCTTTCGGTTTCAAAAGCTTTTATAAAACCATTTTTATTTACTTTCTCCCAGATTATTTCGAGTTCTTTTCTCCTTTCCACTGGAACTATCTTAAATATATGCTCACCTATTATTTCCTCAGCCCTATATCCAAATAGTTCCTCTGCTGCGCGATTCCAGTATACTATTTCTCCATTAGTATCTATTGCCGTGATCGCATCCCCCGTACTGCTTGTTATACTTGCAAGAAAGGCTTCAGGGCATTTATTGTATAGATATGCTTTTTGGGATTTCCTTTGTACCTCCATCATCGATTTGCCCCCCCTTGCGTCTTTTTGATGGTCTTCCTACATAAATCTTTTGGAGACATATTCCAACGGTAGAACGATTTATTTAGTCTGCTCATTTAGCTCCCATGGTGCCTTCTCCTCTTCGAATACCGGCGTATCTTTTAGTTCCTCTATTTTACTTACGTCGTTCCAATTTTCATCGTATTCTACAGGGCTCTTTTCCGGAGCATTCTCTGCAAAGGTCAGAAACACTTTTCCAAGCTCGGTTATTTCGAATTTTTCTTCTTGGTTATCGATAAGATTATAGTATTTAAGAACTTTTATAGAACTCTCTATTTCTTCTTTGCTTAACTCTGTAAGTTTTAAGATTTCATCAAAATTGAGCGGATTTTCAGTAAGAAACTTTAAGATTTTAATATCCCTTTCTTCATATAGATAAGATAAAACGTCTATCTGTTCGAGGATAATGAGATGAACGCATGCGTAGTCACCCGTCTTTATACAATGGGTTTCTATAACTTCATTTCCAATGTCCAGATTCTCTCTGAAAAATCTTCCAAGTGCAGTATTGGTGGTGAAGCAGGATTTTTTATTATTGTCTGGCAAATCTTTACATACGTTACAACTCTCTACTATCACTTCATATCTTAGAGGTTCTCTTCTTTTTATGACGATTTTTTCACCTATACCTACAAATACTAATGCTTCTTCTAAATATTTCTTTAATGGGTTGTTTTCAAAAACTTCTTCATCAACAGCCCTTAGAAAGCTTTTTATTTCTTTGTATGGAACTTTGTTTTGTATCAGTCCCTCTATTCTATTTTCTATTTCCAATAGTTTGTCAAAGGTTCCAAGCATTTCTCCGAAAGTTCCGAACTCTTCAAACTCCGGAACTTCTGTTTCCATAATCTTGGTTATGTCATCTTTTGTTAGAGATAGTATGAGATTACAACCTTTCTCTCCCTTTATCTTAAATTCAATACAGAAGAATATTGCATCTCTTCCAAGTAGCTCCTCAAGGACATTGAACTTTCCGTAAACATATAGAGGGACTGTAAAGAAGGTTTTCTTTCCAAAGAACTCTTCCAGAGCTTTTGTAAATGAAGATATCATTACTTTGGTTATTTTTTGCAATGGAGGACCCTCAAGCTCTGATATACCTTTTCTCTCTATATTGGTTTCAAGGATTAGATTGGAGAGTGAGATGGCTTGCTCTTCGGGAAAAACGAATAATAGAAAAGCCTTCACACCGCCAAGCAAAGTGCTGTAAGTACAGGCTATTGAGGAGGAGTCAATATTTTCCTTAAGTTCTTCTATATTGGTCATGGATGGAGAGGTAAGCTCAACTTTTTCATAGATTATCTTAGAGAGCGCGGTGGCAGCATGATTTGCACCGATATTGCCAAGCTCCATTAAAGCGCTAAGGTCAAATTCCCTTAGTTCATAACTCATGCCTATCACCTCTTCCTATTTATATCCCTCCTCCATCATGACCAACTTTCCTTTTTCTGTTAACACGCCAGCCTTTGTACATATTCCCTCTCTCTGAAATTCTTTGAGAATTTCCACAATTTCATCGTATTCTCGGTTTATCAAAGGCATGATATTTTCGGGACGTCTTACTCCTTGATACAATGCCTTTAAAACAAGTCTCTTTGTGTCGGTGAATTTTATTGAGCCAGCGGTTTCAGAGGTAGTTGGTAGCACCGACATTAAAGCATTATAGAGAGAGTATATTACGGGTTTCTTTCCACCTATGTATATATTGATACCATCCGTTGTTAGTATAAGAATCGAATTATTTCCCTTGGCACTTTTTACCTGAACTATTTTCAATTCCGCATTTGGATATTTTTTCCATCCTTTATCATCTTTTATCCATATATTTACATCTGTGGACGTAAGTGAGGTTTTTTTCCAATTTCTATAGTCAGTAGATAAATATAGATTTTTTACACTAAAAAGCACACGTTCTTTTGCCATCTTATCATAATTCCTCTTTGATACCTAAATAAAGGTTGTTTTTCGATTTTTGAAACTTATGCTAAGGAAACATAAGAATATTTAAACACGCTTGGTGTGGTTGTTCTAATTAAGCTTGAAGTACCTGATTTGGGCATTAAAATAAGAGTAAATTCAGTATTAGGTGATAGAGGATGTGAAGTGGCATCTTCAATCCAGAAATGCAGCTCTATTATCTCACCATACTCAAGAACGTCATCACCGTCTCCTTTTATAACATTCTTGTAGAAGTCCGGGTAGCTATTATTGTCTGAGGCACTTGAATTATACTTAATACCAGTTATGTAGATATCCTTTGATTGATAGGTTAATACAATATCACTCAACTTAACGTCGTTGCTTCCGGAAGAAAGTTCCACCACAAGAATGAGTTTGTCTATCCTTGAGGTTGAAGTAGAGTATCCTATTACTGACTGGACTTTTATCTTCGTGGAAATCTCTTTTATAGCTTGCTCGCCAGTAACAGTGGCTTGTTGTTGCAAGCTTCCAGAAGTTTGAATTATAACACTCGCACCTATGGCAGCTACTAAAATCATAGTGATAAAAATTATTAAAGTACCTACTCCCACCTGAGCCTTTTTGTTTTTAGGCATCATTTTATTGATATAAGAAATTCCGTGGGAAAAATAACTTATTTTTCAAAAATCGAAAAATAAAAATAAAAAATAAAAAATCTTTTAATCCCTTTATCCCCACTCGGTTATATACTGCTGATTTATAACACTTGGCGCGGTTTTCTTTACCGTAGTTGTCTGTCCCGCCTTGGGTTGAATTGTAAGCACAAACTGGTCATCTGGGTCTAGAGGGATATCTGTTCCATCGTTTTTCTCAATCCAATACACTATCTCTATTATTTCATTAGGCTCAAGTACTGTATTATCAGGAGATTTTACTTTTAGTTCTCTTATATAGAATTGAGCTTGGTCGGTATCATTTTGGTTTGAACCGCTAGCAGCGTCTTGGTGGGTTGCAGAGGTTATGGATGCGCTCAGAGATAATGTACTGTTATATGATATACCGCTAACATAGTTATTCCCCTCTTGGTATGTTAGAACAATGTCGTCATATTTCACATCTCCACTACCAGAAGCAAGCTGACAGGTTAGAATCAATGCTTTCACTTGGTGAGAACTTGCATCAGCATACCCAACAACATTCGTCACCTTTATATTGGTAGAAACCTCTTTCTGCGCCTGCTCACCAGTAACCGTAGCCTTTTGCTGCAAGCTTCCAGAAGTTTTCAGCAAAACTCCCGCCGCTACCGCTGCCACGAGAATCATGGCGATGAAGATAATCAGAGTGCCAATGCCCACTTGTGCTCTGTTTTTTTTGCCAGATTTTCTATTTTTTCCCCAAATTTTCATCCTCTTTTTACCTCCTTACCATTTTTAAAAAGAAATAGAGCTTGGATGTGTATATAAAAATTATTTTTCAATGTTCGAAACTAAAAAAGAAATTAGCTTAGAGGAAAGATTAAAGTGAATTTAGTACCTTTGTTAACTTTGCTTTCTACAAAGATTTTACCATTGTGAAGTTCCACTATCTTTTTAACCATTGTTAGACCTATACCCATTCCCGGAAATCTTCTGGTCATACCACTCTCAACTTGGTAGAATTTATCAAATATCTTATCTATATGCTCTTCGGGAATCCCTATGCTAGTATCCTCAATTGTTACCTCTATGAAGTTTTTGTTATTTTTAGCAGAGATTATTAACTTTCCGTTTTCTTTGTTAAATTTTATTCCATTGTTGATTAGATGATAGAAAACTTGGAATAGTTTGTACTTGTCAGACCTCATTATTATAGGTTTATCTGGCAAATTAGTTACCACTTCTACTTTCCTATTCTTTGCATAGTAAGATAGCTCTCTTACGGCTCTTTCTATTTCCCTTCTCAAATCATTATCTCGAAGATTCAGGGGATGTCCACTTTTCATCTTTGCTATTTCTATAAGGTCATTTATGAGCTGGTGAAGCCTATCTATATTTCTTTTAGCAACATTAAGTATATCTTTGTTTTCTCCATCTTTTATTTCCTCAGATAATAGCTCGATCATTCCTTTTGCTACAGTAAGTGGAGTTTTAAGCTCATGGGAAACATTGGTTATCAACTCATCTTTCATTTTGTCAATCTGCTTTAATTCTGTGATATCTTTGACTATTTCGAGGATGGAGTATTTTCCATTTGTATTTTTTATTGGCGAATGGGTTATAAGGAAAGATTTTCCTTTTTTGGTTGTGATTTCTATCACTTCTGGTTGTATGTTTTTAAGCTTCTCTATATCATTTTTTAAAATCGGACAGTGTTCACAAGGATTCTCAAAGCCTCCATAAGCTTTATAACATGGTTTTCCTATGATATCTTCTCCAAAAAACTCTATTAAGCGTTTATTGGCGTAGGTAATTTTAAAGTCGCTATCCACTATGGCTACACCATCTCCCATGCTCATTAGAATTGTATTTAATTTGTCCTTTTCATGTTCTATACTCATTTCAAGTTTTCTTTTTTCGGTTATGTCTCTTTTTGAGCCGATTGCATATCTTTTGCCTTCATTTTCGAACGGAACACATATAAATTCGTAGATTTTTCCATCTTTGCAAGTTACTATTTTAGTTGATGGCTCGTTCTTCTCAATTGTTTTTATTGCAGGACAATCAAAGCAAGGTTCTTTTTTATTCATATAAACCTCATAACATTTTCTACCTTCTATATCTCCGAATATCGACTTTAACTCTTTATTTGCAAATAATATAGTATATTCTTCATCTATTAGCTCTATATTGACTCCCATTCTATTTATTAGATTCTCATTTATCTTTTTTAAATATGTTAACTCTCTTTGGTCACGGTTTATAACATTTTTAAGCTTTTCATATTTTTTTACCATATTCAAGGCAACAGTCGATGATATTAGTCCTACTCCCAGAATGGTAGCTGAGATTATTGTGGATTTAACCACAAGCCTCCACGTTATCTTCTGAAGCTGGGCAATTTCTATAATCCAAGGAACAAGTATGCATGAAAAAGTAAGGAGGTACAATGACCTCTTTAGACTATTATAGAAGTCATCCCTGACCATTTTGAGTTATAAGGTTGCTTGCTCAGATTATATACTTTATCTTTCCAAATTCGAAAAATTAAATTTTTATATTTATTTTTGCACGAGTTTTATTGATAAAAATGAAAATAAGAGTTAAAGCCTATGATCTGGTTACATTGTTTGCAGATACCTCAAAGAAGAGGAGAGAGAAGATACGCAAGAAATACGGGTTTACTCAGAGAGACGTTAGAGTAATATACAAAAATCTTTGTAAGGGCAAGTGGAGAGTTATAGTCTCGAACTAATCCCAAAGAGAAAAAAATCTTCTGAGGATTCGAGGAGTTTCAATAAATTTTGGTTTCTCAATAATTCTAGGTTTTTCTATATTTTTTGGAGACGCAACTACAATGGGGTCATTGCTATTCAGAAATTCTTCTCTTTTGAGTTCCAACTTTATTAAAATTTCCTCTCTTTTTCTTTTTTCAGATAGTTTCTTTTCCTTTTTCTTTCTTTCATCGAAAATCCTTTGTCTATGTCCAAGTTCTTTACCTTCTTCATAGACTTGCCTTGCTTGTTCTGAGATACCAATTTTACTTGCTTCATCCAATAGTTCCTTTCTTTTTCTCCAAACCCAACTTGCGAACTCATCGTGACCATAGTATCCTACTTTGAATCCTAAATCCCTGATTTTTTTTAGTAATTCCTCTTTGACCATCGTTAATTATTTATTTGTAGAGATATATAAAGCTAAGGTAGATGAAAAGAACAAGGGTTAAAACCGGTATTTCTGGATTGGATAAGATTTTGCAGGGGGGGTTAATAGCTAATAGAGTTTATCTCATTGGAGGGACCCCGGGAGCAGGTAAGACTACCTTTGGAGCGCAGTTTTTGGTTCAGGGTGCTAAACTTGGAGAGCGTGGTATGTATGTATCTCTTGTGGAAGACCCTAAGAATATAATAGCAGATATAGGAAGTTTTAATTTTGGATTAGTTGAGTTTGTAAATGATGGCAGAATAATCTTTTTGGATTTTGGAAGGAATCTTAAGGAAGGAATGGAATTTCCGACGGTTATGCAATTATTTGCAAAAATAAAGGATATTGTAACGCTTAAAAATATAAAACGGCTTGTTATAGACTCTATTTCTGCTGTCAGATTTGCAAGCGCGGATCCATTTTATGAGAGAAAACAGCTCGCCGAGTTTGTAAGGTCTTTGGAAGGCTTGGGATGCACAACTTTATTACTTTCTGAGATGAACGACCCAAATAAATTTGCTCCAGAGCATTTTTTAACCCATGGCGTTATATTTTTACATAACTTTTTATCTAGAGGGGTAATGGTTAGAGCTATTCAAATACTAAAGATGCGCGGAACAAGGCATGATTGTAACCTCAGGAGATTGGTATTTACTGATAATGGTCTTGAAGTAAAGGAGGAAATAAAGCCTTAAAAATTTTATGTATTCTATTCTTTATATCTACTCCTCTTCTTCTGAATTTTTCCTTAACTTTATTTTTAATACGTTGTCAAAGAATTGAGATATATGGCAGATAAATCCCTTCTCTTCGGGATTATCCACTATTATGAATATGGTTATTATTTTTTTAATTCTCATCTTACCTATTAAAAAATGAGCAAACCTAGCGACGTTCTTAGCATCATTATAAAGCAATAAAGTTGAGATAGAATCAAAGAAAAGGAAGTCAACATTGTCTATAGCTTCAATTATACCTATGCTTATATCAGTGAGATTTTCTGGAGTTTTAATAAAAAAGCAGTTGCTTGGTTCGTCGTTGCATAGAGAAACCTCCCTTAGTTCTATGAGCGAATTTGTTATCGCCCTACTTATACAATCTATAAAAACCAAACTCTTTATATCTACTCCCTCCTTCTCAAGCATATCCCTCAAAGCTATAAAGGGCTTATTAGTAGTAACATACACCCCCTTCATGCGTGGCGTAAGATACTTAATAAGCTCCGTAGTTACAATCGGATAATCCTCGGGGGGAGTTAGAATGAGATTAGCTAATTTCTTGCAGAGAAGCTCATTCAGCATTTTACCAAGCCTGAGCGTGCATACTGATCCTTATCCCTTTATCGGTTATTCTATATTGGTATTCTCTATCGCTTTTATCTGAATATCTCATTTTTGGTATGGAAATCGAGTAAATCGCTTTATCGGTAAGCTTTGGACTCCATCTAAGCCTAATTATTGTATCTGCAAGATAAGCTTCGTTATATCTTGTTATTCCAATGTTCTTGTCAATCTCGGTGGTTGCTATTATGGTGAATTTTTCACCACGTAGCTTTGAGAAAAGATAAAAAAGAGCTTTTCTGAGTTCCCCTTCGGTCGGGTAGACCGGATTCATCGCCGAGATGGAGTCTATAGCTATTCTCTCAAAATTTAGATTTGAGGCTACTTTTAGAGTTCTTATATGCTTTAGAATGTTTTCTACTGATAGAATCTCCTCAAACTCTCCGTTGCTTCGCATAGTTCCGATATCCAGAACCACTATCTTATTATCCTTTAAAAATTTCTCAAATTTTGATAGTCCTATGCTATTTGCCGCACATATTATGCCATTCAGTTCTTCCTCTAAGGCAATATATAACCCTCTTTCTCCCTTTTTTGCCCCCGCGTATAGAAAATTAAGACATAGTAGAGTTTTCCCTGAGCCTGGAGGTCCAGAAACAAGAGTTACGGTATTCTTTATTATACCTCCATTGAGCATTACATCGAGCTCTTTTATCCCGGTCGATAATCGAATTTTTGGGTCTATCTTAACCATGATTACGCACTCCTTTCTATAGATGCTTAAGATTGATAAATAGATAAACCTTTTTTTTCTAAACTCGAAACAGTTAAAAAAGAAAGTTTAATAAGTAATAATTAGAATATTATATTCATTATAATTAAGGCTTGGAGGAGATTCTAAGTGAAAAACTTAGAAAAGGGATTGAGTCTGGCAATTGAAGCCATAATGGATGAATTGGAAAATACCTATGGCAGGGATAGAGCTAAGGAAATCGTATATAAAGCGGGTTATAATCTGGGCATGAAAGAAGGAAAAAAACTTAAAGATAAGGCTCATACACCTGAAAACGCCGTAAATATATTGTTAGATAGCATCTTTTCTTTTTATGAAACAAGCGTTGCCGAGGTGATTAAAAGAGAAAAGGGGGTAGAGATTGCAATTCGAGTAAAAAAATGTGCATTTCGAAGGGTTCTTGAAGATTTGGGATGCACCACTCCTGGAGTAATTTGCAGATTTATGATGGGCTTCATCGAAGGGGCTTTGAACACCATGACGGGGATGAAAACAAAGCATAGAGTATATACCTCTTCTATTTCCAATATGTGCGTTGGTTCTATAAGCCTGAGTAAAAAATGAAAGAGTCCAGATTCAAATTTAAATCTCCTTATACGATAGCTCTTGCTCTGGGTGTTGCGAACTATATATGGTATGTGGTTTTAAATAGGATATACATTTCAATAGGATATCCAAAGAAAGAAGCAGCCCTTTACTCATTCACCGCGTGGATTTTAACTCTGCCTTTTACATTTTGGTTGGTATATTTCTGGGCTTGCAAAAGATTGAAATTAAAGGTCAAAGAGGAACAAAAGATGTAAAGGCTTTTGGAGTAATTATGGAAATAAACACTCCTATCCAGAGCAATATTACATAGTGCATCAAGGCGTTGTAGCTATCTCCTCCATCGGTTATTTTTATTACGATCGCTGAGAAGGCGGCATGAAGCACTATTAAAATCCATATTAAAAATAGAATGAAATCTAAGTTAAAAGAACCAAAGGCAAAGTGTGTTGGAAGGTATTGCTTACCTTCCCCCACTGAAAATTTCATAAAGATTTTTCCAAGAGCTTTAACAAGCCATACCACAACATAAATGGAAATCGCTATACCTATCATTGAGCTATAGAGCATTGCTCTTAGCTTTACCGCCGATTGAAGACGGAACTTTCTGAGATTATTTATTCTTATGAAAGTTTTGCTTATGGTTTCGCCGATGGTAGGAGGGTCTCCACCGGCATATGTAGCTTCTATGAATATTCTACTAAATTTATCTATTAGATTGCTTCCGCTCTCTCCAGCAAAATATCTCCAAGATGCCTCGACATCTCCCAAGCTAAGCCTTCTATACAAAGCATGTATGTTCTCAGTTAGAGGCCCATAGTTGTGCAGACGGATAGTGCCTATAACCGGGGTTATACTTCCTCCTCTTACTCCTGCGGCATTTCCCACCGTTCTAATAAAAGTTGGAAAGTTGTCGTCCTTCCTTCTCACAAGTTGCTCTTCCTTTAAAGCAAGAAACCCTACTAGTAGCCATGGAGTTTGAGAAATCGCTATTTTCACAGGCAGAGAAAACTTATCCAGAATTAATAGGAGGAAAAACAGAATAAAAGTAACTATACCTACCGGAAGTATTAAGCTTTCAATTCTTTCCCGTCCAGGAGTCTTTATTGGCAAGCTATGGTATAGTGGGTCAGTAGGGGTTACAGCTTTGGTGAAGGTATATAAGCCGAGGTCTGCCATCAGAAAAAGGAATATCATCATATACACCATAGAGGTCATGCTCAGGTCAGTGAGCATCGGAAATATCAAAGCAAAGGCAGCCACAAAGGCAAGAGTAACTATAAGATTCAGATACATGTCATTCATGGTATCTATTTTATACAAAGCTTGCTTGTACATCCTCTCGTAGCCGTTCATAACCACATCTACTTCTTGCCTAAGGAATTCTCCTATTTCTTCACCCGCTTGAAAAGCATGGGCAAGCCTTTCAAGGAAATCTTTGAAGATTATACTTGGCGTGGTCTTGGCTGCAAGCCTACATGCCCTAACAAAACCCATTCCCCAGGCGTCTGCTACCTTCATTATCTTTTGCATTTCCTTTGTCACCGTTCCAAACTCTTCCTTCTCTGAAGCCATTCTGAATAAGATTTTCCTTTCTGCTCCGGTAGTGCTTATAACGCTGAGATATGTTATGAAAAGATGTATTTTTGTATCTATATCTTTGGCTCTTGAATGAATGAAGAGGAATGGATAGATAATAGCTAAGATAAAACATGCAAAAGGTAGAATGTAAGGAATCATGGTTACAAATCCAGATAAGGACAATATGCTAAAAACAAACATTTTTAATACTACCGAAACGAGAATTCCAAAAATGACCAATGGCGCAAAAACAGAGGTGAGATACTTCTCTAAGGTTAAGTCCTTTCCAGCCTTTGCCAGAGTTTCAACTAATCTATCTTCTACATATTTCTTTGTATTTTTTATCCTTTCTTTGATATTTATTTCTCTAAACGATGGTAATTCCATAATCTTAATCTAATTTGAATGGTAAACCATTAATTCCGTCGTAGTTGAAGGATTTTATAATCTCATAAACATCATAATAATCAAAAATTTTTCTTTTTACCATTTCTTTAATGATTCTTGCTCTTAGAGCTAAGTCATTGTAAATTTGTCTTTTATCTGAGTATCCAAGGATGTTTGCAATTTTATTTTCAAGAATATAGCTGTTGAACATCCCCTTGAAGAGATGCTTATCGCTTATAGGGTCCCATTCAAACATCGTTCTTGTGAGTATTCCTCCCACTTCCTTGTTGTATCCCTCGATTTCTGCGACCTCAGAAACCCTTCTGACAAACAGTCCCTTTCTATAATAATTGCCCATTATGACAGCTATGTTAAGATTGTCTATGAAGTTTATCGGTACATTTATAGGATTGCCAGTAAGCCTTTGAATCATTTTTCTTACTGAAGAGGAATGGAAGGTGGACATAACAGGGTGACCTGTTTGCATGGCTTGGAAAGCTATGCTACCTTCTGCTCCTCTTATCTCTCCAACTATTATATAATTTGGTCTCGACCTCAAAGAAGCGATAAGCAAATCTTGCATTGTTATTCCCCCCTCTCTTACTCCACCAGTAGTAGTAGTGAGTTGCTGCCAACAGTTGTGTGGAACTGTAACTTCAATAGTGTCTTCGCAAGAATATATCTTAGCTTTTGGATGGATGAATGCACAGCAAGCATTTAGTAAGCTGGTTTTTCCGCTTGCGCTTTCACCACAGAAAAATATGTTCATGCCATGTTCTATGGCTAACCAGAAGTAACCAGCCATCTCAGCACTTATTGTGCCAAGCTCTACTATCTTTGGTATGCTCAATGGCTCTGAAACCTGCTTTCTTATCGAGAAGCTTGAGCCCCTCCTACTTATAGCCCTGCTATAGACTATATTTACTCTTGAACCATCTTCCAAAGTTCCATCTGCTATTGGCACGGCATCGCTCAGAGGTCTGTCTATCTTCTCGCTAAGCTTGTAGCAATATTCATCTAACTCCAAATCCGACTTGATAATTATGTTGGTTTTTAAAGCTCCAAATATCTTATGCACAATGAATATCGGTCCAAGACCCGAGCAGAATATATCCTCTATGTAGGGGTCTCTGCTCAGAGGCTCCAGAATCCCCATCCCTATTATGTTTTTGATAAGGTTATATTGCAAAGCTTCGTATAGCTTCTTATTTAGGGGAATCTTCTTTACCAAGGAGAAATTAAATCTAAGCTTTTTCTTTTCTTCTTTTCTTTCTCCTACAATCACTACTTCATCAAGAAGGGTTTTTATTAAACTCTTTAGCTCCTCTGTATCCTTTGGCTCTTTTGCATGCTGTGCCAAAAATAATAGCTGCTCAAACACCTTGTCATAAACTTTCTGCTCTTCCTTTGAGAGTTGGGGTTCAATTGCATAGTATCTTGTTTCCTCTCCTTTTTTCCTGTAAATATGGACAAAAACAGGCTCTCCTGCTAGGTATATTATATTTGGAAACCTTATTGTCTGCATTTCTCTCTCGAGCTTTAAATGGAACTCTGGAGTCTCTCCAGTTTCCTTTTCAAATTTACTTATATACTCGCGTAAATGGGGATTTCTGGCGAGAAATTTTTGAAACTCGGCATTAGCTTTCATATTTCACACCTCAAAGGGGAGTCCTTCCACGCCATATTCCCTGTATTTCTTCACTATTTCGTAAACCTCATGGTAATCAAAAACCTCATTTTCAATCATTTTTTCTATTATTTTTGTTCTAAGGTTGAGTTCCTTGTAAATGTCCTTAACATTTACATATCCAAGCTTTTTGGCGATTTTCTCTTCGAGTATGTAGCTATTGTACATTCCAGAGAAAATTTGCGTATCTATATTTGGAATCCAGTTGAATACGCTTCTTGTAATTATTCCCTTTGCTTCATGGGAATAACCTTCTATCTCCACAACTTCGAGGACTCTTCTTATAAGCTTTCCATCTCTATACAAAGCTTGCTGAAACACGGCAACGTTTAAATTATCCATTGTAGTTTCGGGAACGTTTATTGGGTCGCCCGTAAATCTCTGAATCATTTTTCTTATCGAAGAAGCATGGAAAGTTGCCATGCATGGGTGACCAGCTTGCATTGC
>Ga0164310_10001030_pt1 | contig 15465 bp, 13 predicted proteins | sample GuaBasSedimGuay1_FD_121795 | JGI IMG/M metagenome (GOLD analysis project Ga0164310, IMG submission 121795) | Subseafloor sediment microbial communities from Guaymas Basin, Gulf of California, Mexico - Guay1, Core 4569-9, 0-3 cm | ecosystem: Environmental > Aquatic > Marine > Hydrothermal vents... | reverse complement strand
TCAAGATACTCAATAAGCGAACGCTGCTCCTTTTCATGGTCTTTTTTAATATAAACATCAAAAGGTTTGAATGCTATAATAAATTCATTACCAGCGAAGGTTTCAGAGCGTTTACCAGTCACAATCAATTTCGAATCACCGAAATTCTTTTCAGCAAATTCTATGGCAGTTAATTCAGCTAGACGTGTGATGCCCTTTTGTGCAAAGAGTATAGCTTTCCCTTCGACAGATTTTAGATAGGAAAGAGGAATGCCAGGAACTGAGAAGTCTTTTATTTCCAGACCATTATTAGAAGTGAGCTCTGCTGTGAAAGCGAATTTTCCTTTTTTAGTGGTGATTTCTTTAATAGTAACAATCAGACCATTTTTCAAAACCTGTTTCTGACCTACTGCCATTTCAAAAATGTTGTAATCACTTAACAAGAGTTCTTTGGGCCCCTCCGGAGTTTCAAGAGTCAAAGTGAGAGGAGAAGTGATCATATTCGAAAGAGCAATTTTCTTCACTTTTCCGGTATAAAAGATTGCCTTGTCTGTTTTTGAAATTGCTACAACATCTTTCTTTTCAAAATATTTGTATTGATAAGAAAGATGAGACAATTTGTCATAATTTTTAATGCCTGTTTTTGGATATTGCTCATTAAAGGTCGCATTTATGATTGGTGCAACTTTGGAACGGACAGCTTGAAGCTCTTTAACAAAACGTTTTCGCACACCAGGTAAGATCAATAGAAAAGGTAAAATTGCTGCTTTAAATGGTCGAAGTTTTTCTTGCTCTGTAAGTGCAACCACGCGATAGGCAGATTTAGGATGGCTGGCAATGAGATTAATGAAGTTCTCCGTCCAGCTGGGGTGGATATAATTTTGATACATATTTCGTCCGGCATCACCTAAAAAGCGTAATTTTTCTGCTGAAGTTTGTTCTTTGTTAGTTAAGAGATAAACACTTAGACCCATTTCGCTGGCAATGCCTTGATAAAAGCCATCAAGTTTGATTAGCGATTTTGCCAGTGCAGAACCAAAACCAGCTCGCATAGTATAATTGTCTGCTCGCCCTTCTAGGAAGCGGATAAAGACATAGGAAAAGGCCAGCAAAGCGATATTATAAAGATAATACCAAAGGAAGTCCAAACCAACATTTGGATTAAAAATATAGTCAAGTGGGGTTGCAGGAAGTTGTATGGCTTTGGTGATAGCAAACGTAACAGCCGAAATAACCATTAGCCAGAGAGTATGGACACGCTTTGAATGAGCCAACTCATGACCGGCAATACCACGGATGTCATCATCACTGAAATTGCTGAGATCTTTAGCCATGAAGGCAATGCGTTTATCAAAGAAAGCACCAAAGGCAAAAGCATTCAAAATTGGCGCTTTAACTTCCCCAACGCGCACCTTTCCACGAATGTTTAATTTGGTCTTTACTTCTTCTACCAACTTTAAAATGCGCTCGTCTTTAACTTTCTTAACACCAAAAAAAACATGTAACAACGGACCCGAGACGAGATATAATAGAATATTTGTACAAATCATGATCTCGTAGGTTCCAAAAGAAGCGAACAAAACACGTTTTCCAACTTCTTCGGGCACACCCGGAAAGCTAAAGTTAAGCCCCTTAGCACCTGCAAAACGATAGAGGATGAAATAGGATAAAGCAAACAAAAACAAATATATGACTTGAGGGGAGGTCAGCCGAGAGACCAGGAGGAATCGTCGCCCAAAGAAAATCAAACAAAGAATGATAAAGACATAAATGAAAATATTCCAAGAAATGCCAAACCACTGCTGTCCGGTAAGACCCCAATAAGGCACTTGCTTAGGATGAGTAACCCAGGGAAAGTGTGTCCGGGCATGCCATTCTAACACAACCATAATAAAACGGCCACCTAAAACCACCATATAAGAGATGAGGGAGGCCAGCATTAATTCTCGCCAGACAGGACTTTGACGAATGGTCCAGAGCGAGTAAATCATAAGCCAACAGAGAGCTGCCAAGATGGCAAGGAGTGCATCCCGAGTGATTCCTTGAATCAGTCCACCTATGACACCTGCAAGAAGCATCATGAAAAGGTCCGGTTCATTCTTCTGAGTGAGAATAGAATATAATTCAGTTAACATAAAAATGCCACAAAAAATAGCTATGGCATAACCCGTCAATGCAGGCAAATTTTCACGTGAAAACCAGCCACTTAAAACATCCATGAAAGCATTAAGATACATATCGTCTGCACCTTGTATAACGATTACAAGTTTCGTTCTTGTTCAAACTACTTTAACAAAAATAAAAAGCATTACTCATAAACATTTCTTTCAAGTAACAAAATTCACAGAAGTGAAGATTGTTGTAGAAAAAGGGAGAAAGAAACGACTAAAAAAGACCACTTTGTTAATCGCCAGTTTTTCAAGTGCGCTTGAAAGTTACCTGCATTGCATGTGCTGAACAAGAGATACAGGGGTCATAAGAACGAACAAGCATATTAAGAAAGAGCTCGATTTCCTCATCCTTCTTATCGGCAAGGAGAGGGGCAAATTTCTTAGCATCATCTTCGATCTTGTTAACATTGTGAGCCGTGGGAGTGATAACGTCTGCTCTTAAGATAACCCCTTCATGATTTACATCATACGAATGATTTAACAATCCTCGCGGGGCTTCGGTTGCAATTGTTCCTGTTCCAGCTCGAATCTTGAACTTTTTGTTGTCATCCTTAGGTGGAGTTTCGATGTATTTATCAACAATGGCTATTGCTTCGTCTACGCAATGCATCAATTCAATTACACGAGCCAAATTATTGACGAAGGGATTGAAGCTGGGAAGTTTGAGACCAAATTGAATGATAAGTGCTTTTGCATCATCTGAGAGAAAGTCGTGATTAATATTCACTCGCGCAAGTGGCGAAACATAATAAACAACATCGCCGTTCAACGTGGAAAATTTCGCTGTCGAATAGGCACGAACATCTTCAACAATGAAGTCTTTTTTATAATCATCCGCCGGCTGAACTTTGCCACTGAGCAAGCATTTAAGATCTCCCTCGAGAAAAGGATAGCTTTTACCATCATAAACAGCTACTTGTTCCGTCTTGTTTTCGTATTGGGGCATTTCTAAAAAGGTATACAAGTCAGCAAGCACTTGGGTACCATCTTTAAATTCAAGGAGCTTCTTTTTCATCTCCTCAAGTTGGTGAGTGGTTGGATAAAGGCCAAACCCACCTGGCTTGATGTTTACAGGATGGATTTCACGCCCGCCTATTAATGCTTGTAAGTCGTTTGCAATGCGCTTCATCCTAAGCACTAATTTCACTTCATTGGGGTAATCGGTGGCCATTTGAATAGCACCATCATAACCCAGAAAGTCCGGTAATGCTAACATACCCACATGGAGTATATGAGATTGTAAGTTTTCACCGTGATCCAACAGAACCCGAAATTCTTGCACTTGGTCGCTTGGTTTAATGCCAACAGAGCGCTCGAGAGCAGAAACCGCTGATAATTGGTGAGAAACACTGCAAATTGCACAAATTCTCGACATGATGTTAATTGCTTCGTCATATTTTCTTCCGACAGCAAAACCTTCGAAAAAGCGCGCGCCTTCAACAACTTGCATCTCAACCTTTTTCACAGTTTCACCATCCATCTCAACGAGCAAATTTCCATGTCCTTCAACACGACAAATGTGTTCAATGTGATAGGTTTTTTTTGTCATTTTTCATTCCACCAATTATTCAATAAAGTACTCCATTTTCTTCCCTTGTTCTTTCCATTTCTCTCGAAGGAAAGCTTTGAGTTGTTCATCTTCAGCAGTGTATTTTAGCAAATGTCTGGTTATGTCTTCAATAGAGGCTCCTTTTTCAAGCATTAAATCAACTTGTTGCTGATAAGCAGCTTGCAAGATCGAGCCACGACAACCATCACAAGGCAAATTATGGCTTGGACAGAGAGCACCACAACCAGCTTGCATTACAGGACCCATACAGAGAATGCCATCCTCGAGGAAAATGCAGCGATTGCCTTTTTCTTTGCACTGCTGGCATACGGGTATATTCGGCAATTTTGGTGCCCCACCGGCTAAAACATACTTCACAAAATTAAGAAAGTCATATTTATTCACGGGGCATTCTAATAAATAGTGATCAACTTTTACAACTTGATTAAGAGGTTTCACTTTAATAACAGGATGCTTTTTCGCTCCTTCGGTTCCATATTGCCGTACGCGAACTTGTTCGTCGTTCATGAAATTGCGTAATGCTTGCACGCCACCAAAAACTGCACACGTACCAATTGCCACAAGGATCTTAGCCTTCTTACGCAGCTCTTTTAACTCTTCTTCTTGTTTTTCATTGACAATACTGCCTTCAACAAAGAGAATATCGTAAGGACCTTCTTTATTACCTGTCATTGCCATTCTGAAATCGATGATGTCAACAAGTTGCAACAAATCAAGGAGTTCATCCTCTAAATCAAGAATACTTAATTGACAACCCGCACAACCAGTAAAGCCAACAATGCCAATTTGAGGTTTTGCTGTAGCCATTTTTAAAGCGCCTCCAAAAGCCCTTGAATCTCTTCAAGCGAAAAGACCGGTCCATCAAGGCAAACAAATTTGTCGCCAATACCACAATGGCAACATTTTCCAACCCCACATTGCATTTTTCGCTCGAGAGAAAGGTAGATATTTTCGGGTTTAATCTTCAACTTTTCCAATTCCATCACCACAAACTTGTACATAATTGGTGGCCCACAGATCATTGCAACAGTGTTAGCTGGGTCAATTTCATCTTTAATGAAGGGGAAAAGCGTAGTCACAACACCAATGTTTCCATCCCAGCAACGATCGTCGTCTCTATCCACGGTCTGATGAAAGATGATTTCTTTTTGTTGTTTATATTCATCTTTTTCTTCTGCAAAGAGCACATCTGTTGGACAACGGTCGCCATAAAGAATGAAAATTTTCCCAAAATCTGCTTTCTTTGCCACAGCTTCTCTAAAAGCAGAGCGGAGTGGTAAATAACCAATTCCCCCAGCAACAAAGAGAAGATCTTTCCCTTTATTTTCCTCAACAGGGAACCCATTTCCATAAGGACCACGAATACCAACGAGGTCGCCTTTTTTCAATTGGTGTATTTTTGTCGTAACATTCCCCACCATTCGGATGCCTAATTGAAATAAGCCTTTTTTATGAGGAGAAGAGGCAATACTGATTGGAACCTCACCAACACCAAAAACAGAGAGTAAAACAAATTGCCCGGGTTTATAGGTAAAACGTTCATTCAATTGAGAATCAGTAAACTGCAGCTCAAAAAGCTTGGTGTTATCAGTTAAAGACCGAATATCAACTATTTTTGCAGTTTGGGGTGTACAGTCTCCAAAATCATTATATTTTGCGATTGTCTTAGTCAATTTGATACACCTCGAATCATTTTCAAAACATCTCGGACATCTATATTTGCTGGGCAGTAAGTGATACAACGGCCACACCCAACACAACCTTCTAAATTATATCTTCTTGGGATGTCCACAAATTTATGCAAGTAGCGGTAGCGAAACCGCTGAGATTGGTGCTCACGGAAATTATGCCCGCCGGCAACCAAAGCAAATTCAGGGTAGTAGCAAGAATCCCAATCACGGATTCGTTCGCCCGTTTTCAAATCAATTGAGAGATTATCTTTAGTGCTAAAGCAATAACAGGTCGGACAAACGAAAGTGCAGGAGCCACAGAAAAGACATTTCTTGGTGAATTCTTCCCAAACTGAAGACTCAAAATTGTCCTCAATCTCGCTTGCGAGCCCTTCGACTGGAAACTCACTCTTAAAGTTCAGTCGTTTTTGTTCCAAAGCCTTAAGATATGCTTGGTGATCCTTGGTAGTAACCTCTTGGAATATTTCGCCATGTGTTCGGAGAAGAGCCTTCCCTTTATCAGAATTGGGAACAGCAATTAATTTTGTTTTTGAGATGGGCGTTAGCATAATATCATAACCGCTTTTTGGATCGTTCGAGTGCATCGTTTCACAGAAACAATTCTCATAGCAATGATCCAAACAATTCATACCAATTATCACAGTCCGATCACGAATCTGCGAGAAAAGAGCATCAGTATAATACTCATGGAAAATGCGATTCAAAACATTGACACCTGTGATGTCACATGGGCTTGCTCCGAAAACAAGAATTTTTTTCTCAGCTACTCTGGCAGCTAATTCTTCACAGCTTTCTGTTACACCTTCAGAAAGGCTGTATTTAAAGACCGTTTGTTGGGATGGGAGGAAGATTTTTTTTAGTGGAATCATGGGGAGCTTTTCATTAAAAAGAATTGAGAATTCCACTTCTTCCGAGGATCGTACTTCCGAAAACGTTGGAACGTTCTTAGCCTTTGTGGGAGCAACGACAATGTGATCATTTACAAGTTCGTCTACAAGTTTAGGCAAATCTTTTTGTAAGATGATCTTTGAATACATATTTGTTTTCCCCGGTTTTAACTTCAAATTAAAATGTGCGAGTTGTTTCGAAAGAGCCCATATTTAATTATTGTCATAGCGGTTTAATTATAAAAAAACAATGCTTCAAATAAAAGGCAAAAAAAAGAACGAGCTAAAAAGGATGAAAAAAATCATTCGATCAGGTGACTTTCTCGCAAGTGCAAAAGTAAATTCGCTAAATCAGGCAAAACAAGATCTGCTTGTTCAGCTAGTGCTGCTGAAGAAGCGATGGATTCTTTGGTTAACTCACGAGTGATAAACACAGAACGAATCCCCATCCGTTTTGAAAGCGAGATTTCAGTTGTGGAGTTACCAATAAATAAACAATCCTCAGCTTTTGCACCAACAAGTTGAAGCATTTTTTTGTAGTAAAGGATGTCACTTTTCACAGCGCGTGTGTTTTCAAGGCCAACGATCGTAGTAAAATAGGGGAGTAAATGACAACCTGCCAAGATACCAAAAGTATGGCGAGTATGAGCAGAAGAGGCAATATGAAGTGTAGCAGCTTGCTCTTTGAAAGCACAGATTTCAGCCAGTACCTCAGGATAGCGGCAACAAATTTGGGAGGGGACAGTATATTCCAGGAATTCTGCCAGTTGCCGATAGTCGCCTTGAAAGTGATCTTTAACCAAGCTTTGTGCCCAAACTTCATTAGCATGCTCATAATTGGCAATAATTACCTCAGGCGGGAGACCTTTTGCTTTATCCCAGAAACGAACCCATTTGCGATTAGCCTCTTCCACAGCACGAGAAGCATCTTTTTTGGGAATTCCAAATTGCTTTTCGAGAAAGGTAATAACTTTCTGGTCATATTTTTTACTCAATTCTTTTTTCGAAACAAGAACGCCGTGAAGGTCAAAAAGAATGTGTGCTTTTGCAATAGGAATGGGCTTTTTTTCTCGAAGATCAAATTTGCTCAATTATAGCACCACTTTTTAGACTAATACCAGCCAATTGTTTCAATTGCTTTTTCTCCGTCATTTTAAAAGTTTTACTCGAGATTACTCCTGTTGTTTATAAAACCAGCTTGGCTTTAGAAGCGTCTTTTGGGGATCGAGATACTCCAAACCTGTGAGGATGGCCTCCTTAGGGTGGACTGAGAATTTAAATCCTAATTGTAACAATCGTTCAGAATTAAAGTAAAAACTACGGCCAATATAATGCGAAGTTGTTGGTGAGAGAGCCACTTTAAGTAAGTTGATACGCGGAAAGATTTTGTGAAGCAAAACAATGAATGGACGAAGGATTTTGAAAAACCAAAAAGTAATTGAGAATTTTGGCGGACGGCGATGGTAATATTCAGAAACTGTCTCGAGTATTTCTCGGAAGGTGATAAAACCTTGAGCAATATTGAAAATCGATTCTTGTAACATTCCACTTTGTTCTGCTAGGAAAACCTGTGCGCGAGCAATGTCAATTGGGGATGTCAAAGACATGATATATTTCCCTCTGTTGATCAATTTGGGGATGAATCGATAACTTAGAAGCTGAATAATAGTAGGTAAAAATTGTCTATCACCTGGTCCCAGAATAGGCCCCAGTCGAGTGATGATAAATCTCTTTTCAGGATAATCTTTTTGATAACTTTTAACCATCGCTTCTGCAAGGCGTTTTGTTACTGCATAAGCAAGACCTTCGGTCGGACCAATAGGAAAGTCTTCATCAATCTGTAATTCTTTCTCTTTCTTTGACTCTGTGTCGTACACAGCTATTGAACTTGTATAAATAAAGCATTGAGCTTTTGAATTAACGAAAGCGTCAAGTATAATCCTGGTCCCAAGAACATTCGTAGGGTACATTTCCTCATATGAATGATTAACATTGATATCTGCAGCAATATGAAAGACAAATTGAATGCCATTGTTCATTGCTTCAGAAATAGTGTCACTTGCAAGAAGGTCGCCTTCAACAACATCTATCCCTAAATCAATTAACTCTTGTGCTTTGCCGGGATTTCGAATTAAGCAGGCAATGTCTAGTGGGCTCTCAACACCAAGTTTTTTCTCTTTAAGTAAATAATTGACTAGCTGTCTTCCAACTTGACCTGTTGCACCTGTGATGAAAATTTTTGCCATTTGACTATCCAACGTTTCAAATTCTTGACAAGAGAACGATTTTTCTTGTCATAATACCGATGCTTCTCTACTTACAGCTTAGTGAGTTATTAATTTTTTCTCTTGACCCAAGGTAAATTATGAATTGTTTCAATAACAAAATCAATGTCCTCTTTTTCAATGCCAAAGTGTGTTACTAGTCTGAAAGTCGTTTCCCACCGGCTGCTGACAAGGATGTTGTGTTTTGCCAATGCAGCTTTAAACTCTTTACCGCTAATGCCCAAGCCACTGATATCGATGAAAAGAATATTTGTATAACAATCATGCGTCGTTATTCCTGGGATATCCTCTAAACCCTTTTTGAGTCTTTGGGCATTCTTATGGTCCTCTGCAAGACGATCGATCATTTTTTCAAGAGCGATTAATCCCGGAGCGGCAATGATACCAGCTTGACGCATGCCCCCTCCCAGCATTTTACGAACCCGTAAAGCCTCCTCAATGAACTCTTGACTACCTGCAATAATTGAACCAATAGGGCAAGCTAGACCTTTGCTTAAACAAAACATAACTGAATCAGCATCTTTCGTCAGCTCTTGTGCAGAAACTCCCAAACTAATGGCAGCATTGAAAATGCGTGCCCCATCGATGTGCACTTTTAGATCGTGTTTCCGGGCGGCTGATATTAGTTGCCGAGTCTCTGAGACAGTCCAGGGAATCCCTCCGGCCATATTGTGAGTGTTTTCAATGGCAACTAAAGAGCTGATGGGATAATGCACATCTTTTCCTCTTACTGCTTCTTGTAAAATCTCAGGCGTAATTAAATAGCCATTTTTTCCTACGACAGTTCGTGCTTGAAGAGAACCAATAACCGCAGAGGCGGCAACCTCATGTAAGAAGATATGGGAGGTTTGTTCCAGAATAATCTCATCGCCCCGATTTGTTTGGCTGACAACACCACAAATATTGCCCATCGTTCCTGAACAAACAAGCAGAGCTGCTTCCTTTCCCACTTTCTTTGCAGCTTTTTCTTGTAATTCATTAACCGTCGGGTCCTCTTTGTAAACATCATCACCCAATTTAGCCGTTCGAATTGCTTCCAGCATCTCTTCAGAGGGAAGCGTAACAGTATCGCTTCGCAAATCTATTTTCTTCATCAATTATGCCAGCACAAATTGTTTTAGAAAATGCTCTTCCTCTCAAAATTTAAAGGTTTTAATATGAATGTTTTTTTAGAGTAAAATGGGAGAAAAGACTTTAAAAAGAATGAAATTAATATCATACAAAAATAAAAAGTTTGAGGGCACTTTATAATGCATAAACTCGATAAGACAGATTTAAGGATTTTATCTACACTTCTCGAAGATTCAAGGACAAGTTATGCAGCTCTTGCACGAGAAACCAACTTGACTATTCCCTCAATTAAAACTAGAATCCAGAAATACATTGATTCCGGCTTAATTGAGAAATTCACCATCATCCTAGACACACAAATGATTATGCGAGGAACCTCGATGACATTTTTAATGAAGGTTAAACCGAGCGACTTGGATCAAATTGCAAAAGACATTTACGATAGCCCGTTTATAGCCAATATGACTATTACTTCAGGTCATTATAATTTACTAATTGTCACTCATCCAATGAGCGATAAAGATAAGCTTGAATTTATTAAGAAAATTAACTCCATCCCGGGAGATTCAGTAATGGAACTTGCTTCCTCAATTAACTTGGAAACATTTATGTGCAAACCCATTGAATTGCCAAAAACGCCAATCAATCTTTTAATCCGTTGTGATTATTGCCATCGAGAATTCTCCGGTGAGATTTTTTCGAAAGCAATTTTAGGAAGAAAGCGGTATTTCTGCAGCCCTTTATGCCAAGAAAAATACGAGGACCGGGCAGAAAAGTATATCAAAGGCGAATTATTCACTCACCCAGACAAGGAAGCAAAAAAAGCCGAAACGAAGGATTAGCATCTCAAACCTTTAGTTAAAAAGCGAAAAGCTTGTTCGGTTAACAAATAGGAGAAATGGTATTGGTCAATGATAAAGAAATTTCAGCAGTTCTTTTTGATTTGGATGATACATTATTCAATAGCAGCCTGATGAGTTTGCGAGCCCGAAGAAATAGCATTCGAGCAATGATTGAAGCAGGATTAGAAATCGAGGAAGAAGAAGGGCTTCAGAAACTTTTGGCAATCGTGGAAAAATACGGGTCAAATTATGGGCAACATTTTAATCGACTCCTTGATGAGCTAGGAGTAAAGGACCAGCCAAAACTTATCGCAGCAGCTATTGTTGCGTACCATTCTACCAAACAAGCCTTACTACGACCATACCCTGGAGTAATTACCACATTATTAACATTAATGAAAAAAGTAAAGATCGGCATTGTTTCCGATGGAGTGAAAATAAAACAATGGGAAAAATTAACTTATTTGGGCTTACAACACTTTTTTGATGTCGTTATAGTAAACGAGAAAAAAAACGAGTGGAAACCCGCAAAGGATGGATATGAGAAGGCATTGAAACAATTGAGGATAACAGAGCCAGAACGGGTCATCTATGTTGGAAATAAAATTGAAACAGATATTCTGGGAGCAAATAACCTGGGTATAATAAGTGTGCTATTTGATCCCCAGAAAAAATACTCTACAATAGAAAAAAAAGACAATCGAAAACCCGACTTCGTAGTACACCACTTTAAAGCCATCCTCAAGTTGTTAGAAATTAAAGGATGAAAGGAAAAAGAAGCCAAGAAAAAAGAAAGTCGTTTAGTTGAAAGGATAGGAGGAAAGAGGAGGAAAAAATTCCCCCAGATCAATTTCCAAATCAAATAGAATTTAAAAGGGAAAAAAGAAAGAATTAAGCCTTACTAATGAAAGGCTTGGCTTTTTCACCATTTGAGCAAGTTGGAATATCTTTAGTGGAACCACAAGTCTTATCGTGACAAACGAGTTTGTCACCTTCAAGCTCCATTAGCTCTCCACAGCAAACAGGCCAATCGATAATTGTGCCATCGTCGCATTTGAACACGAGTTTCATTTCCGCTTCTTGAGCTTTGGTATGTGTTTCTTTCAATTTTACACCTTTTAAAGCATCTTCGGATATTTCAATTTCTTTGTCAGACATTGGTTTTAACACCATCCTCTTTTGTAGATGGATTTGCTTCCTATTTAATATTACGTTAGAGACATTCCAAATATAAATTTGATTCTCTAGCCACAGGCTAAAGCAAAAGAAAAGAAAGCAAAGCCTATTTGGCAAGATAGTTCCAAGCAGTTAAAGCCAGAACTGCACTGCCAACAGGCAAGGCATCTTCATCGACATCGAATTTGGGGCTGTGACCAGGATATTTAATACCTTTTTCTTCGTTTCGTGTTCCAAGCCAAAACATGGAGACGGGGATACGATAATTGTCACTGAAATCGTAGAAATCTTCAGCGCCCATTGTAGGTTCCTCTTCAATTACGAGTTGGTCCTCACCAAACAAGTCTATCACAGCATTTTTGATATGTTGATTCAAAGAAGGATCATTAAACCCTGGATTGTAGCCAAGGTCAATTTTTGCAGCAATTGTTGCACCAAAACTTTTAGCAACACCTTCTGTGATTTGTTTTATTTGTTCCCAGGTGGCTTCGCGAACATCTTGCTTCAAGGCACGAATTGTTCCTGAGAGGTGAGCGGTTTCAGGGATAATATTATAGGCAGAACCCGCATGAAATGTTCCGACAGTTACAACTACCGGGTCAACAGGGTCCGTACTTCGAGAGGCAACTGTTTGGAGAGCAACAACAAGATGTGAAGCAACAACAATGGGGTCCACCGTTTCGTGTGGGGCAGCAGCATGACCACCTTTTCCAGTAATATCGATATAGAATTTATCAGCACTGGCAGTAAAGCTGCCATCTTTGATAACAACTTTTCCAGTGTCATATTCATCAAAGACATGCAATGCTATAACAGCGGAAACCTCTGGGTCAGCTAAAGCTCCGGCTTCAACCATCGGTCGAGCACCACCAAGCCCCTCTTCTGCTGGTTGGAAGAAGAATTTAACATTCCCTGGTAATTGTTCCTTTAGCCGGCTGAGAATCTTTGCCACACCTAAGAGGATAGCAGTGTGCGCATCATGTCCACACATATGAGCTTTCCCATCGTGTTTTGATTTGTAAGAAACATCATTTTCCTCCTGGATGGGCAGCGCATCCATATCGGCACGGATTCCTATTGTTTTTCCAGTACCCCCTTTGCCTTTTAATAAAGCAATGACACCTGTTTTTGCCACACCTATTTTCACTTCGAGTCCCAGTTCTTTCAACTTCTTTGCAACATAAGCTGCCGTTTGATGTTCTTCAAAACCCAATTCTGGGTACATATGAAAATGTCGTCTATCTGTGACCAGTTCCTCTTTTATTTCATTTGCAATTTTCCAGATTTCTTTTTTCATGTTTTTCAACGGCCTTTTTTCTCGGGAGTAGTAATGACGTCTCTCTTTTTATATTTCTTGATACTCTTTAGAATCGCTTTTTCAGGGTTTAAATCCAACCCCCGACCTAAAGCTATGACTGCAAAAAGCAAGTCACCAAATTCCTCGAATAATTTTTCCCTGCTGGTTGTTTTGTTGGGGTGCAATCCAGCGCTAATTTGTAATTCCTTAGAAAATTCACCCAATTCCTCAACCACTGGTTCTATCAGCCATTCCTTTTGCCAATAGCCACCCAGTGAGGTTATCAAATTGTCAATTTCAAAACAAATTTCCATAAAGTCAACCATTGTCCTCGCAAAAAGAGAGGAGATTATCCAAAAAAAAGGTTACGAAGACAAGCGTAGAAATTGGTCCCGCTGATGTTCGGATGCACTTACCAACCAAAAAGTTTCCCGTAAGAAGGAAATCGCTTCCTCAAGGAGAGCCTGTTTTTGAAGTTTCAAAGCATCCTCAGACAAAGTAGGTTGCTTTTCTTGAATTTTTTGTATTTCTATAAGGTCAGTTTGAATTGTTTGCTCAAAGGTTTCCATACCCAGATCTTTTGCCAAGTCGATTGCTTCAGTGAGCTCTTCGGAAGCCTCTTTGAAGTTATCTTTATAGAGCAAAATTTTCGCAAGCACTTTTTTCGTGTACATCGTTAGTGGTAAAAATTCCAGATCGAGGGAGATAAATAACATGTCGTCTAAGTTTTGCATTACTTCTTCGAGAATCGTTTGGTCCTCTTGTACCAAATATTTCAATAATAAAACAGTTGTCTTTTCAATCAAAACAAGAGCCGGCGTTAAGGCAGAGGGGAAGTCCTGCACTTGCTCGTACATATTGGAAAGAAGCTTTTCTGCTTTCAGCAGCTCTTTCTTTTGTATCTGGAACCTAATCCGAGAAATTATTGCTTGGGCATTTTCTTCCTGGTTGGCATGAATAGAAGCGAAAAGATCGGCACGATTAATGTAGGATTCGGCAAGCGAAAATTTGCCCAGCGCAGTTGAAATTTCGAACAACCAGTTCAGAATATCAAAATAAATTTCATCCTTCTTGTTCAATTTAGTGCAAATATGTAATGCTTTTTCAAATTCATCAAAAGCAGTTGTTAAATTACCGACAATGGCATTTAGCTGCCCCAGTTTGATATGGTCCATTAGGAGTTCTTCTGGAGGGGCGTGGTATTTCACTTTAAACTCCAGGGCATTTGTACGTGTTTCCACTGCTTCTTTAAAATTTCCAGCGATGAAATTAACATAAGACAAACCATCAAAGATGGGTGTAAGAAGAATAGTGAAGCTATGATTCTGAGCGATTTCAAGGGCAGTTTGATAATTGGTCAATGCTTCTGCATACTTTCCTTTTCGCGCCAACAGCTTAGCAATATTAGTTAAGGCAATCACTTTATTGTAATCATCAGTTAAATTTGTCGCTTGTTCGAGCAGTTCAAAGAAATATTCCTCTGCTTTGGTAAATTGTTGTTGACTTTCAGAAACAAAAGCAAGATTTTTTATGCAATTTACAACGCCAATTTGATCCTTAAGAGCAACATAGGTTTTTCGTGCTTCTAAATAATTTTTCTCTGCATGCTCATAATCTCCCAATGCGGCTTCCCAATCTCCACGCAAGCAAATGGCTTTTGCCTTCAGTGCTTTGAAATTAAATGATTGGAAGATGACAGAAACCTCTTCAAATAACAATTCTAGCTCCTGAAAGTTCTTCTGGACGATGGAATAATGGATTAAATCCAAAAGGAATTGAGTCATAAAATAGGGTTCTTCTAATTGTTTTGTTAATTGATAGAGCGTTTTCGTTTCTTCAATGAGAGCAAGAGTAACAATCTCAGCTGCTTTGACATGCGAAAGGACAAGATAAGCAAGTAAAAAAAAATGATCAAAATCCGGAAGAGAGGCATTCTTCTCTTGAAACGAATGAATCTTCTCCACCACAGTTTTAAGGTTCTCTTTATTTTTATAACCACTTCTAAACAATATTTGAGCAAGAGCGCCCAAACATTCGATGTAGACCATCGGGTCAGAAGTCTCTGAAATCTCTTTCTCAACTTGTTCTAAAAGCTCAATTGCATTTGAGATTTCTCCTTGTTGGGCCTCTGCCAGAGCAAACCAAACTTTCGCCCCGGCGTTTGTCTGAATTTCTTTGGCAAACTCATTCAAATAAGCATAATCTGCCAGCATATACGCGATTTTTGCTGCGAGGTAACGTAATTCATGATCGTCTTCTGGAAGGGTAGGGGATTTCGAAATGCGCAGAAATCGTTTGAAAAAAACCTTCGGATCTTTTGAGTCTAACGCAAGACGATCGAATTGAAATTCAATTGCATCTAGGGACTCTTGAGAGAGACGACTTTCATGCGTTTTAAATGCTGTTGGGAGGACCACTTTTTTCCCTCGAGTTCTTCTTATTTAGCTAATTATTTTTCCCTGCATTCTAAAAACAAATTCCTAATATGTGGATAGT
>Ga0164310_10001028_pt1 | contig 15476 bp, 35 predicted proteins | sample GuaBasSedimGuay1_FD_121795 | JGI IMG/M metagenome (GOLD analysis project Ga0164310, IMG submission 121795) | Subseafloor sediment microbial communities from Guaymas Basin, Gulf of California, Mexico - Guay1, Core 4569-9, 0-3 cm | ecosystem: Environmental > Aquatic > Marine > Hydrothermal vents... | reverse complement strand
TTTGGAACCCTTGAAAGAAGAAAAGAAGTGAAAATTTTTATTTCCTCCTGTTTTTTGTCGAAGGTTAGTTGGGGTAAGTTACCATCAAATTTTCCATATAGATGTCCACCAAAACATTTATATGGAAAAATTGATAGATACTATCATGGTGAGGTGAAATGGAAGGCAAGGTTGAAATCAAGCTAAACAAAACCTATGTGTTAGATAAACCCTACGAATACTTCCCAGCTGGAACTAAGTTCCAGCTTTACATTAAACACGAAACTGAGAAAGCAATTTTAATAGCTAACAGGTATGGCAAACAACAAGTTTGGCTACCAAAGTCACAAATCGACTACGGAGATGATTACATTGTTGTGCCTTGGCGGCTACTTGTTCGAAAAATGCCGGTATTCGAGGTGTTGATCGATGGTTAAAACTTATGGCAAATGTAAAAATTTAGGAGCAATATGCCAGTGGCGCTACAAGGGTAAATGTCGATTACCGCCGTTACAACGTAAACTTGTGGGTTGCGATTAATCCTCCCCCCACCTTCGCAAAGAAGGGGGGAAAGGAGGTGGTAAAAGTGGAATGTAAACATGAGTGGTATGTGAAAAAATTCGGAAAAGTGATTTCCCGTGGAGCTCCAATAGTGTCTAACACGGTTGCCAGCGACGACCCACCAGCGTGGGTCACATTAAAAATCACAGTAACAGAATGGGTTTTTCTACGGTGTGCAAAGTGCGGAGCGAAGCGCTGGGCTAAGGTAAGAACTACACGCTCCCTGTCTGTTGGAAGTCGTGTATACGATGAGGAGATAATTTAATCCTCCCCCCACCTTCGCAAAGAAGGGGGGAAAGGAGGTGATGGTATGGGAAAAATAAAACCCCTAAGCAGTTTACGTAACTGCGTATTTAAAATTCAAAAAGCGCGTAAGTCGGTGCTTGCTTTTGTGTTGCCGGGTGGTAAAAGGGTTTACCGCCCGGCGATTAGAGTTAATGGTCAGTGGTACTATGCTGATTTCGAAGACGCAGCACAGACTATTTTAGCTGGCATTGAACAAGATAAAAACCCACCTAAAGGCTACGGTGTGCCCCTTGTGGGGGCACATTACATCGTTGTCGATCATGGCGATGCTGGACTAGTTTTACGCCCAGCGTCAGTGAGCGAAGTTGAACAATGGCAACGTGAAGGTAACCCCGTGTATCTCGATTAAAAATCCCCTCCCCCCATTTTTGGGGAAAGGAGGTGTATGTGATGGGTAAAATCCACGTATGGTCAAACTCAAAGGATGATTGGGAAGCAATTCCATTTAGCAGAAAAGAGACGCACATTCTAAACAAGATAAGGGAACTAGTTGAACAACTTGAACAATACCAAAACACCCATCCCAAAAAACACCCAATAATAGCGTTGTTGAAAGAGTTGGTCACGGATCCAATTGCCCCCAGCTATGTGCAGGAGAAAATCAAACTGCTCTTTATGTAAAAAACCTGAAATCCTCCCCTCACCTCTTTTTTTCGGAAAGAGGGAGGAAAGGAGGTGGAAAAATTGTACGTGAGAGTAGAAGAAGATAAAATAATATGCGTCAAGTGCGGAAAGAAGTGGCATAAACACGATCTTCGTGGGCAATGTAGATGTGGGTTAATTATCGTGAAGGACATCAGAGATATCGGTTTGTACTATGTTGAAAAATTCAACAAGAGAACAGGAATATGGGAAGTCGTTGACGAGTTTTACCTTTAATTTTTTTTCGATGGCCGATATGATCTGAACAGTTCAGATCGATATCGGACAAATGTAAAGTTACATTGTTTACATACACCTCCCCCAACACATTGGGAAAGGAGGTGTGTGAAATGGAGGATGTAAGGAAATTGTTTAAGGAAGCTGTATATCTTGGTTGGTCGTGGGCTTGTAATGAATGTTATTGGGAGCCTGAGAAATGTCCAATTGCGAAACTAGCTAAAAAATACGACCCAAACTATGAGTACGATGTTTTTTGCAAGTTCGATAAAGTTCTTGTTTTAGAAAAGGTTTTGGAGGAGTTGAAATAAATGGATGTTCTTAGGCCAGAAGATTTAGGTAGCGATGTTGTCTGCGTAGAAGTGGTTGAAATAGGTGAGCAAGTGGTTTACAGGTATGGTCGTAGACGCAGAGTTAGTTTTTTGATTGTTGATTTTTTCGGAAAATTGAAGAAGGTTTGGCTTAGTGCTTCGAATCGGAATGCCTTGGCCATGTTGGGTTACCAATGGTTTCCCTCGGTTGTTGGTCGTAAAATTGTTTTGCGTAGGGGTTTCACCGAGATTAACGGTGAACGTAAATATCATGTTAAGATTGTTGCGGTTAAGCCTCCCCTACATGTAAAAATTTTCGAGGAGGGATGAACATGAAGTGGAGAGATGATTTCTCCCTTTTTTTCATATGTCAAAAATGTGGAAGAATTATTCCGAAGTGGAGATTGTTCTTGGAGTTGGATTTAGATGGGACGCCTAGATGTCCCTACTGTGGCGGTAAATTGTTTGAGGAGGGGTTGATATGAGTGAGGAGTATAGTAAGCTTTTGAGGTTTTGGGACTATCGTTACAACAAGGATATGGTGGCATCTGAGATATTTGAGGAGGAAAACGACATTGCACCTCAACATCCCCAACTCTTAGCGGAGAAATGGTACGAGTTTAAGGAGGAACTTCTAAAAAAGGTTAGGAGGGTTGAGTAAATGTGTCCAAGATACACAACATTTTGTAATAAGTTAGATAGTTTGTTCGGAGGTTACCGTGAAGGAAAGTTATTGCATATTTACGGGGAAGCAAAAACCGGTAAAACAACGCTTGCATGGTATATTCCAACGATTTCGATATTCAAATGTCTTTCAGAGAGTAAAAAACTACCTAAACATGGGAGATTTATCTTAATTAGCACGGATGGAGGTTTCGAAGTCTCAAGATGGCAACAGCTATGCGAAGTTCATAATGTTCCTTTCGACGAATTATGGAAGAGGAGTTTAGTTATTGAAACAATGGATTTCTCAACGCAGTATAAAACCGTAGTATACGATTTGCCTTCGCATATTGCAAATGAGAACATTAAACCCTTGCTTGTAACATTGGATCCAGCAACAATATCGTATAGGGAGATGTGGAAAGATGTTTCACAGCGAGAAGTGTTGCTTAAGGCAAGGGAGTTAGTTCCTAAGTTGGAATCTCAGTTAACTACGTTGTTAAGGTTGGCAAGGCAGTATCAATGTGTTAGTATTGTTACGAATATTCGTAAGAGGTTTATGGGATACTACAAGGATGCTTCACGTATGTTTGACTTCTACGGTGGACATAGCTTCGCATATTTGCCTTACTGTTGTTTACGTTTGGAGAAGGAAGACGTGTATTCGAATATCGTCACCGTTACAAACGTGTTTCACCGTTCAAGTAAGCCAAGTGAGCAAATCAAAGTTTTACTTACCGAGAAAGGATTTGTAGAGGTGAAGTAGATGAGTAGGTGGACTCATGTTGCGGGAATAATAAGGGTAGATGCTATTCCTATTCCTCCGTTTATGCCTAGCATACGTGACGTTGAAGCTGCTTTCAGCGAAAATATACCTGAAGGCTCAGAGGGACCGATTAAAGTTTCAGTTTATCCTTACTCATTTAGTGATTACAATGTTTGTTTTTGTCAAGTTATTATTTACGGTGATTTAAGGGATTTCGGTGAAATAGAAGAAATAGAGCAAATTATTGAATGGATTGAACAAGGATGTAAAAAACTCAGAGAGAAATATTATATCATTAGGCAAGGTGTGGTTCAAATCGACGATGAGTACGGTAACCTAGTTATCATGCATACTACGGGTGAAGAATGGGATAAAATGTGGATAAAGGAGAGTGAGGAATGATGCCTTTCGTTAGAAGTGAGAAACGTAAAATATATCATCAGAAGAAGGGAAGCTACACCATTGCTCTTCCCAAGTGGTGGCTCGATGAAATCGCAGACTACTACGGTGTTTCATTGAAAGAACTCAGAGAAATACATGTAGTTGCGGTGGAAGACATCTTAATCTTAAGTTTCAGGAACAAGAAACATGTGTTTGAGGTTTTGAGGGAACTTGGAAAACAGGAGTTAAAATAACATCCTTTATTTTTTTGTGATGGTGGTGTATGGTGGATAAAATTAGCTATAAAATCTTGAAGATCGTTGAAAATGAACCGGGGATCTACGTCATGGCCATTTGTCGAAGATTGAATAACGCTGATTTTCAAACGTGCTTGGCACAGAGGACAAGGAAGGTTCACAAGGGTAGGTGGAGGAATCTTGAGTGTAAGTGTGAAATAAAGTATACGCAAGTGTTGTACCGTGTACGTAAACTGGAGAAAAACGGATATGTTATTACAAGGAAGGAATATAGACCAGATTTAAATAATCCCTATAGAAAAGATGGCTTAGATTTATTTTTATGCGTATATCCTAAGCGAAAACTGTTTCGTTAAATATCTCTTTCACGAAGCGGAGGTGATTTTATGGAGGAGTGTGAACATGTTTGGAGGCTGGACCACGTTGTAAGAGCGAGGGAAAGGGAGATTTACGGGAACATTGTTATCGTTGAGGTTGAAGCCTACTACTGCTGTGTTAAATGCAATATGAGGAGGATGTTTATTTTCTACGAGGCCATTAAAGTACCCGAAAAACTTTAACACCCGTGGAGGAGGAAGAGAAATGAGGGAGGTTCGTAAAGCTTACCGTAGAGCCGTAATAATAACTGTTCTCTCTCTTCTTTTTTTGATGTTTATATGTGTATTTTATGTTTGGGTTAGGTTGGTTTTAGGCATCTAAATGTGTAAGACATTTTTATATCATCATCTCGGCATCAGTTCACTTAGCGTCGAAAAAATGGGAGGTCTACCGGATTTGAGTAGTTACTCAAATAATTTAAATATAACGGATGAACCTTCGTATGAGCTTAGGATTTTGGATTACGTTAAGTTGTTGGATGAGAAGTTTGAGGTTTTGGTTGAGAAGTCGAGTGCAACGTGGTTTGACGTTGGTTTTCTTGTTTACAGTGCTTCAAGGGAGTTCTCGGATAAGAAGATAAGTGATATTTGTAGGGATTTGTGGTTTCACAGTGATTTCCGCGATGAGTTTACACCTGTTTCCTTGCGTAGATGGTATTATAACGTGAAGTATTGGGTTGACTTCTTCGAATGGCATAGAAAGAAGCACGGCAACCCGAGTGGCGGTGGTTTAAATTGCGGTGGGGATAGTAGTATGTCAACCTTTGTTTCCAGTGGAACATTGATACGTTTTATGTCGGGTGTAGATGTTGAGGGAAGTGATAAAATCTGTGAGACCGGTCTCACATTTTTCCAGTTTTCTTCAAGGCTGAAAAAGCTTTTCCAAGGGGTTTTCAAATGGGGTTTTGCGTACCTTATCTCGTATTTTAACGTCCCCTTCAACGATGTTGAGGAAATTATAGGTAAAATCAAGGAAGAAGGATGGAAGTACAGTGATTTGAAACGTTACTTGAAAGCCAAATACAAAAAGAGGATGGGACACAGTCTTCTGTGTTGGTGGTGTGGCACGGAGCTTGAATACGACCGTAAAGATAAGGACTGGTATGCTAAACCTATATGTGCGCATTGCGTTGAGAGGCTTGAGGAGTTGAGGGGGTGAAAAACAGATGGCACTGTTTGAGCCTAAGGGAGGTTGTGGAGAAGATAAGAGGGTGGGAAAATATTTGAAAAAAGTGGAAATGTTGTCGCTTTACCGCAAAGCAAAATATAGGTTTACCGTTTTTTCAAGGGTGAGGGTTGAAAGCGACACCGTGTATTCAACCTACAGGTGTATGCCTCAAGGCAGATGCCCATTTTACGTGAAATGTGAAAGGGTTTTTTACGGGCCTTATGTTCTCGACCGGGAGATAGATGGGTTCTGTCTCACGGTTAATTGGCCTTGTAAACTTGTACTCGTAAAAAGAGAAATGTTGAAGAAAAGGGAAGATGGACTCTACGTTTGGGTTGAAGTAAAATAGTTAACCTATCTTCCTTTTTTTCAACACTTGTTTAAGTTCTTTTAGAAGTTCTCGATGCTCCTTGCTAGGCTTGTACCATTTCTTCCTTCTGCGAATCTTAAATATTATTTCATGTTCCTCCTCTAGGTTGATGTTTTGCTGCCTGAACCATTCAATCAACATGCGGATGAACTGGCTCATCGATATCTTATATGTTTTAAGATACTTGAGATAGTTATACTGGTTCCTAGTAATATATACTGTTATTTTTTGAAGTGCCGTATCGCCGCTTTCTTCAGGTTTTCCACCAACTGTATTAGGCCCATGTCTAAGGCGAATTGCTCGGCTTTCTGAAACTCCCATCCCGTTAACCCCATTATGAAACCTACAATCGCACCTACCGTCACGGTTTGCATAAATTTTTCCACATCGAATTCCTCGTACGTTCTCGATTTAAGGTATCCGGATGCGGCGATTATCACGCCGCTCAATATTCCTATTAGGAGTTGTTCACCCAACATGTGTCTCCCTCCTTATGATTTTAGGTTGCTCAGACTGTTTTGACATGTTGCTCATGTTTTCAAGTTCCTCAAGTGCTTTCCTAAGCCTTTCCTCAACCTCCTCATCTATCTCGAATCCGAGTCTTTTAGCTATTATGTGCATGACCTCGTTGAAAGCAGACTGCACCGCTCTGTTCGCAATATAAGGCATAACGGTTGCCATGATTTTAAACAACATGTAGACGTCTTCTTTGCCGATTGCACCCTTCTTATACAAAATGTACGAGTTCCACAAACCTATCAAAATCGACACGGCTACACCTATCGTTAAGGCTATTATTGGATCCACATTTCCTATTTGTATTTTTCATCCCTCCCTTATTTTTCTAATATTTGATCCGCCAATTGTTCGGTTATCTTACGTTGAACCAATTCTTTAAGCTTCTTCTTACATTCCTCACATAGAAGCTTGTATATTTCCTTTATCGACAAATCTACCTTTATGCTCATCTTTTAACTGCCTCCTTAACATTATATGCGAGAGCGTAAATTAAACCTAGGATTTCACAAATCAAAACAACTGGGTTGGGTTCAACGCACAGCACCTGCTTATAATATAGGATTTCGGTTAGCAACCATATTTCGGCGGTTAAACCTCCGATTGTTATTCCTAACGCAACAGATTCCGCGTGACGCTTCCACTTCAAGTTAAACCACCTCACATAATTAAATCATAGTAGCAGAATGGAAGTACACTTAAAGTGTCCGCGTCATGTTCATTAAAGATTTCCACCTTAAATTGCTTGCGGAACTTAAACGTGTAGTTGAAAGCAAAAACATAGGTCTTAGATGTGTTGTCCCACTGATAGGATTCCACCGGTGCAGCGGGAGCCGGTGCCGAGTGTTCAAACAGGTCAATCCAACTTAAATACTTATCGAGAACAACTCTACCATCTATTGTGATTTTAAGCTTTACGTAAGCTTGGTTTACGCCGGCACAATCTAAGTAGACACGGCTAACTTCACCGGTTCCCTCAATATTAATGAGAACCGCCGAACCACCCGGATTAACGGTAACATGTTCACTTACAACCATGCTCGAACTGTTAGGTATCTGTATCGTGTTAACCGTGCCGCTGACGGGAATATCACCTTTCGTTTTGCATGCGATACTTATTTCAGCTGCAAACGAACCCTCCGTGTACCACTCATCTTTAAAGTACACGTATCCTTGAATGTTTCCGTCCCCAAGCCGAACCTCGCTATCGGCTTCAAACCAAACAAACATGGTGTCGTAGTTCCACGGCTTGGTTTTTTGTGGACCATAATACGCCCGTATAATGTCTATGAGACCGCTACTATCTGCTGGCACGGTTACCGTGAACGTGTAAATTGGAGGGTAGTACGGTAAGATTGCAATTTTAACGGTGACAGTTTTATCGGTTGTGGTATTCGTGTTCTGCATGTAGACGCTTAGTCTACGTATAAGTCCCCTTGCGTTTCGAATTAAAAAGCCTCGAGGATACGCGAGATTATAAGTGTATGATGAAGGTTCACCCGAAGATATTCCTTTTGTAACCGTTAACATGTTATCATTTTTCACGTTAAGGTAAACCGTGGCATTATCTATGCTTACCGAAGCAGTTCCCTGCACATTAACGTTTAAAGTTACGTCTTGAGCCTTAATGTTCACATCCAAAGTTACAGCTTGAGATTTGATGTTAACGTCGAGGGTAACCGCTGAAGCCGCGATATTCACATCTATTTGCACGCTGCTCTGAATCGATGTCTTTAGGTTTCCATCCGCGTCAAGAGGAGACCCGATATTAACCGTAATAGAAGCGTTCGTAACATTTACATTAAGAGTCACATCGCTACTAGCGATATTGACATCTAAGGTTACAGATTGGGATTCAATGTTCACGTTCAAAGTAACAGACTGAGACTTGATGTTAACGTCTAAAACAACGCTTCCAACGATGTTCACATCTAAAGTCACGCTTCCAACGACATCAACATCCAAAGTAACCTCGCTACTTTTCAAAACAACGTACTTCGAAAAATCGGGTAAACCCGAAACCATTCGGAAACCTCCACTTATCTTATCCCCAACAACTTCTTAAAGATTTTAACGAAATCCCGCAAAATCTCGTAGGGACGAACATATTGTTCGTAATCAGTTTCAATCCTAACGTAAAAACTGTGCTCATACGTATCATCCTCATTATATCCTTGCAACCGCAACAAACATGGATGTTCAGGAAGCTCCCAGTTAGGTTCAAACACAACTTGCTCGTTGTTCCCCTCCAACCATTGGTCTTCCTCATAGGGAACAATGTTCTTAATACCGTATCTTAAACGGAAATGAGCCAACGCGTGATGGCCGTCGGGAATCAAAACAATAACCTTCTTGAGAACGTCTCCCTCAACTTCGACTTGCACTTCAACGTAGTTTTCCTCACTTGTATTTGCTGGTATTCGCAGTCTTTTGCAGTACGTCGGCAAACGTCGAACCACCCTTACTCCAAGTAGCCACGAACAATAACAAGTGCTTTCCTAGTTGTAGTAGTATTCGTATTCTTGTAATGCAAGATTAGTCTGTCACCTGAGGAAAAGTCTTCCTCAAATCTATCCTCCAAGTTCCCCCCATCACTAGCATAATATCCTTCTCTAGGAGCAAACTGATATTCACCGTGCTTCAAATATAAACGCAACTCGAAAGCACTATCTTTCTGCCATTGAATTCGACACGAAGTGCACTTGAATTTTCTCGCCGCTTCAACCGTATATAAAACGATGTCTCCCTCATCTCCCGCACTAGCCTCAAGATAATAAGCTATGCTAATCTGCCTACCCATTTTAAACCCTCCAATAAGCTAAACAAAAAAAACCGGTTAAGCTAGGAGAAACTCATGACGATGATAAGCTTCGCACTATAAACATCTAAAGCATTAGTACCGTCACCAGCAGCCTGAATACCAATAGTCTTCTCCGAAGTAATAGCCTTTAAAGCAGAGGTAACATCTACGCGGGTAATTGTATGCGAGGTAGCGCCGCTAGGAGCAACCAAATCAGCTATCTTACTTCCATCCGTAATGTTATATAAATCTACGTCTCCTGCTCCAGCTGAACCGTACTCCAACTCCACGTAAATATAATCGATGTAATCCTTCGAGAAATTGCTCAACTTCCACTTAGCGTAACCGTCCAAAGTAGTTAAACTTGAACTTGTAACACTTTGCTTATCGACCACCAAAGGAATAGCTATCTCAAACTTTATCGCACCGCTAACAAGGTCATGTGCTTCAATGCTCCCTCTCTCAACGTGAAACCTTTTAACACCTCTACCCATCTTTCAGAAACCTCCCTTTTACTCACTCATATTCGAACACAATGTCCACGTTGATTGTCGAACCCACATTATTAGTGATTTTAACGTAAATCTTCGAACCCTTAGAAACGGTGAGATTAGGTTTCCAACAATACTCTGGATCCTGTCCAATGACGCTTCCGGGAACATAGTCCATGGTGTAAGGTTTACCTGCGATGGCAATGTAAACTTGAGTGTTGCTGAGAGAATAGTCGTGCCGTTCGTTTAACATCATTTTCCTAATTATGATGTCTCTGTCCGGTGTCCATTCTTTTTCAGCGTAGCTTCCGTTCGAAATATCTCCCGTGTTAAGGGTTTTAAAATATGAAACCATCGCTTAAACCTCCCTCACTTAATTTTCTGATATTCAACGATGTAATCGATATACTGGTCTGTTGCAGCTGCAACAGTTAAGCTTCCGCCACTATTGTTGATAAGCTTCATTGTAAGCGTGTAGTCTCCTGGAACCTCGATAGGCAGGTCTTCGAAGCTGAACGGCACGTTGACACCATCGTATTTCGGTGGTCTCGGCATGAAGTAGGCGTCTAAGCCTTTCTTGCCCGGTGTGGTCGTTAAAATATCCAAGATTTCTCCTTCTAGGACAAGGATTAAACCTACGTCTCCCGGTGAAAGCCCAGATACACCGGTTTCAACTTCGATTATCGAGTTCAACACGTATCTTTCAGTTGTCTTCGGAGTTAATGAACCGATTTCGATTTCTTCTCCAGCTGACCAAGTGTAGTCTGAGGAGTAAAGTTTGCTCAACTCATCGTAAGTGTAGTAGTGTTTCCCTTGCTCATTAAACCTCGTCAAATATTCTGCTGGCATTTCCTCGCCGGGCATAAGCTTACCTATGAGACCTACACATCTCATTTTAGCACCGCTAGCACCTGAAACATAGAATTTCTTGTCCGGTGGAACAACGTAAAACAGGTTCTTCAGGTCTAATGGGCCAAGTTCATTTGTACTCGTTGGATACATGTTCGCAAGTTTTTGGATTATTGCACCGGTTTCAACGCCATCGATTACGAGTTTTGTTGCTGTGTCTTGGTCGCATCCAATCTTCTTGATGACGTAGAACATGTCAGGAGGCATAGTGTAAGTTGTCCCTTGCACAAAAACCTTATCCAACTTCAACCATTTAACCATCTTCCTCAAAACCCCCAAACAATGTTAAACAAGATAAAAAAGTTCGCTTTTAGCTTGAAGATGCACCTGGAAGGGCAGCGTATCTAGCAAGTCTCTTCCTATGCAAAGCTTCACCGATCTTCCTAACCCTATCGTAGTTGCTCGGATCTCCTCTAGGTTTTCTTTCAGGAATATCAATTGCAGCAAGCTCTGCGAGGACCCATTCGATTCCCGCTTCATAGTCTTCCTTAGCGGCAGTTATACCTGGCCCGTATCGCGAGACACCTACAGACTCCACTTTTCTCTTGAACTTTGATGCTCCTACTCTTTTTATTCCACCTGCGAAGAGTTTGTCTATGTTTGCGGCTTGAACAGCGGATTTGTATATTCCCGCAGCTGCGATGGCGTTTTTCTCCCAGTCGTCTGCGGCTGCAGGAGTGTATTTGCCGTAGTAGGTTGCTCTTTTAGGGGCTTCTTCAACCCATTTAGTTACGACGTCTTCTTTGGTTTTAACTTTCAGTTTAACCATTTCACATCTACCTCCAAAAGTTTTTGAAAAATGGGGCCGGCCACCCCTCTGCTTGGGATAAACCAATTGATACTTAGGCCCAGGCTAGATGTTTTCACGGGGTCGCAACCGGCCCCTCATGTTCGACAGGTGTCGAAGAATTTATAAGTGGTGATGGGGTTTAAAACGTTAGAACTTTGACCGATAAAACCTTAACATCGATATTAAAATAGTCGGCTCTAATCCGTGAGATAAGGCTGGAAAAATGTGAGACCAGTCTCACACATCTAAGATTTTTGTCGGTGTATGGTGATGAAGGGCCCCTACAAGCTTAGAAGGGAGATTGAGCCTCGTTGGGTTGCAGAGTTCGTTTCAAAGTTTTTCCCAAATGAAACAGTAGCATTTAGGGTTCCCCTCGGCCCAATACCGAGGCATTTAATTGAGGAACATGGGTTTCAGAAAGCAGCAGGAATATATTATCCCTCAAGACCGAAAGTAGATGCCGTAGTGTATGGAAAAGTTGAACTTATTTTGATTGAAGCTAAACTTGACAAGTATTTTGACGGTATCTGTAAGTTGGTTGGATATCGTGCTTTATTGGATGTTACTCCGGAGATGAAACCCCACTTGAACAAGATTGTCCGTACAATTTTCTTGCCGCCTATTATTCCGTATTGGCTTGAGGTTCTTGCGAGGAAATTGAATGTTGAGATTGTTGATTTCTGTCCCGATTGGGTTCGAAAAATATGGGAGGAAAGGAATAAATATTGGCAACCCGAATATGTTGCTGAACGTGAAAGAAGGAAACAGGTTTTAAGGAGGTTGGGTTTCGAATGAAAGGTTGGACGAATTTTCAAATACGGGTTGAAACATATGAGAAGCTTAAGGAAATACAGAAGATGATGGAAGAAGATTTAGATGATAAAATCCCCCTTTGGAAAATAATAGAACTGCTAATTGACTTCTGGAAACCCGAGGTGAAGAAAAATGACTTTGTATATACGTGCAAAGGTTGAAGTGAAGGTTTTTTATACGGAAGAAGATTTTGAGACAGAAGAAGAATATCGTAAGTTCGTTGAAAAATGTAAGAATGATATGGGGTTTGCTCGTAAACTCCTAATCGAAGATATAGATGAATGGAGAAAGGAAACAATAGAAGATATTCTATGTCAATTAGAAGATTGTGAAATAGAGGTAGTAGAAGAAGAAGAATAAAGGAGGGTTGAAATTTGAGTAAGGAAACAAAATCTAAACAAACCCGAAAACTCCTCTACATAGATCCGAGAAAAGTAGTTGTCCCCGAGGTCAGAGTAACATCGCAGTTCGAACCAGAAATCTTAGAGATGTTCAAGAAAAGCATCGACGACATAGGGATTTTGAACCCGATAATCGTGGCAAAAGAAGGTGAAAAATTCATTTTGATAGATGGGTTGCACCGTTTAGAAGAAGCCATACGTCGACGAATGTCGAAGATACCGGCAATAGTGATAGAGGGAGGAATGAAAGAAGTTTATCTTTTGAACCTTGCCACAGGTGTAATGCATGGGAAAGCAAACCCCGTGGAAGTCTTAAAAGTCGTAGACTACCTCATGAACAAGGAAGGTTTAACCGTAGAAGAAATCTGCAAACACACCGGTTACTCGAGAAAATACATCGAAGAACTCTACAGCATAACTAAGGCTATCCCAGCTGTACAAGACGAATTAGAGCGAGGTAGAATCAAACTTGGACATGCGTATCATATTTCACGTATCGCCGAACTCGACCTCGAAGTAGACAAAAAAGAAGCAGTACAGGCGAGGTTGCTTGCAATTGCAATCCAATACCAGCCCACCGTCAAACAGTTCAAAGAAATAGTAGACGAAACAATAAGAAACATCGAAGAAGCCAAAAGAAAGCCACCCGAACCAATAGAAAAACAAGTTCGTAAAGAAGTGGAGATGGGTAAATGCCACTTCTGCGAACAAGAATACCCCTTGAAGCATCTCACAGGAGTAGTAGTATGCATGTCATGCTACGCAAGAATGTTCGACTTCATCCGAAAAGAAAAAGCAAGGAAAAAGGCGGCACAGGCCTTGGCATCGACAGCCGTCGAACCCTCGACAATCGACGAACCCTAACCCGCCCCCATGAAACTTTTTCGGTCGTCCGGCCGGCAAAACGAACATTAAAGTTGCAGGGCTCTGTGGTTGGGGTTCGACACTCGCCGAACTCGTCGTTTGTCGAAGTTTTTGGGGAAGGTTGTTGAGGGTTTTTGGTATCTTTTGGATATGTTTTTTAAATTTTGTGTGGAGGTTTTATGTGAGGTGTCTTGGAATGGTTATTGAGAATTGGGTTAAATTGGAGCCGGGTGTTCCGAAGACTTTGCATTTTGTTGACCATAAGATTGTTGAAAGGGTGATTACGGATCCTATTTTTAAACGCCCCAAGCGTGTTCAGAGCATAGTGTTTCTCGTGGATAGAGAGGATGGGATGCCCGTCGAGAAATCGTTTAGCGTTGTTAGTGAAAGGTTGGCTAACGAGTTGAAGGCGTACTTGGAGGGTAAACGCTACGTTCGCTACGAGTTTACTTTTATTAAGGATGCTCCTGGACCTGTGGCTCCCAGGATCCTTAGGGTTACTCCTCTGCGAACCGTTTAGAGGGGGTGGGTGTGTTGTCTGAGAAGAAAGATAAGACCCCGATAGTGCATCCTTTGATTCCGTGGATTAAGAAGGTGGCTCCTTTAATCGATTTCATTGAGTTGGCTTATTCTAGCAACTGTGACTGCGAGGTTTGCCGCAGGTTACGTGCTTTGCTTCCTCCGATAAATCTACCCGAGGTGGGAAAAATTGGGAGAAGAGGAGAAGAAAGAGGGGAAGGTTGAATATATGATTATTAAGCGTAGACGCATCAAGGTTAAGCCTAATCTTGAGGAAGAAGCTGAAATCGTAGCTGTAACTTATCGTTACGGTGACTTCGCGCCTAGAACACTGTTTTTCGACGGCCGTCGATATTCGGCGGAAGTCGAACATAAGGCAATCGTCGAAGATATACGTAAGAGGGGTGAGTTAGGCATATGACGAACTTCCCTTGGCCATTCAACTTGGTACAGGATTGGTTGGAGGATTTGTACAATCAGCCTTGGGAATCCGCCAAGTGGATAGTTGATGAGATTGAGAAGATTATGCCTGATGTGGATGGCGCGTTGAAAGACTTTCAAGATTGGATGAAGGATAATGTGAAGACTCCTATTGAAGATGCGATAAATGGCATATCGTCAAAACTTGATGATTTTACCACGGATGATATAGGGAATTTCGGTGATATTGTGGCAAGTTTGAACGAATCCTTCACTTCGGCATTCGATGGCGCTACGTCAAGTATTTCGGAAACATTGAAGACATTATTCGAAGAGCCTCTTAAGAGCGTGGTTGATAATTTGGGTAAGCTTGAAGACATCGGTAAAGCGATATCGAATATTAAGATTGCAGACTACTCTGAAACGCTAAAGAGCGTGGTGGATGCGGTAAAAGGATTGGCAGATATTCCTAAAGGGTTCGCAGATGTTTTTAAGGACGCTACTTTTAAGGTTTCGTTTACTTTACCCGACAGTTTCGTAAACATGTTTAAGCCCTTGGAAGCGTTAAGTGAACTTTCACCCGGCAACGTGGTTGATGTTTTAAGCGACCGTTTCTACAGGCTTTGCTTTGGGAGCGGTGTGAAAGATATTGAGAAAATGGTTAGGGACATTTGGGACAGGTTCTGGGACTTCGTAACGACAACAATACCTAAAAACCCAGATGAAGCGTTGAAAGAAGCACAGCAACACGTCATAAGAACAAACATGTTGGCGTACGGTATTGTTAGCGCAACGGTTGCAATCGAAGCTATGTCTGCGGGTCAAATAGACATCACGTTAACGCAGTTCTTCGAAATACCAACGCTAAGAGCGTGGATCGATACTGCAACAGATATTGCAACGTTTAAGTGGCGTGAAGGAATCTCACGTTTAGC
>Ga0164310_10001027_pt1 | contig 15482 bp, 13 predicted proteins | sample GuaBasSedimGuay1_FD_121795 | JGI IMG/M metagenome (GOLD analysis project Ga0164310, IMG submission 121795) | Subseafloor sediment microbial communities from Guaymas Basin, Gulf of California, Mexico - Guay1, Core 4569-9, 0-3 cm | ecosystem: Environmental > Aquatic > Marine > Hydrothermal vents... | reverse complement strand
GGATTCGTATTTTGATATCTACAATGCCAATTCCACCATGCCCTCAATTCCCAGTTGGTTTTTGACCAAATTGGCGTTTCTTAAAAATTGAACAAAGTCGTCAAGTTTATTCTCCCAATTCCCACCCCAAAATCGAGGTATCTTTAGCGCTTCTTGTATTCTTCCTACGCTCCTATTATTAGTAGGCATAAACACTCCTGGTGCCACTACTGTCATCCAACTTGAAGCAACTGCAGTTCCAAATCCCATAAGTTCAGGGTCATTCCTTATTTTTCTCATGGTTTCAATCAAATTCTCTAGTCTTCTCTCCAAGTCTTCCAAAGTAGTTATCTCTGAAGCCACTCTAAGAAGCCCATTTTCTCCATGTAATAAGAGATTGTTGAGAAAACCGTAATCCGTACTAACCGAAAAGTCAAACAAATAGCTTATCGGAAGTTTGCTTAGTAGCATCCGAATTCTTTCTGTTTCTTCTGAGGTTAGAGCATCCGTCTTTATCAAGAGCATTTTTACCTCATTGAATATCTTGAAGACAGTATCTTTTTGGGCTTCCCAATCAACCTGATATCTATTTTTGAGGGCGTATACTATCTCTTGTAATTTGTTTATGTCAAAATTCCCAATCATACCAAATACCTGGGGTAGCATTGCTTCAAGGGCTGGCAAAAACACCCTATAAAACTCTACCATCGCCCGTGCCATCCATTCTATTAATTCTCTTCTCTCTGTTTCTGGATCCAGTGAGTTTCTATGGGCCATTATCCATATGTACGCTTTTTTATCCTCTCTTTTTACATCAGTTCCGGTTTTCTCACTAAGGAGATCTAAATCGACAAGATTAAGTAAAGAAGCAACGATTTCTTTATTTAGTTGCTTTTTTTCCTTCGGGAATTCCAGGTGTAAACCAAGGCTGAAAATGGCATAATCATCTTTAGGTTTTACAAGCCATTCAAAATGAATGGTATCTTTCCTGGGAAGGTTCTGGCGCAGATCTTTGGGAAGGGCAAGCTGGTAATAAATTAGGGTGGTACCTTTTGAAAATGTTCCCAACTGCTCTTCAGAAACATTCAACCTCTGTTGTTTCGCATATTCCATGAACTTTTGAACAGCATCTTCGACTATCTTAATTCCAAGCTTCCATTGTTCTCTAACAACTTTGAACCCCAGTTTCTTTAGGTAGTTTGCAGCTTGCACTGTGTTATATTCCTCTAGTTGAATGCCCGCTTTAGCGGCAGCTTTTCGGATGACATATTTTACAGGATATCTCTTTTCACCAACTATTAGAAACACGTTTCTTGCATGGTATTTTTCTGGAATTCCCTCAATATCTATTTCTTTGAGAGCATCTTCGACATGTTTTCGAGTTATTTCATTTGGAATTCTCATTTTTCATATCCCCTCAAATAGAACCTGTTACCCAATTCAACTATTATTGCCTCTTAGTTATTAATGTTTGTAGTATCTTTGTGGTTATTCATAAAACACATATTCTCAAGGAACTTTTCAAATAATGATTAATATGAAGCTGGACCTACTTTAATTTTTAGAAGCATTTATAAAACACTATATCAGTAGCCTTCTCCAAGTGAAATAACTATCTGGAGCCTTTGGAAACCTAATGTACATCTCCCTCAATTCATTCTGCTTTAACAGTTCCCCAATTTTTGTCTTTTTCACGGTGGGATTGTTCCAGTACTTCTTTACGATCTTAATCAACTGTTTCTTTGCACTCTCAAGCTCTTCCTTAGTAAGCTCGCTGAAATCCTTGTCATAAAGCCAGGCAGCATAATAATGAACAATTGAGGGCTTGTGGTAAAGCTTCCCTTCCTTTTTAAGCCTCATCAAGCCATACTTTGTCCTCAAACTAATCTGCAAACGCTCGTAGCTGGCAAACCAGCTCTTAACGAACATCCAGAATTCCCGAAAGAGTGGATCCTCTATTTCTGGTTCTCTTGCAAAGTCGAAGAACACTTCATACTCGTCCATAATCCGCCTGAGCTTATTAAGGGCTTGTGTGGGACTTGCAGCTCTGTAAAATCTCGTGAGGTCATAGAGAATAATAGCTCCAATGTCGTTTTCTTTCACGAATTTTAGGAGTTCTTTAAAAACTGGCCTCTCCAGTGGATCTGTGCTCCCGCTGATCTGCTCCTCAAAAATTTTCACGACTTCATAACCTCTCTCTTGGGCATATTGTAGGACAACTTCAAGTTGAGCTTTGGGATTTTGCTCCTCAGTACTCACGCGAGAATAAACAACAGCTTTAATTCTCATAATTTAACACTCTCCTTGAGTTCCTCTAGGAATTTCAGAATATCATTCCAGACTCTATCAAATTCTGGAAGTGGATTTATTTGATGTGCCAGGCTCTTCTCCCAAGCCCTCTCATAATAGAGCTTACGTCTTTCAAATTCTTCAAACTCCAGCTGAACATCCTTAACCTTAAACTTCTCAAAGATTATTTCAGTGATTTTCCTCCACTCTATGATCCCTTTCAAACGCCAGATATCATATAAATCCCTTGGTCTTGTTCTTTGAAAGAGTGAGCGGGCTTTCTCGGCAAAAATCTCCTCAAGGGAATACACTAAGACCTCAGCATTACACTCATCAGAATAAGGATGAATAATTTTCCTTTTTTCCAACGGAAGCAAGATTGGTTCGTTTTCCTTTTTGGTTAAATCAATCTTGATTTTTAGCGGTGATCCTAATGCCCTTATTATCCTAAAGTAGACCGTAGCCTCATAACCATTTGGTGTCTCTTTAAAAGCAATACTCTCTTCAAAACTGATACCACTTTCTTTTCTGGCAATCCTAACACCCTTTAGTAGTTCTCTTCGTATTGTTTCCCTGTCATATTCTTCCAACAGTGTGAAATCCAAATCATCGGAAAACCTGTAATCCTCAATGTAGACTTTTCTTATTCCAGTTCCTCCCTTTAACGCCATTTTGAGGAATGTCTTTGAGAGCCCAAACAAAAGCCAGTTCTGGGCATAGTCTCTTTCTACAGTACTCTCAGGAACTCTCTTCTTTCTGGCAATTGCCTTGATTTCAAGTATTGGAATCACTCCAATCCCTCCAGTTCAACATTAACCATGACCCTCCATTTACTATCCACATGCCCCTCTCCAGGCATTGTCGGATCGAGGAGAATATAATTCCTTGTTTTTGGCTTTGGTAGGTCAATACTTACTTCAAAATAGTCACACAGGTAGCCGAGCCTTCTTATGATGGCAGAGTTATCCATTCTCAATGCATACTCTCTGAGCTTTTCTGTGTCAAGTTCCTCCCTGAAGGCTTTAGCAACCTCAATTATTCCCCCGCAATATCTCGGCTTGTCCAAGCAATCAATTACAGTCTTTTCCCTGTCTGTTATGGGGACTTGAAACTCCTCAATCCAGATTTTTTCAATACCGAAGAATTTCTCGGGCTTTATTCTGATGATTTTATACCTGACTCCAAAAATTCTGAGGTCTTGTCTTTTCTTTCTTGTTGTCGTCTGGACAAATACAGTATTGGGAATTTGCTCGGTAAAGCCATGATAGTTAAGGGCCGACCAATAGGCTATGGTTGAGGGCTTTACAAGAAGTGAACCTATTATGAACTCATGGAGCGTGTATTCCCCCTTTTCTGCTCCTAGGGGAATAATGATGTATTTTCCTTTTTCAATTCTTTCAACCCAGCCTCTTTTCTCAAGCCTGCTGAGGAGGACTTTTAGGGTGTTTTTGTCGAGGCCTGTTATCTTAGTTGCTTCATCTATGGTGAAGATCTTCTTTCTTGCGAGTTTGTTAAGCATTTCGATTCTCATAATTATCCACCATAGTTAACAATTTTGATAACTTTGGTGTATATTTTTGAGATTCATCCTATTAAATCTTTGGGATGATAATGCTTTTGCTTTAGTTTTCTTTGCTATAAATATTTTGCTTTAGTTAATGTTTTGCTAAAATTGAAAGAGGTAAGAAAATGTTTGCATTAGGGGAGGGTAATGCCAAGGTTTATCCTGGCAGTATGACAAGAAAAGAGAAACAACATTTGATTGATGGCATTTGATTTATCTGACCCAAGAACATAAGGTGGTGGATGCTACAAGTTGACATTTAGGCTGCTAATTACAGAAAATACCACAGAGAAAGCTCCTAGACTTCATATTATCAAGAATCCACAAATTGAAGTCATTTTAAACTCCTACTGCTATGAAACTCAAGATGAAATAACGATCACAGTGAAAAGTAAGAAATGCAGGAGGCACAAAACTGGAAAACCTATCTCTAATTGCTGAAGTCCCTAAAGACTGGTCCTATAAGGTATCAAATCAAACTTTGCTCTTGAGCTTGGAGAAATGCAAAAACTTGAAATTAAAGAAGAAGTTAAGAGACAGACTTCTCATTGTCATAGACTTAAAATGCCTTCCTTAGAAGAGGGCATCATGGTTATCTAAGGAAAAATCCAAAACGGTGTCAATCTCCGGGTGAGACCTATAGAGATTTTTTCCAGTGAACAATTCAAAACGAAAAGAAGATAACACAGGCTCAACAAGACCAATAGATGAACATTCGGGAAGAATAAAGACTCCGGAGATCATTGAAACACCAGTAAATACACCTAATGCTCCAACACTCGATGAGCTCCTTTATGTGGATCTAAAAGGTAAGCGTCCATTAAGTGTATATGTGAGACTCAATGAAACGTGGTGGAAGCTCAAGATTGTTGGTGAGAAAAGGGAAGACCTCCTAGGCTCAAGTGGAGCACCTTATTGCCAGCTGTAGTTGTGTTCCTCCTGCAGACGGGAATTGACATTGGCAACTGTATTTCCCCTTAGGATTGACCGTTTGGAGAGGATTCCCAAAAGTGCCGGAGTTATTGAGATAGGAAATGGCTTTGGTGTGATAATGCCAGGAGATGGGAATTCCACTGTGCAATTTCTCAAGGAAATCAAACAGCGAACAGGAATTGGACGTGGCCATAGAAGTGTATTGATTCAAAGAATTCTATAATAAACAAGTGAGTGTAGCAAATTCCTACACTTAGGTTTCATGAAACAAATAATCAACTTGCTCAAATTTAGCGTGCTTGATATTATTTGACAATCAATGATAATAATATCGATAACAATATCTAAATCAAACACATTAAAAATTATTGTCTATGACTGAATGGAGGGTTTGTGATGAAGATAACTATTTACGATGGTGCCAATACTGTTGGTGGGACAAAGATCCACATAGAGGAAAACGGAAATGGGCTTTTCTTGGACTTTGGAATGAACTTCGCAAGGTATTCCCTTTATTATGAAGAGTATCTCAGCGAAAGAACCTCAAGAGGAATCTACGACCTGTGGAAGCTCAACCTAATACCAAAACTCAACATTTACCGAAGAGATTTAATTCCAAAAGATCTCGCTCCAGAAGTTGGCCAATACCCAAGGCCCCAAGTTAACGCAGTCCTCATAAGCCATGCCCATTTGGATCACGTTGGAAACATAACTCTCCTTGATGAAAACATTCCAATCGTAGGTTCTCCAATAACAATCGCAATCCTCAAGGCCATCAACGACACTTCTAAAGGAGGCAACCACTTTGGAATTGAGCTTCCCTACTACAAGATTAGAAAGATCAAAGACTCGGAAGGTTACATCATAGAGAGTGACAGGAAAGCAGACTACCCCTCAAGGAAAGTAGTTCTCATTAAATACACTCAGTCCCTTCATGACTTTCTCTTTTACAGACCCGGGCAGGAATCACCAAAAACCAAGAGAATCATTCCTAACGAAGTAAAAACTCTCGATGAAGAAGATTTAGGCTTTGAAGTCAAGGCTTTCAACGTGGATCACTCAATCTATGGAGCAACAGCCTATATAATTGAAGGAGACACCAGCTTGGCTTATACTGGAGACTTCAGGGTACACGGAGGGAAAGGGGATAAGACGAGGAAGTTTATCAAGGCAGCCAAAAGCTCAAGCATACTGATAACCGAGGGGACGAGAGTTGGGAGAGATGAGCACGGAACTGTTTCAGAGCAGGAAGCTTAGGAGAATGCCCTGAAGATTGTTGAAGAAAGCAAGGGGCTTGTAATAGCTGATTTCTACCCAAGAAATTTTGAAAGACTTGAGAGTTTTAAAAAGATTGCCGAAAAGACTGGAAGAGAGCTCGTGGTTACGGCTAAAGATGCCTACTTCCTACATGCTCTTCAGCTGGTGGATGGTATTAACAGAATCGAAGGCTTGAGGATTTATGGTAACTTCAAAGCTACTCAGGATAAATGGGAGAGCATCATTGTCCATGGGAATTATGCCGAGCAGTACATTTCTCCATTTGATATTAGGGACAATCAAGAGAACTACATCCTCTGCTTCTCATTCTACGACATGCCTCATCTCCTTGACATAATGCCTAATGGGGGAACATACATTTACTCCTCCAGTGAGGCATTTGGGGAAGAACAGATCTTCAGCTTTCTCCGCCTATGGAACTGGCTACAATATTTCGGCTTCGAAGTTCATGGATTCAAGGTAGACAAGTATGGAAGGCCAATTTTTGAAAAAGGGCTTCATGCCTCAGGACATATCTCCAGAGAAGAATTGAGAGAAGTAATTGAAGAGATTGATCCAGACTACGTTATTCCAGTTCACACTGAAAAGCCCGAGCTGTTTAAGTGGGCCTTTGGAGAAAAAACCGTTTTATTGAAGAATGGGGAAAGCTGGGAGGTTTGACTATGAGTAGAAATCCTTCTAGCAAAAGAGTGGAGAAAGTTTTTGAATACATCAAAGAATCTATCGAGCATCCAGAAGAACATCTTGAACATTGGGAGGATTGGCTCAGAGCTGGGAGGAGAAGATTTCTACTTTTGAATATTATATATTATATCCAGCACGTCCAGAAAAAAGAAGATGGGGTTTCTAAAGAGGACCTTGAAGAATTTCTTAGAACTTTATATCATGTGGATAAAGAGATGTTCTCAAATATAATAAAACCTTGGAAATCTTTGGAAGATACTCTTAAAGAGCTCTTGGAAAGAAGATTAGTTGTCCAAACCTCGAAGGGCAAATACCTTGTGAACTCGGAGAGGATTAAAACTGAAAAAGATATAATTTACTGGAATAGTGTAAAAAGAATATTTGATGAAATTAATACACAAATAGGAGGCGATATACGGAATGAATGAACGTGAGAACGAAAAGTTTCTTCAAGAAATATCACTTGACAGGAGTGAAAAATACCAGTTGAAAACCAAAAAAGAAAAGAAAGGTCTGATAAAAGATGGAAAAACACTGTATCTCTTTGAATGGCAAGAATATATGGTTATAGGGGAAAAGGCATTCACAGTGAAGATTGGGGATGAAAGGCTTAAGACAGAGAAAATAAACGAAAATACCTACATCACCACTTTTCAGTTCAAAAACTACATTGGAAAAACCATTCTTGAAATTTTAGAAAATGGAAAGAGAATCCCTCTTCAATTTACGAATTTTGAGGTACTTTCAGAGAAAGTAGGGAGAATCTACAAAGTCAGTCCAGAGAATACAGAAGAGCTTATACAAAAGCACAAAGGGCTCTACAATGTATTAGTCAGATACATAAGTGAAAAATCAATTTCTCTCCCATTCTCAGTTAGTGCTCCCACGGCTTTTGGAGTTGAAGAATCTGAGGAACCCATGAGTGAGCTTTTTGTCTATCACTTTCTCATGAATAACAGGGAGAGAATAATTTCAGCCTACGAGGAAATCATGAAAAATCCTCACAGAAAACTTGTTGAGGGAGAAGAATGGTTAAACTTCTGGGAAGTAAGTGAAGTTGATGAAGATACTGTGATGTCGATCATTACCCATCCTGAATACTTGACAAAAGCGGAGACCTCTTCTATTGCAGTTGCAAGATATCTAAATAATCACATCCCCACCAAAGTTGCTCAGAGAATCAAGTATGAAAGCTTTGATACTCATGAGAATAGATTTGCCAAGCACTTTCTCAACGAACTGATAACATGGGGTGAGAAAGCTATTGCTGCAATTCTAATGTCGTCATATTTAACAAACGAGCAAAAAGAAAATGCAATCTCTAAACTAACCTCTGTTCTTGGTGAGTTGCAATACTATGCCACAAGTGATATTTTTGATAATGTTGGTGAAATGGTGATTTTCCCATACACTTCTCAAGTACTTCTTAAGCGAGAAGGGTATAGGGATCTACTCCAGCTCTGGCGAGAGTTCAGAAGTTACTCACCGTTTTTCGATGAAATGCAAAAAGCCATAGATAACAAGGATATTGCCAAGCTTTACGAGTACTGGTGCTTCTTCAGGCTTATTGAGGAGCTTAGTAAGATAATTGGACAGAATAGACTAATAATAGTCGTTGAAGCAGTTGGAGAATTATCCGAGAGAGGAAATGTATATGCGAGGTTTGAAAATGACTGGAGGCTCTATTATAACAAGCGGTTGACCCCAAAGAAATGGAGTTACTCAGTTACGTTAAGGCCTGACTTTTCGCTTTTTAATGGAAATCCTGACAAGCAGGGAACAAGACTCATCGGAGTCTTCGATGCGAAGTTCAAGTTTGATGTTATTGATAAAGAACAGAAAAGGGAGAAGTTTGATAATGAGGAAGAGACCGCTGAAAAGGATTGGAGTTACTCAACGTGGGCAAAAGTTGAGGACATCTACAAGATGCACACCTATAAAGACGCTCTAAATGCTAAGTTTGCCGTGGCTCTGTATCCAGGCTCAACATCGAGAATGTTTTTGAAGAATATTAACAAGGAAGAAATAAAAGAAAAAGCCAAGGAGCTTGAAGGTCTTCCAAAGGAAAGAAAGTTATTAAAGCTGATGGTTTTGGGGCTCGTGGAAGGAGTTGGATATCTGAAGTTTGTTCCGGAGGTGAGAGAATGATTAATGAAACTAAACTTAGGGAATTGATTAGAGAGTACTGCCGCACGGAACTCCCAAAGGCAAAAAATGAATGGGTTGATGTCAATATTCAAGAGTTTAGACGGATCATCAACGGAGTCAAAGAAACAAACAATTATGAACTTCTAAAGAAGGGCTTACGTTGTTTACATTCCGGAAAAAATGCACTTAGATTCCATATTCGGACTCTATCCGATTTGAAGAATCTCTGGGAGAATTTCCTCAAAGAGCTCGTCGAAAACAGCCCTGAAGAACTTCTGGAAGACATAGATGAACGCTTTGAGAGATGGAAAGAGATCAATGGAGTAGGAAAAGGACTCATCTCTGAGGCACTGACTTTTTACTATCCCGATCACTTTGCTCCCTGGAACAATATTGTTGACTGGTATTTCCAAGAGCTTGGATGGGAAAAGCCCACAAAATATTCGGAAGTCCTTTTCCGTCTTAAAGAGCTGAGGGAAATTTTTGAAACAGAATGTGACGAAGCAGACATTAACTTCGTGATAGTAGATCACTTTGGATGGTGGCTTAAGGCAAAAATGGCAACAAAAGAAGTGTCAAAAAATCTTGCATCATACCCACCCGCTGAGATAACAAATTCTAATGCAGAATATTACCTTGAAATAACCAAACCTCCATGGCCTGGCCATTTAGGGAAGTACCTTTGGGCTCCCCATGACAAAAAATACTGGGATGGTAGAGAAGGGAAGATTAGCAGTCTTCGGAAAGGAGACGTTATTATACATGACTGGAAAGGCAAAATAGTTGGTTATTCTACCGTTAGTGAGCTACCTAAAGTTGTTACCAAAGAAGAACTAATCGAACTTTTTAAGTCAGAAGGAATATGGGACGATGAATATCAAAAGTTTGCAGAATCTTGGTTCCAGAAATCTCGTGATGGTAAATTTTATCTAGTAAAACTTAGTGGATTGAACGAATTTAATGAACACAAACAATATAGCAAAATTAACGGACTTCCTCAGCCAACAAGACTCCAGGGAGTATATCTTGTGAAACTTGATCCTGAAGTTGGTAAGCAATTTGTTGAAGTGCCTAAACTAGAAAGTACTAATTTAATGACATACCTTGCTTCCGAGGGTTATTATTTCCCTGAACACCTCGTCGCTCAGTTCTACACTGCTCTTAAGACCAAAGGCTTTGTGATCCTTTCAGGCTTAAGTGGAACAGGAAAAACCAAGATGGCAATAGAGTTCGCTAAACTTCTGAGCAACAGGAATAAGAACCACCTTTTCCTCTCAGTTCACCCAGATTGGCGTGACTCTAAACCATTAATCGGGTACTATAATCCACTAACCAAAGAATATCACAAAACTCCGCTTCTTAAATTAATTCTAGTAGCTAAAGAGGATTATGATAAAAATAAAGAAAAAGCCATGCCCTACTTCATAATCCTCGATGAAATGAACCTCGCTCATGTCGAATATTACTTCGCCGACTTTCTGAGCGTCCTTGAGAGTGGTAGAGATGAGAATGGCTTTACAAGGGAGAGCATAAAACTCCATGATGTTGATAAAGTTGAGAAAGAGCAGGGAATACCCAAAGAGCTTAAACTTCCACCAAACCTCTACATAATAGGCACAGTTAATATAGATGAGACTACTTACATGTTCAGTCCTAAAGTTCTCGATAGGGCATTTACAATAGAGCTCCATGACGTTGAATTAGATGAATATCTAGAGGCACTTGAGAAGAGGAACAATAGAAATGAGAAAGACTGGTCAGAGCTTCGCAATGTAATTTTGAAAGATTTAAGGAGAGATGGCAAATTCTTGGCAGTATCTAAGAAAGAGGACATTGAACCAGCCCTTAATGAGCTGAAGAAAAAGTACAAGAAATACTGGAAAATCCTCAATCAACTCAACAAAGCTCTTGAACCATATGATTTGCACTTCGGCTACCGTGTTGTTGACGAAATCGCACTGTTTTTCAAAAATGCAAAGGAGAGCAGTAGTGAAGACACTAAGATAATCTCATTTACGAATGAAGACGAAATCTTTGACTTAGCTCTTCTCATGAAAATCCTTCCGAAGTTCCACGGCAACAGAAAGAAGCTTGAAAAACCATTAAAGGCTGTGTTCAAGATTTGTCTAAAAGAGAATCAAAGTTTTGAAGAACTAAATTCCGAAAAAATTATTGAAATGCTCCAGAACTGGGAGAATGAAAGAAAGGAATTTAGATTCCCGCACACAGCAAAGAAAGTCCTCCGTATGCTCCGCCAGCTCTACGAGATTGGCTTTGCAAGTTTTAGCTGAGCCTTTTTATTTTTAGAATTTTAAGGGAGATTGAAAATGATCTTGCACAAGACAAAAGATGAGTTTGTATTTGATGATGACTTTGGAAGAGCGATAATAACAAACTCCCGTCGCTATGTTAATGCATTCATAACGTTTGTATGCTACGTAGAGTTGAGGGGAATAAAAGAAAGGCAAGCAGAGAGAAGATAGACTCGCTCACCATTCGTTCACTTTTTTGCTGTCCTATTGAGTGCTTTGGATAATTTGAGAAAGACATAGGCGATAAATGAGCCGAAATACACTCCAAGAAAGAGAAGCATGGCAACATCTCCCCAATCCCTCACAACACATCTTGCGGTTGGGTTTTCATCAAGGTGCTCCCAGATGAGACTAGGTATTCATTAATATATTAACATGCGCCTTAGCTCCTGGTGCCAGGATCCAAGTGAAATTTTTCGTGGGTGAGTTAACTATCGGTTAACTCACCTTCACAAGAGCACCTACAACCCCTCTGGTCCTCACACAATTATGTTCTACTGAAACGAGAATGGAAGGCTGGAAGCCTGTGAATTTGAGAACGTCCGTGATATTTCCACACAATTATGTTCTACTGAAACAGCATAACGGACAAATATACATTGACGTGAACCTGATTATTCAGATATTTCCACACAATTATGTTCTACTGAAACTCGATAGGGACTAAAATCCCGGAGGAATGGAAGGAACTACTAGAGAAGCAATTTCCACACAATTATGTTCTACTGAAACCCTAAGATTTTTGCGTGATTTGGTCATTTATTCTTTTCTCCTTGCTTTATTTAAGGGTTTCCTCGGGAAACCCGTGTTACTGCCCTACCTTTATAAGTACCCACTGAAAATAAACCCTGAAGTTAAATATTCTTTTGGCTAAAAATCATGTATTTTTCTTTTCCATTGGGTTTTCCGGACGAACAGGAGTTCGTTAAGCTAACGGAGTGTTTAGTATAACTATATAGGTATGCCTCTATGAGAAAAGCCTTAGCCAAGGCTGATGTTGGCCATCATTTTTGAAAATAAATTTCTAATTTACGTGTTGGACTACGCCTGCTTGTCCTTGAGAGGTTTTTTACTAATGTATTGGCTTTGAGCAATCTCACATTCTTCTCAAAGTCCATTTTAACGTGTTTTTAGTTCATACGTGTTACGGGTTAGATTATGAGTCCCTTGGGCTCCTTTTCGGATCCTATGACATGGACTTTGAATTTTCCCGAAAGCTCATATATTAGAACTGAGTCATTATTGGTTATCAGTTTTGAAAGGCTCTCTTTAATCTCCCCAAGTTGTTTGTGGCCAATTTCCCCTTCAAAGACACTATTCTGGCGCCAGAACAAGTACCTTGCCAGAAAGTCGTGGACTTTAGCGACACGCCTCTTATCAACATCATAAACAACAATAACGTACATTACCACCACGCCCGAATAGATCTGTATTTTCTTTTTCCGATTAAATGGTTTCGGAGAGAATACAGCTCTAGCCGCATTATATACCTTAAAGATGTGTACCTCTTGAGTCGAGGGTGCCAGACTTTTCTATCCAGTTCCATATTAAGCTCTTGGAGGAAAATCCTCTTGCCCTCCCTAGTCAAGTAAACACCGTCCCCCTTCCAGAAGTGTTCCCTCCTTATTTCTCGCCGGTTCGTTGCCCTAAATATTGCCTTGAACACAGTTATGGGTTTGAACATGTCAGCTATGTCGAAAACTAAGGAGTTCCTCCCGTCTCTGGGCTCGTGGAGGTAGCTCACACTTGGGTTTAGGCAGGTCTTGTGGATCTCTGAAAGGATCACACCGTAGAGAACTGCGTTTCCGTAGCTTATCATGGCATTTACTTCGTCGCCCGGAGGGCGTTTCTTCCTACCGCTGAACTTGAAGTGCTTTAGAGACGACCCAAAGACCTGGTAGAAGGCTCTCCACAGTTGGCTCTCTAATCCCAAGAGCTCTTCTGGTGTTCTAGCTTCTATCTCCACGTCCTTGATATCTTCTGTATCTGCCCTTAAATAGCGGAGGAAGGACAGCATAGAGCCTTTAATCCCCTCTACGAACTGTGTCGCTATGTAGCGTCGCTTTTCTGCATCGAGATAGTGTTCAACTTGGGCAATGAGCATCGAACCGCAAGAATCAGAGTCTGTCGGAATAAAAGACCCCCGATAAGCTCCCATAGTGCTGTAGAAGTGAACAGGGATTCCTTCTAGAGACAAAAGCCTTAAAGCCCCGCCCGTTAGGGTCACGGGAGCCAAACAGAAGACCTCACTCGTTGCCTTCACAGGGATGGTCTTCTTAATGTCCCTCCCCTCGAACCTAAGCGTGCCCTTGGAGCACCTAAGAGTGCCGGGTCTAGTTATGTACAACGGCCTCTTCACCTTTCAGCCTCTCCAAGGGAAAGTTCTCACACAATGTTGTTCTACTGAAACTCCAAGCGATTTTCCCGTTGAGCATGATGTGATAATAAAGCCGAGGTATTTTTCACACAATGTTGTTCTACTGAAACACAACATCGATCCAGAGGAAGATAAAGAGGAAATGAAATGGATTTTCACACAATGTTGTTCTACTGAAACGGGATGAGGAATGAATGAGGTTGAACTCAAGGGGAAGCAAAAGGAGGCATTTCTAAAATTTTCACACAATGTTGTTCTACTGAAACCTTTGTGATTTTTGATCCTTCCGGCAATTAATGTTATATCCATCCTCCTATTTAATGTTTTCCAAGAAAACCCGTAGCACTAGTCATCATTTATAAAGGAACGCAAAAACAAATGGGATAGTAATTTGCCGGAATCCCCAGGAAAAGGTTTTTAATCGGATGTATATGGGATTCCCCTATGAACAGCATTGCCTAGTCAAATTGAGTAGGTCTTTATAGATTTTGGATATTAAAATGTATCTTGTCCGCCTTAATTGCCTTTCTTGAGTTTAAAATTCCTGTGTTTTCCAATAGGGGTCACATACCACTTTTAATATTGCAGGTAGTCGAGTCCTCTCTGGTCTTGAGCGATTTCGTCTTCTGAAGTCTAGCTCCTTTTTCAGCATTTTTATTGTGAAAAGACAACCAAATAGCATTTCTCAGTGTAAAATAAAAGAGAGCAATCCAAATTTAGCTCATCATGGCTTGCCCTCTGTTTTTCTCCCTAACCCGTGCTACTCTTCGAAGGTTTTTGCCAAGATCTTTTCAATGACTTTCCCTGGTTCTTCCATGGTTCCGCCGTATTTTACTTTCTCTTTTGTGTACCTGACGTAAAACTCGCCCTCGCGCTTTACCTCCGTTACGTTGGCCTCGAGGCCGGCATGCACCAGGAAGTTCCTGTTGTCGACCTGTGGGTTTGGACTCTTGCCCATAAGCCTCAGTAGCTTGGAGTATCTGATCCATCCATTGGTGTCCGCTCTTACGGATCTCGCGAGCCTGTCGAGTTCGGTCTTTGTTGATGCGAGCACTCTACCCCTGAAAATGCGCTCCGATATTTCAAGCAACTCTCCTATGGAAGGCTCTTCGTTTGGGAGGCCTTCCATTTCGAGGGCCCTCACCTGGAACGAGAGCTTCACAAGGACCCCGAAACCGGCTCCCAGCGAGAGCCTCCGCTCGACGCGACCGGGGGAGACCTCCACTGAGTTAGTGTATTCGTTGAGGAGTTCCCCAACTGCCCCGGAGACCATCTCCACATCTGGAAACGCCGAGGTAAATACGAGTGGGAGGCCGTTGATTATGGATGATACCCATGCGTTGATCCTGCCCCGTTGGTTACGCACCTCATGGAGCTTTTTGAGCGACTGGAGCAGGGTTCCGTAGTCCTTCCCCTTGAGGGAGAAGTTACCCAAGTACTCTCCTGGTCTAGCTGGCAATGGTTCGTGGAGGGGGTCAGGTTTTATTTCTCCCGTCTCGATGACGTTTATCGTCAGCTCCCTTGTGATTTTCGGAACGAAGGGGTCGGAGTTGTACGCGGTGAAGGTCACCCTGTTAGTTATCGCCGCTATACCGAGGAGCTCCTTCAGCGCCCTGTATGCCAGGAGCGTTATGTAGTTGAGCCCATGTGTTGAGTCAAAGTGGACGTCCAGGTCTTCCTTAGGTGGGAGCACCTGGCTTAGCTCGTGGAGTAGATAGTAATATGCATCCATAGCGTTCCCCTTGAACATACCGTGTGCAAACTGGCCTATCCCAGGCACTATTAAGACGTCGACTTCTCTCCCCGCGCCGACCCTATCGAGGAAGTCCATTACTCTACCTCTCACGTCTTCCCGAAGGGCCTCTATGGAGGAGAAGTCCTTTCCGAGTGTGTCGGAGAGGATTATCACAGTCCAGTC
>Ga0164310_10001026_pt1 | contig 15482 bp, 17 predicted proteins | sample GuaBasSedimGuay1_FD_121795 | JGI IMG/M metagenome (GOLD analysis project Ga0164310, IMG submission 121795) | Subseafloor sediment microbial communities from Guaymas Basin, Gulf of California, Mexico - Guay1, Core 4569-9, 0-3 cm | ecosystem: Environmental > Aquatic > Marine > Hydrothermal vents... | reverse complement strand
ATATAACACCGGAGTAAGACGTCTATCTGAAGCTCTTGCGAAAGCAAAGGACGACAACATACTTGAAACATTGACATCGGGTGCCGGTAATACGATAGACTGTTCGAACGCTGCGTATGACACCCCAGAGGAAGCAATACCAGCTGCTATAGGAAAGGTGCTGGAAGCAAAGGGCGTAAGCGATGAGGACATAAAGAGAATCGCTTGTATACTGCCGGTTGCACACTGGCAGAAACTACTAAAACTAACAACGGTAAAGAACATCGTAACGTCCTTGGCTGAGTACTTCGGCGAAACCTACGGAATGAAAATCTATCCAACCAAATACTCAGGTTGGACAAACGAAGGCCTGCTGCTGGTAACTGGAGCTGACACGGCCGTTCACGGAGTGCTAAGACCGCCACAGGGAGTGCCACTTGTCGAAGTCAAACGTCACGCTGGAGTCGGTACGGAATACATCGTTAGACAGTTCTTTGCAACCAAAGTCGTTCCAGAACAATCTGGAGTCACAACTTCGAAACGCATAGTGAAATTCACCAACCTTAACAACTGGTAAACTTCTACATAGACCAACTAGTTGACTTCCGTTAACGCCTACCCAGGTTGGTCTATGTAGAAGACCACTTCCATCCAGACTCTTTGTCTGGACACTACCTTCTATTTCTCTCGGTGAAAATATTGACAACTCTACGTGAACGTATCCGCGCTTTGGAAGTCGAAGTTCAAAATTTACGCGAGGATATAACAACGGTAAAGAAAAACATGAATGACCTGACCCATTGCGTTCACTCAATCGAAAACTCAGTCATCAAACTTACAAATTCAATCAACAATTTCGAGAAACGACTCGACAGATTCGAACGATTTCTCAACAACTATCATCCTAGACTTTCCAATAGGAGTAAGACTGCAATAATAGTTTCCCTAATCTCAGCTATCGCATCTATCATCGTAACAATCCTCCAGAACGTGTTATAATCCGAGAGGGTAATTGATTTGAAAGTACTTGTAACCGGTGGAACGGGCTTTATTGGAAGTCACTTGATTCCAGAATTACTTAAGAGAGGACATGATGTTTATAACCTCGAAAGATATGTAACCGGTCGATTGCAAGAGCCCAAACACTGCAAGACTCTCTTTGCCGATTTAGTCGACTATGCGGAAGTACGACAAATAATCCGTAATCTAAAGCCAGAAATCGTTATACATCTTGCAGCGATTTCACCTGTTAGTTACTCCTATGACAAATACATCGAGGTCACGGAAACGAACTACCTCGGCACAATAAACCTCGCCGAGGCTTGTCGCAAGGTTATCTCATTCAAACATTTTCTCTTTGCATCAACTAGCGAAACCTATGGAATGTCTCCTAATCCACCATTTTCCGAAACATCTCCCCAGCAGCCTAACTCACCATACGCAGTTAGCAAAGTTGCATGTGAAAGATATCTACAGTACATGCGTCTCGCATTCGACTTTCCCGTCACGATCTTACGACCCTTTAACACATACGGTCGAAAATCCGACCATCACTTCGTCGTCGAAAGTATGATTGTGCAGATGTTGACGAAAGAGCAATGCTTCTTTGGTGATCCAGACCCTGTGAGAGATTTTCTATATGTTGATGACCACGTCAATGCCTATATGTCAGTTCTTGAGCAACCAGATCAAAGCATTGGTCAGGTGTTTAATTTCTGTACTGGACGCGGAGTTTCCATAAGAGAACTCGCCGAGATGATTGCCGAAATAACAAACTTCACGGGTGAAATTCACTGGAATTCCATACCGAAACGTCCATTAGATATTCCGGTATTGATTGGAAAGAATGATAAAGCCAAAACCGTTCTAAACTGGACTCCAACGGTCACTCTCGAAGACGGCTTGAAACGAACGGTGCAATTCTGGAAACAAAAACTCGAAGGTGCAAGGAGATGAATGTTGCTTTATTCACGATCAACCCGAATTTTATAGGTGCTATAAGATCGGAGCTACAGAAATATCATGACGTTAGGGAGTATATTCATACGTCGAATGAATCATTTAACCTTCTAAATATCCACACATTGATGCGATGGGCTGACGTAGCCTTCTTCGACTTCTGCCAATATCCTCTGACCGTTGCAACATACTTCGTCGACAAACCATGCAAGATTGTCGCTAGACTCATGGGCCTGGAAATCTACCGAACAAACTCTATCATCTGGAAGAAAGTCGACCACCTAATACTCTTGCCGTCGCACAAATATCGGCAAATCCCTGACGTTAAGTCGCATTCGTTCCTACCTGTTGGAACGGACATTCGTACATTCAAACCTCCGATCGTGAAATCTTTCCAAAAGAACATTTGCATCGTTGGCAACGTTTTGCCGCGTAAACGTGTTTACACGACCATTCAAACCCTCTATCCGTTGTTGAAACGTGGCTGGACTTTGCATATTCGCGATGGTCAAGGCAACTTTCGAGCAGAATTACGTCAGGAGTATAAGGCCTTTATCAAAGAGTTAATATCTACGTTACAACTCGAGGACCAAGTACATTGGCACAAATGGACGTCTTTGCCAGAATACGTTAAATTTCTCCAATCGATGGATATAATCATTTCTAATAGCATGATGGAAGGTTATCATAAGGCAATCTTCGATGCCATGTCCTGCGGTGTCGTACCATTTGTTAACTGTTGGCTTGGCGCAACAGATCTCTTTCCACGAAAGTTTATCTTCTACACTCAGGAATCTCTGAAACGTAAAATTTTAAAATGGGAGAAGCAGTCATACAATGAGAAGTTGGCGCTCAGTAACGAAGTACGTGAATTTGTGAAACAATTTCACGATGAACGCAAGGTCGCAAAGCAAATTCGAAAAATAATTGAGGAGGTGACGTGTTGACATCCATACCGCGAGAATTCCTGCCGCCATGGAAGCTTGCGATGGGTGATAAGGTCGAGCTGGTTATCGCACATTGGACGCTATTTGGACCAAAGAGAAGCGGATTGTATGAAACCACGAAGGAATTAGCAATCTATGAGAGCCACATACCAGGGGTGTACGCATGCTTAATTGACGCGCAACACCCAGCGGGAGGCAAAGTTGACCCAACGGATGGAAGAATAGGTACACATGCACACAACTTCGCCTATAAGTGGGCTGATATTCACATGATACATTTCAGCCATACACCATATGGTCAGAGACTACAGCCGAAGATCTTCATGGTGCACGGGACTCCAGAGGCATGTCTCCACGGTGAAATGCATAATCCAGGAGGACATTCTTTTACGGCTGCGTTACATTGGATAGAACACTGCAGAAGATCAATCGTATTCACAAAGAGACATTATTACTTCTGGAAGCCCTATGATCATAATGATAAACTGTGTCTGGTAACACGTGGCATCGACTTGCAGAGGTACCGACCGGAAGGAATGAAGGTTGAGTTTAAATGTCATCCAGCGATACTCTATGGAGAGGTCTGGCGACCCATAAAGGATCCGTTTATCACATTCTATGGAGTACGCGAATATATCAAACGAAATCCAGAGGCGCGATTCTACCCGTTTGGACTAAATGAACACCGAGTGCTCTGGCATGAGGTAATCATGAAAGCAAACTTCGATATGATGTTCGCTGAATACGCATACGCTGGAGTACAGGAGTACCCGGAGCATTACTTCCGTGGCGGAGACATGCTTATAAGCCCGGTCTACACCGGAGAGCCCTCTCGTACGTGTTGTGAGGCACTGGCTTGTGGATGTCCAACGATAAGCTGGGACACAGATAATTTCGGGGACAACCATTCACTTGAGAAAGCACGTGCATTCGATCCAATGAGCATGGCTGATGCAATTGAAAGACTCTGGAAACGTATACAAAAGAATCCGAGGAGAATAAGGCGGCAGGCAAGAAGAATTGCTGAGAAATATCATGATATGAGGAAAATGGCAAAGGAAGTCGTTGAGATATGTTGGGAAGTCGTAAACGAGGAGAGATGAGAGGTTAAGGTCACCATTAGGTGAATAAACGTAGGAGGTGAGAAAGAGATGGTGAAAAGTGCACCGAATTTGATCTTCAATCCGACGTCGCTAGATTACGGCACTATTAACGTTGGATCGAGCTCTGCGAAAATCTCCTATACGATCAAAAATAGCAAAGCAGGTTCGTCCGTAGCAACAGCAAAGAACATTAGCATAAGCTTCAAGCCATCGGTAAATGCTGATGAAGCCGAGAGTGAATCATGGGTGTGGTTCTCGACATCTATCGAAGCCACGTACGTTCGAAGCATGGACGTTGGCCCAGAGTGTGCAGCTGGCTCAATCGCTGAAGGAAACACCATAACCGTTCGTACAAAGGTAAAAATCCCATCGGATGCGTCGACTTCAGGAACTGTGAGATTCCTAGCCCATCATAGATACCAGTACACTGGCTAGCAACGACATGACCTCGTGTTCATCTAGGGAATCCAGGCTCAGTATCATTCTTCTCCTTCCCTTCTCCTTTCTCTGAGTGACAACTGGCCTGGACCTAGAAGGTGTTCAGGAGGGATGAATATGGTGGAATGGCTAATACATCTTAAAGACGGCCGTACGTTGACAGACAAAGATGCTTATCCGAATGATGTTCCGTCGGATCAAATAACATCAGTGGAGAGAATCGTAAATGGACGAGTCTACACGATCTGTAACAGCCCCATTTTTTGTAACTTCTTCGTAAAGACGACTGCATCGCAAGTACTGCGATTAGCAGGGTCGAAAGCGAGACCGGAACAGCCGATGATCCATGAAAAGATAATTGGATGTTTTCTAAAAGGTGAGTCTGGTCCTATCCGACTCGAACTCTCGATAGATCCGAGAACTGGAAACTGCAAATTAATGGCAACACCTGTGAAGAAAATAACAAAGGACGGATTTTAGGAGGTGAGAATATGGTGTATATAATTCCTGGAAAGAGGATAAAACCGGTAGATTTGTCGAATAAACACTTTGGAGCAAATGACGTTGTCTGGAGAAACAGTGACAATACGTGGAGTATAAATGGAAAGAGAATGTATGTGAAAAGCTCGTCACAAAGTGATGCGACGGACTATAATACCACAGCTTGGTCTCATCCAACAATTCACTTTCCATCAAGTATGTGCATGGTTTTGCGCAGACGTTATGCTGACGGCTCGAACTCGACAAGTTACGTTACAGTCAATTTTGCGAAGAAAATTATAAAGGTTGTAAACAACGAGTCTGGAATGGAGATTTGGGTCGAGAAGGATTCCAATGTCGCTGTAGACATTCTTTCTGGAACAGATTCGTCAGATGCAAGCTACTGGAAGATCACCGGTACTAATAAAATAATAATTTTCCGTGACGTCAACACATCAACCGATAGCAACACAAATATCTTTGGTTTTAACAACTATGAACCTTACGCTAGTGAACGAAAAATCAAATGGAACATAAAGTATGACGGAACAAATGTTGTAACAGTCTACGTTGGTCCAACCGGCTCCGTAACCCATACCTTCTACGCCAATCATAACACTTCTAATCATAACTTCTATCTCTCGGTTAATGACTATACAAGTGCCAATGAAAACATGTACTCTCTCGGACGCGGAAGAATTGCTATTTACTCAAGAGGTGCATATTATCCGTTATTCATCGGCATCGTACGTCACTTTCCAGAATTCGAGTACTTCCAGGACATCTACCTTTACTCGGACGGCGCTGGCACTACTTATATTCCTATGTACTATAACATCTACCGTGAATGGTGGTTTGATGACACGTATTTCTACAGCTTCAACGATGTATACGGTTACCATATCAACGATGTATTAAAAACACAGATAACCACGATTGGAAAGCTCAAAGCAACGTCATCAACTGTAGAGCTTTGGAATCAGTATGTATACCGAGGCAAAGATAGCTCTAACCAACTTGTCTCAAATGCAGCGACAGGGAATGCGCCCTCATGGAGTTTTAGATATCATAGTCCCAAAGTAACAAATGACGTAAAAATTTGGAATCGTACGACGAACTCTTGGGAATCAAAAACAGCGACGGCAGATTACTCATGGTGGTATCCTAACTATATTGCCCTCTACCGTAACTCAGCAAGTGGAAGCTATTGCCAACTCTATCAAATTCTGAAATGCTCAATGATGCACAATTTCGAAGGATGCGTTGGAGTAAGCACAAATTCACCAAGTCCGATGACAGTACAGCCGAGATATAATTGGCTTCATGTTAGCTACAACCAAATCTGCGCAGTTTCCTTTTACGGGAAACGTCAGTCAACAGACTTTTCCGAGCCAACAATATCGGATGTCACTTTCGTGACAAATCCATTCGACGTACTTGAGAGACAAGATGAACCAAAGTCTTACTCGGACGGATGGATATTGTTCGATAATGATATGAATACAATCCTACGTGCAACTCGCAACGAGGGTGTAATTGAGGGACTAGTTGTTGCAGAGGCACCATATGTTGGGATGGACGTTGCCGTAACACCGGGCAAAGCGATCGTCAATGGTAGACTTTACATTTCCGATGATACACAGTATGTGTCAATCGACGCGGCAGATACAAGTCCTAGAAAGGATTTAGTGGTTCTCTATGATAATGGAACGATAGATGTAGTGAAAGGAACGGCTGAATCTGCTAGTCCTTCGGACAAGACGGGACCAGAAACAACGGCACCGAAACCTCCAAATGTACCATACAATGCGATTCCCTTAGCCGAAGTTTGGGTCGCGGCAAATACAACGTCGATAGGTGCATCGGATATTACTGACCGAAGATTTGGAGTGAATATTTTCGAAAAGGCATTTGATTTTTCAGCGCCAGAAGCATCAGTGTCAGCTAGCACAACCGAGACGAAAAGGAGAATTCGAGTACCAGCGGATACGTATGTTGTTGAACTCGGGTGCCATGCTCGCACAAGCGCTTCTGTACAATCAAGCAAGGATGATCTATGTTTCGTTCAGCTATACAACGAAACTGATTCTGCACTACTGAAAGAAATCGATGCTGCTGAGTTTGATGCTCAACAAGGTTTACTAAACATTTTCGGACCCTGGGATGAGCCGAAGACATTGGCACTGCGATATAAAAACGAGGATACTTCTGCACAAAACATCGAAGGCGGATTTGTGCTTGCATTAATCCCTAAAGCAATGTGAGGTGAGTCAAATGGAGGTAACATGTCCCTACTGTGAAGAATACTTCAAACAAAAGCCAAAGATAAAGAAACGTACAGACAGACAAGTTGTACTAGAGTTTTACTGCGACCATTGTAAACAAGCATTCACTATCTCACATGAAACAACCCCGGAGAGAATCGAGCAGATAGTGAACATGGCTCGAAGTGAAGCCTGATGGCTTGGCTAGAGGGTTGGCAGTATCGCAAGTCGCATGAGATTGTGGGAAGTACTGCGGGGTCTCAAACAGACTACCAGGTTAGAATCGTCGTACATAAGGGTTCAGGTACCGACGATGGAGAAAACGTCTATTGCAATAACCACTGCCAGGATGATTTTGGTGACATAAGGTTCACAAAGGATGATGGCGAAACTACTCTTAACTACTGGAGGGAAAAATATACAAGTGGAGATGAAGCAACATTCTGGGTCAAAATTCCAAGTATTCCAGCAAGTCCAAACTCAGTAACAATTTATGTTTACTACGGAAACGAGCAAGCAACGTATACCGGAGACCCTGATGACACATTTATTTTGGCATTTGATGATGAGTCAACCTCTGTTGGAAGTTTACCTTCAGGATGGACGGACTCGAGTTCTGGTGACTGTTCTGCTTCTGTACAAGATGATGAAGCATATTTAGGAACAAAATCTTTGAAGTTATATGATAACGATAGTGGAAGCGGCAATTATGCTGTTTGTCATAGTCCTTCGATCGATTGGTCAGGAAAATACGCAATACGCTTTTACTACAGATACAACTATAGCACCGATCCTGCTATTTATCATAGTATCGTAGTAGTTGATTCGACAGGAAGTACTTGTTGGCTTTTACGTCCGTACCAAGATACCATTAGGGTACTTTGTATCTATACAGATCAATACTACAATAAAGTAGATAGCACTGGACTTAACCAACAAAATCATTGGTATCTTCTAGAGATATTTATTGATAACGAGGCAGGACAAATAACAAATGTACAAATCGACGGAACAGATGTCGATGATCCCAATAATCATTTACCCATTAGTTGGGTAAATACTCCGCACCACTTCAAATTTTATTCAATGGGTTCTGCTGACATGGGCAATAGCTGGATAGATGGGTTTATCGTTCGCAAATACGCTGACCCAGAACCCACACACGGCGACTGGGGTAGCGAAGAAACTGGAGTGCAATCTGGAAGCGCCGATCTGCAGTCGACTTTCGTTATACAACAAGAAGCATCAAAGGATTTGAGCGCGCAACTCGACCTCAACACCTTCTACATCACCGATGTTTATGTGTCGCCAGAGTCTGTTCAACGTTCAGGAACAACTACAACGACGCTCATTTGTGAATGGTTCGACCAAGCCGATAAGGATGCAATCTACTATGAGTGTGATTTCTATTTACGCGAACCGGATAACTCGACAGAAAAAGGACCGTTTTCTGGTTCTGTCTCGAAAATAAGTTCCAGAACTTATAAGGCGACATATAACTGGGACCCTCAAGATTCAGATCCGGTTGGACTTTATGATGTTAAAGCCGTTGTTCGGAGATCGTAAGTTTGCCTGGTCTTGGCGAAATAAAACTCGGCGAGTATACTCTCGGTGAAGGTGTCTATTCTTCTTCCTCGACCTTACGTGCTAGTTTCGCCATTAAAGTTACAATTTCAAGTCCGTACTATGAAGACATTCTTACCGTTTATGACCTCGATTACTCAGACCTTTCCGCAAGTTTCTTTGCAGGATATCTTTCAGGATCGAAAGATCTGTCTTCAACTGTTTCTGTCCAACACTCGTCTTCATCTGATCTCACCTCATTCTTCATAATTAGGAAGTCTGGAAGCTCCGATCTCCGATCATCCTTTACGATTAAGAAATCTGCAAGCTCCGATCTGTCCTCATCATTTATAATTCAACACTCTACATCCGTTGAACTTTCAAGCTCGTTCGAGATTCAGCGATCATCCTCTAGAGACCTTAGCTCACAATTCATCTCTCAAGCTTCCGATTCCGCCTCTCTTTCCTGTCTATTCACTATTCAACACTCCTCTTATCGTCAACTAAGTTCACAATTCATCCTTCAACAAAGTTCATCGACGGATCTTCAAGCATCTTTCGTTAGCCAACTCAAATCATACACCACGTTACCTTCGGCGTTCACTGTCCAAAAGAGCGACTCTAGCGATTTATCTTCAATCTTTGTGATTCAAAAGACGGCATCCGAAGGTCTGTCCTCAACCTTTACTGTTCGACACAGTGCTTCAAGCAATCTTTCGACACAGTTCACGGTTCAACACTCAGGTTACTCACAGCTTCCTTCAACGTTTGCTGTCCAACATAGTACTTCAAGCGATCTTCTATCACAATTTACAATTCAACACTCAAACTACCAGCAACTGCCTTCAACATTTACCATTCAAAAGTCATCCTCGGTTGATTTGAAATCCAATTTCACCATTCAACACTCCTCGTCAACGTCGCTCGATGCAACTCTAACTATCCAACGCTCTGCCTCTAGTCAACTTTTGTCACAGTTTACCATTCAACACTCAGCATCTACCGTACTGCCATCATCCTTTGCAATTCAGCGATCTTCGTTTAAGCAACTTAGTGCACAAGTAACTGTTCAACACTTCTCCTATGCAGACATTTCTTCATCATTCACAGTTCAACATTCTTCATCGAGAGATCTAGCATCAACTCTTGCCGTGCAACATTCGTCCTACACAGACCTCTCATCCTCGTTCATCGTTGGTCAAGGCTTTGCCGATCTCTCATCCAGCTTTAACGTCGGCTACATTTCGGGATCCGATGAACTAAGTTCTCAATTCACCGTGAGAAATCAAAGCTCGTCTGATCTGCCAAGCCATTTTGCGGCCCAAAAGACAACTTCAACTGATCTGTCGTCAACTTTCACCGTTCAACATTCAGCGTTTAGCAACCTATCACTATCATTCATTGTTCAACGCAGCGACTTTACCGATCTCCGTTCGTTATTTACGATTCAGAAGGAAGGTTTCGAACAGCTAAACGCAACCATTACCGTTCAACAACACGCAAGTCTAGATCTTCCTTCAACATTTACCGTTCAACACTCGAGTACAGAAGATCTCCTATCAGTATTCGCCGTTCAACACTCATCATCGAAAGATCTCTCATTATCCTTTACCACTCAACACACCTCAGAATCAGACCTCTCATCAATCTTCATCATCCGTCAATCTGACTTCGCTTCTCTACTATCATACTTCACGGTACAGCACAGCGCATCAACCGCTATTTCCTCAACATTTACGGTCGGACAAGATTTCAAGGATCTCTCCGCTTCTTTCAACGTAGGATTTATCTCCGGCGAAGCCGATCTGCAAAGCGTCTTCGTTGTTCGTAGCTCTGGATCCGTCGACATCTCCTCGGAGTTCTCGATTCAAAGGAGCAGCTCTACAGAACTGCCGGGAACGTTCACACCCCAACACTCAGCATCGACAACTCTTCCCTGTTCATTCACAGTTCAGCAATTCGATTCCGCTAATCTTTCCTCGTCACTGTTTATCTACTTTACCGATTCTAATGATCTATCTGCAGCCTTAATTACCCAACAAACTGACTCGGCCGAGCTCTCCTGTTACTTTAACGCTGGAATAGTCTACGAAGCCGAAACAACTCTCCCAGCAACATTCATCGTTCAATCCTCCGAATCTTCTTCCCTCTCCTCAACATTTACCGTCCAACATCTAACCTTTGCCGATCTCCGATCTCAACTAACAGTCCAACACTCCACATCGACTGAAATTTCAGGTGCGTTCACACTTCAAAGAACATCTTCAGAAAATCTTTCGTCAACCTTCATCGTCCAAAACCAATCGTCAACCACACTTCCATCAACCCTTACAGTCCAGCATACTACTTCGATAACTCTTCCCTCAACGTTTACAATTCAGAAAGCAGACTTCACAGAACTCACTGCGCACTTTACAATCCAAAAACCATCCTTCGCTAACCTGCCCTTATCCTTCACAGTACAACAATCCGCCTCAGACGATCTCCCATGTGCATTCGACGTCACTTGGTACGAAAGCTCCTCAGATATCTCCTCACGCTTCTATATCCCATTCGTCCTAACATCCACCGATCTCTCCTCGACACTAATAGTCGTCCCGTACCTTGTCAGTCTAAAAATCCGAGATTATTCAGCCATAAAACTAAGTATCTCAGATGGCCCAATGAAGATTAACCTTTGATTCAATTAAAATAAATATTAGTTCAACCAATGTATTTACGGATAACTCGAGGTATCCCTATGGGTTCATATCAAGCAGGTACCACAGTAACATTCGAAGCTAGATTTTACAATGAGAGAACAGGGAGCATGGTTAATCCTGACGTCGGATCTCTGTCGCTAAAGATCTATTACAACGGGTCGTTGTTTGCGGATTGCACATCGGATATTTATCAGGTCGACACAGGAGTATATGCTTGCGATTACTCTATCCCAGAGACAGCGGACAAGGGGTTGTATGTCTACGAGTGGCAAGCAACGATAAATGGAAAACCGTATAGAGAGTCAGGATTGTTTAGAGTTCGAAAGAGGAAGGTCGGTTAAGATGGTAACGGTGGAAGAAGTAAGACATTACTTGAACGATATAAGCAGCGAACAGATTTCAGACGAAGTGATACGAACACAGATACGAATAGCGGAAGCAATAATCGAGAACGTGAGGTCGGAGAAGGCAACACAACAGTTGATTGAAGAGGCGGTACTTGCCAAGGCAGGTGAATTAACGTACATTGCCTATACAACAGAGATGGAGAGAGGATTAGGAGTTCTGCCACCTGCTGTTGCCACACACATCGAAGACTTAAAACGAATAGCAAATATGTTTATTGAGTTCGTGAAGAGAGGAGCACCAGCTGTTCCAGTAACGGCATTTACACTTTCGGGCACGCTCTGGGAGAGTGTAACCGATGCCACTTAAGATTCGGCATAATATACCACAGGCACAGAAGGCATTGCAAAACAAGGTAGATGAAATTCGAAAGCTACGAGAAGCTTTTCTAACCGAAAGTGAGATCGCGTTACTGAATGCAATCCGTTCAGAGGCTCCAAGAGGCAAGACGAAATATGGTAAAGTTGCAGGAACGCTACAGGAGTCGTTTGAAGTCGAAAGGGAGATGAATAGACGAATCTTCAAGCCTGACGAGGGGGTTGCGCCATATGCAAAATATGTTGTCACGGGAACACGAAGGTCACCGGGGAGATTTGTGCCTGCAATTGGGAGACGGTTGAGGACACCGTCACGAACGAACCCAACGATCGGGTATCATCCAGGCACGAGAGCGAATCCGTTCGTTGCACGGGCGGTACGAAAGGCACGGGAGAAGCTTAGAAAGATAATAACACGGTTACTGGGAGGACTACGCTTATGACCTTCATCGACACATATTTCGAAGTAATTGAGAAGCTTGAGGAAAAGTTAAGGTCTATGGAGAACAATGATGGGTCGAAGACCTTTGATCAGGTAATAACAGGGCGAAAAGTTGCACCAACGCGATATCCAGCGGTGTTGATTTACCCCGATGCGATACCTATGCGTGCTGCAACGACTGCATATACTGAGAGATCGATGACTTTCACAATTGTTGTTGTCGGTAAGAAGGCGGACATACGTGAAGGGTTTGAAGAAGTCTTAAGGTTGGTCTGGAGAATTGGAGAAATGTTAGAAGATGATCGGAGTTTTGAAGGTCTGGTTGATCGATTGGAGATTGATTATCTAACCCCGGAGGTTGAAAGGCCTCGGGTGATTGACCGTCATGAAGCAAGCTTGACGGTTACATTCTACAAAATCTGTTAGGAGGTCAAAGAAATGAAAGTGAAATATGTTGGAGATGTGAAAGATCTGCTGATGCCAGGAGTAGGACTGCTGCAGCCAGACATGGTCATCGACGTCGCGCCAGAAATGGCGGAAAGACTCTTACAGCGACCGGACTTCGAAAGAGTCGAGGAGAAACGAAAGGCGAAGAAGAAGAGTGTACGTGTCATTTCAACATTCAGCGTTGAGGGAGGTGAAGAGTCAAGATGGGAACACGATATGTAGCAATGGGCATCGAACCTGTAATGGGAAAAGAAACAACTCCGTATGAATTCTTGGACGTCGTTAGCGAAAGCGTCCGAGGAGAACAAAATATCATATATATTGAGACTGCTGGTCTAGGCCGTTCCATTCGACAAGCAGTACCGGGACCATGGGGCGAAAGTGGCGACATCGACCTAATCGTCGGTCCAGAAAACATCGAATACATATTGTATGCGACACTGGGACATGTAACGCTCGATGAAAGTGGCGACGGTGCGTACAAACACGTCTTCACACCCGCATCGACGATACCAAGCTTTACCCTAGACATAGCACCGGATGTCAAGGGCAAGGCAAGAAGAATAATAATGGCGGGAGTCACAAGTCTCCGTCTCGAAGCTGTCGCAAGAGAAGTACTAACAGCAACGATGTCGATCGTCGCTGCAAAGGAGAAATTCGTCACAGAGTCGACTCCGACTTTCAGCACAAAGAGACCGTTTGTCTTCTATGACGGTGTACTGAAAATCGACGGTGGCACAGTTGCACGTTGTGAAGCCTGGAGAGGAACGTATGAAAACTCAATAGCGGATGACGCTTTCGTCCTTGGCTCGAGATTTCTCCCAACACTAATCGTCGGTCCATGCAACTTCTCTGGTGACATGGACATACAGTTCCTGGACTGGCAATACTACGAGAAGTACCTCGGCGGAACCGAACCAGGAAAGACAATTCAGTCAATTGCAATCGAATTGAACTTCGTCGGAGAGAGCACTGGCTCGACTGTGAGCGGATTCGACAAGTACCAATTGAAGATCGAAATCCCGAAGGTGTATCTCAACACTTCAGAGGCAAACTTTGACCGACGTGAAAGAATTGTGCAAAGTATGGAATGGCAAGCGATATACGACCCGACGTATGCATATCTCTGCCGGTTTACGGTAACAAATACGCGAACGATAACAATAAACACGACCCAGACGATTTCCGCTAGCTTCACTGTAAGCTAACAATCTTCAAGGAGGTGTATTTTAATGGTGGAGGTCACAACAGCGAAGGAATACCGTGAGAAGATGACAAAGATCGTGACGTTACCATCGGGATTTAACTTCAGAATACGAAAGATGCCGCCGTTGGCTCTTGCGAAGCTAATGAGCATATACGATGAAGCGTTACCTGCAACTGGAAGAGAGCTGACTCCGGAAGAAGAGGAAAAGATGAAGGAGATTGGCAAGAGAAGGTTCGCGGAGATTATCAAAGTGGTAATACCAGATTGCATCGTTGAGCCAAAGGTTTCGCTAAATCCCTCGTCCGAGGACGAGCTGTCACTAGATGACCTTGCAGCCGATGATATCTTCAAGCTTTTAGACGAGATAATGGAATTCAGTGGACTAGGAGAAGCTGCGAAGAAAGCACGAGAGTCCTTTCGCAAAAAGTAGGCTTGGACGTGCAGTCGCCATAATTGCGCAGCTGCCACAAAGGCCATCGGAGATCATGGATGTCCAAGGCAGTCCGTTGGAGAAGCTGTTATTTGATATTGAAGTACTAAAGCATTCACCAGTTGTAACAATGCCTGAAGTGCCGTCACTCAAGAAGTACTGGAAGACACCGAAGGTCTTTAGATCGACGAAAGCAAGTATTCTTGCAAGAAGAAGACGACTCGGCATCGTCTAGGAAATTAAGTGAACATAAATGGCAGTTGTACCTGAAACAGTAATAAAGATAATTGTGGAGTGGTTGGAAAGGCACGGGGAGATCCCAAGAGTATTACAGGCGAAACTCGACGTTTTGAGAAATCAGGTCGAATATACGGACAAAGCTGTTGCACAATCGGCGAGAACGCTAGCAGAGTATGTTATGCGCCAGAAGCTGCTCGCAGATTCAACGAAGGGTCTAGTACCATCTTTTAAGAATTTCGGTGAGAAAGCAACTGACGTATCAACAATTCAGATGGAGTTGGCGAAACGACTGAATCTTACATACGGAATCGTTGATAAAGCTACGAGACGAGCTCTACCAGACATCGGCGTTGAATTAGATAAGCTTGCGCAGAAGTTCACTTCGGTGAAGCAAAGAGCGGGAACAGCTGCTGCGGGAATTGGAATAATCTCCGACTATCTCGCAGAACACATCGAGGGCTATTCGGCGCCGAAGATATCGCAGGCGTTGTCTGATATCGCTGAAAGATATGGAACGACGAAGGAAGACATCGTCAAGAGTTTTTATGTTGCAGCAGTT
>Ga0164310_10001025_pt1 | contig 15503 bp, 13 predicted proteins | sample GuaBasSedimGuay1_FD_121795 | JGI IMG/M metagenome (GOLD analysis project Ga0164310, IMG submission 121795) | Subseafloor sediment microbial communities from Guaymas Basin, Gulf of California, Mexico - Guay1, Core 4569-9, 0-3 cm | ecosystem: Environmental > Aquatic > Marine > Hydrothermal vents... | reverse complement strand
TTGTTTGACTCTCCTGAAGCGTCCACTGCCTTTCCCGGTTTTTGCTATTTCTTGTAGACTCTGTACTTGTTCTTCAGCGGTTCTTGTTTCACCCTCGGTTTCTGCACCGGTTCCCACTTCGTTTTCATGCCCGGGGAAAAACTCTTTAGCTTCCTCTAAATCGATTTCATCTCCAGTTTCGGTATCACGTAAAACCACACCTTCTTGTTGCTCACCATAGGTTTCACTATATACTTCGCGTCGCATTTGATCTAGTTCTCCACCGCCACCACCTTCGGGAAGTTGATGTTTTCCATCTTGCACTTGACTTCCTTCGCGCATTATGCGACGAGGACTTCCTCCTCCTCCTTGAGATCCATCAAGAGGAACAACGAAAGCTGCTTCATCAGCTTCAACTTTTATAGTTTGTTCTTCGCCTCCATCTAAATCTACAAGATCAGTATCCACTTCCACTGCTTGCACAAGTGTTAACTCAAAATGCTGCAATATTAGTGCAATCAGTTTTTCACGCAGTTTGACTTCGGCAGCAGGATTGTTAGTCAGCTGATTCTGAACCAGAACCTGACGCAACTGACGATATTGCTGCATTTTTGCAGCAGACATGATTTCCGCCCCACATGCTGGACAACTATTTTGTCTTACAGCGTGTGTCATTTGAGACGTGATTTCGAAGTTACATTCCTGACAAAGCATTATTTATCATCCTCTGTAACTTGTTTTTTCATTTTGCGACTACGCTCTTGAGCACGTAGCGTTTTCAATTGCTCGGTTAATTCTTGTATGTTCTGTTTGAATTCAGCCTCTTTACGCTTAAACTCTTCTTTTTCATGTTGAAGACTTCGCTTCAACTTTGCTCGCTGCTCTTCTAAGCGCTCGACATCATTAGAGGTTTCTTCGTGTACAATGGGATTATCATTGGTGAATTCGACTACACGAAAATCTTGAGTGGTAGCTATTTTGCACACCATACTTGGACTCTTGAACATTGTTGTGCCCATATCAGGAAGTTGAGCCGAACCGTCCTTTAATCGCTCAAAACGTCCCTGCGTAAGCTCAATTTCGCCAGTATAGCATTGCAATCGACAAGTCAAATGCATACATTGATATTTTACGCGCACTAGCGTTTGATCTTCAACCAAAGAGCTTTCTTGCTCTGACATTATTAACCTCAGTTCGTCACTGTCGGATATTGTTTCGCAGTGGGCGATTGAACATTCTGCGGAGACGTCTGTTGTATAGCTCCCTTGTGTAATCCTCCGTCAGGATATTTAGCAAGATACTTTTGCCAGTTTTCTTGCATCAGATTCTCATAGCTTATGCCAACTGCCTGAAATGTTTGCTGCCCAAAATGATGAACAAACGTATCTCCTGCAATTCTTAGAGTGTATTCTGCCTGTGCTGCTCTAGTGCAGAAGTCATCGTCTTCAAAATTGCCGATACCAAAATCCTCGTCGAAACCGCCGATTTCATCTATTAGCTTACGTCTAATGAGCATACAGAAGCCAACTAAACGATCTACCTGCACTGCTAAGCCATCATAAATAGCTGCAAAATTTCTTGCAAAGCGCTGCAATCCTTCTATGTCGGTATAGTTCGCTTGATTGACCTGTTGATTCCCACTACAGTTATTAGATCCCGGTCCGACAATACCTATAGCTTCGTCATCGGTAAAAACTCTTAGCATGCGACTAAGATAACCAAAGGTAACAATAGTATCATTGTTGAGTAATAATACATATTCGCTATCTTCCGCGATTCTTGCAATTCCTTGATTGACTGCCTTTGGAAAGCCGAGGTTTATATCGTTGGTGATTACTTTTAGGTCACTACAGCCTCGATCATTCTCAGCTAGCTCTTTTGTTAATTGTTTCAAATACTGCGGCGTATCGTCGCTACTGCCATTATCGACCACAATAATTTCAAAAGGTGTTTGAGTATGTTCGAATACACTCTCAATACACTGTTTTGTCATTTCTAGAACATTACAAACTACGATTATTATAGAAGTTTTGGCATTTGTACTATATAGTTCTGGAATAGTTATAGTAACATTTTTATCGAATTTTGCAAGCAACGCCTCCATGCGATGACGATACGTGTGTTTATCATGAGCATGTCTCATGCCACACTGTGCTAACAATTCTCTTTTATTATTATGAGCAAGATAAAATTGGACTCGGTCCAGAAGTTCTTCTTCACAAGTATAGGTGACAAAATGCTGTCCATTGGTGAAGAGCTCTTCTTGACCATTGCCTTCGATGTGATTTGTTAACAACATAGAACCGCAAGAGATTGCTTCAAACACTCGCATATTCACGTCGTCTTTAATCCCACAATTAAAAATGATTTTGCTCTGGCTGTAAATTTCAGCCATTTCTTGAAAGAATGCCTTAGTTATGTGAACGCGCGGAACTTCGTCTTTCAGTAACTCCACCATGTCCGTGCGATGACCAGGCATCATATTGCCGACAAAGCATACGTTATACTGCTTTTGAACATTTAGGGTTTTACAATGTATCTCTGGATCACAAGCCAAGGGCAGCCATTCTACATTATCAAAACCTTCGAGCCGAAAATGTTCTGCACCGTTCTTCTGTGCTGTAAACAGAAAATCAAAATCAACAGCCTTCTCTTTATCCCAATCAAATTGCAGATGTGTATCTATAATCCACCAAGCACTAGGATGTAAGTCTGCACGTGTCCAACGATATGTTAATCCGTCATCAATTTGCAAATACAGATCATACTTAGGCTTGATACGATCTATTTGTGTGGGCAAAAAGCGCACTACATCAGCTATCTGATGTAGTGCACGCTCCACATATACACCTGTTGTGTCAAAGCGAATTGTATCATCGTATATTAATGCTACTCGCTTGCGCATATTTACCCTATCTTAGCACCACTAGTATCACCGTGAGTCTGATCTTTATAAGCACCTTCGTAGGCACTGGCAGCTTCGCCTTCAATGAAAACTATCTGTGCCAAACGAGCAGTGGGTTCAATGATTATTGTATGATGCACATACATAGTGCAGCCTATTTGACCAGAGAATCCTGGATCAAAAACCGAACCCGTAAGAAGAGCGCCAGAACGATTCAATGTTGACCTATGAATAATAAGAGCCATAGCATTGATCGGAACTTTCACATGCTCAATAAAATCTATTGTGTACGCACCCGGCGATATGCGAAAATTCCCTCGGTCAGCGCTGAATTGGCCCTCGTTGGGGTCCAATCGCTGATATAGTGGCAATTGTTTTTCATTGACTCCGATAAAACCAATTGGAGTCTCAAAAGGAACCAACGCATAGTCCGGAGCCTCAACAGAATCGTGTGGCAACATTCTGAAAATATTCTCCATACGCAAGTCTATACCAGCCTGTTGAACCTGCACTTCTGACTCAAAGGGGTGAGTACAATCTTCTGGGGTAAAAACCCATCCTTCTTCCACTACTCTGCGCGGATTCATAAAACTCATACTTAGAACTCCTCAAATGGGGATGCTGGTTTTGGTGGCGATATGATTGCCTTAGCAACATCCATTACTTGGGTGAAACGCAAACTACGTCTTCCGTTGTACTCATTAATTACGGCTCTTACTGTGATAATACTGCCTGCCTTTAGATCATCTCTGTTTTTTACATAATCGTCATTAAAAAGAAACAAATCTCCTTCGCCGGTCCGATCTAAAACGTCCAGTATATAGATGTGCTTTCCAGGATGTTTATCCTGATTACTGTAAGGGATTTTACGCTTTATACCCTTAATTTGACAAAACAAATAAACAACCGTGTCGGCAGAAAAGTCATCTAATTCACTTTGTCCTAATCTGAATGGAATATATTGTGTACCGGCAACTCTTCTTTCAAAAGCAGCTTCGTGATCAATACAACCATCGAATGGGTGGCACGAAACCGGAGTGCCATAGACTTCTATTTCGATCTGTAGTGTCTTATCAAAGCTCCAAGGTTGCGCTTCTAAATATGCATCCCACTCAAACTCAAATGCAGAAGTTTCAGGATTTTTCTTTCTCTTTTTACGAGCCTTCCACTTCTTTAGCTCACTTTGACAATCTTCTATACCTGCTTCATAAACCCATCTGTTATAATTTGTTTCAAATGCACCATCAAATGCTCCTGCTTTAATCAAAGCCTTGATGACCTTAATGTTCACTGGCCTACCAGTACGTGATGCAAAGTCACAAAGACTGGTATATGGTTGATTCTCAACGATGTCGATAATTGCTTTTGCGCCTACTCCCTTGACACAATCAAAGTTGCGACGCAATATATTCTCATCGTCAATAGCATAATATCTCTTGCTTTGATTAATATCGACTGGTAATATTTTCATTCCAGCCATACGGGCTTCACGAATGAGCTCATTAATACGAGCTGAATCGTGACTATCTAAAGTAATAATAGCTGACCAAAACTCGGTGGGATAATTTGCTTTTAGAAAAGCCATTTCATAGGCTATAATAGCATAACCTATAGAATGTGCCTTTGGAAAGCCATATGAGTCAAAGCCTTGAATTTGTTTCCAAAGTGCCTCAACAGCTTCTTTTGGCATTCCAGCGACGTCTTGGCAGCCCTGCTTAAATTGCCCCTTTAATCGCTCAACAATCTCTGGTTTCTTTTTTGCAATGCCTCTACGTAATGTATCTGCTTCGCTCAGCGTAAATCCTGCACATTGATGAGCAATGGCCATCACTTGTTCCTGGTGAACAATTATACCATATGTCTTGGATAGAATGGGTTCTAGTGATGGATGAAGATAATCAAATGCTTTTCGCCCTAGTTTACGTGCGCCATACTCTCCTGTGAGACCACTCGATAAGGGACCGGGGCGATATAGGGCCAAAACATCAGCAAGGTCTTCAATGCTGTTAACATTGACACCACGCAACAAATTACGCATACCTTGGGACTCAACCTGAAAAACCCCTACAGTATCGCCTTTCCGTAATAATTCATAAGTTTTAGTGGCTTGTAACTTGTTTTCACGAGGATAGTTAGGCATACTAACTACACCTCTCGAATTTACAGGATATCCAGTAAGTTGAAATCCTAAAAACTCTTTACCTCGCTCTTCAACAGACTCCAAGATAGTGCGGATAATTGTAAGATTATTTAATCCCAACAAATCTAATTTGAAGTAACCTGCATTGTCTAGGGTGCTCCCATCATAAGCAACTGCTGTCACTTCGTTTTTATCAACAACGAGTGGCAATCTATTAACAAGTGGTTCAGTTCCGACAATCATACCTGCTGCGTGAATACCTGTTTGCCGTATTAAACCCTCAAATCTCTGTACGTGATCGGCTATTTCGGGATACTGCTCCATAAACTGCTTGAATTCCTCGATTGACTCTATAGCTTCCTCGTAACTGATTTCAATAATATCCGACGGAATGGTAGAGGCTATTTGATTAGCCAAGGCAAAATTCTCAGCTTTAGTATCAAGCAAATCTAAAGAGCGAATGACATCTCTCACACAGGCTCTTAGTTTCATCTTTCCAAAAGTAGAAATACTCGCAGTGCGTTCTTGGCCATACTTTTCTACCAGATAGGCTCGGACCTCTTCCCGACGTGACTGATCAATGTCTGTATCTATATCAGGCAACGTTACGCGGTCAACATTTAGAAAGCGTGAGAATAATAGGTCATAGCGTAAAGGATCAATAACAGTAATGCCCATTAAATAGGCTAAGAGACTACCACCCACTGATCCTCTACCAGGTCCTGTTTTAATGTTTTGAGTACGCGCCCATCGTATAAAATCTGCAACAATTAAGTAAACATCTACGAATCCCATACTAGTAATTATATCATATTCTTCTTGCTTGCGTTCTTCATAGGCTTTTCGCTCCTCGGCTGACTTTTTCCGCAGCTTCGGTTCAATTCTCTTGTCCCAGCCTTCCTGAAGACGGAAATCAAAGTATGTTTTGTTGTTTAAGCGTGTTTCACCATCGACACCTAATCGTTCACAGTATTCTCGATACTCTTTTTCGTTTACATCTACATCAAAACTCGGGATTTGAAATCCATCGGTTGCTAAATAATGTGGCTCTTCGCATAGTTGTCGAATTTCTTCAGTAGTCTCTATCTCTTTGTTAAAGCCTTGTCTGCGAATTTCCTCTTCGCTTATCACTGGAGTTGCTGTAAAATAAAACTTGTCTTCATCGTGAATCGTCTTTTTACTCTGAATTGCCAATAGTAACTCGTGAGCTGCTTCTTCATCTTTGGTTAGATAATGCGAATCAGTAGCAACGATACATGATAGACCTGTTCTTTCAGCAAGGCGCCAAATTCTATGATTAATTATCTCCTGCTTTTGACCAGCCTCCCCAGAATGATATGTTTGTACTTCTAGGTAAAGCTTGTCGAAGATCTCCAAATATCGTTGACTTAAATCAAAGGCCTCCTGTTCTCTTCCTACATCTAAGAGAACAGGGATTTCACTAGCCATGCAACCAGAAGTTGCTATAATGCCTTCGCAATTCTCTCTTGTTAGTAGTGTAGGATCTATACGAGGCACTACACGATCAAAAGCCATTGTGCGGCCCGTACGATAAGCTTCGGTATTGAGTGCGAGAAGATTCTTCCAACCTTGTTCATTGCGAGCTAGCATTAAAAAATGACGATTGCGTTGTCCTCGCACTTGTGTACGATCAGGAACTATATAAAATTCGCAGCCAGGAATAAGCTGAACATTGAACTCTAGCGCATAATTATATGCTTTCGACATAGCTGCCAAAGTACCATGGTCTGTAATTGCCACTGCAGATTGACCAAGCTTGTGTACATGCTCCATCAGTTCAGGCAATCGTATGTATCCATCTAGAACACTGTATTCAGTATGCAAATGCAAATGCGTAAACATCCACTGAGCCTTTTTTCGAATGGTCACAAAAAAACTTGTTTATTATAGATATGCTACTTCCATAATAAACAAGTTTTGTTTTTCAAAAAACGAAGCCAAACAAACTATGATTCTGTAGAAAGATCGTTTACAATGTCTTGCCAGTATACGCTCTTGACATACTCGATAAACTTCCTGGTTAATTCAGTGTTACACTCTTGTTTGGCTTCATCGAGTAGTTCAAAATCTCCTCGATTAGTGCCTAGTTGCTCGACTGCCCAATCTCCATCACGCTGCTTACGAATTATCACTTCTTTTAAAAACGGATGGCGGACACTCTTTTTTGTATCTCTATCACTCATATGTGATTTCTGCATGATCTGCTACGTATGCATTGGCACGTTGTACACGAATATTGAGATCAATGGATTCCTCTGATAACATTCGCTGAAATTGAGTTATTGAAACATTAATCTTCGCAGCATTTGTGCGAATATATTCTTCTCGTTCTTCTGCGGTAACAACAAAGCCTTCTTTATCTGCTATGTACTCGAGAACAAGTTTGGCTCGAATATCTTCAATGGCACGAGGACTGTGTGTGAATTCAAAATCAGCTTTCTTTTGCTTGGTCTTTGCGAAGTATTCTTCAGGATCTTTGGCTCCTACAACGGGTAGCATTTCTTGAAGAATACTGTCCAACTGAGCCTGAATCAACGATTGCGGAATTGGTTCGATTGTAGCTACTTCTATTAGTTTTTGTAGCAGTTGAGCTTGAATAGCCCTTGTGTAATTATCTTGACTTGTTTGTTCTAAGTCTTTTTTAAGAGCAGCACGCATTTCCTCTAAGTCATTATATCCAGCATCTTTGGCCATTTCGTCATCAACATCTGGCAATACAACGACATGGATCTCTTTTAAAGACAGAGTAAAGTGGGCTTTTTTCCCCGCCAGATTGGATTTGCCATAATCTGCAGGAAAAGGAAGATCTACTTCTTTCGATTCCCCTGTCGACATTCCCACAAGTGCATCCTCAAAGCCCGCTATTGTATCACCAGAGCCAAGCCTCAATTGATAGTTCTCTGCTGAACCACCTTCGAAAGCTTTGCCCCTTACAGTTCCTTTGAAATCGATTACAACGAGATCGTTCAATTCTGCAGGACGCTGATCTTCAAGTAATTGAGTGGTAGATAAGCTTTCTCTGGTGCGTTGGACTGTTGCTTCAACTTGCTCAACTGTAATTTCAGGAGCTGCAGATGTGATCAAAGGTAATCCCTTGTATTCCACATCTATGACCTTGGGAGCAACATCAACTATTGCCTCAATTTTAAGAGGTTGCTCCGCTTGCCAATCTACAATCGTGGCAGATTGTACAAAAGAAACTGTTATACCGGACGACGCTAAACCCTGCTGTAGCACTTCGTTAACAAGATCCCTATAAAGCTCTCCTAAATCTGATCGCTTTTCGACAACGCTTCGTGGCACATTGCCTTTTCGAAAACCACGCAATTCTACTTTACTTTTAAGTCCTTCCCATATCTCATCTTTGCGCTTTTCGAGTTTCTCGACATCGTCATCGATAATACTAATTTTATATGGTGCGGCTAGCTGTTCTGTACTTACTTGCATCAAAATTCTCCGAGCTTGCGATGGCTACGAACACCATGCTGGAAAAGAACCACTTCTATATCGTTTATTACGTTTTCTAATGCTTGCTCTCCATCGATAACACGATGAGTACTTTCAAACGTAATATCTAATCCTAAAAGTTTATCTCCATTGTCACTGATTTGAAAATCATCCACTGAGATAAACCCGTCGCGTGTACACAAACGACAATATCGCATATACGGATTTACCTTGATGGAGAAAACCAGTGCTTCGTCTATTTCTTGTAGTCTATACAAAAGGTAGGGTTCGCGAATACCAGTTACTATACAGAGCCTACGAGGCTCATCTACTTGCAAAGATGCTTGAGCACGCTCAATAAGTGGCGTAGCAAGCCAGTCAGGATCTTCTTGCTTCAAATGTACTTTCTGAAGCGCTTTACGTCCTTGCTTGCCTTTTGATAAGGTACTAACTTCTTCTACTACTTTAGAGGTATCTATATATTCGCAACCTAAGCGAGCAGCTAAGATTGCGCTGACAGTGGTTTTGCCACTGCCAGCACGACCTAGAACAGCAATAATCATAATAATTCCCTTTACGAGGCAAAGCTACGCAACGTTCTACCGTTGCGCTTACTATCATGCAGCCCTTCTTTTGTCAAAAGCATCGTTGAGCTATCTACGCTACCTGTAGCTGTCCTTGTTACGTCAATAAGCAATTCGAGCAATGTCTCATGTAGATCTGGATCTCTTGTAATTGCTTTGCGTACCTGCGTAATCACTTTAGATGCCGGCTGATTAATATACATCGTGATCTCTTTAAAATCTGGTGAGCCAGGCTCGCCATGTTCACGACACTCAGCACGCGACGATTTTGCTGTACCACAATGAGGTGGATGATACTCAAAGCTCAACCCAAAATACTTATCGTGTAAATCAAGATGCTCTCTGAGTCTCAAAATCTCCTCTTGTGTTAGAGGCCAATTGTTAATGCGGTGTTCCTCATCAGGAGAGATACACTCAGTAGGAACTTGGAAGCCCTCATCCTCTACAGGTACATCACTTTCAGGTCCTACATCTTCGACTACATCTTCGGTGTCTTCCTCATCATCGCCTTCGTTTTGCATTTGCTTCAATGCGTCAAAGAACCCACCAAGCTCTCCTGCGGGTTGTGGAACTGGAGCTGTTTCAGCTTGTTCTGGAGGAACAATCTCTTTAATATCCTCAACTGGTTCATCATCGTCAGGTTCTGACACTTCAAAGAGATTGCCAAAACCTCCAGCAGCATATCGGATGGTGAATTCTTGATCACGCTTCCAGGTGTCAAAATTGGCATGTTGCTCCAAAAGCACACCAATACGCTGAAATTCTTCTGGAACTAAAGTATGAGCCTTAGTGCGCTTTTGAGTAACGGGATCAATCACATTAACGCACGTTTTCTCACCCTTGCCAAAAGTGCCTTGACCAGGTCGAACCTCTAAGATCTCACCATTCTCGCCTTTGACTATTTGATCGAGAACTCCACCTTCTGCCATGAAGGTATCATAATGAGTAGGTTCATCATGTTGCTGACCACAGTATATACAAGTCGAATAATGCAGTTCTTTACCCATTAGGCGACTGAGGTTTGCCATGAGGCCATCGGTTCCGGGCAACATCTCTTCGGCCTCGTCCTCATCTTCGCTTTGAAATTCAACGAGCAAAGACGTATGTGCTTGTATATACTTAACAAAGATGTCAATCTTCGCATCAGCATCGTGATAAAGCGGTTGCAATTTTTTACGCAACAGCTCAACAAACTCCTCAAAACGAGCTATGAGATCGCGCTTTGCAAAATTGACATCTTCTTCACCAATGATATCGTATTTAGATCTGTCTTGATCATCTCCTTCGCCTTGAATTTCAACATCAAGACTTTCGACACGTGAACGTCCACCGGAGAGTTTCTCGACTTGCGAAAAGTCTGGCTTAAATCTGCCAGGTAAAAGCTTTTCGCTGCCAGGAACAGTATGTATCTGACAGACATTCTCTTTTCTACATGCAAGAGTACCTTGGTTGGCTTTCAGCAACTCTTGGACCATAGCAGGGTCGTCGGGATAGTCTTGCTGAAGACTTTCCTCAAGAGCAGCCATAGAGCGCGCTATTGCTCCTTGCAAGTGCTGAATTTGTTTTGCACGAGGTATCGTATAAGGAACCTCATCAGCAATGATAATGGCTGCCGATTCTGGACAAGGACATCTTACTTGTAGTTTAATTTTGTCCTGAGGTGCTTTGCTCGAACTTAAAGATTTCGAGTAGAAACTATTCTTGACTTGCTTCAGCTGCTTGCGAATTAGGCCTGCTGGCGAAGCGAGATTGACAGGATAACCACAGATTTCCTGCCAGTATTTGAGTGGGAACTCAATCTCGTCTTCTTCAACACCCAGTTGTCCAGCAACTTCACTTATTGCAATAGGTAAATCATCTACAGAATTCGCAGTGCCTTCTATGAAGTATGGATCATTTTCAACATTGCCGCTGTACGTCTTTGTAGGACGTGCAGCAGTGTTTTCCATCCCCGTTTCGACAGCAGCAGTGAGTTCTTCCTCATCTAAACTATCGCCATAAGCTTCATATGCTAATGCTTCTATCTCTGCACGGACCTGTGCCTCCACTTGAGGATCGTCTGCAAAATGGCGCTTGGTGATCAGCCTTTTATATGCTTGTGGAGAAAAAACAGGTTCACCCACAAGTGCCCAACAAACGTTTTGGCTATCACGTTCAGGTGATTCTGGCCCATGCGCAATAGTGTGATAACTCTGAGGAGCATCTCCACTGGAATTACCACCAGCTGCGGTCCACAAAGGACTGGCACACTCTGGGCAAACATATTGCGAAACACCTCCGACTTCTTCGCGAGATTGTCCAATACGTTGGCTGAGTTGCCCTTTGCGTATTTTGCTTTCTACTTCCTGAAGCTTTTTCTTGAAGTTGGTAAGTCGTTCACTTTGCCTGGTGAACTCTGTACTTCCCTCTCTTTGCGCATCGGAGAGTTTACGTAGCAGTTGCTCAGTATTAGCAATGTTTTGTTCGAGCTCTGCTTTTTCTTGAATAAGAGTCTCAAGATTCCCCTTAAAATCCGCGCCTGCCACAGGACTATATTGCTGAAGAAGGGTTGTTAAAAAAACTTTATCCCTATGAAACAGAACAGCCCCTTCAAACTCTTCAAAGCTAATAGGACCAATAGGTGCCTTGATGCCCTCTAAGAAAGAGCGATTGCTAGTATAATACTCAACAATATATTGCTGCAGTATTGCATGCAGTACTTCTTGTCCCTTGGGAGAGGAAAATAACGCTTGAAAAACGTCGGGTGGGATATAGTTCGACATCATCCGTTTCAAAGTACGAAACGATGGAACTTGCGGAATACCTGTCTGGCTTTTATCTCCTTTCTCTCGAAACTCCTGACGAATTTTGTGAAAATCGTCGAATTCTTGCAGCACGTCCTCAGACAAAACCTCGTGGACGTCGAGCTGCGATTCGCCCCTGAGAATCTTCAACATCGCAGCACCCCCTGTATGAAAAACAGTCCATTATACTCCCGATAGTATAATAATAAAGTTTATTAAAAGGTAATATCGTCATTTTTTTTCGAAAGCACAACAAAAAATACATCAACTCCACGCTATTGCGGGTGATTCGGTAAAACATTGCTGGAAGAAATCGCAGAACTGGCAACTAAAGGTGCGATTTACGAGCCATTCTTGCTCCTGCTCTATTTTTTCACCAGCATCATATAAGCGCTGTAGAGCTTGCTCTATATGCTTATCGGATACGAGCATTCGCTTCTGTTGTTTGAAGCCGAAGCGCACCATACTGAACCAAGCAACAATAGGTTCTTTCGGGTATCGTCCTCTGCGCAAAGCAGCGCCATACACCGCTAATTGAAACTCATCGAGTCTTTGCGCACTGCGTGAAGTCTTATAATCGATAACGTGCACTTCGTCGCCGTTACGATCGATCCTATCTATGATACCACGTACTCGGAAACGATCTTCTAAGACAAAGTTAAAATTCGCTTCCGCTTTCATTGGTACTGCACCGTCAGAATTCCATGTTTGCATGAAATCCCGCAGCCATGGTTTCAATTCCTGCAACATAACATCTGTGACAGGCGTATCTTGACGGGTATGTTGAAAGGCTGAACGCATTGCATCTTTAATATTGTCACCACTAATAATATATCGAATGCAACGCTCAAGAACCTTGTGGACAAAAGACCCTAGTATGAAGTAGGATTTCTTCTTTTGGGGCAATTTGTCGATATATTGATAACGATACTTCCGAGGACATTCTTCATACAGTTTAACACGACTAACACTAATTCCTTGCATTACTTCCCGACTTCTGTTGATAAAGGTTTACTACTTTTACTTATAGAAGTTTACAACTAAGTTTCATGATTCAAAAAACAAAACTCAACAAATATTTCAGCCGCCGAACCAAGTCTTGCCCCATGTGGATAGCAATGTAGTAAGAAGGCTCAAAATCAAAGCGGCAATAATTCCTATCTTCTGCCAGTTAACGTTTTGTTTCTGTACCTCGTGCGCTTTTTCTTCTTTAGTCTCTTTGATGTGTTCTTCGAGATCACCGGCGACATCATCAATACGTTCGCGTAAAGTTCTTAGAGATTGTTGTACCTCACGCTTCTGACCTTCAGAATTGAGTTCTAATGCATGCACTTGCTTTTCTAGGTCTTCAATCGCATGAGTAGTTTGGCCCAGAATATAAAATACCTTCTCACGATACACTGACCAGTCTTTTGTAGATGTACCCATTTCTTTACCTCACAACGCTCGTGCGCCCATTTTAATAAGGGGCTCTAGTAACTTGATATGATTGAGCACTCGTGTTCTATCCCATTGTCGAACAGCAAACATTACAACTCCAATAATAACATCGTTTGCCTCAACTGGCAAAAACACCACTGTGCTCTCTGAGCGCTCAATGACTTTGCTTTTCCCCGTGCGTACTACCTCCTCGGTAACACGTTCTATTTCAAAACGCACCCTACGACTGTCAGGTTGAGACTTAACTCGCTTAATATCCTGGATGATTTTTAATTCACGTTTCTCTCCCTCTATAAGAAGAAATATCAAGCGATGAAACGGCATTGCGTCAAAGAGACGTTGTGCGAAACGCTTGGCTTTATCGACCGATTCGTCAACTGACCACATTAAATTGCCTACTTCTTTGTATACATCTAGTAGTTTTTCTTTTTCTCGTACTTGTTCATTGGCTGTAGTGAGCTCCTTGCGAATCTGCTTTAGCTGATCTTTTAATTCGTCAACTCTGCTCTCTTCAGAGGCTTCGACCTCTCTCGTTACCGTTTGTAATTCAGACATTAATGTCTTTAGTTGCACAGCGTGTTGAGCTGTTTGAGTTGCGCTTGAGACCATTAGACTATCCCTCCGCTATGGGTAGACGGAGTCGAAAGGTTGTACCTCGACCATCTATGGTAACAAATTCAAGGTTGCCACCATATTGCTTTGCTATATCCCTTGAAGTATATAATCCTAAGCCGGCACCCTTTTCGCCCTTTGTTGTGAAAAAGGCATTGAATACGCGACCGCGATCCTTTTTGTTGATGCCGCTACCATTATCTACGATATCGACAATGATTTGCCTATTTTCTACTTTGGAGCTAATATGTAACTTCTTTTTCCATTCGAGATCTGCATTATTACGTTGATACTCATCCAACGCATCTAAAGCATTATTCACAAGATTAAGCAATATTTGCTCTATACGGAACGGATCAACTAAAACTGGGGGTAAACCCTTTCCGAGATTCAGCTTTAAACTAACACCAGCTAAAGAGATTCGGTTTTTCTTTAATTGAATTGTGCTTTTGATGACTGTATTGATATCTGTATTCTTGCGTTCATTTGGCGAACGCTGACGAGCCAGTTGTGTTAGATGTACAACCATGTTGGTCAAGCGACGAGTTTGGGCTACTATCTGGTTTAATACTTGTTCAACTTCTTCCATGTCGACAGTCTGATCATCTGGCAACTGCAATTGTAACAAAGTTCCTTCCGCTAACATGGATATGACATTTAGTGGCGTTGCCATATCGCGAGTTAGACCAGCACAAGTTTGTCCAATAGTAGCTAATCTAGCACTTTGTTCTAGTGACTTTGTGCTCATTAGTTGTCCCTTTAAAAAAGATCATCTTCAACAATCTGCTCTTTTTGGTGCAACAGTATTTCTTTAGCACGTGTTAACTGTTGCAAGACCTGTATTGGGCACTGTTCTGTTGTGTAATAGCGTTCAATCGCCTCTTTACAGGCTTGTAGCAAATCTAGTGCATTCATCTCTATCTTTGACACATAGGCACTCACCTGATATCCGCTATCCTGAAGTTTCTTAACTTCCTCACTTTGTAAATCAAACGCTGAAATAATTACAACAGGAATAAAGTCTATTTCACCAAAAAAACGTTGTATAGTATCGTATAACGATGAGTCAGGCAATTCTAAATCCAATAATACAATATCTGCAGAATGCTCCCGAAGAAACTCGATGCCTGTATTGAGCCGATCAAAACAAACCATCTCTATACCTAATGGGGCCAACAATGCTTTCACTAAACATTGCCACGCTTCTAAATCCTCGATATGTACTATACGCATTGCTTATCCTGCTCTAAATAAAGGAGTCCTACTCTGATGGTCTGTTCCACGTAACTGCGGTAGTGGCTGATGAACTGCAGACGATATGAAAGTTGTTTGAGACCTCTGTGGCTTCAAATATCGCTGCGAGTTGTTCAACGTGTGCCATGTATTCGCAGTCTGCGATGGACCTACTTGCGGTGTCACAATAGGCTCTTCAAAAAGCGTGATACTGCGATACCAACGCAAATTCAACTTATCAAAATAGGTATTCTCGATAAAGCCCTTACGCGTATTAACAAAGCCACGTACACGAGTAATGTTTTCTACATCACCCGCAATAGAATGCATTGTGGCACGCTGTATTAATTTGGTCTCTC
>Ga0164310_10001024_pt1 | contig 15516 bp, 14 predicted proteins | sample GuaBasSedimGuay1_FD_121795 | JGI IMG/M metagenome (GOLD analysis project Ga0164310, IMG submission 121795) | Subseafloor sediment microbial communities from Guaymas Basin, Gulf of California, Mexico - Guay1, Core 4569-9, 0-3 cm | ecosystem: Environmental > Aquatic > Marine > Hydrothermal vents... | reverse complement strand
CGGTATACAATCCGCTATTTTTCTCAAAAATAAGAATGAAAATTGTATTCTCTTTAGGCCTCCTCCGTTGTCTCTTCTTCTAAGATCTCCTCAATAGCTTCCTTTGCGAGTTCTTCTGCTTCTTCTTCAATTCTTGCTAATCGTTCTAACTTCTTCTTCCTGTAATATCTATAGCCTATATAGCTGGCCCCAGCCCCTACTACTGCGATACTCGTGACTATTACGCCTGTGAAGTACGGAATATATGTTAGGGAGTACTGGATGGTGAAGATGGTAACTGGCGTGATAATTATGATTTCTCCCTGAAAGCTGAAGGGTTTAAGAGTTATACTTCCTTTCCATTCACTGATTCTTCCGTCTTCGCTAATATTCACTCTTATGAAAGATACCTCCTCATTATCATGAGTCATTTTAACACTTGTGACGTAGGAATTATTAACATGCACCCTAATGAAAACTTCTACTGACCCGCTTTCAACTATACTACCGCTTCTTGGATTTATTGTTAGCTCAACTATTTCATCCTTTGACAAGCTGGTTACGGAGAATTTGAATGTACCTTCTCCCTCTATTATTTTGATTGTAACATAGTAGTATCCCGATCTTGATGGCGTGAACACAAAATATTCATCTTTGTCCCCGCTCTTTGCGCTTTTCGCCATTAAAACAGGTTCTCCCCATGAATTGGGTTCTGAATCCCATAGATATAGATCCATGTCAGCTCCTGACGGAACCTCTAATCTGAACATGTAGCTATGGTTAGCCTCTAAGCAAATATTTCCAGCCCAAACATGTTGTTTGAAAACATTTTCTGATAAGAAACCGGACTGAGTACTATTTACGTGAATTCTCCTTCTAACAGCGTCTAGTGCTGCATCAACTTGGATTAAACCGAACCCCTCTACTGGGTCTTTTTCTCCACGACTAATCCTATAATGAGATTCCTTTCCCCGATAGATCTCCCATGCCGTCATAAGTAAAATCTGCTTGACTTTAAGGATATCATCTAGACTATAGCCCCATGCTGTCCAGGAATCATTTGTTAATGCTTGAATCAAAAGCATTACTGCACCACCCGCATAAGCGGTCGCCATAGAAGTACCTCTAGCAAGAACCAAGTCATTAAGAACGATATCCTCTACTCCTACTGTTCTGCCAACTATCATAAAGAGATCTCTACTAGCATCATACACATAGATATCCAGGTTATCATCTAAGTTAGAGTCCACGCATATGAGGGATGGCTCATAAAAATCGCCTCCCGGCGCCACTATATCAGGTTTAGTAGTATTTCCGGTAGCAGGAACGTCCGCCGAGAACCTTCCATAAGGACCCCTAGATGACCAGTTTGTCACATTAACACTATCCCAACCATCCGTTGTTGCACCCACCGTAATCGCGTAATCTAGTCTTGCTGGGGAACTAATCGTGTTTTCTTCTGGGCCATTGTTACCAGCTGCGCTAATTACCACTATTCCATTAAGAATTAAATTCTTAACTGCTTGTTCAGTTACAGGATCTACTACATCTGATCCAAATGTAATGGTAGCTGCTACTATGTGATATTTCATTTTGTTTTCTATGACCCATTCAATACCCTCCAAGATGTCTTCATCAGAACCATATCCCTCAGAATCAAGTACTTTAACCCCTACAAGTTTTGCTGCAGGAGCTACTCCCGCAAAAGGCGGGTATTCATCCGGTGAAGGCACCTCCTGAAAAGCAAATGCCCAAAATGCTATTCCAGGACCATCTATTTCGTCCTCATCAGTACCATTAGAGTACATGTTAATATTTATCTCCATGTAATATGATCCAGGCTCCGTTGCGTGAAATTCATAGCTCAAAGGACTACCATCTCCCTCAACATGCTGTATTTGTCCATCGGGCAATGCAATGTCAAATGACAATATCCTTGCTTGATGGCCCTTAACCTCGTCAGTCTCTACACTAATATCCTCCCAAAAAATGGTTATATTCACGGATCCAGCCTTGAACACTGGGAAATAAGTCCACCATGAAAAAGTCATATTGGTGCCGCGTGGTAATCCATCGATTATTAACGCTAATTGTTCAAATTGTATTGAGACTTTCCCATCGATGACTTTAGCATCATAGAAATTCCCTCCAATTATTCCCGCTATTATTGTTCCATGCCCGTTATCATCATAAGGAACAGCGCTGTTGTTTACCGCGTCGAACCATCCAATAATTTTTGAGTTAGAATTATTCAGAAACATGGGGTGTGTTGAATCAATACCGGAGTCTATTACTGCTATGCTCATGTTACTTGGTCCAAAAAATCCATAATTCTCCCAAATATATGGGCGTACCCTTAATAATTTAAGGGCGTTATACATTGTCATTCTGTGTATTAGGTTTGGTTGAATAAAGATTACGTTGTCATCCCGAGCAAATACCGATATTTTCTCTGCTAATATTTTTCCTGAGAAACCAGTTATTGCCTTGGTATAAATCTTATTTATGGTTCCTCCTAGAGACTTGAATAGCTCTAATGTAGCTTCACTTTCCTTTTTCATCAATACTATGACTGAAACAATGTCAGATGTGTTATTGGCTATAATCTCGTTTAAGAGATCATGAATCTTGTCATTATTACGATCTGCCAATTTTATAGAATTAGCTATTGAATTCGCGCCATTAAGGATAATACCATTTTTTGAAATATCATTCGCTAACAAACTAGCTGTTACTTTAGGCCTTATGTAATATGAAGTATTAATAAGAGATGCATTCATCGCCAATGTCAAAACTATTATAACTAAAAGCGATGTATAAATCTTTATTCTTTTCATCTCCTTCCTCTTTCAAAATCTGCTTAATATGAGCAATAATGATTTAATTATATTTTAGGCTTAAAGTTTTAGTTATTTTACGATACTTGATTATCTACTTTGAGACTATAACTGTTGCCAGAAATATAGAATACGAGAACGGTAACGCTTCATTGAAAGTTCTGTTTGTTAACATTTGTATATATCTGTGAACTAGTACTATTTTTGGATATTATTCATAAACTTTATATTCATAAGTGATAATAAACTCTCTTTAATATCCTGTAATGTTGTATTAATGTGTGAAAAACACACCATTTTAAAGCAATTCCATGATATGACAAGCGTGATTCGACCTAAGAAATACTTAAACGATTTGAACTATTTGGTGCAAATAATGGGGCGTAGGCGGATTGTTCTTAAGATTGTTTGTATTGGGGATGGTGCTGTAGGTAAAACTTCTATTGTTAAGCGATATTTAAGTGGTGATTTTAGACATGATTATGTTATGACTCTTGGCCTTGACCTTTTCACTAAGCCCGAGAAAATAAGATTTAAGGGTTCCGAGATAGAGGTTGTTTGGCAGATCTGGGATTTATCTGGACAACAGTACTGGAGGGATGTTATATCATCATTCTATAAGGGTGCTAATGGCGCCATCTTAGTTTTTGATGTGACAAATGATTTATCTTATGAGAATACTATTGAATGGGCTCTAGAATTCTATAGGCATGCTGGTCAACAACCCATTGTTCTAGTTGGAAATAAGATAGATCTAAGAGATAAAATCTATGATAGTCTAAAGAGTAATGAAGGGGCAAGGAGAGCTTATGAACTATCCAGGTTGATGGGTATAAAGATTCCATACATAGAGACTTCAGCGCTTGAAAACATAAACATAGACGTCGTATTTAATACGCTAAAAAAGTTAATTTTTGAAAACGCTATTACAAAGCTTCTAAATGAAACAGAATCAGAGAAATGAACTATCATCGGTTAAATCTTCCATTCTCCCAAATATTTCCTAGCGTCCTCTAAAAAAACTCCTTTCTCAGCAAGGGCATTGAGCCTTTCCCGCATTTTCTTTAAGGCTTTTGAGAGGATTTTCGCGTTGTTATAATTCTTTATTATTTCCAATAATTCCTCCTTAGGCTTCTTTTTGAATTGATAAGCAATCTCTATCATTTTTGGTATTGCTCTTACAAGGTTATCTACTATTGTTATGTTTGCCCACTGAGCTGTTCTCGATAATGGGTTTAGATCTATTGTGACAACGTTTTTGCCCATTTTTCTAAGCGCCATTGTTCGATCTCCATCCTCTAAAGGAACAAATATTACGTCTGCAACGTAGATACCTCTCTTATCGACGTATCTCCTTAGGTGAGATATCTCCGGTATTACTGTTTTATATTCGTCGTCCACGCCCAGTACCTCGTCTGCACCAGCTTCCATTAATGCTTCTTTAATAGCTAATTCCCTCTCCTTGGTTCTGTAAAACAAGTTCACTTCTAGTTTAGCTCCAACAATTTTCGCAAGCTTAACATATTCTTCGGGGACTAAGGCGGCGACATTCCCATTTACTGAGAATACGGGATTCTTAGCGACTAGAAACGCTGCAATTGCTGCTTGCATAGCTTCGATTGCGAAATCATGTGTTACCTCTCCAAGGATATAGTCGAATGCCTCTCCTCTCCCATGAGCAATTAGCCCAGCTTTGGCAACGATTCCCCTTTCCAGTCCTTTAATGAGTTTTTCCCTTATTCTTAAGGATTCAGCCCTCGGATGATCGCTTGGAATAATTCCATGTTCATTCATTTTTAATCAACCTTAGAGACTCCAACATTATCTATTTCTGTAAACATGATATATTTAGGTCTAAACGTATTATCCAACGAAGTAATTAATTTTTGAAGCTTCGTTTCAAGATCATCACCAAATAGGAAGATGCCATCACCAAGCATTAGCATAGATCCGTAAAGCCCATATTCCCCAGCCTTCCTCAGTAATAATAGTAGTCTATCATTGATTAATCCTGCTTCTATAGCAAACTGCTTAGATAATTTACAGAAGTTTTCTACCGAGAAATTCTCTAGCAGTTCATAATGCTTATTGCCAAAAGCTCTTATAACCCGTTCCAAAGCTTCTTTTGATGAAAGAATTTTCTTGGTCTCTATAGGTCCAAAAACGAGAATTGCAACGCTTTCTCTCACGGGAAATCTTGCCACTTTCCCTATTCCTGGAGCTCCCTCTTTCAATCTAATTTCAAACATCCCCTCGTATTGAGCTATAACACTCCCTAAGCCTGTTCTACACTTAACTTCTGCTATGTGAGCTATTTTAGCGAGTTCGTTTCTGCTCATGCCCAATTTTAACTCATCGTTTATCGCGAAAACGACACCTAAGGCTCCAGCACCGCTTGACGCTAAACCACACGCAATCGGAATCTCGAATTCATGGTAAATTTCTACGCCAACATCTTTCCCTACGGTATCTAGCAAGTATTTAGCAGCAGTATAACTTGTACAAGCTTCCTTAGTAACATCTCTTCCTCCGAAAAAAACTCTTATAACAGGTTCATCAAGTATTTTAACTCGCGTATAAACATACCTTTTTAAGGAGAAACCAGCACCTAAAGACCCCGAGACAGTTGGATCATCACGAATTATCGGTTTAAAAAAACCTGTGACATGCCCTGGTACTCTTATCAATTAACTCAGCCCAGCAATTAAATTATCCCCTATATTCTCTAATTCCCATCGAGACTTTTCTATTATTCACATATACTTGGATTAGCCAAGGAGAAGATCTAGAAGAAAGCTATAGTCTATAAAAAATGTTTAAGAGTGAGTATAAATTAGTAAAAAGCGATTAGGCGAATGCTTTTGTGAATCCTACTTCTTTTACCGCCATTGGAGGAGTAATTACTGGAATTCCCTCCTCTAACCACCAGTGAAATACTTGTCTTCTATCTTTACCCAGCGCTATTATGTTTTGTAGAATTCTTGGCATACTATCGCTTAACCGTAGTCCTTTTACTGCATGTTTTATTTCCCCGTTTTCCACATAGAATACTCCATCCCTAATTATTGCTGAAAACGTCCCCTCTATATAGTTCTGGAACCTAATGTATGTAGCATTGCTTACGATAAGCCCCCTCCCGATCATTTCTAAGAGCTCCTCCCAAGCAACATCTCCAGGATAAACTGTTAGTTCCCATGCATGCGGGAAAACCCAACCGGCGTGACCAGTATGCTCTGCATTAAACTTCTTTGCAGTAAACCTATTATGCAGATATGTTTTCAAGACTCCATTCTCTATTATACGTAACCTTTTGGTTGGCACACCTTCATCGTCAAAATTCCTAATACGATACCCATTGCTGTCCAATGGGTTATCCTCAACGTTTAGATTCTCGGGACCTACTTGTGTACCGAGTTTTTTGATGAAAAACGAGAAACCGGCATCTACAGCATATGCTGATGCTGCTCCGCCTACAAGATTCATTAAAGATGCAGTTGCATCGATTGTAAATACGGTATTGTACTTTCCTGGCTCTATGGTTTTGCTATTCTCGGACAATTTCGCGTCGTGAGCCGCTATTGATGCTACTTCCTTCGCATTTATTCCTGAAACAGTTCTCGATGCTATTGATGCATGTCCAGTTGCTTCCTTTGCCATGAAAGCTCGGACATCTAGATATACGTTAGATAGAGAGTTCCCATCCCTGAAACCGGCAGATGTTACTAAGACGAAGTTATACGCTTCTGCTAGAATTGTTCCCGCTATCTTTTTAGCGCCTTCTTGTAGTCCTGTATCTATTGCATTTTTTGCGAGATCCAGTAGTTTCTCTGGTTGATCCAGTAATGTTTTATCCATCTCTGCGGGTATGCTTGGATATTTATCTGCTGGTTCTGGTAAGGGAGCATAATCTTCCCTTGGAGGCGCTTTCATTATTGCTTTGATAGCAAGCTGTGCCATTTTTGGTATCAAATTTCTTGAAGCATAACCCACGCTAAAAGCACTAATTCTCTTATTTTTTTCAACCAGAATTGAGAAATTTGTTTCATCCCAAGTTTTTGTTACTGAGATCTTGTTAGCGGCGAATCTAACCTGCCTAGATAACTTCGAGGTAACCATTACGGCGTAGCCATCTAACTTAATCTTCTCGAATGCTTTAATGGCTTCTTCGGCCAAATTAAGTAATTCGTTAATTCCTAACATATCGTTCACCTCCTTAAAACTCTAATATTTCTTAATCTAACATTTGGGCCTCCGACAAAGACTGGAACTCCTTGACCTGGATCACCTTTTCCGCATGTTGCTGCGTAGAATTCTATGTTTTTGTCCACGGCATCAATACTCTTGTAGAATGTAGGTGTCGTAATCTCCAGTATAGGGTTTCTGACAAGATGTTTTAACTCTCCATTTTCAATTAGCCAAGCTTCCTTCCCAACAAATCTCATGTTGTATCGAAGATCATCTATATTCCATTCTCCAAAGGTTCTAATGTATACTCCTAATTTTATATCTTCTATCAACTCATCAAATGTCATGTCTCCTGGTAATATGTATGTATTTGCCATTCTCACTATAGGTTCTCTATCATAGGCACTAGCTCTAGCAGCAGCATTACTTTTTACACCAAATTTTGCTGCTGTCTCTCTATTATGGAGGAATTCCGTTATGACACCATTCCTAATTAGAAACCGGGGTCTAGCTTTTACACCCTCATCATCATAAAGATAGAATCCATAGCTGTTAGGGATCGTTGGGTCATCTATCACGGTTAATACTTCATTACCTACCTTCATCCCAAGCATATCTGGATCGACAAATGATTCCCCAGCTTGGGCACCCTCTCTACCGAGAATTCTATCGGCTTCGTAAGGATGGCCAACAGCTTCATGAGCTGATAATCCAGAAACCTCCGGACCCAGAACTACATCAACAACGCCCTCCGGCGGCTCTTTCCCCTCAATCAAAACTCTAGCTAAGCTTTGAGCTTCCTCCTTCAGCAGTTCTTCTAACTTCCAATCTTTGATGGCCTCCCATCCCCTAGCCTCTCCTCTCTCGATGAACCTCGTGTCGAATCCCCCGTTCGCTGCAGCAACAAAGAATACGAAAAATGCTATTCTGGGTGTGGCGCTTACTATTAGCGTTCCATCACTGTTGGCAAAAATTTTTTGCATCAGTGTCTCCCTTATGTTCATGAATCTGTTTGGATATTTCGCTTTCTCATGTGCTGTTTGGATAGTTTTATCTAATTCCATGAGTAAATTGAATTTCTCTGATGAGTCAATATTTTCGGGATTTATTTTCGGTTCGATGAAAACTTTTGCAATATACGATGGTTCTTCCGTGAATGTTTCATCCCCCAACTTGTGAGCCTTTGCGATCTTTATTGCATCATCAATTACTGATTTGATCGCCTCCTTATCATTCCACTTATCAGTAGATGCGAAACCTAAGGAGCCATCTACCAGTACTCGTATTCCAATCCCCACTTCTTCAGAAATCCCTACAGCTTCTGGTATACCATTCCTTATGATGTATGATTTTGTTGCATCCCTCTGCAATCGGGCTTCAGCATATTTAGCTCCTCGGGATAATGCGTAGTCAACCGCGAAGCGAACTAGATCTTCATCGAGTTTAAACTCCATTTCATTCACTCTCAAGAAAATGTGTTATAGTTTCATATGTATCAGTTATTAATGTCAATATAAATGATGTTTTCAATAAAATTTTCGGGGTTAAAAAAAGCTAATATATCTCTTAAACATCAGGTTGAAATTTAGCAATTAAAGGGAGTTAAAAATGCGTAACGTCGTTGAACAAAAGATGAAAACGATTTTGGAGACTTTAAGAAAGTACGGTGTGGAATGTGAAGTTAGTGTTGATGAGCTCTTTGTTTATGTTACGGCGCCTACAATAACGGGGGATATTACGACGGTGGGGGATATAATAGGGAATGATTTACTTGTACTTCATGAACTCTTCGAGATATGTAAATTTAAGGAACTTGGAGTACCTATTATTAAGGATATTTTCTTGAAGCATGCCGATTTGGCCTATAGGATACACCTGTTAGCGATGGAGATAGAGCTTGATTATGCGTCGAGAACAAAACAAATCGAATGGATTAGGAAGCGATTAAATGATATAAAATCTTACCTTGATGACCCTAATATGCCAGTTGATTTAAGAGAAATTTGTTTTAGATTATTGAAAAGATATGCGATTCTCACTCAATAATTCTTAAGTAGTGCGTTAGTTTCTTCAGGAATTTTCAACTAATTGGTTATAGATTTCGATGATTCTTTTTACGATCCTGCTCCAGGAATACTTTTTAACATATTTTCTTCCAGCAATGCTCATAGATCTTCTCATGTCTTCATCATTTAACAATTTTAGAATCGCTTTTGCTAATGTACTGGGATTAGGAACATCTAAGCATATAGCAGCACCACTATTCTCTAATACGTGTTTTAATCCATCTCCAGCAGTTGAAACTATGGGAGTCCCTGCAGCCATAGCCTCTATTAATACGATGCCAAAACTTTCGCCTCCATAAGCTGTGTGAATGAAAACATCAGCAGCTTTGTAAAATTTTATTAATGTTTCCCTGGGCACATAGCCGGGTATGTAAACATTCTCTTCGAGTTTAAGAAATTTTACTAGACCATTTATATATGATCTTAGAAAACCTGTAAGACCAACGATAAATAATCTTGCATTAGGTACTTCGTCAACAACTTTTTTAAATGCTAACAATGCGAGTTCAAATCCCTTTTTTAAGGACGCTCGCCCCACCATGAGAATTAATGGCTCATCTTTATTAAGTCCCAGTTCTTCCTTCGATGCCTCGATTTTATCAAATTCATCTAAATGAATTGCATTTGGGATTATGTGTATTTTACCTCGATAAAACTTCGAAATAAATTCTGCGGCGACCGGACTAACTGCTATGACTCGGTCATACATTCTAAGGCTCCTTAGAGCAGAAAACGTAGCTAGTAACTTCGCAATGGTATACCATTGGTATCTTGCAACATAGAATCCAAAGGGAACCGAATGATTGGTTAAGACCGTCGGTATCCCTAATTTTTTCCCTATTTCAGGAGTAATTATTCCCATGGGAGAAAAAGCGTGATGAGCATGCAGTATATCGGGATCGATCTCCCTTATAACGCTCTCTATTCTCTTTTTAAGCCTCTCTATGTTGAAGATTAACGTGGTTAATACGGGGGCAGGATCTCTATATACCGTAATCATGTCATCCAATTTGTCAAAACCTCTTTTATCTCCAGCAGTAGTAATGACTATAGCTTTGTGACCCTCTCGTATAAGTGCTTTAACAAGACCTTCTACATGTGTTGATATTCCTCCGTACCTAGGGTATAGAAAATCCGTTAAAAGAACTATACGCAACCCATATTCACCCGACCAGCGAACAGGTTTGGTCTAGGAGTTTTAGATATAAGCTCTCGATAGATTTATGCATAATATTAAAATTTTTTAATAAAATTTTTTGGAATATCCGTATAAAAAGATGCTTTGAAATATCTATATTCGTACTGGAGATGTGTATGGTAAACTATATAATTGAAATCGTACTTAAATTTTTAAGGCTCATACGAATAGGCAGTGGGTTAACATACGATTTCTTTGTCGCTTGGGCCTTTATTTACGTATACTTGATCTACAAAATCTTTGATTATAGAGTAATCTCATGTGTTTTAGCTTTAATGCTGTCGATTCGCCTAGCTTTTCTTGTAAACAACATAACGGATATAGGGGAGGATATCAAACATCGTGATGGTTCCCAAAAGAACCCCTTAGCCACTGATAAATCATTATTAAGGTTAGCAAAAGTTTCTGCAGTACTATTACCTTTAGTCGGTCTATCTCTTGTAACGCTTCTCCAGGATTACGTAGTAATAGTACTTTATGTTATACTAATTACCCTTGATATAACTTACTCACTTCCACCACGTTGGAAAACGTTTCCACCACTTGATCTTATCTCACATGGATTTTTCTTTGGGGCACTCTTACCATACATAATGTTTAGAGCAACGAAGATACCTGTGACCCCTCCCCTCCTCTTAGCCTTATTAGGCATATTCTTTTTCTCAACATCCTGTGAATTAAGTAACCACATTAGGGATTATAAGTATGATCTCGTAGCTGGGTTAAATACGACAGCAATATGGCTGGGGTATAGAAAATCCGTTATCCTTAACCAGCTCTTATTAGTCATCAGTCTACTACTCTTATCGCTCGCCATACTATTATTGCAGTACGCTCTTTATCCATTAATATTAGTTCAATTCACCATCGGGTTACTGATTATAGCTAAAAAACGCGACTTAGTGATCAAGAATTCGTCCCCATTATTCATTCTACTACTAATAGAATTCCTCTATTTCAGTCTAATCTAATTCTCATATACAAATTATTTAGCAATTCGTAATAACTTACCATCCTCTACAACAAGAATTTTCTCAAAGCCTTTAGGACCCTTAACAGATATTCTTCTGCTTTTTTCATCTACATTCAATATAATGGAAGAAAGTTCCTGCAAGATTAGTCCCCCAAGGCTTTATTTCATATTTCTTCAAGCCTTTCTGATCCAAAAAACATGTCTTAGATCAGCCGAAATGGCGGGGGAGCCTTTATGAGTACCAACACACATACAATATGACAAATCAAGAGAGGCTCCCCCATTGACACAAGTATGGTATATAGACGTTATAACAATTACGCTTGTCGTCTTTAAACTAGCTAAAAAAGAAAAGCTGAAAGAGCCGCCAGAAGAGACCAAAAGGCTATAGCTTAATGGAAAGAATAGCGGTTCTCACGTGCGTTATTCTCCGGAATACATCCTATTTTAGGGCTCTTAAAGAGCTGAAGAAGACGATCATACCGAGAAAAATAGGATTAAAAAAGTGCCAACCCGATCGTCGATGTGTTGATGGAAAAACAGGCTTGAGGCATGCGTCAGATTGCTAATAAGGCTAAGTTTTCTCAAGCTCTGCGGGGGGAAATGCATAGGCTCTTAGTACTCGTTGACGAAACCGGATTTAAGTTAGGTAGGGCTTCAATACACTACCTTGAAAGAACTAGTAAAAAGGCTACATACTTGCTTGTTACTGCGATCTATGCGCCCGAAATCAACGGGATATTTGATATTGTGGCGGCATCTAACTGTAACAGCGAAATCAAAGTATTCGCCACCTATCTATTCCAAGTGCTGATAACTGCTGGTATCTTCTGGGGTCTTGTGGAGGATAAGAGATATGACGCGGCTTGGATTACAGCCTGGTGTGAGGCGTACGGCATTGTCACTTTTATTCCTGCTAGGGGAGATGGATTGCAGCCTTTTGATGGATCTAGGCTTGAGGCTGACCTAAGATATAAGTGGCTTATGAGGCAAAAGTATTTTAGAGCTCTCATAGAGTCATCTTTCTCCTTCATGAAGTCATTTTTTGATAGTGTTAAGTCTAGGGGGCGACAAGACGGCGGAGATTGATGTGCTGGTGCTTGCTATGGCGTATAATGTTGCTAGATGTATTGTGGGAGGCCTTCTTGAGCTCTAAAAAGCCTAGAAAAAGGCTTTAATATGGATAAGGGGTAAATTAAATATGAAATAAAGCCTAATCAATATTATAACTACTATGCCATCTAAAATACACTTATAACTGTTTCAATTTATTTTCATGTGGTGGGAGTAATGGATTCTGACTATGTCAATAATGTGGTTCTAAAAGTTGTCGTTGACAATAACTCTGGAGCGCGTGGGTTAAGGGTTCGTTGGGGTTTATCCATATTTGTGCAAACTGATAGATCAACTTTCCTTTTCGATACGGGACCAGACCCAGTAACCCTTGAACATAATCTAAGGCATCTTGGGATAGATCCGCAAGAGATAGAATTTGTTTTCATTTCCCATGGGCATGGAGATCATATGGGAGGGTTAAACTTTTTCGCTCGTATTAAAAAGAACTTGCCGATCTTCATACCGAATGTTCCAAGCTTGGAGAGATGCGTAAGAAGTATGGGATTGAACCCGATACCGATTACGTATCCTAAAACTATTGCTCCAGGAATTTTTTCTACGGGGACTCTTAATGGTATGATAAGGGAACAAGGCTTAATCATACATATACGTGATAGAGGCGGCATATTGCTGGTTGGATGTTCTCATCCCGGACTTATTAGAATGATTAAAGTGGCGCATAACGTGTTGAAGAGGGATATTTTCATGGTGATGGGAGGTTTTCACTTGGGAGGTACTAGAAAGGGAGAACTTGATGCGATAGTAGAAACTTTCAATCAATTCAATGTATCAATGGTAGTTCCAATTCATTGCTCCGGTGAAATGGCTCGCGAATACTTTAAACGAGTGCTGGGAAATCGATGTTACTGTGGAGGAATAGGCCTTGAAGTCACTATATCTAGTGATCAGATAAAAATTAAATGATGTGAGTAAGAATCGTGATGCCATCCTTTTAGATAGCCCTTTTCCTAAACTTTATGAATACAATAAGTATCACTACTAATACTCCGATAAAACTGATTACGAGTACTGGATCAATATTTTTCCCCGATGGAGATACCGGTTCAAAGTGCGTTAATATATCCAGTATTGTTAATCCAATAACTTTTACCTGTGTTTCAAGCCTTGTAGGATTCACCCAATCAAAGGTAGCGGTGGATGTAGCATTATCATAGGGCGTATGGATCCATCCCCTATAACTATCTAGATTTTGCCAAGGAATGTAAGGTTGTGATGAAAACATGATTGCAGGTCTCCTTTCCGTTGTCGATAAATCAATGGTAATTTCAGGCCACCAATTAGCAATTAGCAAGCCTACTTGTTTAGGATAGAGAAATGAAGCATGATCAGAACTGATCATCGGAGGTTCCAATATTATCGGAACATCGAGATCAAAACAAATCTCTTCAGCAATATCTTCGGGATGTATGCTTTCACCAGCGGGAGTTCTCATCACCACATCCGACCAACTGACAGATAACACATATGAGCCAATACTATCTATGTTGACGACCCCAACTATGGAATCCAATTCATTAAGGTGCTGGTAAACGTACATTGCCGACCCAATCAAGCCGGCTTCCTCCGCGGTAAATAAGACAAATGTTAGATTGATCGGTGGGACGTATACATTTTCTTTGTAAGCCTTTAAGAATACTTGCGCTAGTTCAAGAACTCCGGCCACGCCAGCTCCATTATCACATAATGCAGGGGTCATTACGCTATCGTAATGTGCAGTTATGAGAAGTTGTTTAGATTTATCGCGTCCAGGAATCGTGAATACTATATTTTCTATCTTATTACCCCAGCTCTCATTTATAGGAATCATTAACTGGCCAAAAACTGTCTCATTGTTATCAATCCTTCGCATTATATCCCGTGCTAATGTGGAATCTATCCAAGCCGTAGGTAATTTAAGGTCACGATACACAACGTATTTTCTTCCTCCGGTAGATGAATGAAACCTTGGATATGAACTAAAGTTTTCAGTCATCCAAGTGTATAGAATGGCAATAGGTTTTTCAAAACTTATCTTATCGAAGTACATCGCAGCCCAATCATTATTAAACATCACTTCCCGGCCAACCAATACAATTTTACCACTGGTGTTTATATTGTACCACTTTTCTTTAATTTTATCTGGCAAAGGATCATATCTAAAGTATCGTGGAAGAGGAAGATACACTATCTGAACGGTAATATTTTCATTAAATCCATAAGAATAATGTTCGGGATATACTCTGAAGGTCTCGGATGTATTATCGTCCCAGAATACTTGAATTTTTGGTCCACTATATATGTCCCAGCTAATAAAGTCAAATTCTTCAATTACGACGTTAAAGCCCCATTCCGATAAGATATTTTCAAGCCAATCAGCGACAGCTTTTTCACCAGGGGAACCAGCGACTCGATACGAGTAATGAGAAATCGTATTATTGATTGTTAGATTACTGATATAGTAAGCAGAATCATATGTACTTTTGGGATTCTCATCAATATAGCTGACTAGCCAACTTGCTGAATCATCATCTAATATGTTAACCGTAGCGGTTAAATTTAAGAGAAGAGAGAGTATAAGAAGAGATACGAGTTTTCTCACATGTATCCGCGAGCGGAAGCTCTTGGTAGGAGTACTGTGTTTGTATCTAATATTTGTTTCTACATTTTCTAATTCAGAATGAAAGACTTAAAGCGCGATAGAATCTTAGTATGAATAGTAATGATGCATTTTTTATGTGAGTATACATGCCTGCATACTTTGTTAGAGTTCAAACTAAGAAACCGTTTGACGAGATATTTAATCTCGTAAAAGAGAAGTACGCTAACGTATATTTCAACATTCTTGATTCGGAATCGGAGAAAATTGGGCTAATTATAGGGACTAAATGGTTCTTTAAGACCAACGGGGATGTGGCCGTAACGATAATAATCAAAGATGAGGGCGAGAAAACAATATTGGATATCATAACATACGGTGGTAGAGAGGGAATGTTTGGTTTAAGCTTAGGAGTTCACGAAGACTTGGCAGGAAAAGTTCTACATTTCCTCAAATCCAAAAATATAGATGTAAAGGTGATAGAGAAAATAAAATACTCCAATCCCGAAAAAATCCACCAATTACAGCGTGTTTAACTTTTTATTTACTGGCACTGTAAACAATTT
>Ga0164310_10001022_pt1 | contig 15533 bp, 3 predicted proteins | sample GuaBasSedimGuay1_FD_121795 | JGI IMG/M metagenome (GOLD analysis project Ga0164310, IMG submission 121795) | Subseafloor sediment microbial communities from Guaymas Basin, Gulf of California, Mexico - Guay1, Core 4569-9, 0-3 cm | ecosystem: Environmental > Aquatic > Marine > Hydrothermal vents >... | reverse complement strand
GGTGTGTATAGTGAGCTGGGTTGGGGGAGGGGATCTGGCCTTGTGGGTCAATACGGGGTATCCTAAGACCCCGCGAGGGCTATTCCTGTACGATTACGCCACCGGCAAGGAGAAGTGGGAGTATCTGATAGGCCCGCAGCCGGCGTTCCCGGGGGCTGTCGCCGACATAGATGGGGACGGCCGCGTGGAGTTCTGCGGTGGGGGTTACGCCCCGAACAACGGCATGGAGGCTAACGGGATGGACGACGGACACAGCTGGATCTGGACGGTGAGGGAGGATGGCTCGGGGATGTGGAGGCGTAAGGTCCGGGGCCCTGCGACCGGGACGTCCTGCGCTGTGGCCGATATGGACGGGGACGGGAGGATGGAGGTGATAGCATGGGCGTCCGGCCACGATTCTGGGACCCTCCTGATCCTGGACGGGAGCACGGGGAAGGTCCTGAGGAAGGTGGACTCCGGCTTCGTAGAGTCGTTGGCCGTGGCCGACTTGGATGGAGACGGGAACAAGGAGATAGCGACCAGTTCGTCGGAGGGCACGGTCAGGGTGTACGGGACGGACCTCGATATATCCGCGGAGCGCTCCTTCGGCTGCAAGATGTTCGTGGGGGGGGTCAACGACATAGACGGGGACGGGACGTCGGAGCTCGTGGTATGGTCTCCCATGGGCAAGGTTGTGGTGATGGACCGAAGCCTCCGGACGCTTTGGGAGGAGGATGTGGGAGGGCCAGTGTGGAGCCTCGTTATCTGCGACTTTTTGGACGATGGGACCAACGAGATCGTGTTGACCTCGGGTATGGAGCTCGTCGTCTTTAAGGCACCGTCGAGGACTTCCATCTGCTTCACAGATGTGGCACGGAGCGTCGGGGTAGCCAGCCTGAGGGACGGAAGGGGGATCGCCTGGGTAGATATGGACGGTGACGGTGATTTGGACCTGTACGTAGCCAACGCCTCGGAGGGGAACGAGCTTTACGTAAACATGGGGAACGGCGCGTTTTTGGAGGTAAGCGGTGAGGCCGGCGTAAGCTACGTCGGCCACAGCGTCGCGCCCGCCTGGGGCGATTACGACGGCGACGAGGATCTGGACCTGTACATAGCTAACTACGGACAGGCGAACGTGCTATATAGGAACGAGGGGAACGGAACCTTCGTCGAGGTGACAAGGGAGGCCAAGGTCGGGATATCCAACGAGGGCGTGGCCGCATCCTGGATCGACTACGACCTCGACGGCGACCTGGACCTGTTCACCGCAAGGAACCCTTGCGTGCTCTTCCGGAACGATGGGAGAAGGTTCACCGACGTGACGAAGGAGGTGGGTTTGGACATCTCCGGGGTAATAGAGGGGACAGCATGGGGGGACTACGACGGGGACGGCGATATGGACCTATTTGTAGCCGGGGAGAGGGTCGGAAAGCTCTTCCGGAACGATGGAGGAAGGTTCACTGAGGTGACAGAGGAGGCAGAAGTGGTAAACAGTTCCGCAGGTCGTGGCCCTGTATGGGTGGACTACGACGACGATGGGGACTTGGACCTCTTCGTGGCCAACGTATCCGAGACTTCGAAGCTCTTCCGCAACAGAGGGGACGGGACCTTCGAGGACGTGACAGCTTTCTCTGGCCTGGCCGGGGTCCCTGGCCAGAGCGGGGCCTGGGGTGACTACGACAACGACGGCGACCTTGACCTCTACATAGTGCGGCTTGGGGCCAACGTGCTCTTCCGCAACGAGGGGGACGGGACGTTTAAGGACGTGACCGAGGAGGTCGGGGTAGGGGACTTGGGGAACGGGAAGAGCGCGTCCTGGGCCGACTACGACCGTGACGGGGACCTCGATCTTTATGTATGCAACCAACTTTCTTCCAATGTCCTATACAGAAACGAGGGTTCGAAGGGCCACTTCCTGGCCGTCAGGCTCAAGGGGAACCCTCCCAACACCTGTGCTTTTGGGGCTAAGGTGCGCTTAGTGGCGGGAGGGAGGTTCCAGTTCAGGGAGGTTACGAGCGGATGCGGATATGCGACCCAGGGGCCCTTAGAACTTCACTTCGGCTTAGGAAAGTCCACTGTCGCCGACAGCCTGATAGTCCGCTGGCCGGACGGGAAGGTTCAGGTGTGGACCCAGGTGGAGGGGGACAGGTGGCTTACGATCGAGGAGGGGAAGGGAAAGATTTCTGAGGAGGCGAGGAGGTGATTGTATAAGCTGAAGCTACGCTCAGGAGCTTTCCAAGCCAACCCGACAAAGGCACGACGTCCGGAAGGGCGTTTCGCAAAGCTACGGGTCCTCTTGGCAGGGGAGAGGGCAGATAGAGGAGGCATTGGTAGGACGGCCGAGCTGCCGAAGGTTGGAGGGGGTGACCACAGGCGGTTCGGCCTTCTTTTTGAGGAAGAACCTTAAGGGGATAGGAGGAAAGATGAGGAGATATATTGTCCTGTTTCTGGGAGCCGTCTTAACGACGGCCGTCGTGAACATCTCCACATGGGGAGGTACGATCACGGTCAACAGCACGGCGGACCCCGGCACATCCGGAGATAGCTTGGTCACGCTCAGGGAGGCCATAGAGTTCTCCAACGGGGACGCCTCTCCCACCGGAGGGGAGCTTGCCCTCGTATCCGGTACGGTGGGCACAGGTGTGGCGGATACTATCCTGTTCGATCCGAGCATCTCCGGCGCCACGATTCAGCCTACAAGCGGCCTTCCCGCTCTGACCGACGACGGTACCTTCATCAACGGAGACATAGACGGCGACGGCACGCCGGATGTGGAGATAGATGGGAGTGCAGCAGGAGAAGTAAGTGGTATAACCATAACTTCGGCCTATAACACTATCAGGGGGCTCGTTATAAATAGATTTTTCTGGCAGGGTGTAATCATAAGTGGACAGGATGCACATGACAACACTATCGCAGGCAACTATATCGGGACAGACTTCACAGGCACTGTTGACTTAGGGAACAGAGGAGCTGGTATATTTATCGTAAGCGGTGCCCATAGTAACACAGTCGGTGGGGTCGATTCTGGTGATAGAAACCTTATATCGGGAAACGATTCTAATGGTATATACATCGGGGATATTGGCACAAATGGGAATATAGTTGTCGGTAACTACATAGGTACAGATATCACTGGAACTGTCGGTTTAGGAAATAAGAAGGGTATATGGATCACCAATGGAGCACAGAACAATATTGTCGGGGGATCTAGTTCGGACAGGAGGAACATTATCTCAGGAAACGAGGAAGAGGGTATCCTCATGGGTTGTCTTGGAACAGGAACTGAAGGCAACAAAATTATCGGCAATTTCATCGGTACAGATGCCACAGGAACGGTTAACTTAGGCAACGGTTGGAATGGGATATTCATCGGCTCCGGTGCACAAGACAACATCATAGGTGGCTCCAATCCTGGAGAAAGGAATATTATTTCTGGCAATGGAGCTGGCATAGGAATAAATAACTCTCAACAGAATACTATTATAGGTAATTACATCGGCACAGATATCACTGGCACTGAGGATTTAGGCAACAGTGGAATTGGGATATCAATTTCAAACGGCGCACAGAATAATACTATTGGTGGTTCTAATCCAGGAGAGAGGAATCTTATATCAGGAAATAATGGTGGTGGTGTGAGCATCTCTGACTCAGGCACTGTCGGCAATATTATCATCGGCAACTACATAGGCACCGATGTCACCGGTACGGTTGACTTGGGTAACGACTGGAATGGGATATATATCGCCTTTGGGGCCCAGTATAATACTGTCGAAAGGAATGTTGTCTCGGGCAACGGGGATTCGGACCATTGGGGTTCCGGAATAGGACTGTGGGGGGAGGGTGCAGAGGGGAACATAGTGATAGGAAACTACATAGGCACTGACGCAGCAGGTGTCACCGCGATAGGAAATTCCGGAAGGGGCTTAGATATCCGCGGAGGAGCTCGAAATAACACTATTGGGGGAGTGGACCCTACTGAAAGGAACATCATATCGGGAAACGGTGCTGATGGTATAGGTATATCGGATTCAAGTACTACAGGAAATAAAATAATTGGTAATTACATCGGCATAGATGTCAGCGGCACAGCCGAGCTGGGGAACGGTTGGGCGGGTGTACGGGTTGATAACGGTGCGCACGACAACATAATCGGCGGTTCCAACGAGGGTGAAAGGAACGTTATCTCAGGAAATGAGGGGGAGGGCATCATCATATGGGATTCAGCCACCACAGGAAATAAGATAATCGGCAACTACATTGGCACAGACGTCAACGGTGTGGCTGACATAGGAAACAGGAGTTTCGGTATAAGAATTGGTGATGCAGGTAACAACATCATAGGTGGTTCCAATCCTGGTGAAGGAAACGTTATATCAGGAAATGAGGAAGGTGGGGTTGCAATACACGGTCTGACCGCTATCGGGAATATCGTCGTAGGTAACTATATCGGAACCGACGCTACAGGCGCATCCGATTTAGGAAACAAAACATGTGGTATTTGGATCGGCGGCGGGGCGAAGGACAACAGGATAGGGGGAAGCAACCCCGGTGAGAGGAACATCATCTCGGGTAACGGAGGAGGGATCGGCATCAACGGCGCTGGGACTGATAGCAATACGGTCGTGGGCAACTACATAGGTACTGATATCACAGGCACTGCGGACTTAGGCAACAGTGGAGATGGAATAAGCATCACTAACGGTGCACAGAATAATATCATCGGAGGTTCCAATCCGGGCGAAGGAAACCTTATCTCTGGGAATGGTTGGAACGGTATAACTATTGCAGATTCTAGTACCGCTGGAAATATAGTGATCGGCAACTACATAGGTGTTGATGTGAATGGCACAGCGGCTTTAGCTAACGACAATGATGGTATAAATATCATAAACGGTGCGAGCAACAATACCATAGGTGGTTCTACTTCAGGAAAGCGAAACATTATATCTGGTAACATCCACGATGGCATTGAGATCGGAACGTGGGGGAACCCTTGCACTGGCAATAAAGTGATTGGTAACTACATAGGTACTGATGTGACAGGAACCGCAAGTATAGGCAACGAATGTGGGGTGAGAATTTCCGGTGGAGCACAGGGCAACACCGTCGGTGGTTCTAATCCTGGTGAAGGGAATCTTATATCTGGAAACAACACTAAAGGTATGATCATAATGGGTTCTAATACTGCAGGGAATGTAGTTATCGGAAACTATATCGGTACTGATGTCAATGGTACGACAGCCCTACCTAACAACGAGGATGGCCTGAGAATAGTGGACGGCGCGCATGACAATATCATTGGTGGTTCCACCCCAGAAGAACGGAACATCATTTCCGGTAATATTCATGACGATGGTATTGAGATTGGAGGATGGGGTGAGCCCTGTATTGGTAACAAAGTAATTGGCAATTATATAGGCACAGATGTGACTGGAACTGTAGGTTTAGGTAACGGAAATGGGGTGAGAATCTCCAACAGCGCTCAGGGCAATTTAATAGGAGGTCCTAATCCCGGAGATGGTAACTTGATAGCGTATAACCAATGGAACGGGATCATCGTGGATGGACCAACAACTGTAGGAAACACCATAAGCCGCAATTTTATCACCGACAACGGAGGGGCTGGAATAGATAATACTAATGGAGGCAATATGGAGCTTCCACCCCCCGTTATAGTCACGGTGACGGAGACCGAGGTATCCGGCACGGTCGATAGTACAAAGGTCCCAGATGGCAGCGTAGTGGAGATATTCAACGACCCGGACCGCGAGGGAAGGGAATTCTTAGGTTCTACCGCCGTCAGCGGGGGAAGTTTCACCTTCACGGGAACTATCCCCACCACAGGGAACATAACAGCTACGGTGACGGATACATCTGGCAACACCTCGGAGTTCGGATACTTCCATATACCACTAACCTGGTATGCGTGTTGGACCGAGACCCCTCCCACTTTGGACGGGCTGATCAGCCCTGGAGAATATAGCGATGCCTCCCCGATAGCGGTCGTATTTAACGACCCGGACAGCCCGCCTGGCATCGTGGCCGAGGGAGGTATCTCGGATTCCACCGACCTGAGCTTCGTGGCCTACGCAGTGTACGACGCCGACAACTTATATATAGCTGTAGATGTCACCGACGACCAGATATACGACGACTCGCCCGATGCAAATTGGAAGGACGATTGTGTGGAGATATACGTAGACGGAGACAAGGTAAACAACGATGTCATCTGGCCTGATTCCTGGCCTCCTGGAAACAAAGAAGGATTCCAACTGTCGCTTGATGTCGGTGGAGATGCCGGCGGATTTCCGTTAAGCTACAACACGGATTGGTTCGGTGCTGCTGGGACCAGAACTGGGGGATATGTAGTCGAGTTCAGGATCCCACTGTCCACGATAGATATAGCTGATGGTCCCGAGGAAGCACATCCATCCATCAGGTCCTCTATAGGTTTCACTATTCAATTGAACGACGATGATGATGGAGGCGAAAGGGATGCGGTCACCTGGTGGGATGGGGTAGATTTGGATACTTGGCATAGAGAGGACTACTGGGGAAGGCTCTACTTCAATCCTCCCCCGGTGGTGTGGGACCACGATGTGAGGTCGCTTTCCGTCCTTTCTCCCAGCTCCGTAGCCCAGTTCGGTGGGCCCATCGTGCCCAAGCTCAGGGTGGTGAACTTAGGAAGGAACTCAGAGACCTTCGATGTAACCTGCAGGATCGAGAGGGCAGGGGAGACCGTGTATACTGATGTAAAGACCGTAACGGACTTGGATACCCTCCAGATAGAGGATGTATCGTTCGCCGAGTGGACCCCTGCGGAGAGGGGCACCTACGTCCTGACCTTCTTTACGCAACTGGCCGGGGATCAGGATACGAGCAACGATACCTTAAGGATCGCCACGGGCCTCAGGCCCCTGATATGCGATGCGAACTGGACCTGGAGCCCGCCCACTTTGGACGGGACGATCTCCCCTGGGGAGTACGACGATGCCTTCTCGGTGGATGTGAGGTTCGACTATCCGGACAGCCCACCCGGCATCGTGGCCTTGGGCTCCGTGTCAGATTCCACAGACCTGAGCTATAAGGTATATGCTATGTACGATGCGGACAACCTATACATAGCTGTGGACGTCACGGACGACCAGATATACGTCGATTCGCCTGATGAGCCCTGGGAGGACGACCGTGTGGAGGTACGGATAGACGGCGACGAAGTGAGCAACGACCCTTGGCCGAACTGCAACGAAGAAGGGTTTCAGATCATGGTGAACGCCGATGGAAGCGTCGGATCATTGGGGCTGACCTACGGCACGGATTGGTTCGCTGCCGCCGGGTTAAGGACCGGAGGATATATAGTTGAATTCAGGATACCCCTGTCCTCGATAGACATGAAGGACGGCCCCGGTGAGACGAACCCTACCCTCGGGTCCTCCGTGGGGTTTACCGTCATCGTCAACGACGACGATGACGGCGGGAATAGGGAGGCTTACACCCTGTGGGACGGTGTGGACGTCGACACCTGGAACAGGGAGGAAGACTGGGGGATACTGCGCTTCAGGGAAACATCCCTCGCCGTCCTCCCGAATATGTTAGCCTCCATCGGAGACACGGTCAGGGTTCCGGTGTGGATAGACCCCTTGGAAGGTGAGACCATACTCTCCGCCGATATATGGCTCGATTACGACCCGGGTGTGATGGTCCCGCTTGTGGGTGACGAGGTGGACACCTCTAGCACCCTCTTAGGGGGACTGGACTGGCAGATAGCGGTGAACGACACGACGGGGGCCCTGAGGTTGGCGATGACTACCACTGTAGATACGCTGGAGGACGGGGACGTAGGTGGGACTCCACTGATCTGGCTCAACTTCGTCGTCTCCGACGCGGGGGTGCACGGGGATAGCTCCGTCCTGTCCTTCAAGAAACTTTTCCTCAACGGGGAAACTGCCATAGGCAGAGACGGAAAAGTCAAGGTCTCCCGCTACGGGGATGTGGACGGGGACGGTCAGATCCTCTCGTGGGACGCCCATCTCGTCCTGGAATACTGTGTGGGATTGACCGATCTGGGAGGTCCGGACTATCCTCCGAACACCTTAGGCGCGGCGGACGTGACAGGAGCGATGGGCGTTACAGCTTACGATGCCTCTTGGATCATGAGGAAGGCTGTAGACCCATCTCTGCCCTTCCCAGCCGAAAAGGGATGGTACCCCTGGAGCGTTCCCGGGGGAAAGGTCGCAGTTCCACTTGAGAGGGTCCTGGCCCTGGGCGATCTAAAGCCCTTAGGATATGGAGAGTACTTGCTTCCAATCATGATAGACCAGATGGCCGGGGTGTTCTCCGGCCAGCTGGAACTGGAGTACGATCCTTCCCTGTGGGAGGTGGTGGAGGTCGAGGGGACGGAGCTTACTTCAGGGTACACCTTCGCCAGCAGGGCGGTCGGCAGGACCGTCCACATAGCCTTCGCAGGGGCTGAACCTCGGGATGGAGCCGGGGAGATGTTCCTGGTCCGCCTGAGGACGACGGGTGGAGGTAACGGGAGGTTCGCTTTGAAGGGGGTCCAGCTCAACGAAGGCAGCATAGCGGTCCTTCTGGGCTCAGGACTTCAGACCTCGGCACCCCTGGACTTTCGGCTCCTGCAGAACTATCCCAATCCCTTTAACTCCGGGACTACGATAGTATACGAGGTCCCGGAGCGTGTCCACGTTACGATAGGGATATACGGCACCTCCGGGAAGATGGTTAGGAAGTTGGTCGACGGAAAGGTTTCGCCGGGACGCTACGGGGTGGGATGGGACGGCAGGGACGACTCCGGCAGGGAGGTCGCAAGCGGGGTATACCTGTGCAGAATGGAGGCCGGAAGGTTCGTACGGGTAAGGAAGATGATACTGTTGAAATAAGGATAACTTTAATAAGGAGGCGGTGATGAAGCTGACGAGCGTAATCATAGTGTCTACACTGTGTCTCGGGCTTGTGGAAGTATCGCTCGCCCATTTTCCCGAAGGGACGACATATCCCGCATACCAGTTCCCTGACGTCTTAGTTCCTACGATAGATGGCGACCTGAGCGATTGGGACATAGTGCCCGAGGCTTACAGGGTCCCCATAGGCATGTTCAGGGACAGGGTGGGAGGGATGACGGAGCCGGATACGACGGACTTGAACGCCTGGGTGGCGGTCGGTTGGAACCCCACGACCAATAGGCTCTACGTCGCATGTTGGAGGTACGACAACATCGTCGTAGTGGACCGTCCCGAGGGCAACCCGGGGATGCTCTGGCAGCAGGACGATTTTGAGGTGATGGTCGACATGGACCACAGCGGGGGGCAGTACGCGGCATGGACCGCGGAGCAAATACCAGATGAAGAAGAGAGGAGGCTGGCTCAAGAACGTCAGGCACAGCAGTATATCTTCGCCTACCCGCAGTCGGACAGCATCTACAGCTTCATGCCCTTTACGCCGAGCACTTGGGTTTATCAGCCACCTTACACCGAGTGCGGTTTCACATTCGAAGGAGTGGTCCACAGCTCTGGGACCACGACGTATGAGATAAGCATAGTTCCATGGGATGAACTCATCTACTACAGCCCCGACAGCAGCACCGTACATATGCTGCAGGAGGGGGAAGTATTCGGAATGAACATCGCTTTGTCGGACTTCGACGATCCCGACAATCCTACGCAGTACCATGCCTATTGGGTGCTGAGCCATCAGGATGCCACCTTCAAGTTCGCAGAGAGGTTTACGGATTTCCTTTTAGCGCCCATGGAATGGACTCCTCCGGTGTCGGTGTCCATCCCCGATACCTCCGGGGGGCTGGTGGATACCCTATGGGTCCCAGTGAACCTGGGCGATGTGACGGGCCTCAGGGGCATATATTCCGCCCAGATGGAGCTGACTTTCGACCCGGATGTCCTTGAGGCGGACACGGTATCATTGGAGGGCACCCTTGCGGAGGGGTGGACGGTTAAGTGCCGTGCTGACACCGGAAGTATAAACATAGCCATGGCTGGAGCCGATTCGCTGGAGGGGGCGGGACCTTTGGTCTATATGGGCTTCAGGGTTGTGGGTTCCCTCGGGGATACCACCATGATCCACTTCGAGAACTTTATGTTCAACGAGGGTGTTCCGTATGCGTCCACGAGCGACGGAGCCTTCGAGGTGATCAACTTGTTTCCCGTGGTATGGGCCGTCTTCCCAGGTCCCGTCGGCTACACCGACAGCCGCATAACGGCCGTCTTCAGCAGAGGGATGGACCCCGCCACGCTGAACGTCTCCACCGTGCTGGTCTCGGGGAGTTCCAGCGGGGCCGTAAGTGGGACCGTGTACTACCAGGAGTCCACGAACTCCGTCACCTTCGTCCCGGATTCCCCCTTTGAGGAGGGCGAGACCGTGACCGTGACGATCCTTGGTAACGTCCACGATACCACGGGAAGGGGGCTCGACGGGGACGGGGACGGCTTGGCGGAGGGCTCCCCGACGGACGATTATACTTGGTCGTTCGTCCCTACCTCACCGCTCGTCATCACAGCGTACCCTACGGCGGCCCCTCCTACCTTAGACGGCGCTATCTCCCCTGGGGAGTACGATGCTACGCTTCCGGTGGAAGTGAACTTCGATGACCCGACGACGATGCCTGGAATAGTCCCTGATTGGATTCCTCTCCCCGAAGGACACGATGATCTGAGCCTCACGATATATGCTATGTACGATACGGCGAACCTTTACATAGCGGTAGATGTGACGGACGATGTCATATGCGACGATCCCGGACAGACCTGGGAGGATGACGATGTGGAGGTGTTCCTCGATGGGGACAGGGTCAGTAACGATTACGCTATACATAACAGAGGGAAGGAAGGTTTCGAAATCCTCATAGATGTCGGGGGGGAAATCTGGGACGACGGAGGACTGCCCTACGGGGATTGGTCTGCTGCATCCGGAACTAGGACGGGTGGCCGTGTCTATGAGTTCAAGGTCCCCCTTGTCTGTATCGACATCACGGATGGTCCCGGTGAGACGCATCCCTCTCCGGGGACGTCCGTGGGCCTTAACATCGCGGTGGGGGACGACGATAACGGCGGTGCCCCCTACGAGTCCCCGTACGATAGCTACGGAGCCTGGACGGGCAGTTATGATCACTGGACATACAACAGGGAGAGCGACTGGGGAAGGCTGTACTTCGGCGAGGTGCCTCTGGAGGTCATATCTGGGACAGTATCGGACCGGACCACTTCCTCCCCGATCCCGGGTGCGATGGTCCAGGCGTGGGACAGCTACCCCGACGGGGCCGTGGTCAACAGCAGTTCTACGAGTGCGGACGGTTCCTATTCGCTGTCCCTTCCCCCCGGAACGTACGACATAAGGGTGTACGTCGAGGGCTACTACCCGAAGGTGCTCGAGGGGCAAGATGCGCCGAGCGTCGGGGTGGACGTGGCCTTAGATTCGATCCCCGAGGTGACGCCGACCAACGAATGGGTGGACTTCTGGAGCGACAGCACCGTGTTTTTGGACCATCCGGTCCTCGTAGGAGATGTGATAACCGCCCATGACCCTTCCGGCGCAGTCTGTGGCGTGTTCGTCGTACATACCCGGGGAAGTTACGGCCTTATGCACGTGTACCGCGACGACAGTTCGACCCCTGAGGACGAGGGTGCGCGGCCGGGCGAACAGATAACCTTCAGCATCAACGGGTATCCCGCCATCGCCTTGGGTCCCGACGATCCCGTATGGACGTCCAACGGCGACAGTTGGAAGGTGAACCTGAGCGCCGTCCGGGAGGCGACCATGACGATCCCACTGAACGCCGGCTTCAACCTCGTCTCCTGGAACGTGGACTCCCCAGAGGATTCCGTGGGAACGTTGTTGGCCGGTATTATGGATAAGGTCATCGTAGTGTTGGGGTTCGAAGGTGGAGGGATGACGTACGACCCTGAGCTTCCGGAGTTCAGCGACCTTAAGGAGATGGACCACCTCCACGGATACTGGATAAAGATGGAGGGATCGGACACCCTGAGGGTCACGGGGACGCCCGTGGACCCCCGTTCTCCCATATACTTGGAGGAGGGGTTCAACCTCGTAAGCTACCTTCCCGAATCCCCGGACTCCGTGGCCCACGCCCTTGCGGATATCCTGGACAAAGTTTTGGTCGTCTTAGGATTCGAACTCGGTGGCCTTACGTACGACCCTACCCTGCCAGAATTCAGCGACCTAAAGGTGCTGAAGCCCGGCTTCGGATATTGGGTGAAGACGACCGCACCCGATACCTTGGTATATCCTGCGGAACAGGTGGCGTCCGGAGGAGGGGGCAAGCTGGTTGCTGGGGGGAACATGCATTTAGAAGTTACGCCTACGAACGAGTGGATATGTCTCTACGGGGATAAGCTCACGATATGCGGGCTTCCCGCCCCTGTTGGGACCAAGGTGGAGGCCGTCGACCCGGACGGGGTCGTCTGCGGGAAGTTCATCGTGAGGAGGGAAGGGAAATACGGCATCATGCCGGTCTACAGGGACGATCCGAGGACGGACTTGGACGAAGGGGCGGAGCCGGGGGACGTGCTTACGATCTACGTAGACGGCATCCGAAGTGGTAGGGCGGTCTGGACAGAGTTCGGGGACGTACAGCTTGTGAACCTTTCTGTGGAAAGGGAAAGCTCCGTCGGGGTGCCGACGAGGTATGAGCTTTTTCAAAACTACCCCAATCCGTTCAACACCAAGACGACCATCGGCTATCAGGTGCCGGAGAGGAGCCACGTCAAGCTGGGCATCTACAGCCTCGGCGGGCAGGTAGTAAGGATGTTGGTGAACAAGGTCCTCAGGGAGGGACGCTACACGGTCGTGTGGGATGGGATGGACGATGAGGGGAGGGAGGTAGCAAGTGGCATATATCTATACCGCATGGAGGCGGGACGATTCCATAGGATACGTAAGATGGTCGTGGTAAGGTAGGGAACTTTTAAGGAGGAGGAGATGAAGGTTATCAGGAGGATATCCGGTGTCCTTTTCGGGATGTTCGTCCTGGCGTTCGGTCCCCTGGAGGTAGGGGCTGGCGTGACCCCTACCAACGAATGGGTGGACTTCTACAGCTTTAACACCACCTTCCAAGGTGCTCCTGTGCCCATAGGAGCCGTCGTAGATGCGTACGACCCCGACGGGGTGCACTGCGGCACCTTTACCGTGACTAACTCCGGACGGTACGGCTTCCTCCACGTGTACGGGGACGACCCGAATACGGAGGAGGACGAAGGGGCCGTGCCCGGCGATACCATCACCTTCAGGATAAACGGGGTTCCCGCTACCCCTCTGGGACCCGATGCTCCGGTATGGACCTCCAAGGGGGACAGGTGGCAGGTGGACCTTTCGGTGGGACCGCCCCCCTCGGTCTCGTCCGTGGATCCGGACACCGTAAGGAACGATACGGACACCTCCATAACGGTGTTCGGATCCGATTTCGTGGCCCCACCTACCGTATCCATCACGGCGGACGGGGATACCGTATCCCTAACGGACGTTGTCTTCGTGAGTTCCTCCCGGTTGACGGCCACGGTCCCTGCCGGGTTGGACGCTGGCGTATACGACGTTGTAGTGGTCAACCCGGACGGGCAGAGGGGGATACTGGAGGACGGACTGGTGGTCACCGTACCCCCTCCTCAGGCCGAATTTTCCGGTAGTCCCACCCAGGGTGCGAGGCCTTTGACGGTCCAATTCATCGACCAATCCACCGGCGCTATAACCGGCTGGCTTTGGGATTTCGGTGACAACCTTACGACGAGTACGGAGCGGAACCCTTCCCATACATATCAGGATACAGGAACGTACACTGTGTCCCTTACAGTGATAGGTCCCGGTGGGTCAGACACGGAGACCAAAGTGAACTACATAAAGGTCCTGGAGCCGCCACAGGCGGCCTTTTCTGGAGTTCCCACCCAGGGTGCGAGGCCCCTGACGGTCCAGTTCACGGACCAGTCCACAGGCGCCATAACCGCCTGGCAATGGAACTTCGGCGACGGTTCGACGAGCACGGAACGGAACCCCTCCCATACATATCAAAATACTGGGACGTACACTGTATCCCTCACGGTGACAGGGCCGGGAGGTTCGGATACGAGCACAAGATATAATTACATAACGGTGACACCCCCACCCAACCGCTCGCCCTATTTCACATCTACACCTGTGACGGCCGGTACAGAGGATTCCCCGTACTCCTATGACGCCGACGCTGTGGACCCGGATGGAGATCCTTTGACCTATTCCCTTACCGACCGGCCCGATGGGATGACCATAGATGCGTCCGCAGGGCTCATAACGTGGAGCCCGGACAACCAGGACGTGGGACAGGTGGACGTTACGGTGAAGGTAGCGGACGGTAAGGGGGGATACGCATATCAGAGCTACACCATCACGGTGGCGAACGTCCCTCCCAGAATAACCAGCGCCCCGGACACCGTGGCCTGGACCGGCTCCTCGTACGAGTATGACCTTGGCTCCACGGACGAGGGACAGGGAAGCGTGTATAGCTTAGTGGAAGGGCCTGAATGGCTGAGCTTGGCCGACCCTTCCGCAGGGCTCCTGAGGGGCACTCCCGGGCTTGAGGATGTGGGGAAGGTCACCGTCACGGTCCGGGTGGACGACGGGAACGGAGGAACGGACGAACAAAGCTATAGCTTAAACGTGATCAGGCCGAATGTGCCTCCGGAGATAACCAGCGTTCCGGATACGTCGACCTCTGAGGACTCCTTGTACATCTATGACGTGGAGGCCGTGGACCAGGACGGTGATACTTTGGTCTACAGGCTCATCGAGGCGCCCGGATGGATGACCATAGATCCGTCGAACGGCATCGTAAGTGGCACACCTACGAACGCCGATGTCGGGGAGGTAGCGGTCACGGTCGAGGTGGACGACGGATGGGGAGGGAAGGATACCCAGACATATACTCTGAGGGTAGAGAACGCACCTCCTCGGATAACGAGCTCTCCACCCGAGGAGGCTGTGCAGGACTCCCTGTATACCTACGACGTCCGGTCCATGGACGAGGGGCAGGGAAGCGTGTATAGCTTAGTGGAAGGACCCGAATGGCTGAGCTTGGCCGACCCTTCCGCAGGGCTCCTGAGGGGCACTCCCGGGCTTGAGGATGTGGGGAAGGTCACCGTCACGGTCCGGGTGGACGACGGGAACGGAGGGACGGACGAACAGACGTACACCCTGAACGTGGTCTCCAAGGTGGACACCATATTCGTAGTCCCGTCCGACACTGCCGTAGCCTTGGGGGATTCGGCTCAGCTCAGGGCGAAGGCCGTCTTCAGGGACGGAACCACGGAGGATGTGACCGCCCAGGCACATTGGACGAGCTCGGATAGTTCCGTGGTGGCCGTGTGCCAGGGGGGTCTCGTCCGTGCCGTGGGCAAGGGGGAGGCCGTGGTCGCCGTCTCCCTGTTCCTGAGGTCCGGGAGGGGGAAGGTAAGGGTGATCTCACCGAGGCTTGTGGACATCTCCGTGGAGCCCAGGGACACCCTGGTCGCCGCCGGAAGGTCGGTGCGGTACAGGGC
>Ga0164310_10001017_pt1 | contig 15569 bp, 14 predicted proteins | sample GuaBasSedimGuay1_FD_121795 | JGI IMG/M metagenome (GOLD analysis project Ga0164310, IMG submission 121795) | Subseafloor sediment microbial communities from Guaymas Basin, Gulf of California, Mexico - Guay1, Core 4569-9, 0-3 cm | ecosystem: Environmental > Aquatic > Marine > Hydrothermal vents... | reverse complement strand
ATATTTCTGCCCGGTTGGAGCAATTCTTGCACCATTTAATAAAATAAGTCTAATGCATATTACAAGAGTTCCAGAAGAAACATTTCAGAAAGAATGTCTTCATTGTAATGCCTGTTCAAACATCTGTCCAATGGGTATTGATGTTGTAAAAATTAATAGAGATCCTGAATGTATTCTCTGTGGAAAATGTATAGAGGTTTGTCCAAAGAATCTTATTGAATATTCAAGGGGGCAAAAATAATGAACAAAAATATCTCAATAAGCATAATCCTTGGTTTTTCCATATTTTTCACTGGAATGTTTGTTTACACAGAGGGATATGAAGATATTAAGAGTAGTGTTGTTGAAGTTCTTTGTCTGAGTTGTTTAAAGCTTGATCCAGTAACACAACTGGAATATATCTTTGAAACTGCTAACAGTAACCATCATCCAGATTTTGTTCTTAATAATCTTACATCAGGAATTGTGTTTTTACATTATAGCAAAGACGCCTGTTCAGGTTGTGACATTATACTTCCGGCAATTAAAGAACTATTCTCTGTTGAATATGGTAAAGAGGATATGTTTCAGAAAAAACTGACATTTGAAGAAAATACAGTTCATTACTATTATATTAACACAGATCATACAACTGACGAAAAACAACAATCATTTAAGATATATGATAAGGATCACGTTGAAGGATTACCCATGGTTACAATTATAACCTTAAATTATGATCACGGAACAATAAAACCTTACTATACAAGTATTTATGGTACTTTTGGATCAAAATATGACACACTTCAAAAACGATATGATTTTTTAACAGATATCATCTCAGAAAGTATTGGATTATGGGAAGAGAATAATGCAGGATATGAACCATAAAAAAAATAAGTTTTAAGAATGAGGCTTATTATGCATTGACTAGTTATATTAGGGTGTTGTCATGAAAAAAATTGTAAATATTACTAGTTTATGTTTATTTATAGTGATTGTATTTATTGTCGGTTGTATACAATCTGACGAAACTGAAGAAAGATATGAAGATACAAGAGATAAAATGGATACATTTGTTTCGATTATTCTATATTCTTCTGATGAAGTTAAGGCAAATGATGCAATTGAAGCTGCTTACAACAGGATTGATGAAATTGTTTCTCTTGCAAATAGATTCAATGAGTCATCCGAGATTTATAGGTTAAATTCAAATGGAATATTGAATAATCCTTCCTCTGAACTTGTTGATATGATTGAAATATCAATTAAGTATAATACAATAACAAATGGGGCATTTGATATTACGATTCTCCCATTGTTGGATCTTTGGAGTCCATCCAGCAGCTCCAGCCCCTATTATCTTTTTAACATGAGCCAATCCTTTATTAACAATCTTAATTCAGGGACTATTACTGATGATGTTAAACTCATTTTTTCAAGTTATAATTATACTTTAAATGAAACCCCAACAGTAAGCTATAATAATGATGCTATGCAATGGACTGTTAAATCTGGTTGGATAGATTTCATTGTAAAAAATGAAGACAATGTTTTGAATGTTTATACTGATTTTTTCTGGAATGTTAACTATTACAAGCAAGAAAAATACATTAACACTACGATGAAATATATTGGATCTGAGAAGATAACTGTTTCTGATGATGTAATACTTCTTGAGAATGGAACGAGTCTTACTCTTGATGGTATTGCTAAAGGTTTTGCTGTTGATGAAGCATTAGAAATCTTGAAAGAAATGGATATTAATAGTGCTCTTATCAATGCCGGTGGAGATATTGCAACTTATGGAACAAAACCAGAGGGTGCAGACTGGATTACTGGCCTTAGAAATCCAGATGATGCTAATGAGTCAATTATGGAGTTTTGTCTTTCAGGGCAGGCTATCGCTACTTCTGGAAATTATGAACGATACTTTAATCAAAGTGCCAAGGTAGGTCATATAATGGATCCGGCTTCCGGGCGTTCGGTTACGATGTGTTCTAGCTCTACGATAATTGCGAATAATTGCACTGTTTCAGATATCTTAGCTACCGCAGTTTTTGTTCTTGGACCCGTTGATGGTGTAAATCTTGTTGATTCATTACACAATGTAGAGACAATTGTCTTAGGTTATAACGATCCCCAGAATATATTTTATTCTTCTAATTTAACCGATTTTAAGATTCAGGTTTAAATATATCCGATAATATTAGGTTTTTAAAATGTCACTGTTCAACAATAAACAAAGCCATGGAGTTCATCCACCAGGAAATAAAATCACTGCAAATAAAAAAATTGAGAGAGCCCCTCTTCCAAAAAAAGTGATACTTCCGCTTAGTCAACATATTGGTGCTCCATCAAAAGCAATTGTAAAAAAGGGTGACGAGGTAAAAGTAGGTCAAAAAATCGCCGAGGCAGGTGGTTTTGTCTCAGCCCCCATTCATTCAACTGTTTCTGGAAAAGTTTCTAAAATTATCGAGATGATTAGCTCAGTTACATCAAATGTTGGTAATGCTATTGTAATTGATGCAGATGGTAAAGATGATTGGGTTAAACTTAATAAGCCATCTAAAATTGATAAACTTTCAAAAAAAGAGATTTTAGATCAAATAAAAGATGCTGGTATTGTTGGTCTTGGTGGTGCAACATTTCCAACTCATGTAAAACTTCAGCCCCCTCCCGATAAAAAAATTGATACGATTATAATTAACGGCTGTGAATGTGAACCTTATATCACATCTGATCATCGTTTGATGCTTGAGTATGGTGAAGGCATTCTAAAGGGACTTGAAATAATGATGAACGTCCTTAGTTGCAATAATGCATATATTGGTATTGAAAGTAATAAGCCTGATGCCATTGAAAACATGAAAAAAATTGTTTCAGAATCAAACAATTCAAATGAGATAATTGTAGAATCACTACCCGCTCAATATCCAATGGGTGCTGAAAAGACTCTTTTGAAAAAGATCCTTGGATTAGAGGTACCAATAGGTGGCCTTCCAATGGATGTTGGTGTAGTTGTTCAAAATGTAGGTACTTTAAAGGCAATTTATGATGCTATATATGAAGGAATTCCACTTATTGAACGTGTTGTGACGGTTTCAGGTGCAGTAAAAGAACCAAAGAATGTTATATCTCGCTTTGGAACTCCTGCCAGTGAAATTATTGATTATTGTGGTGGTTCTGCTTCAAATGCCGATGTTATGATATTTGGTGGACCTATGATGGGTATTGCCCAAACTTCTTTTGAAACCCCTACAACAAAGGGAACTAATTCAATTCTAATAAAGAAAAATACTAAAGAGATTGAAAATAATTGTATTCGTTGTGGTACTTGTGTTGAGAACTGCCCTATGAATCTGATGCCTTTGATGTATGTTGCCTATGTTAAGAAGAGCATGTATGATGATTTGAAGGATTACTGGATTGATAACTGTGTTGAATGTGGTTCATGTGCTTATGGTTGTCCTGCAAACATCCCTCTTGTTCAATATATAAAAGTAGGTAAGGCTGAACTAAAAAAGAGGGGAGATAATTAATGGCTGAAGAAACAGTTGATCAGAAAAGACTTGTAGTATCGACATCCCCACATATGCATGATAAAAAAAATACAGAAAAAATCATGTATATTGTTTGTCTTGCTCTTCTTCTTCCAATTATTGGTGGTGTTTATTTTTTTGGAATTTACACCATTCTTGTTGTTTTAGTCTCGGTCATTACTGCCATTATAACAGAATTTCTTGCAAAACGACTTAGGAAAAGAGAATTTATGATGGATGGAAGTACTATTGTAACAGGAATTTTATTTGCTCTTGTTCTTCCACCAAGAATTCCATTATGGGCAGTAATAATTGGTGCTGCTTTTTGTATTGCCATAGTTAAAGAGGCTTTTGGTGGTCTTGGTTATAATATTTTCAACCCTGCTCTTGCAGGTAGAGCATTTATTACTGTAAGTTTTGCAAGTTTAATGACAAGTTGGATTGCTCCTGTAACATCTATTATGTCTCTTGATTCAATTACCTCAGCAACACCATTAGGCGAAGGTTTTTCTTATGCTGGTAGTACTTCTGATATGTATATCGAGTTGTTGTTTGGTAATGTTGGTGGATGCATTGGTGAGACATCTGCTCTTCTCATTCTACTCGGAGGTTTATTGCTTATTGGTACAGGTGTAATAAAGTGGAGGATTCCCACAATTTATATTGGAACTGTATTTCTATTAACTTGGATTATACCCGGCCAGGATCCAGTTTTTCATATTCTTGCAGGTGGACTTTTCCTTGGTGCCTTTTTTATGGCTACTGATTATGTAACTTGCCCGATGACAGCCAAAGGTCAATATATTTTTGCTTTTGGTGCAGGTTTATTAGTGGTCCTTATTCGTATTTATGGTTCTATGCCAGAGGGCGTTGCATTTTCAATTCTTTTAATGAACGCATTCACACCACTTATTGACCGGCACATAAAGCCAAAACCATATGGCTTTATTCCACCAGAAAAAAAATCAAAGTTTCTATTAAAAAAGATAACAAAAACAGCAGATGTCGCAGATAACTCTGATCAAAGTGATACTAATAAAAAGGAGGAAAAGAAATGAGAAAAACCAATTTCAAGGTAGACATCATTCCAATTCTTTTCCTTACCGTAGTAGTATGTGTTTCAGTTATAGCTCTTGCATATGTTAATAGTATAACTTATGAAAAAATAGAGACTGCAAAACTTGATGCATTTAAAGAAAAATTAAGTGTTCATTTTGCAGATATGACCGATTTTACAAGTAATGACGCAAATGATTGTTATATTGTTTTTACAAATGATGACATTGCAGGTTATGCAGTAAAAGCAACGGGTTCGGGTTATGGTGGAACTATTGAGCTTTTGGTTGCTTTAGAACCAACGAATCTAATTTCAACTGATGATCTAATAATTCGAGGATTATCCGTAATATCTCACTCAGAAACCCCAGGTCTTGGAGATAAGATCACCAAATCATCGTTCCAAAATCAGTTTATGGGAGTTGCATTTTCTGGTATTGAGCTTAGTAAAACCGGTGGGGCTATTGATGCTATCTCTGGTGCAACTATTAGTTCAAAAGGAGTTATAAATGGTATAGTTTCCTCAATTGAAGCTAGATTTGATTCTCTTGTTGAACTGGTTTCATCAGTGGAGGTGTCCTAAACATGATTAATCTATTGAAAAATCTTAAAAATGGATTATTAACTGAAAACCCTGTATTTGTTCTTCTACTCGGTCTTTGTCCAACACTTGCTGTTAGTACGTCTATTGATAATGCTTTTGGTATGACTGCTGCTGTTATGTTTGTTTTGATTTCGGCCAATATTATTGTTTCACTTATCCGTGGTGTTACACCAGATCGTGTTCGCATTCCAGTATTTATTGTAATTATTGCGTCTCTTGTAACAATTGTCGATCTTTCTATGAAGGCATTTATGCCAGATCTTTCTAAGTCTCTTGGTATTTTCATTCCACTTATTGTAGTTAACTGTATTATACTTGGTAGGGCAGAAGCATTTGCATCCAAAAATACTCTTGCCGATTCGATTGCTGATGCGTTTGGAATGGGTATTGGCTTTGGACTTGCTATTACCATTATTTCCTTTTTTAGACAGCTTCTAGGAACCGGTGAGATAACAGTTTTTGGAACTCATATCTTTTCTGCCCCTGGCTTATTTGATAATCCCATGTCAGTTTTTATTCTTCCAATGGGTGCATTTCTTGTGTTAGGTTGCTTGCTTGCAACTCTTCGTTATATAGGGGTGATTGAGAGTGGATAATCTTTTTTCAATATTCATCATGATGGCGCTTGTGAACAACTTTGTTCTTGCAAAATTCCTAGGACTTTGCCCATTCTTTGGCGTCTCAAAGAAACTGTCAAGTGCTGTGAGTATGGGCCTTGCGGTTATTCTTGTTATGCTTGCTGCATCCGTTGTCTCTTGGTTGCTTTTCTATCAATTGCTTGTACCATTTGACATTATCTATATGAGAACTGCAATTTTTATTTTAGTTATAGCATCTCTTGTTCAGATTCTTGAAATCACAATTCGTAGGACCAATGTTGACCTATACAATTCTCTTGGCATTTATCTTCCATTGATAACAACTAACTGTGCGGTTCTTGGTGTTACATTTATTAATGTTGATCAAGCATTTAACCTTCCTGAAACCATTGTTAGTTCTCTTGGTGCTGGTGTTGGTTTTACCTTAGTTCTTGCTATTATGTCTGGTATTCGAGAGAGGTTGGATCTTGCTGATGTTCCAGAAGCTTTCAAAGGTATGCCTGTCGCATTTCTTATTGCAACGATTCTTGGTATTGCATTTCTTGCTTTTGGAGGAATGATTTAAATGGATAATACAATACTGATTATTGTTTTCCTAACACTTGTTGGTATGGGTTGTGGTATTGCAATTTTTTTGGCAAACAGATTCCTCCCTGAAGAAGATAGGCTCTTAAAGAAAACTGAGGAAATTTCAAAATTTCTTCCAGGAATGAACTGTGGTGCCTGTGGTCACCCAGGTTGTTTTGCCTACGCAGGTAAGATTGCAAATGATATCGATATATTGAAGACTAGCCCGTGTATGGTTCTTATGAATGATGATAAAAAAGTAAATGCTCTTGGTAATGCTCTTGGAGTTGATCTTTCAGCCGGTGATAAAAAGGTTGCTGTTGTCCATTGTAGTGGCAATTCTGAAATTCTCTATGAGTATAAGGGAATTAATACTTGTAAGGCTGCTGCTCAACTTTCAGCAGGTTTTAAGAAATGTCCTTATGGTTGTATTGGTTTTGGCGATTGTGTAAATGTTTGTCCAGAAAATGCAATCTCAATTGATCCAGAAAAAAAGATTTCGATAATCGACCCTGGTAAATGTATTGGATGTGGACTTTGTACAAAGGAATGCCCTCAGAACCTAATTGAGATTATTCCTGCTAAAATGCCTCAGTATCTGGCATGTAATTATCTTTCTAAAAAGAATATCCCTAGTAGGGAAAGGTGCTCACTTGGTTGCATTCATTGTAGGTTATGTGTAAAAGCATCTGAGAACGATGAGGTCACTTGGAATGATAAAAAGGATCTTCCAGTCTTTGATCCAGAGAAATGTCTTCTTGCATCTGCTGCTATTGAGAAATGTCCAAAGAAAGTAATACTTGAAAGAACTGGAAAATAGTACATAATGACCTAAACGACAAGGATTCTTTTTATTTCACTTTCTAATTTTTGGATGAATAAAGGAATGTTTTCTGATATCTCTTCTGAAAATTTATCTGAAAGAGAAACAGATGCTGGTTGAATACCAAAAACATATATCTGCGGCGGGTTCTCTTTAATATCTTTAATACTTTTTATAACTGTAAAAATATCTGAACCATGTGTTGAAACAGTTGAAGTTATCTTATTTGAAGAATGGATTTCATTAGTTGAAAAAAAGAGATATTCACCAGGTTTTCCCTCAAAAAAAACTGCATCAACAAGGATAACTGCTTCATACATGGAAATAAGGTGAAAAAGGTTCATTCCACCAGTTCCACCATCAATGAAATCAACCTTGGAGAATTCTTTATGTTCCTTTTTTCGTATCTTATTTACTAAATAGATTCCAATTCCATCATCAGATCGATATGGATTACCTATCCCAATAACTGCATTTGAATTTTCCATGATCACCTTTATTCATCTTTTATGCAAGTAAGGTTAAGATGTGTTTTCATTTTTCAAATTTGACATCTAAAAAATGTGTACTACAAGAGATACATGGATCATATGCTCTTACAAGCATTTCAAGATTTAACTCAATTTCTTTTTCAGGTTTATCTAGAAGAGTTGGAGCGAAAGCTTGCATATCCTGCTGAATATTATTATGATTTTGATTTGTTGGAATCACACAATTTGCCTTGGTACATATACCTTGTTTATTGTATGTGTAATCATGGAAAAGAATTCCTCGTGGGACCTCAATAGCACTGATTCCTCTACCAGCCTTTATTTTAATATCAGGTTTTTCATCAGTTTTCAAACCATTTTCAATAACCTTATCAATCAAATTTATTGAATCTTCAACCGAATGAACAAATTCTACAACTTGGGCAACATTATTCATAAAAGGATTATATGTCACCGGTTTCAAGGAAAAACGTTTCGCCCATTCCTTTGCAAGCGGTGTTAATTGAGACGAATTTAAATTAAATCTAGCAATCGCACCAACCATATATGATTCTCTCTTATGTTTACAATATTTTGCAGTTGATTGAGGGACAACAAACTCATTGACAATAGATTCATATTCTGAAACTTCAATTGGGTCAGTATCAGTTGATCCAACCTTACCATCATAAAATGCGTATTCATCTTTTGATGTGAGTGCTATATATTCAGTTTCTCTTGAAAAATCAGGTAATTTTCCTGCATTATCTAAAATTACTGTCGCAACATCATCACAAACCGGTATCATTTCCTCTAAACGTTTTTTCATAGCTATAAATTGTTTTTCAGATGGAACATGTGAAAAACCACCAGGTATTAATGAAATTGGATGAATTGTTCTACCACAAATGAAATCACTTAATTCATTTGCAAGTCGGTGTAATGAAATAATTTTTTTAACAATTTCTGTTGCCGAAGAAACCAAAGGAACCACGCTTCCCACACCAAATAGATCCGGTGCAACTAGATACCCTACATGTAAAATATGACTCTGCATATTTTCTCCATGTAATGCAAGTTTTCTTAGGAGTTTTGTTTGATCTGAAATGGATATGTCCATTGCTGCTTCTGTTGCTTTTAATGATGCAAGAGAATGTCCTATTGAACAAATCCCACAAATTCGTGAGGTAATATGAGATAATTCATTGTAGGGTCTTCCTCTTACAAAGGATTCAAAGAAACGTGGAGCCTCAGAAACCTGCCATTCAATTTTTTTGATGTTGCCACTTTTTGCATTCATGATAATGTTTCCATGGCCCTCAACTCTTGTGAGATGTTCTACATTGATTGATACTTCCTTGCTCATTTGGCTTCCTCCTTTTTGTTTTGATCTTTCTTTTCATGATATCTATATGTAAACATGGTTTTTCTATGTAAAATTTCATCAGGATCCAAACCATATTTTTCTAAAACTGCAAAATGTGCATTTTCATGAGGATGACTGACATATCCTCTGCATGCTTCACATTCATTGCCATATGTTGGACAAATTGCTCCACATCCTGCTCTTGCAAGGGGCCCCATACAGAATTTTCCAATTGTAAATAAACATTCATTTTCAGCTTTTTTACATTCCACACAGACTGAGTAATCTGGAATTGACGGTTTTTTCCCATGAAGTAGAGCTGAAACCAATTTAACAAATTCACCTTTATCAATAGGGCAACCCGGCAGTATAAAATCCACTTTCACAACTTCATCTAATGCTTTTTGTTTTGGTTTTTCAAAAAATGGATTAGAATCGGAGATGACCATTGATGATGCTTGTGGATAAACATGTTTAAGATTTTCTTTTGAAGTCCATTGATTTCCTAATTTTTGTACCCCTCCCAAATGTGCACACGCTCCAAGAGCAACAAGGATTTTTGCATTTTTTCGTATTTTTTTAATTCGTTTTTCATCAATAGGTCGAGTGATGGACCCTTCAACAAATGCAATGTCATATGATTCCGAATCATCCGTCATTATTTCTCGAAATGCAACAATATCAACAACATCTAAAACATCAATTATTTGTTCTTCTAGATTTGCAATTTGCAGTTGACAACCTTCACAACTGGCAAAATCAAAAAATGCAACTTTTGGTTTCATGCAAATGCCTCCGGTAAATCTTTAATATCCTTATAATTGAAAACAGGACCATCTTTGCAGACATACAGATGATTTATTTGACAATGACCACATTTTCCAACACCACATTTCATTCTTCTTTCAAGAGACACAATGATATGATCATCAGGAACTCCTAAATCTTCTAGGATTTGAATACAAAATGGATACATTACAGGAGGTCCAACAATAGTACAAATCGTGTTTTTCGTATCAAATTTTAATTGAGGTATAAGTTTTGTGATAAGACCAACCTGTCCATCCCAACAATCACCCTCTGGACATTTATCAACAGTTCTTAGATGATGAATATCAGATCTATCATCCCAAGATTCAACCTCAGATTGAAATAACAATTCACATGGTTCTTTACACCCATATAAAATAAAAACTTCACCATAATCCTTACGATTTTTCTTATCAACGATAAAATTAATAAGAGATCTTAAAGGAGGTAGTCCCAATCCACCTGCAATAAATAATAAATCACGACCCTTTAATTCCTCAACATCAAATCCATGTCCAAAAGGACCTCTAATACCAATTTTATCTCCTTTTTTAAGTTCATGAAGCTTATTTGTAACTTCCCCAATTTTTCTAACAACCAACTCAAATGTCTGACTTCCAGGAGGTGATGAAATTGAGATCGGTGCTTCACCAATTCCCATGAGAGATACTTCAACAAATTGACCTGGATTATGCCCTAGTTTTTCATTCGAATCTAAAGAGATTTCAAATAATTTTTCTGTCTTTGTTAACGATTCTACTCGTTTAATTGTTGCAGGATTAGTATGATGCAAAGATTTTGCTTTATCTGAATCCACCTCTGAAACTTTAACATTCATAGTTACAGGACGGTCTTTCTGCTCATTTAAAATAGATTCAGATTCATCAAAAACAAGGTTGATAACTTTAACAGGATCTGCAATATCTGGTATACATTGAGTTGAACATCTTCCACAACCAACACATGCTACAAACCCTAAACGATCTGGCATATATTTCCCTTTTCTATAAAAACGATGACGATATCGTTCTTTAATATCTTCTCGGAATATCTCCCCACCTGCAACTTCTGTAAATTGACGAAGCAGACATCCATCCCAAGTACGAACACGTTTTCCCTGATTTTTTAGATCAATCTCATCAACTACATCATAACAAAAACATGTTGGACATACCATAGTACAGGTTCCACAGGCAAGACATTTTTCAGATTGTGAATCCCATACTTTACTATCATAGTTTTGTTCTAATAGACTGTAACATTGTTTTGGATCAATTTTCATGCCACGTTTTGCTTTTCCTTGTGCAGCTATTTGAATTGCCTTAACTTTTTGTTTATCAACAGCATTTGCATCTCTTACTTTTGATGCTTTTTTAAGCAATTCTTCACCTTTTTTTGAACCAACATCTATTGCTATTCTATTGCCCAAATCTGTGATATATAAATCAAAGCCATCTTCGATAAAAGATGTATTCATACTCCCAAAAAATGCTCGTTCACTGACATTTAGAACATCTGAACCAATAAGAATCGAATTTTTTCTTCTTTGAAGATATGCCTGTGAAATATCTGTATCTAAATAATATGCATCCATTTGTTGAATTGCAATTAGATCATAAGGATGAATTCCAACAATAATCTTTTGTTTTTCTTGTTCATTTTCTTCAAGTTTAAATGGTGAATCAATATTTGCTTTCATTAATGTTTCATATTGTGGAAGAAAATATTTTTTAGGTGGAAGAATTGTTGTATCATAATCAAGACGTAATTCTTCTGATGAGTCAAGAGGTCCAAAGACAAAAGTGTTTCCTTTGGCTTTCACTCCTTCAATATCATATATTTCATCTTCAATTAATACATCGATAAATTTATTGAAATCATTTTTTGATATTATTTTCATTTTTTAACCTCAAAAAACCCCCTTGTTTTAGAGAATTTCTTTAAATTTTCAATATCAACTTCCTATTAATAAGGGTTATGAATAAAGATATTTTAGAAATGATATCCATAATTAAACATTTTATTAAATATATTTATGATTATATTAACAATAAAGTGATAAAAATTGTAAAATAAATCATTTTACAATCTTAAATTCCATCTTTAATAAAACCATGTTCCATCATAAGCTGTGTTTGATCACGTGCTTTTTTTATAATCTGCATTGAATTATCATATAGTTCTTGACGGGATGGTTTTACTCTTGCGATTCCTTGACTTATTGCTTTCATTCCAACAGCAGCTGCTTCTCTTGGGAACACCTCCCAATTATCCATTGTTGGAACAATAGATGTTTCTGTTAATCCTGCATCTTCTGCTGTTTTTGCAAGTTCATATGCTGCTGCTATACACATTTCATCTGTGATTGTTTCAGCTCGTACATCAAGAGTTCCTCTAAAAATACCTGGGAATCCTAGCGAGTTATTAATTTGATTTGGAAAGTCAGATCTTCCGGTTGCAAAGATTTTGACTCCTGCATCTTCTGCCTCCCAAGGCCATATCTCAGGAATGGGGTTTGCTGTTGCAAAAACAATGGAATCATCAGACATGGTTTTAATCCATTCTTTTTTAATGGTTCCTGGCCCTGGTTTACTTGCTGCAATACAGATATCTGCATTCTTAAATGCATCTTTAATAGATCCTGTTCGGTTCTCAGCATTAGATTTTAGTGCCATTTCCCATTTTACATGGTTGATCTTTTTGTTTTTTTCAAGATCTTTTCGTGATGAATTCAAGATTCCCTTACTATCTACCATGATGATGTTTTGTTGTTTGATTCCTGCCGCAATTAAAACCCTGGCAATCGCGATATTAGCAGCGCCTGTCCCAATCATAGTAACTAATGCTGTGTTAAGATTTTTCCCTACTAGTTTTAATGCATTTATTGCCCCTGCTGTTACGATTGTTGCAGTTCCTTGTTGATCATCGTGCCAAACCGGTATATCCATTTCTTTTCTGAGTCTATCTAGTATATCAAAACATTTTGGACTTGCAATATCTTCTAAATTAATTCCACCATAACTAGGTTTTAACCATTTCACTGCTTGTATGATTTCTTCTGGGTTTTTTGTGTCTAGACATATTGGATGAGCATCTATTCCACCGAGATATTTAAAAAGCAAAGATTTTCCTTCCATTACAGGAAGTCCCGCCTCAGGTCCAATATCTCCCAATCCAAGAACCCTTGTTCCATCACTTACTACTGCTATTGTGTTCCATTTGTTTGTATGATCATATACTTTTATTGGGTTTTTTTGAATGTCTCTACAAGGTTCTGCTACACCTGGAGTATACCAAATTCCAAAATCATCAAAGTTTTTTATGCGACATTTAGGAATAACCTCAATTTTCCCTTTGTAAAATGGATGAAGTTTCATTGCGTCTTTACCTGGTTTATGTGCTTTTTCTAATAATTTTTTTTCTTCAACCTTTTCCATTTCATCCACCATAATATATCAATAAAGTGCATCATTAATTTATATTATTATATATCTTTTCGTATGCCTTATTCTAATGATTTTTTAATGTTTTCAATTGCTTCATCAATCTTTTCAATAGTTGTAGCATATGAAAAACGAATATAGCCTTCACCATACGGGCCAAATGCAGTTCCTGGAAGTGCTGCAACACCTGCGTTATTTAAAAGATGATCCGCACATTCAGATGCATTCATCCCTGTTTTTTTGATATTTGCAAATGCATAAAACGCACCTTTTGGTGCTTTACACGAAAAACCAGGTATAGAATTTAAACCCTGTACAATACAATCACGTTTCTTTCTGAATCGATTCATCATATCAGAAATAAAATCTTGATCCCCTTTTAGTGCTTCAACACCAGCATACTGAGTGAAAGATGCCGTGCAAGAAATCGCACTCACTAAAAAATCCTGTAGCCGCTTTGCCATGCCCACAGGTGTAACCATATATCCAAGTCTCCAACCAGTCATTGCATAATACTTTGAAAAACCATCTAGAAGAACTGTACGCTCTTTTGCTTCATCCCTTAATGTTGGAGTGTAATGCTTCGCATCATAAGTCATCTTTGAATATATTTCATCTGAAACAATAAAGAAATCATTTTCCTCAGCTATTTCTGCTATCTCATCCATTTCCTGTTTTGTCATAACAGAGCCCGTGGGATTCTGTGGTGAATTTAAAATAAGAAGCTTTGTTTTTTTTGTAACTCTCTTTAAAACATCACCTGGATTCATGCGAAACTCATTTTTCTCCAACAGAGGCACCATCACTTTTTTTGCACCAATAAAAGATGAAACAGAGCCATATGTTGGGTACCCCGGATCTGGATAAATCACTTCATCACCTGGATTAACTGTTGCCAACATAGTAAAAAAAATACCTGGTTTTAACCCTGGCGTTATCACAATTTGTTCCATATCTGGTCGATAACCCCTAGTATGTTCTATTTCATCAACAACAGCCTGACGCAGATCACTTAAACCAATTGATGGGACATAATGTGTTTTTTTGTTTTTAATTGCATCAATCCCTGCTTTACTGATATGATCTGGTGTTTCCATATCTGGCTCACCAATCTCAAAATGAAGGATTTTTTTCCCTTTTCGCTCTAATCCTTGGGCCTTTGCAAGAACCTCAAATGCTGCTTCCCCATAAATTTGACCCGCACCTTTACTTAATTTTGGCATATTTTTTCACCTATTTCCTCTAATGAAAACATTATTTTTTATAAGAATCTAAACCAAGTGTTTTCAGCTTCTTTTCTGTTGGAATTCCTTTTTGATCCCAGCCTCTAATTTGATAGTATTCCTGGATGCTTTGCTGAAATTCCTTTTTTGAAAGAACTCTGTCTTTTGCCGGACCCTTTGAAAAACTATCTGTAAAAAATCGCTCTGGGAGAATATCGGAGTTTTCTTTTAATCCCTCTCTAATATTAAATAATCGGATAAGATTCCAAATCCTTTCACCACATTTCAGATAACTATCAACAGTGTGATCAAAGCCTGTTGCATGATTCCACATTTCAACACAGTCTTCTTCTGAAATTGGAGCGAAATCACAAAGCACTAACGAGAAAAAAGCTGCTCGTTCATCTTGAATTTCCTTTACCATTTTTGCTTTTTTTTCAAATGAAAATCTATCAAGTTCAGGATCATAAAGCTCTGCTTTTGCAACCCATGCTCTTTGATGACATCCCCCTCTATCAGATGTGGCATAAGCAATTCCCATACCATTGGTTCCCCGCGGATCATAACCTGGAATTTCAAGTCCTTTTGCATGTATTGCATAAGAAGATGAATTATTTCCAAATTGCTCTGATGCATATTTCACGCCTTCTGAAAGAATGTCAGCTGCTTTTCCCTTCCGATATGCAATCGCATGAATAAACCTGGCAATTTCTTCTGTATCTCCCCAGTCAATATTAATATCATTTAGATCTTTTTTTTCAATTAATCCTTTCTGATATGCTTCAATTGCAAAACCAAGCACACACCCAAGAGAAATCGTATCCATCCCAAGCTCATTGCATCGTTCATTAAGAAACGCAACTTCCTCAACTGTCTTTATCTCAAGATTTGTACCCATCAATGCAAGTGTTTCATATTCAGGTCCAACAAGAGAAATACCTTTATGAGGACCCTGTTTAATCGATGATTTATTCCAACAGGCAATTATGCAATTAAAACATGCACCAGAAGAATCAACGATATGATCTACCATGGTTTCTGCTGAAAGGTCATCTCCATGTTCAAACTGACCTTCCTGAAAATTTCT
>Ga0164310_10001015_pt1 | contig 15592 bp, 11 predicted proteins | sample GuaBasSedimGuay1_FD_121795 | JGI IMG/M metagenome (GOLD analysis project Ga0164310, IMG submission 121795) | Subseafloor sediment microbial communities from Guaymas Basin, Gulf of California, Mexico - Guay1, Core 4569-9, 0-3 cm | ecosystem: Environmental > Aquatic > Marine > Hydrothermal vents... | reverse complement strand
TTCCTCTCCTTCAGAAGCTCACTTATCAGCCTGTAAGGTTTATCCGGGTTCCTCACACCCTTACAAGAATCAACTTCCGGTTTCGTGAGGTTCTCAATCTGTCTCTCTTGAACCTTCTGCTTCGCTAAACTGAGCCATCTTTTTCTTTTAAGTCGCCAAGATTTTATTTCTTCATCTCACGCATTCTTAAGGCTTTTCTCCGGATTTTTCCGCTAATGGTCTTCGGCAGCGCCTTTACAAACTCTATCTTTCTAGGATACTTGTATGGAGCCGTTACTCTCTTAACATGGTTCTGCAGCTCTTCTATAAGCTCTTCAGATGGCTGATAATCCTTTGAGAGAACTATGAAGGCTTTGACTATTTGCCCTCTTATATCGTCTGGTACGCCGATAACAGCAGCCTCTAAGACAGCTGGGTGTTCAATAAGTGCGCTCTCCACCTCGAAGGGGCTTATTCGATAACCGGAGCTCTTTATCACGTCATCAGCTCTTCCGATAAACCAGAAGTATCCTTCCTCATCCACATAGGCCTTGTCTCCTGTAAAGTACCATTCTCCCCGGAAGCGAGAGGAGGTTCCTTTAGGATCCTTCCAGTACTCCGCGAAAAGCCCTATTGGACGCTTAGGCTTCACCCTAATAGCTATGTGTCCTTCCGTGTTTGGAGGTAAAGGATTCCCATCATCGTCCACTATGGCTACATCCCAGCCCGGAGCAGGTTTCCCCATCGAGCCGGGCTTCAACCTCATGCAACGATAATTGGCTATGACATTCACGGTTTCGGTTTGACCATATCCATCATGTATCGCGATCCCTGTTTTTTCCCTCCATATTCTTATTACCTCAGGATTTAGAGGCTCACCCGCACTGACGCAGTGCCTTAGCTCACTGAAATCATATTTTTCAAGATTTTCACGTACGAGCATTCTGTAAACGGTGGGAGGAGCACAGAACACGGTAATCCCGTATTTCTCTAAAAGCTCTAACACCATCTCTGGGTTGAACTTACCCTTCATGTTCCATTGGAACACAGCTGTACCTATGATCCACTGGCCGAAAAGATAGCCCCAAGCAGCCTTAGCCCAGCCTGTGTCGGAGAGAGTCCAGTGTAGATCTGTAGGCTTTAAGTCCTGCCAGAACCTTGCAGTTACTATGTGTGCCAGCGCGTATTCTTGAGTGTGGCGGACCATCTTAGGATAAGCCTCGGTTCCAGACGTGAAATAGATGAGTAAAGTATCTTCCATCCTCATCTTTTCAACACAGTCAAGGCGGCGTGACGCCTCCTTCATTTCCTCTTCATAGCTTATCCAACCATTCCTCTCCCCTCCTAAGACGATTAGAGTCTTCAAGCTAGGACATTTTTTCCTGATCTCCTCGATCTTTGAAGCGTTTTCGACATCCGTTATCACGATCTTCGCTTCAGCTCTGTTTATCCTATATTCTATGTCCCTAGGCGTCAAAAGTATTGTGGAGGGAATCGGGATCACTCCCAGCTTAAACATCCCAACCATACAAATGTGCCATTCAGGTATCCTAGGTAACATAATGAAAGCTAGGTCTCCCTTCTCAGCCCCATGCTTCTTTAAAACGTTCGCAAACCTGTTTGAGAGGTTCTTTATATCCCAAAAGGTAAAGGTTCTAGGGTTCTCCCCGCTAGGGTCAACGGCTATGAGCGCCACCTTAGTCCTAGCTTCAGCCCATTTATCCACTACATCCGAGCCGAAATTGAAGTAGTCGGGGACTTCAAGTCTGAAGCTCCTCCTAGTCTCTTCATAGTTCACCATATTAGGCTCTATACTCTTTCCATTCATGTTTCTCAACCTCTACGCGGTTCTTCTATAAGAATTATGAGGTTCATTTATATTTATTATGGGACCTCCGGCTTTATGAAGCAACATCTTCCTTCCCGTTTCACCAGTATTTCAAAGATGGCTGTCTTAAACAGCAAAGCATTCTAGGAAAATAATAATTTTCGCATAATAGGCATCTTCATACTCCTTGAATACATCTTCCCCGCGTGTTTCAAATATTTCTGAGGGTCGAAAATGATGTCTCAGTTTCATATAGGAATTTAGCTGAAAAAGTTTGAAGAGAATGCGGGAGAAAATTGAGGAGAGAGCAGCCAGTGAAAACTCCTGTATCTACAGAAAAGCCTAGTCAGCTTTGAAGGGTGAAAGAAATGAAGAAATTTAGAGTATCTCTTCTATTTTTCAAAGACATTGATGATGATAGCGCTCGCTACTGGTTCCCCTCCATAAACGTAAAGGAATCACGGTAGCTTTCTTAAAGAAAAAAGAGGGGTTTTGCGGGGTAGCCTTATAGTCTTCGGGTGATGTCTCCGGAGCGTGATGGAAATAATTCTTTCCCATGCATCTCTTCATATCTCTGCCAGTCTTGATCCACCCATCTCTGAATTCTCTCCATATCCTTCTCGGAGAGAACGCGGAACCTTCCCTGACTCCTCAAATACTCTTTGACTGGAAGACGCTTATCCTTCTCTATTAGCTGAGTACTGGGAGGAGTTAACTTAAATACGCCATGCTCTATTTCAAAAAGCGCCCACATCCCCGTCCGAACTGCAAGCCTCCCCATCTCCACGGTTTTACTCGTTGGGAAGCGCCAACTAGGCGGGCACGGCGATAATATGTGAATGTACTTTGTGCCGTGTATCTCTTTAGCCTTCCGTAACTTGCTGATAAGATCTAAGGGGTATGAGGGAGACGCGGTGGCTATGTACGGAATCCTATGCGCAGCCATAATCATGGATAGATTCTTCTTATGTTCTCTCTTTCCCGCCGGAGTAGTAGTGGTCCAAGCGCCGTAGGGGGTAGCTCCACTACGCTGTATGCCGGTGTTTCCATAAACCTCATTATCGTAACATATATAGATGAAGTCAGTTCCCCGCTCCGCGGCGCCTGACAATGCTTGTATACCTATATCGAAGGTGCCACCGTCACCAGCCCAGCAAACCACAGTTACATCACTTATTCTCCTTTTATGTAGCGCCGCGACTATACCTGAAGCCGCGGCACCTGCCCCTGCAAAAACCACATTAAGAGAGGGAACTGCGAACGCGGCGTACGGATATGGACCCTGAATGACTGATGAGCAACTTGCAGGAACCACCATGATTATTCGAGGTCCTAAGGCTTTAAAGAGGAGGCGAAGCGAAAGGGCTGCCCCGCAACCGGCGCATGCAGGATTTCCTTTAAGAAGGTACTCCTCCCTAGGAAGATCCCTTATGGTTACCATATTTCTCAACTCCTAAGATCTACCCATTCAACTTCCTTCTCAATTTTCCCAGCTTGCATCATCTTTAGTGATCTTCTTAGGATCTTCTCAATTGTTTGATATGTGACGTCTCTACCCCCTAAGCCAGCTATGAAACTCATAAGTAATGGCTGTTCACTCATCTTATAGAGTGAAGCTTTCGTTTCAGTGAAGAGGGCTCCTTCCATCCCGAAAGATATTTGACGATCTATTGTAACCATCATATGTGCCTCCTTAGCAAGACGCTCAATCTCCTCCTTTGGGAAGGGTCTGAAAACCCTGATTCTAGCGGAGCCTACCTTGAATCCCTCCCTGCGAAGATGATCTACAGCTATCTTAGCTTCGCTTCCAATGGTTCCCATGGTAAGTAATATTAGGTCAGAGTCCTCGCATCTGTATTTCTCCACGCAGCCGCCATATTCGTAACCGAATCTTCTCCCGTATTCTCTATCTATTTCTGGAATGAGCTTTTTAGCGTTCTCCATGGCTTCCTGAATCATATACCTGAACTCCATATACCAGTCTGGCGAGATTAAAGTAGCATGGGAAAAGGGGTTATCCACATCTAGAACCCAGCCAGGATCATAGGATGGTAAAAAATCGTCGATCTCTTTCTGCTCAGGAATCCTCACGGGCATATAAGTGTGCGATAAAATAAAGCCTTCCAAGCAGACCATGGCGGGTAAGAGTACATGTTTGTCTTCGCAAAGTCTGTATGCTTGAATGATGGTGTCGAAGACCTCTTGATTGTCCGCACAGTAGAATTGAATCCAGCCAGTGTCCCTTTGAGCTAGAGAATCCGTGAACTCCGTGTAGATGCACCAGGGGGCGCCCATAGCCCTGTTAACTACAGCCATCACAACAGGCAGCCTTGACCCCGCGGTCCAATGCAAAGGCTCATGCATAAGAGCAAGTCCATGGGAGGACGTCGCCGTGAAGGTTCGAACCCCTGCCGCGGCAGCTGCAGCGCAGGCGACCATGGCGCTGTGCTCAGACTCTACGCAAATATACTCAGCGTCCATCTCTCCATTCTCAATGAGTTCAGCGATTTTTTCCACTATAGTTGTTTGAGGAGTTATAGGGTATGCTGCGATTACTTTAGCTCTAGCAGCCTTCACCGCGTAGCTTACAACATGATTACCCGTATCTATAACTGTCCGCAAGCTTACTTCTCCCTCCGCATGGTTATAGCCTTCACAGGACACTCATTTGCGCAGATCCCGCATCCCTTACAGTAATCATAATCTATTCTAGGCTCATCATTTTCTAACAGTTCTATACATCCCTCTGGACAGAAAATCCAGCATCGCAGACAACGAATACACTTAGAATAGTTGACTACGGGCTGAAAAGTCCTCCATAGCCCTGTTCGCCCCATGCTTCCGATCTTCGGATAAGATAAAGGTGTAACGGGTAACTCTTTCCTACTTCTTGGAAACCTACTCATCACGCCCATCTCTCCCTATAGTTACTCGCTCAAAGGCAAGCTTCGCTGCTTCAGCATTTTTTTCCCCAACCCCTCCAGGCCAAGCTTCCTTAATAGCTTCTATGACGCTCTCCAGTTTTACCTCACATGTGGCTTTAGCGAAGGCGCCTACCATCGCTGTGTTAACTACGGGCGCTCCTTCAACAACCAGATTGGCTTCAAGCGCTATTCCAGTAGCGTCCACAGCAGCAACTTTACGATCCGCCAACGTGATTTCCTCAGGTTTTCTCACAGTGTTGATTATCACCATTCCATCCTTCTTCAATCCATGAGCGAAATCTACGGCTTGAAGAAGCTTAGGGTCAAAAACCATCACGTAATCAGGATTATAGACTTGGCTATGCAACAAAATGGGTCTGTCACTTATTCTAATGAAGGCTTTTACAGGAGCCCCCCGCCGCTCCGCACCGAAATGAGGGAAGGCTTGAACCCACTTCCCCTCCTTAAACGCTGCGTGAGCTATCAACTGAGCGGCGGTTACTCCTCCCTGACCTCCACGACCGTGAATTCTTATCTCCTTAAGCACCCTTTCCTCCTCCTCAATCAATAGGAAAAAGCTCTACTTTTAACTTTTCCCTAATCCTAAGTTGATCTAGAAACGCATAACGGAAAAAGGTTCATGCTGGATTTTTCTTAAAAGTAATATACCAGTCAACCCGAGGAATAAAATGCAAGCCTAAGCGATTTTTCAGGTTTTCCCTCATCTTCATCATATTGTATGCACAGCATAGAGGAGGTTGAGAGTAGGCCTAAAAAAGATATCCTACAACTGCACGTCACGAAAGATTTATTGACAGTCAAACTCGTATATAGCAATCATAACCCTTAAGAAAATCGAGGTCAGCTCACTCTGCCTGATAAGCCACTCATCAACGCCGCTTCAATCCACTGACATCCAACCCCGCCAAAAACATAGAAGAAGATGGAAAAGTTAATTGCTCCACAAAGCAATTTTTGTTAGAGGATGAGGCGGGAAAATAGACTATATTTTCACATTATGCTTCGGATACTGGTTTGCTTCTAACCCATTTCACGGTATATGCAATTTGGCTGCATGTAAACCGACAGTAAGGCGGCTGGCAGAGAGTGGGGATTGAATTTTAGGTTTTAGCGGGAAATCGCTTAGAGCTTAGCAGATGACCGGCGACCTCGGCATAAAGAATACCGGAGGGAACCGTCAACGCATATTCTACTCTCATCCACCTTTTACTACTTTGGAAGAAAAGCTATTATCTTGCCTCCAAGACTAAACCACATCATTCCCTGAACCCGGAACAAGACAACACAAACGTTTCGGTGAAAAAGAAGCAAGAGAATTTGAGAGATTGATAAAATCAAACTATACTGTTAGAATCCATGGAGATCCATGTGACTTTAGACAAAAAAATCATTCACCATTCTTAATTGACTATACAACATTCTTTTTCCGTAGTCATTCAACTACATCTCAATCGGATCTACTTTGTTGATTTCATTTCCATCTCGAGTAATTGCTTCTTCACCTCCTTTCCTAAGGGATAGAAGCCCATCAAAGTTTCTCTCTTAGTTAAGAGTCTATGGCATGGAATCAAGTATTCATCTCAATTACTAACCAAAATAACGAGTACATCAGGCTTTTCAAGATCAGTGATGAAATGAATCTATCGGATATTCTTTAAATTGTGAATCATTTCTCCATTCTTGCATCTCCAGCAAATAAAATATTGTCAACAATAATAGGGCTAACTTAAACATGAAAGAAGAGGCTGTTTCTTATTTAATAGATTATGCAGGATGAAAAATAAGTGAGCGATAAGTTAATTTTTAAGCAAATACAATTTTTCGATTTAGGGGAAAAATATGCCTAGTAAGAAAAAACGAAGCATTATAGAGGAATTATTCGGAGGCTCCTTTTTTGATGACTTAGAATCTTCCTTTGAAGATTTTTCCGGAAGCGGGTACTCAATAAGCGTAGTGCAAACTCCGGAAGGAACGAAGGTTCGAGTTAAGGCTGGAAAGGACGTAGATGTAAACTCGCTTAAAAGACAACTCCAGCAACAATATCCAAATGCGGAAATAGAAATAGAGGGTGGAAGAAAGGAACCGTTAATCAGAGAGATATCCACAAAAAGCGTGGCTGCAGAAAAAAGAACGAACCGAATAAATATCTTAGCCCTTAGCTAAGAATACCGTGGCCTCATCGTTCTGCTGACCGAAAAGATTCTTCGTGTGTTTGTCGCATTATCCAAAAAGGCGTCTCTTGTTTCTGTCACTTGAATCGTCAGATTAAGAATATCCTTGAGACTGGCCAGCCTTCTGCATCTTTGAGCAGCTATTCTAAGTCATGAAGACCATATAGTTTCTACTCATCTACGACATTTTGCCTCCTAAATTTGTTATGCAACAATCAAGGAATAAAACGAAAGCTTGGGATGAAGAAGAAATCGCCGCGAGCTCAGTGATTCAAACTCACATACTCACTAACCGGTATCTGTGATCTATTTCTTTATGAAGTCTTAATTCCGCATACGTATTCAAAGACTTTGTTAGGCTGTTTCCCTATTATGACGATGTATAGGGGTTAAATGGAGGATTATACTTTTGAAAGTTATACTTGTTAATCCTTCAGCCCCAAAAAATTGAATCATACAACATTGGAATTAAAGCTCCACTGTTAGGTCTTGCATATCTAGCGTTAGTACTTGAAACAAAGGGACATGACGTTAGGATAATTGATGAGAAACTTCTGAAGATTTTATAAATGGAGGTTTAAATGGTTGTTAAATGAAATCTGCAAGCGTTACTCTTTGTTCCCCGTTGAGGGATATATTCATTGGCTTGAAGATTTGATTTAAAGCGGAGCGGAGATTTCTAATATAATCTTCAGTATTTATCTCATGCGCCTTTGCGAGGATGAGAGGCTTCACTGTATACCTTTTCCCTCCATACATGAATGGCTTAACCTTCACGAATGATACGAGGCTTCCATGAGTAACTTTCACTCCTTTATCTGAAAGTTGAACCGCGCATTGATAAGGCTGGGACATCAATTCATCTGCCGCAGACTTTACATCTGGAAATTCGTGGAGCTTAACCTGATACGCTAGGTCCTCAAGGGAGAATCTTCCCGATTTTAAATCTTCTATTGCCTCATCAACTATTCTTCGAATCTTCTTCTTAGCCTCTTCAAATTCAGCCCAGTTCTTTACATCTACAAGTTCCTTGACGCATCTCATGAAGATCTTCCGTATGAAAGGCGGGGAGCTAGATTTTAGCGCCATCACGCCTTTAACCTCGGGGGTTCCATCCTTCCTCACTCCGAAGTAAGCCTTCATCGCCTTTGGGAGAACGCAGACCGAGAAAATTTTATCGATGGCAAGGTCGAGATTAAACTTTTCCTTCACCTTTCTAATTAGCCATCTCACCTCTTCATCTCGGGGATTATCTAGGAAAAGCGAGTCAGTATCTCCATATAGGGGATGGAGATTACTGCTCTCCGCGAGCTGCCACGTCTCCTTCAGAATGTATCTTCCATAAGCCGTTATCGTCTCGGCGAGAGCGGGCTGAGATAAACCCGGAATCCTGACAGTTACGCCATAGCAGGAGACCAGTATAAGCTTTAGCAGTTTAGAAGCAGCTTCTGCAAGTCTCCTTTCTTCAAGCGTAATCGAGTCGTCTCTTGCTAGAGACTTAAACCAGTGGATCCTAAGGTCCTTAATCGCGCCTATAAGTATTGAATATATTCCACGCCTTAAGAGACAAACGTGATTGCTGGTTCCGGGAACTCTATTTTCCCCGCATTCCGAATGGTCACAGTTAACTGTCTCGTATGAAAGATTATAGACGTCTATAATGCTTGGATATAGACTTTCAAAGTCTACAACTACCGTATTGAAGTATGTTCCAGTCTTCGGGGGGAAAGTTAAGCCTCCAGGGATCCTTCGAGGCTTTTCTCCTCTCATAAGCTCTGACGCGGTTGGTATAAGAATATTCTCTCTTCGCAAATAGAAGTAAATGATCGATTTGATCCACGTACTTACGCGGCGGTTTTCTAAAGCCGCTGTTAACGGGAGATTCGCCACCCTCGATAAGAGGAAAGATATGTAAATTTTTTCATAGCCAAAGCTGACGTCTACTCCGAGTTTCCTTAATGAGATATGAGGAATTGGCTGTGAACATGTTGAGAAGAACTCTTTAAGTATGATAAACTTATTCGGATCTTTCCTCTTGACCTCCGCGAATCTTTCAAGAAATATGCTTTGCAGATCCTCGCTGATTCTACATTGTGATCTGAGAAGACTGCCACTTAATTTATATGGAACTCCGAAGACTAAACCGTGATCGTATATATAGCTCAGCAAGTAGGAGATGTTATACTCCCACTTCTCCCTAAAATATTTAGGAACCTCTGATAGTAAGGAAGGATCCTCCATCTCGATCTTAGCTAACTCTCTTTCTTTACCTGTGAATAAATCCCTCTTTTTAACCGTGCTTATTTCGCAGTTAAAATGCCTAATCACTGCTTCTTCTCGGCTTGAGAGAACCGGGTTAGCGAGGAAGTACGGTTTATAATTCTCATCTCGAAATTTAATGATATTCTCGCTCTCCGCATCATAAAGTAGCAATGTTATCGCTTTTCCATCAGCGAATCCATCTAGAAGGTAAAGCAACCTAGGTCAACTCTTAGATCCCAATTAACTGTTTCTATAAGATTATCATCTGAAGATTTCAATATTTTTATCTTAACATTTTAGAGAGGGAAACCAATCATACCTTTAATGACCATAAGTACGGAGAAACAGAAAAGCAGAATTGCAAAAAAGATTTTTAGTAGTGAACTTCTGGTTCTCAAGCCTATTCTGCTTCCGATCTGCCCTCCGATAAAGCCTCCTGCTACACCGAATATTTTATAGCTAACTGTGCCTATGCCTTGGATTTGATAATTTATAGCTGCAGTAAGCGAAGTGATGATTATCATAAATTCGCTGGTTCCTATAGCTGTCTTAATTGGAACTCCTAGAATAAGTGTCATTATTGGGACTTTTAAGACTCCGCCTCCGATTCCAGTCATACTTGCCAAGAGGCCAGCTAGAAAAGATGATACGTAGGAAAAAAGAAAAGTGGCAGTTTTGGTTTTGAACATCTTTAACCCAAAGTAACTTTCTTTTTGTCCGATTGGCTTCTTGTACATAATTAAGGAGACGTAGATCAATACGAAGCCAAAGAGCACTTCGAGGAAGCTACAGCTAAGCATCGTCGCTATGGTTGACCCGATCAGTGCTCCCAAGAATGTAAATAATTCAAGTGATATGCCTAGCTTATAATCTACTCTTCTATTCCACGCATACATTAAGAATGATGAGAGAGCTATTCCACTTATGGAGGCTAAGCTTATGCTTACAGCCTCATGCATAGGAAAATTCAAGAGTAAAACGAGCATGGGTACGATGATGAAGCCTCCCCCAACTCCAAGCATAGAACCTAAAGAGCCTGCGGCTAAGATGATTAGGAGGATGAATATCTCATTAAGCATAAAGATAGTAGGCATGTAAGAAGAATAAAAGTGTTCTTCTTTAGATAAACACTTCTACAGAGAATGCGGTTTATGCACTGAAAAAGTTAAAGAAGGAAACATCAGTATTTTTAATCTCGACATATCTCAAGAGAAAATTAATGCGATTCTTTTCTTCTACGCGTCTTTAACACGTAGAAGAAGACAGAAATGAGTATAACTATTAATGTCAAGGCGAGCAGTGAATTTATATAGATTTTTTCTATTCCAGCGATATTCTTTGCGGCGAATTCGCCCACATATGAGTAGAAGATCACCCTCGGAAGCATACCTATAGCTGTCGCTACGAAGAAAAATTTAATATTCATAGCTGCTAATCCGGCTCCATAGGATATGACGTCAACCGGAATAAATGGAATAAGCCTAGCGAGCAGAACGGCATAGAAACCATGCCTTTTAAACCATTTATCTGCGAATTCTAATCCTTTTTTATCAATCATCTTGACAACCACCGCTCTTCCGCCCTTCCTTGCTATTAAGAAACAGATAAGCGCCCCTACGCATCCACCGATCTCACCTACGACAATTGCGGGTAGAAAACCGAAAACAGCGCCTCCAATAATCATTAGAGCTTCTCCCGGTACAGGGGCGATAATGGCTTGCAGAATCATAGATACAAGGAAGCCGAGAACTCCATATTCTTCAGTAATAGCGCTTAGAAAACGTGTCAGTTCTTCGATAGGTAACATTACTATCCTCTTTAGTTAAAGCTTTAAACATCTTCATGACTGACAAGATATCTTAAATTTTTCGGATTCTTGCAAGATTTTGACACTTAGAAGTTTTTTGGTCTCGAATTAAAGTGATAACCTCATCTTAAGTTACCTTATAAACTCTGGAAATACTATCTATAAAGAATCTCTTACGTATTCTGCTCATTTTCTTCCGACCATAAGTTTTATCTTTTTCACTTCTGCCTCTGGAAGAGATTTATAGCCCCCTAGAAGGGTTGATATTAACAGAATATGCGCTGTCTCCTCCAGAACCTCAGTTTTTAAGTAAGCTTCTTCAAGACTTACTCCCAGAGTTACTGTTCCATGATTCTGCAAGAGTAAGGCATCATGCATCTTTGCGGCTTCAGAGACCTTCATCGCTAAATCATTCGTTCCCGGAGTAGCGTATTCGACTAGTGCTACCTCTCCGACCATCACTATAGCTTCAGGAAAGATTGATGAGTCTATCGGCATTCCTGCACATGCAAATCCAGTGCAGAATGGAGGATGAGCATGGATTACAGCATTGATGTCAGGCCTAGCTTTATAGATTGATGTATGCATAGGCGTCTCAGAGGTTGGCTTCAGTTTTCCCTCAATAATTTTTCCTTCATAATCAATCTTCACTATATCCGATGAGCTAAGATATCCTTTACAGACCCCGCTTGGAGTAGTTAAAATAATCTGGGAATTAGGCAGTTTGGCACTTACGTTTCCCCCAGCACCCTCCATGAAGCCCTTCTCGTAAAGCCTCCTAGAGATCTCAACTATCTTCTTTTTTAATCTCTCTTCTTCATCAAACATCTATTCAATCTCTCCCAAATGCCGGTCGCTAAATAATTCATTCATATATTTTTATCTTTAATAGTGATAAAAAGAGTGTGAGAGCGACGTATATGACTTGTCCATCCAGCGTATCTGAAAGATATGAGATTCTTAGAAAAGAGCTAGAGAAGAAAGGCATCGATATAGATGATGTTAGAAAGAAGATAGAGAAGTTTGAAGTTGAAGTGCCCTCATGGGTTTTTGGATCATTTGGAGGCGGAAGATTCAGTGGATACACGCCTCCAGGAGCCGCTAGGAATATCTTCGAAAAACTTGATGATGCATCTCTCGTTAATAGATTAACCGGAGCGACGCCGAGAGTCAGCATCCATACTGGATGGGACGATCCTGATGAGGCTCCTTTCGACGAGATTCAGGTAGAATCATTTAAAAAAGTGCGAGATTATGCAAGCAAGTTCGGGCTTGGCATAGGAGCAGTTAGCCCCACATACTTTCTTGAGGGAACAGAATTTGGTAGCTTATCTTCCAATAACTCCAAGACTAGGCAGCGGCTAATCGAACATACGCTTGTAAGCGCGGAGATAGCGACGAAATATGCTATGGGACTGCTTGCTTTATGGTTTCCCGACGGCTCTCTCTATCCAGGACAGGTTAATATGCGGGAAGCTGAGAGAAACTTGAGATCATCTCTAGAAGAGATCTATAGAAGGACGCCTAGATCCGTGGGGATGCTTATAGAATATAAGCTCTTCGAGCCCGGAACATATCATACAGTCGTCTCCGATTACTGTGTAGCGTCGGATCTTGCGAGGCATCTAGGTGAAAGAGCTGGCGTATTAGTTGACCTCGGTCATCACGCGCACGGCGTAAATGTGGAGCATATAATTGCGCATTTAATCGAGAACGGAATGCCCGGGGGAATACACTTCAATTCAAGATATGTTGCAGATGACGATCATGCAATTGAGCCGAACATGCAGATCTTCAGGATCTTCCATGAACTTGTAACTGGGGGAGTTATTGGAAATGAGGATTCGAGGAGAAACTGGGCGTACATGATAGATCAATGCTCCCCGCTTGAGAATAGGATACAAGCTATTCTGCACTCAGTTGATTCACTTATGATCTCCTACGCTAAGGCGTTGATTGTTGATGAGGAAGCACTTCGGAGATATCAGATGAAGAACGAGGTGATGCTTGCGAATAGGGTCTTGGTGGATGCTTTCTTGACGGATGTCAGACCGCTGGTTCAGATGGCTAGAATGAATAAGAGACTTCCGATAGATCCAGTCAACGCCTATGTCAAATCTGGATACCAAGAAAAAATTGAGAGAGAAAGAAAGTAGATCAATGAAGCCTCCAAAAGCGATATAGAAATGTATATCTTGGGATTAGATGTTGGAACAACCGGATGCAAATCTATAATCTTCTCGCCGGATGGAAGGATAGTCTCATCCGCCTATGGAGAATACAAGCTCTATCACAGACGAATAGAATGGTCTGAGCTGAATCCCCATGAGACGTGGAACACTGCTAAAGAGACTATTCGTAGAAGCATTGAGAATGCGAGAATTAGGCCGGAAGAGATAGCAGCGCTTAGCACCAGTGTCTTGGGAGAAGCATTCATTCCAGTTGATGAGAAAGGGAATCCGTTATACTGGAGCATGACGACCTTTGACGCTCGAGCCGTGGAGCAGACTCGTTGGTGGGAGGAAAAAATCGGGGCGGATGAAATCTATCGGATTACAGGTCAGCCATTGACTTCCTCGATGCCGATTTATCCGCTTCCTAAGATTCAGTGGCTGCGCGAATACGAACCTAAAGTTTACGAGAAAACTTGGAAGTTTCTCTGCTGGGAAGAATATGTCAACATGAAGCTCTGCGGGAAACCGGTAACAGATTTCTCGGTAGCTTCAAGAACGATGATGTTCGATATTACGAGAAAGAAATGGTCAGGAGAAATTTTAGATGTTGCAGGCATAGATGAAAATTTACTTCCAGAAGCTGCGCCGTCGGGTGTGGTGATAGGACATGTTTCTCCGAAGGCTTCTGAGGAAACAGGTCTCTCTGAAGAGACCCTCATCGTCACGGGAGGACACGATCAACCATGTGGAGCCCTGGGAGCTGGACTTGTTGAAAGTGGACCTGCTATGGATGCGACGGGGACAGTTGAGTGTATAGGAGTAGTCTTGGATAGGCCTGTCTTAGATGAGCAGTTACGAAGAGAGGGCTTCGCCGTTCACCACTACGTGATTGAGGATATATACTTCCTTTTCGGCTTTAATCCTACAAGCGGGGTAATTCTAAGATGGTTCAGAGATAATTTTGCGGAGGGGGAGAGAATGAAGGCAGATGAGAAAGGAGTCAACGTTTATGAAATCTTCATGTCATTAGCCGCTGAGTCGCCGCCTGGCGCGAGAGGATTATTTTTTCTACCATACTTTGAGGGAAGCGGGACTCCAACGTTTAATAGGAAAGCTCGAGGCGTACTTCTTGGCTTAACGTTATCACATAAAAAGAGTGATGTTCTAAGGGCGATTCTTGAGGGATTAAGCTATGAACTTAGGAGAAATATTGAGGCAATAGAGAGAAATGGAACGAAAATATCTGAGATAAGAGCTATTGGAGGCGGGGCGCAATCGGATTTCTGGTTGCAAATCAAAGCTGACGTAACTGGACGTCTCATAGTTGCGCCTAAAGTAACAGAAGCAGCTTCTCTAGGAGCAGCTATACTTGCGGGAGCAGGCTCCAGAGTATACGAGAGCATTAAGGAAGCTGTAAGCAGAATATACGCTGAAAGAGCCAAGTTTATTCCACAGACGTCAAATGTGGAAAAATATAGCGGATGTTATGGCTTATACAAGAGAATTTATGATGCTCTCGCCGGAATATTTGATGAGATTTAGCTTTAACGTTCTTGGATGCTGCTTCAGGTTTAGGCTGGATCCCTTCTTCACCTGCCCAATGCCCAAGCCGAAAATTCCCTTCTTCTACAATAAACACCTAATAGATCTGGCTTCTTCCGTTAGCTAGATGGCAAAAGTATTCGAACGCCCGGGGTTTTTTTAATCATTAATATTTACTTCTAGATAATATAGCACTTAAGAAGTTAAGACGCCTTTAGATGCTGAATAAAATATTTAATGTTGAGAGAGTAGTGGTTAGAGAGAACTCTGGAAGAGTTTATTGTTTAAATATTAGTCGAAGAGGGTGACTGTGACCTCTTCACCTTTTTCTATAACGTCTAAATTTACTGGCAAAATTATGTATCCATCTGCATTCGCCAAGCTTGTTATGTCGCCTGATGCTTTGAAAGCAGGATATGCGATGCCATTCTTTAATTTCACTGTGAGGAATTGTTCTCTTCCCGACGCTGAGACTACTCTGACCCCCATCTCCGCCTTAACTTTACGTGGAATCTTCGGTGGGAGTCTAGCCATCCTTCGAATTGCGGGGACTAGGAAGATATAGGCATTACTCAGGCATGAAGTCGGGTAACCCGGCATTCCAAGTATAGGTTTTCCCTCCACTAAGCCGAAAAGCGTAGGCTTTCCAGGCTTAATTTGAACGCCATGAAAGATGAGTTCACCCAGTTCCTCGACGACTTTGACTAATACGTCTCTCTCCCCAACTGAGCTTCCTCCAGAGAACACGATAAGATCGTGGTCGAGATATCTGAGAACCGCTGATCTTACCTCGTCAATAGCGTCGGGAACTATTGGGGATCTTGTTACTGAGGCTCCATTCTCCAGCAATATTGACGTGAGCGTGTACGAGTTAACATCGTAGA
>Ga0164310_10001014_pt1 | contig 15593 bp, 27 predicted proteins | sample GuaBasSedimGuay1_FD_121795 | JGI IMG/M metagenome (GOLD analysis project Ga0164310, IMG submission 121795) | Subseafloor sediment microbial communities from Guaymas Basin, Gulf of California, Mexico - Guay1, Core 4569-9, 0-3 cm | ecosystem: Environmental > Aquatic > Marine > Hydrothermal vents... | reverse complement strand
GAAAAAGGCGGAGCAGGAGGCGAGGCAATAAAGGGGGTGAGGCAATGAAGAAGGAAAAGCTGGTTGAGATGATAAAGCTCACATATGAGGAGGATCTTGCTCTTCACCTCAGAACGAGGCGGGTGAAGAGCGAGACGGCGGAGCAACTGGTTGAGGCCATCGGGCCCTACAACGGGTTCGACCCCGACAAGGTGAAGGAGATCATACGCAGGTTCAGAGGCCGGGTGATGGGATGGGAGATAGGACGGGAGTACAGCCCCGTGATCTATGTGCATCTTCCCTACTGGACTCATCAGAGGGAGGACTCTGCGGAAGCTTGGGGAGAGCGCATCCCTCCTGAGGAGATGGAGGAGCTGAAGCGCGAGCTTATCGAAGCGTTCAAAGAGGCTCGGGTAGATGAGATAGAGGAGGTGGTTCCCTCGGTTCTGAGGTTCTGGTGGGACTGAAGAGATGGAGGTGCGAGGAGGTGGGAAGATGGTGATGAGGAAAGTGAAATTTGACCAATTTGATCGAGGTCGGCTCCAGTATCTCGCCTATTATGCTCGCAAAACCCCGCACGGTCTCACTCTGGAAGAGATAAAAGAGCTGGGGAGGCTTGCAGAACTCCTTCTTGAGGCGACAAGGCAGTGGAACCGATTTGAGGAGGAGCTCGAAAAAGCTCAAAAGGAGGAGGTGAGACGATGAAAAAGGTGGTGGAGGAGCTGTTCGGAATCGGAGACAACACCCACGCGAAGCCTCTCGACCGCTCCTACCTCAGGAAGCTTGTGGATCTTGCGGATGAGGAAGTCCTGTGGGACGACCGCACATACCCTGCCGTTCCTCTTGCGGCCGATCTCCGCCTCGTCATAAACATTCACGACGCCGGAGACAGCATTCACATAGTCCGGGTTGAGGAGCCCGTTCTCGTCGAGGACGGGAAAATCACGGAGGACGGGCGGCGTCTGATGGAAGCCCTCCTGAGGGACTTCGGAGCAGATCCGGATCTCGCCATGAAGGAGGCCGTGATCGAGGAGGGGGAGCCCGTGAAGGTGTGGTTTCCGAAGCTGAGGTGGAGGATGAAGGTCTACAGGGACTGGATCGATTTCGGAGAGGAGGTGGAAGGATGAAGCTGGTCGAGCAGTTGAAGAGGCTTCTTCATGCCGATTTCGTCGCTCTCCACGACGAGGGCGACGGATGGTGCGACTGCACCGACCGTCCGGAGGATGGCTGTCCCCTCCGGGAGGACGGGACTTGCCCTCTCCTCGACGACACAAAGTGTGTTGAATTGCCGAATGCAATTACCCTTTGCTACAGGTGACTCCGATGAGAGGAATTCCGGCAGGGGCGTAGCTCAGCCCGGCAGAGCACCGGTCTCCAAAACCGGAGGTCGGGGGTTCGAATCCTCCCGCCCCTGCCAAAAGCTCAGACAAAAGGAAGGCGAAAAGGAGAAGGAGGTGGAGGGGAATGAGAGAGGTGAGGAAGATACCGGAGCCGGTCGAGACGATCAAAGTCCTCGAAAGCTACTGGGCCAATTTCGGCCCGCCCCCACCCTGTCACCAGCCTGTGGTTCTCTCGCTAAAAAGAGGAGGCGACGGCCGCTATTACTTGGTGAGGACGATAAATGCGGAGATTGTAAGCATCAAGAGATTGGCAAAGCGGGATCTCGAAAGGATAAGGAAAGAGCACGATCTCGAAATTTAGGAGCACAGGATAGGAAAGAATACTGCCGAAAGGAGAAAGCAAGAGGGGAGGTGAGGCGATGAGGATATACGAGGTCAAGGTGAGGCTCTTGGAGAAGATCCTCGGGACTCAGGTTCCCGAGGAGGAGATGAAGAAGATGAGCGCGGCTCAGCGCAGGAGAGGGAGGAGCAAGGAGGAGAGCCCCGACTCCATGAAGACCATCTTCTACAGGCACGAAGGAAGACCCTGCCTCCGGGGGTACCAGCTCAAGGGATGGTTCAAGGAAGTCGCCAGTCAGTTCCCGGAGAAGCTGGGGCTCAAGAGGTACGCCACCACGCGGCCGGTGAGAAGCGCCATCGATCAGTGGCTCTTCATCCGTCCCAACATCATCTTCTTCACTCGCGACGGCGAGATAATCCAAGCTCCCGACGGAGAGCTTGCGAGGCCTATGCGCGCGCAAACCCGCGCCGGAGAGAGGACATTCATCACCGTTTCCGAGTACATCGAGCCTCCCGCAGAGTTCGCCTTCGAGGTTCATGTTCTCGACACCTGTCCCATCACCGACAAGGTGCTGAGAGAACTGCTGGAGCACGGAAAGTATCTCGGAATACTGAGGTGGAGAACCGCCGGATTCGGAACCTTCGAGGTGATCGACTTCCGGCGGAGATAAGGAAGGAAGAGCGGAGCCTCGCTTGGCACGGCAAGGGCTCCGCACAACCCGACATCCTCCCGCAACTGTGCGGTGCACAGCAGAGCGAAGCAGGACAATAAGCATCGCGGCCATGCCCAGCATAGTTAAGCTGTGCAAGGCCGAAGTCGGCCGGGTGGTGTATGGTATAGCGACGCAACGGCAGGCGATGTCCCGCCTTGTATAGCAGGGCGAGGCAGAAGCGCCGAACCGCACATGGCATAGTCAGGCAAAGCAGAGCTACGGCGCGGGAGGATGGCTTTGTATGGCGGAGCGAAGCTGATGATGGGCAGGCGCGGCTGAGTCCTGACAGGCGCGGTTGAGTCGTGTTTCGCTTCGCATCGCACCGCCCGGCACCGGCAATGCGGAATGCCGACCGGCAGAGCAGTGCTGAGTCATGCGACCTTGCGAGGTGGGGCCCTGCTGTGTCAAGCGCAATCAGGCAGAGCGCTCCAATGCTATGCTAAGCAGTGCAAAGAGGGGCGAGGCAACGGATATGCAGAGCATGGCGAAAGCAAAGGACACTGTAGCGCTCTACAAGGTTATGCAAAGCAATGCAGGGGCACGGAATAAGCATGGTTAGGCAATGCAGAGCAAAGATGAGCGAGGCGCCGGCCTAAGCTGGGTTAAGCTGTGCTCTGACGGTCATGCTATGCTATGCGGTGCAACGCGAAGGCAGGGGGTGAGAGCGGTGTGGATGGAAATGGAAGAGGTCAAGGGAGGAGTGGGGCGGATCGCGGAGACCGCCCTCTCCGCAATGGAGGAGCTTTCGAAGCTCGAAATACTGAAAATGGCGGCCGAGGCGGGATTCGAGCCCGCCGAGGCTTGGTGGAAGGAGCGCCTGAAGAGAGCAGAATCCGAGCTCTGGAAAATTCGGACGGAGGTCGAGCAGTGTCTTGAAATTCTGAAGAAATGGGGGTGAGGCGATGAGGTACAGGCTTCTCAGAGGAGAGAAGCTGGAGGAAATTGTGGAGAAGACCAGAGACTGGGAAGCGGAGCCGCACTATCCCTCAACCGTTCTGAGCCGCATAACCGACGAGCTCTTGGCGAACGGCGAGATCGTCGGAGAGGAGCTGGAGTGGGTGGCCTACTTCTCCCCCGACAGCTCCGAAACCGTCTACATCCTGTGGAGAACCGACGATCACCCTCCGGAGCCGGTTCTCGCCGCGATGCCGGTTCTGTGAGGGAAAGGAGGTGAGAGGATGAGAGCAGAGGAGATAGCGAGCGAGCTGGAGAAAAAGGGATGGGTGGTCAAGATCGAAGACGAGGATAAGCTGAAAGTGAAGCGGGTCTTCAAGCATGTCGTCCTCGTCTTGGAGCCTTGGAAGGAGGACGACAGAGAATTCCCTCTCCTTGCCGTGAGAACTCCCTTCATGCACGATGCCCCTCTCCCTCTTGAAGCCATAAACGCCTTCAACAACGCGATGCCGCCTCTGATAAGACTGGTGCGCTTCGAACACGAGCCGAAGCTGGTGATGGCGGAAAGCGCCGTCCTCGTGGCCGAACCTGCCCAGATCTCCGCGTGGCTCAGAATACACGAGGCCATGATCATCAAGTGCGTGATTCCGTTCCTCGGCAGGTTCGAGGTGGACTGGGCAAAGGCGCTTGATGAGATCATGGAGGAGGACGACGATGAGTGCGGTTTCCTCCGCAGGTTCCCAAAGAACTGACACCTTCTGGATTGTGGACGGAATAGACGAGAGCAGGGAGAGGGGATGGCCTTTCAGAGGGAAGAAAGTGCAACCCTCCGATCTGAAGGACATCAGCTCCGGAATCGTGCTCAGAGTGTGCAACTTCGACACTCCCTACATCGTCGTCTACGAGGTCAGAGACGGCCGACTTCTCAAGATCGGCGAATACCTCTACCGCTGTCTTGACATCGTGAGAGAGAAAGTTTCGGAACTCCTCCGGGAAGGGAGTCGGGGCTGACCCCTCTCCTTCCCTCCGTCCATCACCCCTCTCTTCTCCCGGCTCCCTTCCCTTCCGAATCCCGCAGAGGAGGTGAGAGCGTGAAGCTGGAGAGGTGGCTTTGTAGCGGATGCGGCAGGATATGGACTTCCGCCGCGCTCAGAAACCTGAAGAAGGTCAAAGAGGAGGGCGTGGCGGAATGTCCCGCCTGCGGAGGCGAGGTGTACAGAGGAGAGCTCAGAATTCGACCCAAATCCCCGTTCTTCAGGAAGTTCGTGGTCTGCTCCTCCTGCGGCGAGGTTGACCTCTGCGACGGCATCATCCCTCAGGGCTGGACTCTCTTCAGGGAGGACGACGGAGGCGAAACATACTTCTGTCCTCTGTGCAAGGACGGGATCGCATGCAGGTGCAAGGAGTGCGGGAAGTTCGTGATCTTCGAATACAAGACCTGCCCCTTCTGCGGGGGAGAAACGGAGATCGTCGAGCATCCCGAGAGGGGCAGGAGAAAGGTGGCGGAGCACGAATTTGTGGGAATCGATGTGAGAAACAAAAAGAGAAAGGGGGGTGGAGTATGGGAAATAAAGTGAAAGGCGGACTGGAGATCGTGTTCTGGGATCTCGAAGACAGAGGCTACACGAGGGAGGAGCTGGTGAGAGCGCTGGAGAAGGCGGGCCTCAGTCCGGGTCTTGTTCCGGTGGCTCCCTCCTCCAGAAAGGCTCTCACCCGGGCTCTCAACGAGGCGAGGAAGCTGGAGGAGAGGAGGCTTATCCGCAGGATTGTGGAGACTGCGGAGACTGTGGCCTACGGCGTGGTCAGAGAGGAGGTGGATGTGGAGAACATAGACCTCAGCTACCACAAGACCGGCGTCATTCTGTTCAACAAGAAGACGGGCGAGATCAGATTCGAGGGAGAGAGGGTCGATGAGGTCAGGCAGTTCTTCGACAGGTATCTCCACATCTTCACCAAGGAGGATGTGCACCAGTTGCTGAAAACCGTGCTGACCGGAGTGTCCCACTCTCAGGTGAAGCCCGGCTCCGGGGTCTACTATGTCTGGGGCGACGAGGAGGGCTTGGTGAAGCGCATGGAAGGCTTCGTGAACGAGCTGGGCGGCGTCTTCGGAAGAATCCCCATTCCCGATGTGGAGGAGCTCAAGTTCACATTCCTCAGGCTGTGGGAGCAGGAGTTCGAGGAGAGGGGAAGGAGGCATCTGGAGCAGGTGAGGAAAGCCCTTGAGAGCGGAGACGGAGCCCTTCTGGGCAGAGCTCTTGAGGGCATTCACAAGCTCATGACCGACTGCGAACTCCTGCTCCGGATAGTGGAGAAGGACTCGCAGAGCATCAGGAAGACTCTCGACGACATCAACGCCGAGCTGAGGGAGGCTCTGGGGATCGTGGAGTCCCCCAAGTCTCCCTTCAAAACTTCCAAAGCGTGAAATTTTGATCGGAGTGTGAAATAATGGAAGGGGGAGGTGAGAGAATGGCGAGGAAAAGCGTTCCGGAGGTCTTCGAGAATCTGGGCGTGGCGAGCTTCAGGGGCATGCTGATCGAAGCTCTTCGAGAGGGCGGGATCATGGGGGTTGCCGAGAAGTTCAAGGTGACCCCCAAGACGGCGAAGAGCTGGCTGAAAAGGTTCGGAATCGAGAAGGCGGAGGCCTACATAGACGCCAAGACCGGCGAGGTTCTCGCCGTCTGCACGAACGGAAGGAAAGGAAAGGGGGTAGGAGAGGATGAAGAGGACGACGAGGCTGAGTCTGAAGGTTGATGTGATAATCGATCTCGACAGCCTGACCCGCTTCCTGAGCTTCGGATGCGGGCCGGGGGATCTGGTCGATGAGATAAAGAGCGCGATAGAGACCATCCCCTCGGAGACGCATCCCGCCGTCTACGATCTTGAGCTCGACCTCTCCCGGTGCAGGGAGGAGGTCGAGAAGCTGGTGCAGAAAGTGAGGGAGGAGGTGGGTGCGTGGAGAGAGAGCAGATAAAGAGGATTCGCAGTCTTGCGGACGAGCTGATGCTGGAGTGCCTCTTCATGCTGAGGCATGCTGTGGCCGCCGACACCTATGCGGAGTTCTTCGGGTCGGACAGCGATCTTCCCGAGTTCTTGGCGGGCATCTCGATGAAGCAGTTCAGAGAGCATCTGACCAATGCGGAGGCCCTGATGACCAAAATCCGCAAGGTCATAGAGGGGAATATCGAAAACGAAGGAAAGGGGGGTGAAGGATGAACAGGAAGGAGAAACAGCAGGCTCTGGCGTCCGGCTCTCAGGCCGCTGAGGTCGAGTGGAGGGAGGTGGGCACGGAGAGCGAGGTTCCCGTGCCCGTTCCCCAGACCGTGAGCGGAGCTCCCGCCAAGCTGGAGCTTCCGCCTCTCCTCATCTCCAAGGACAGCGTGGAGACTGTGCTCAGGAACGCGGAGATGCTGACCGATCTCCTCCGCACCAAGCTCGTTCCCGGAGTCGATTACGCCAAGGATCTGGTGCCGGGGCAGAACAAGCCAGTGCTTCTCGACCCCGGCGCGCAGATCATCATGGCCGCCTTCTCCGTGTATCCCGACCACGAGATCATGGAGAGGTCTTTCGAGAGGGAGAGGGACAGGGAGATAGTGAGGTATGTGGTCAAGTGCAGGCTGAGGCTCAGAGGATACAATGTGATCGTGGCGGAGGGGGTCGGCTCCGCCTCCTCCGAGGAGGTGAAGTACAAGTACAGATGGCTCGATAAGAACACACTGATCGAGGACTACGGATACACGGAGGAGGAGCTGGAGGATCTCAAGAAGAAGATCGTGAGGAGAGGCGGAGAGGAGGTTATCCTCTACAGAGTGCGGAACCCCGAGCTCCTCGATCTGGACAACACCATCCTCAAGATGGCGGCCAAGAGAGCGGAGATCGATGCCGTCCTCCAGCTCCCCGGAGTGTCCCGCGTGTTCACGCAGGACATAGGGGAGCGGAAGGCGGAGAGGGAGAGAAAGAGTCCTCCCTCCGCCTTTGAAGCGGCCGCAAAGAGCATCAAGGAGTGAGCTTTCGAGCCCCCGTGCGGCGAACCCGTGCGGGGGCTCAGCTTCAATTCATCTCTGAAAGAGGAGGGGGTGCACCATGACGAAGCTTGAGATCCTGAGGAAGTTTTTTGCCGGAAGAACCGACTTCTATGTCAAGGCCTTCAGGGACGAGAAGACCGGCGAGGTGAAAACTGTTCATGTGAAGGAGCCTCTCACCGACGAGGTTCTCCTCGATCACATAGAGGGCAAATACAGGGTTTCGGTGGGTCTCATCACCAAGGAGAACAAGGTGTTCTGGGGAGGATACGACATCGACGGGGACGACGAGAATCACAGGAAGGCCGTCCTTCTGCTTCACGATGCCTGCTGGAATCACGGAGTTCCCGCCTTCATCTACAGAACCGGCGGAAGAGGATACAGAGTGGTCTGCTTCTTCGACAGAGCGGAGTCCGAGCTTGTGTTCAGGTTCTTCCACTGGATTTGGAGCAAGGTGAAGAACGAGATCCCCGAGGGAGTTCATGTGGAGATCTTCCCCAAACAGCCGAGGCTTTCGGAATCCGCTCCGTTCGGCTCGACTCTGGGTCTTCCTTTCGGAGTCCATCCCAAGACCGGAAATCCCGCCGTCTTCGTGACCACCTCCTTCGAGGAGATCGAGGATGTGGAGTCCTACTTCGAGGCCGTGACACAAGTGTCCCAAGCTCAGCTTGAGGAGCTGGAGATACCCGAGCTCCCCAAGCTCAAGCCCTCCGCGCCTGTGAGGCCTGCCGTTCCCGATGTGCTGTTCTACAAGCCGCATCCCTGCGTCAACAAGATGCTGGAGAAGGGGATTCCTCAGGGCAAGAGAAATGTGTGCCTCTTCATCTTGGCCTGCCACCTTGCCTACATGGGATGGGGAGAGTGGATGATCTACAACACGGTGATGAGCGTGAACTACGGAAAGTGTGATCCACCCCTTCCCGAGAAGGAGGTGGTCACTCTGGTGAGGTCGGCTCTGAAGAAGAAGTACAGGAAGTGGGGTTGCGACGAGCCTCTCTGGACTGAAGAGTTCTGCGGCGACGAGGAGAAGGAGAAGTGCATCATGTGGCAGAGGAGGTGCTTTCCCCTTGAGGTGATCGAATGGCAGAGGACGAGGCCTTCGAGATACAAGGTGAGGGTCAGACTTCCCGACGGACAGTGGTATGTGCTCCGAAGGACTTTCACCGTGAGGTCTCTGCTCAACAAGTCTGAGATGGAGAAGGCCATCTGCGACGAGCTGGGCTACTGCTGGAAGGATCTTGGAGTGCACCTCGGAGGCGAGGACTATAAGCAGGCCATAACCTCGTCCATAAGGCAGGCTCAGGTTCAGGATGTGGGCGAGGAAGGTGCAGAGGAGGCCAAGCTAAAAGAGGCCGTCATAGAGTTCCTCAGAAGCGGCCTCAGACTGGGACTCACCGCCGAAAACATAGAGGAGTTCAAGGTGGGACGCCTCTACCTGAATCAGGATCACATTCTGTTCCACCTGCCTCCTCTGCACGAGCAGATCAGAAGAAAGGCCAAGATGAGCATCACGCGGCCGGATCTCATCTCCATCCTGCGGGACATCGGTGCTTTCCCCACCCGGGAGTATGTGCACGGCGTGCTAATAAGATGCTGGGCAATAGAGAAGAGAAAGATTGAGGAGGAGTGAGAGGGGGTGTCCGGAAAGTCCCCCAATGGCAGGTGCGAAAAAGCCGCCGATGTAGTGTCACAAGTGTCACCCGATTTCGAATTTATCTCAAAAAGGGGAAAATTTGAGACAAACCCGTCTCAAAATGTGACACTACATGACACTCCATGTGACACTACCGAGCGGCTTGCAGTAGTGTCATGCCAGTGTCTCCGCGCCTTCGAAACAGATCTGAAAATCCCTCAATGAGGGAGAAGGTGTGAAAGATGGAAATATTTGGAAATGAAGGAATTTAGGGAAAATACCGGAAAAGGGGAAACAAAAATCAGAAGCGAATCCGAGGCGCAACCGGTTGCATGGGGTCTCTCCTTGGAAATTTTGTCGCTCGAAGGAAATTATTTCCGATCAAAGTAGTGTCACAAGGGCGGCTTCAGTTTCGGGGGGTAGTGTCACGGAGTGTCATGGTAGTGTCACACGGGCCGAAGCTGGGCCGAAGCTGGGTGACACTTGTGACACTTCTTTTGCAAAATTTCGCCGCGCATCGGCCAAAACCCGGAAATTTTCCGGGGTCGGAAAAAATCCGAAGGGGGTGCGAGAATGAGAAGGGTCAAGGTGATCGGGCCGCCGGGAACGGGAAAGACCACTTGGATGATCAACCAGATAGCCGAACTCATCAGGCGGGGATACGAGCCCTCCTCCATCTTGGCCACTACTTTCACGCGGCCGGGAAGGAGGGCGATAAGGCAGAAGGTGATGGAGCTTCTGAGACCCGAGCGGCTGGTGAGGAGAAAATCCGACATCCACTGGCTCGGCAGGACAATACACAGCGTATGCAAGGAGCTTCTCGGAATAGAGTCGAAGTATGTGATCGACTACTGGAAGCTGAAGGAGTTCTGCAACGCCTACGGCTACAGGATAACCCAAGACCAAGACTACAGCGGGGAGGAGGAGGGCGAATACAAGGAGATGATGCTGGTGACCGCCGAGGACTACTACCTCCACTTCATCGAATGGGCTCGACACAGGTGCATATCTGACTTTGAGACCGCCCTCTACAAGTTCACGAGAGCCTACATGGACGAGCTTCCCCCCGAATTCAATGTGGCCTCCCTCAGAACCTTCGTGCAGAGGTACGAGGAGTGGAAGAAAGAGAACAGCTACTGGGACTTCACCGACTTCCTCCAAGCTGTGGTCAAGGAGAGGCTCAGACCTGAGGGCATCAGAGTGATATGCGTGGACGAGGCTCAGGATCTCAGCCCTCTTCTCTGGAAGGTGGTGTCCATCTGGGCTTACGGATGCGAGGTGGCTATCTTCGTCGGCGACTACCTTCAGAGCCTCTACGAGTTCAGCGGAGGAGACCCGAGCCTTCTGAGAGACTGCTACGCCAACGAAACCGTCTTCCTTGAGCAGTCCCACAGAGTTCCCAAGAAAGTGTGGGAGCTGGACAAGAGGGTGATGACCTCCTTCAGGCACTGGTACGAGAAGGACTATCTGCCCACCGGCGAGGAGGGCTTCGTCAAGGCCATTCTGCCCGAAGAGCTACCCAGAATCCTCGACACCGGAAAGAAGGTGTTCGTGATGCACAGAACTCGAAAGCTGGCGGGAGATTTCGGAGAGTACCTCCTCTCCTGCGGCGTCCTCTTCAAGGCTCTGAGAGGCAGAAAGACCGCCATTCAGAGAAAGGAGTTCGAGCTGGCCGTGATGCTGAAGAAGCTGGCCGAGGGAGGCAGTGTCCCAATCGACGAGTTCGCCTCTCTGGTCGCCGACACCTCCCTCATACCCTCCGCTCTGTACATGAGACACGGAGCCAAGACCGAGCTGAAGAGGATAGCCAACGACAATCCCGACATGGAGGTGACCAAAGACAAGCTCTCTGCTCTGGGCTTCAACATGGAGTTCATCAAGAGACTGGAGCAGGGCAGGATATTCGATCTCATCAAGATGGAGGAGAAGGAGAAGAGGGTTATGGAGAAGATGTTCGCTCACCTCGGGGAGAGCGTGGCGAACATAGAGATCTACAACGGGACGATACACGCCTTCAAGGGAGAAGAGTGCGACATAGCCGTGATCAATCCCGCTCTCACGAGAAAGACCATGCTGAATATGCTGAGCGACCCTCAGGAGGAGGCCCGTTGTTTCCATGTGGCCATAACGAGAGCGAGAGAAGGCGTTTACATACTGCGGGGAATGGGAAAAGCAGAATTTCCGCTTTAAGGGGGTGAGAGCGATGATGGAGATCGCGAAGAACGGACAGAGAGAGCAGTTCGAAACTGCTGTGGATGTGATCGTGGACGACAGGCAATACAAGGGGAGGCTCGTGTGGGAGCTTGAGCTGGAAGGACGCAGATGGGGAGTGAAGAGCATGGCGGTCTATCCCCGCAAGCTGGAGATCGAGGACGGCGAGCTACCTGAGTTCCTCAAAGGCAGGGACTTCGGAGAGGTCTTCGGAGATGCGGGAATGATATGGTGGCGCCGTCCTTCCGACCCCTACACTCCGACCGTCGGCTTTGCTCCGGATCTCGTCGTGATAAACACCAGAACCCGGATCGTCGAGATCTACATGGACATGAGGTAGGGGGTGAGAGGATGAAGGTGAAGGAGGATATGGAGCTCAGAGCCGCGCTCCTTTCGGATCTCAAGAACAAATTCGCGAGAAGAGGGGAGATCCACCTGACGCACCTCATCTACTGTCCCAGAAAGGCCTACTACGACCTCACCGCTCCACAGCACTACGACGACGAGCAGATACTCAGATACAGCCTCGGACTCGCGTGGCAGGACAGGCTGACTCTTCCCAACCCCAACAGATCGTTCCATGTGAACGGCATCTGGTTCACTCCGGACGGCTATGTGGAGTCCGAGGAGGGGATCATTCCCATCGAGGCCAAGCTGACCGGAGCCAAGACCAAACCCCCCGAGGAGATGCCGCACATGCTGGAACAGCTCAAGGGATACTGCGCGCTTCTCGGCTCGAAGCACGGAATTCTCGTAGTCCTTCATGTGAGGGGGAACTACAGGGACAGAAAGATCGAGCTGAAGACATACAGAGTGGAGTTCGACGAGGAGGAGCTGGAGAAAACGGTGGAGGAGCTCGTGAGGAGAAAGGAGGAGCTGGAGAGGTGTCTGAGGGAGAACGAACTCCCTCCGGCATCTCCCCAATACGACTGGGAGTGCACCAACTGCTATTACGCCGAGCTGTGCAGGGCCACCGAAAGGATCAAGAACCATGAGGGGGAGCGCTAAAACTCTGTTTCTTGCCACAGGCCTCCTCGGAGGCGCTCTCGTCAACTTCGCTCTTGCCATCAAATGGATTGATGTGGCGAGAGGGCTTTCCGTCTGCATTTTCGAGCCGTGCAAAGCGATTGCCGTAATGGAGGCGGTGGGCTTTTTCTGGCTCGGCCTGTGTGCGTTTATTTCGTTCGTGGAGCTGATGATGCAAAATAATGGTGAAAGGTGTCGAAAAAAGCAGATGGGCGAAAATGGAAAAGGAGAAAATCGCGGATGAGATCGCGAAGATGAGCTGGAAGCGGTTGCTCCTCTCGATTGCCGATGAAGCCGCCGCGAAGTTCAGAGAGATGTTCTGCGTGGGCTGTCCCATGATGGAGGAGTGTCAGAGGCCATGTCCTCCCGCCGAGCAACGACTGCCCGCGTTTCTGAACATGTACGCGATCAGAAAAATCATGCTGAACTGAGGGGGTGGGAGATGATGAGAGCGGTCGGAAGGATGGCGGCGGGAGTCTTGGCTCCCGTCGAGCTGGTGATACCGGTGGAGCCGGTTCCCAAGCCAAGGCCCAGAGTCATCAAGACCAGCAAGGGGCATGTCTTCACGGTGACCCCCGGAAGATGCGGGGAGACCGAGGTCATGATCCGCAAGTATGTGATGGAGCACACAAAGGTGAAGTTCCCCAAGCCGACCCCTCTTTGCCTTGAGGTTACCTTCTATGTTCCCAAACCGAAGAGCCTTCCGAGGAGCAGAAAGTACCCCTCCACGAGGCCGGATCTGGACAACTACCTGAAGCTGTTCAAAGACGCTCTGAACAAGTACCTCTGGGACGATGACTCTCAGATAGTTGAGGTGAGGGCGAGGAAGGCGTACGGAGACCCGCCGAGGATTGAAATGAGGGTGGAGGCTCTGCTATGATTGAAATCAACACCATCCATCTCTCCTACCCCCGCGCACAGGGCCGCCGATCTCGCAAGGGTCGGCGGCCTTTTATTTTTTGCCGGAGGTGAGAAGATGGACATTCGCGAGCTGTACACCAAGAAGACTCCCTTCGGAGAAGGCAAGAGAGGAGTCACATTCGAGAGCCTTGTGACTCAGGTGTTCGAGCTGAAGGTGACGGAGTTCGAGAAGGCCGACATAAAGGAGGAGTGGAAGGAGCTGGAGAAGTGCCTTGAGGAGAAGAAGAAGCCGCCGCTTCTTGTGCTCACGAGGGATGAGGAGGACTCGAAGCCCGATGTGGTCGTCATCCCCCTCCCCGCCTTCAAGATCATGTTCGCCGACACGGTGAGCCGGATAATGTACGAGCATCTGAGCAAACTCAACCTGCTGAAGGAGGTATGGGAGCGGCAATCTGGAGGTACAGAGGGAAAGTCCCGAAGTTCCAAGTCCTGAAGGAAGAGATTGCGGAGGAGTGGGTCAGAGCGACCAAAGTCTGCGGAAGAAGGCTCCTCTGGAGGGTTGAGTGGCAGATCAGAACTCCGGAGGACGCGTGGGATAAGGTGCTGGGAGCGGCCTGCGAGAGGTGGGAGGATTTCGTCAATCCCGACTTCCCCGGCGCCTCATCCGCTCTCGCGAAGATGAGAAGCAGAATGCGCGCCGCCAGCGACACATGGCTTTCCGATCTCGAAGAGGGAGTGGGGGCGGACGGGGAGAGGTACAGAGAGAGGGTGGAAAGCGCCAAGGAGAGGTACAGGAGGTTCGCTCACGGCGTCTGGCTTGCGGGAGACGAGGACAAGATGGGACTGGGGCCCGCGTGGAAGGCGACCATGCTGTTCACCGGCTCCCCCGTCCCTCTCTCCTACCTCACCGAGGACGACGAGATTGAAAATCCTCAGAACCTGTGCTCTCCGATAAAACCCCTGTTCAGAAAGCCCGCGAGAGGCCTTCTGCTTTCGAGGCTGTGCGGCTACGGCTCCCTCATACTGGTCGTTCTGATAGCCCACGAGATGGGGATCTTTCCCGACATCTCGGACGCCGAGCTTCTGAAGGAGAAGGGGAACGCCGAGATTCAGGACTTGCTCTCCAAGCTGGTGTGGAGGAGAAACGGAAGGATTGTGTGCGACGGAAGAGAGGCTTCCTCCTGCTTCATAGGCTGCGAGCTCGACGCCGCCGACCTCTACATCGCGGCCGAAGTGTCCTGATCACCATTCTCTCCTCTCCTCGATGATGTCGTCGTCGTACCAAGGCATGGCGTAAATCCTCGAATACCACCAAGGCTCGAACCCCGTGAGCGCGTACTTCCTCAGGTGCTTGCTTATCTCTCTCCTCATGTACCTCTCCCTGCTCATCTTGACCCTTCTTCCGAACCTCGAAGGAACGAAGAAGACGGAGCAGTGATCCACATCGTTTCTGGCCTCCGGAGCCCCCAGTCTCATCGACCCGAACATCTTGACGAGATCCGGCCTCAGCATCGCGAACCAAGCCGGGAACTCCATAACCCTCTTCCCGTCGATGGTCTTGTGGTATGCAGTTCTGGTCTCGGATGTGAAGTAATCCGCATCGAAAACATCCGTCTTGCCCACATAAACCCCGTGCCTCGGCTTTCTCTTGATGTCCACCGCCACTCTGAAGTCGATGGGCCTCGTCCTCCTCACGGTGGCGTCGGTTCCTATGTGGTTCTTGTAAGCCCAAGTGATCGCGAATCCGGTACCCCATCCCCCCACGAGGGCGGGGAAGGTGAAGGGCGTGATCTTGATGTCCAAGGTGGAGTGTCTGCACGGCCTGTCCATGTAGAAGCCGATCAGCAGTCTGAGGAAGGATCTGGCCGGAGGAGTCAGCTTCATGATGTCCACCCTCTTCCCCTCCGCCACCTTCATCAGCTCGCTGGCCACCAGATACCACATCTCCCTGTCCACATAATCCAGAACCGCCTTGTATTTGAGGCTCTCCACATGGACTCTCAGCGCCCCCTCCTCGTTCTTGGTTATGAAGAAGAACACCGCTCTGTTGTCCTTGTATCTCACAGCCCACTCGATCATGGTCACAGTCCACAGCAACCACCTTGCCTTGGTCTCGTAGTAGTGCTGTAGCTTTCTTGTGAAGCTCCATACGAAATACCTGAACAGCATATCGCGGGATATGTGGAGCCTGAATTTGAGGTTTCTGTCGTAGAGGGATTTCTCAAGGAGGTGGTACCACATCTTCCAGTCCTTGCTCTCCCAGTACCCGGCCCACTCCAGAAACTCCTTGAACTCCGCAATCATATCCTCCATTCGCATCACATTCCATCTTCTCGCCAGCCTCCTCTTCAGTAGCTCCCAGAACCCCACTTTCTCGTGCCTTTCTATCTCCAGCCTCTCGGTCAGCATGAACCAGAAGTAGTGCCAGAACAGCCTTCTCCTCGACATCCTCTCTTCTGCATGCTTTTCCCTCAGCGCGATTTCCCTCAGAACCCCGAGAGGCCTTCTCGCCATCTCACTCCTCCAGCTCCTGCCTTATCTCGTCGAAATACCTGTTCACCTCATCCTCCACCAGCTT
>Ga0164310_10001013_pt1 | contig 15607 bp, 20 predicted proteins | sample GuaBasSedimGuay1_FD_121795 | JGI IMG/M metagenome (GOLD analysis project Ga0164310, IMG submission 121795) | Subseafloor sediment microbial communities from Guaymas Basin, Gulf of California, Mexico - Guay1, Core 4569-9, 0-3 cm | ecosystem: Environmental > Aquatic > Marine > Hydrothermal vents... | reverse complement strand
TCCCACTCCTGGTCTTTGGAATATCCTCAACAAAATAAACTTCGTGTGGCTTTGCAATCGGCCCAATCCTCTTCACAACCCTAGCAATAACATCCTCCTCACTCAATCCCGCCTTAGCCTTAACAAACGCAACGGGCACCATTCCTCTCAGAGCATCAGGCTTCCCAACAATCGCCGCCTCACTTACCCTTCTCAAAGACGCAATTGCATTCTCAATCTCCGCAGTAGACATTCTATGCCCGGCCACCTTAATTATATCATCACTCCTCCCCAAAATCCTAAACTCTCCCTTCGCATTCTTTATTGCATTATCACCTGCAAGATAATTTCCATTCATAAAATAACCCTTATACCTCTTCTCATTCTTCCAAACCCCTCTAATCAGTCCAGGATTAAACGGCGGTCTCTGAATCAAAAGTCCTTCCTTTCCAGGCTTAACACTCTTCCCCTTATCGCTAACAACATCATATTCCATTCCCGGAAACGGAATCGCCGCGTAAGTCGGAATAAACGGCCCAAGCCCAGGCAAGGACATAATCACCGCACTCCCAGTCTCCGTCTGCCAATACGTATCAATCACCGGACACCTATTCTTCCCAATATTCTTAAAGAACCACATCCACGTCGCCTCATCAATCGGCTCACCAACACTGCCAAGAATCTTCAGCGAATCCATCTTATACTTCTTCGTATACTGCGTCCCAGCCAAAGCAAACATCCTCAAAGCAGTCGGCGCAGTGTAAAACACATTAACCCTCTCCTTCTCTACAATCTTCAGATATCTATCAGGCTTAGGATAATTAGGCAGGCCCTCATAAATCAAACTCGTAGCCCCGTTCAACAAAGGACCATAACACGCATAAGTATGCCCAGTAATCCAACCAATATCTGCCGTGCACCACATCACCTCATTAGGCTTCAAATTAAACACATATCTGCAAGAATAATACGACTGCACCGTATAACCTCCGACCGCATGCATCACTCCCTTCGGCTTCCCAGTCGTCCCAGAAGTATACAAAAGAAAAGCCGTATCCTCAGACTCCATCGTCTCCGGCTTAACAATAACATCCTTCATCTTATCAAACATCTTCCCCGATTTAGCCCTGTCAACAACAATCTTCTTTATCCTTACAAACCTGCACGCTTTATTCGCCTGTTTAACCAAATTGATCTTCTTCCCCTTCCTATAATAATAATTCGCAGTAATCAAAACCTTCGCCCCTCCATCCTTTATCCTTGTCCTCAAAGCATCAGAAGAAAACGCGCTAAACACAACACTATGAATCGCTCCGATCCTAGCACAAGCCAACATAAACACCAACGCCTCTGGAATCATAGGCATGTAAACAGCAACAACATCGCCCTTCTTCACCCCTTTTTGCTTCAGCAACGCCGCTGCCTTGTTTACCTGCCGATATAAATCAAAATATGAAATCCTCTGCACGCTCTCCTCAGGACTCTCGGGCACAAAAGTAATCGCAATATTATCCGGCTTGTCCAAATACCTATCAACCGCATTATAACACAAATTCAACTGCCCGCCCTTGAACCAACCAAACTTCAAACCCTTCTGCTCATACGCCTTATCCCACGACTTTATCCAATCAACCCCCTCCTTAGCCAAACTCTCCCAAAACTTAGTCCTACTCAAAGCAGCTTTCTTGTAAACATCCTGCGGCGCAAGACTCAACTCTCTCGCCTTTTTCGAAGGCACAAAGATCTTCCCCTTCTTATCTACATACTTCATTTCTTCTTCCTCTTCTTATTCGTAATAAAGTACTCCCTATCCTTAATGCCTTTATCATAAAGCCTCCGCGTATATCCGACATTATCAATCTGGTCCTTTGTCACACCAATCTCCGCCAAAGTCTTAAGAATCGCCTTCCGCGCCTTCCCCACATCCTTCTCCTTCGCCAAATACTCAATCTCAAGATACGTTCCAACATGCTGCACCACATTTATCTCAATAATTATATTCTTATCTTTCTTATGTAGATACTTCTCTGTCTTCTTCCTCTTCTTCACCCACTCCTCAAAACCAAAATCCTCAAGTAAAGCCAAGAAATTGTCCAAATGTTTAATATCGCTCAACTCAAACTCGTGCTCCCTCTTAACAACAACCCCATCTTTCCACAAATGCTTCAGATGTTTCTTAAAATTAACAACCAACTTCTTCCCATCATCCCTAATCCTAAACGCCTTCTTCGGATATCCCTTACCCTCGACACGAAAATAATCATCCCCCCGCGACTCCTTCTTCTTAAAATCAGCAATCAGTTTGATCTTCCGCCTCAATCGATTTACATCCTCTACCTTTGCCTTGACCTCAACTTCTAACCAGTTCACCATCTTCTTAACTTAGATTATCACTAAAGGTATATAAAAGTTTTGAAGACACTTATCCGTATGCGTCGAAAAAATCGACATCATCAAAAAATTTAAAACCTCTACATTCCTATCTTAACATATAAAAGATGGCAAAAAAATATAAAATAAAGTACGACCGGAGCAAATGCATCGGAGCAGCTTCTTGCGTCAAATTTGCCCCAGACACATGGAAGCTTGATGACGAAGGCCTGGCTGTTCAACTAAAAACCGAGTTCACCGAGGAAGAACTCGACAAACAAGTCAAAGCAGCAAAGTCCTGCCCAGCCCATGCAATTGAAATCTACGACGAAACCGACAAGAAAATTGTCTAAAAAAATCTACATTCTAGGCAACCCTTCATTTGAACAGGATTCCCTACCAGTTAAACTATTACCAAAATTAGAATCCATACTGCCTCAATTCCAATTCATTCATCTCGACCCAACAGAAAACCTCCCAGAAGAAGACCATTTAATTCTAATCGACACAATCCTCAACCTAAAAGAAGTTCGCACACTCTCAGAAACAGACCTAGAAAAAATAGAAAACTCTCCACAAGTATCGATGCACGACTTCGACCTTGGCTTCCAACTTAAACTCATGAAAAAACTCGACAAAATCAAGAAAGTGACTGTTATTGGTGTGCCAGACAACATCAAGGAAAATAAAGCTCTTGAACAAATAAAATCTACCTTAGAAAAATGTCAACCATAGAAACATTCCATGCTAACTCGCTAAAAGAATGGCGACAATGGCTTCAACAGAAACACAAGAAGAAATCCATAGTAATTCTAACAAAATACAAAGTGCACACAAAGAAGCCAACCTTCTTACACGTTGATGCAATACACGAAGCAATTTGTTTCGGCTGGATCGACACAACCGCCAAACGCATAGACGATGACGTCTGGGGAGTCACATTCCGAAAGCGAGGCCCCAACGCCCGATGGTCCAACAACACTCTCCGCTACGCCAAAGAAATGATCTCTCAAGGCAAAATGACGCCTGCAGGCCTTGCTGCATACAACCTCGCCAAAGGCAAACCAACAATCGACCACGGCCTCCCAAAAGACCACCCACCCCCCAAAGACCTAATCAAGGCCCTAAGCAAATCCAAAAAAGCCCTCACTAACTTCAACTCCTTAGCACCAAGCATGAAGTTCATGTACATCGTTCAAATAGAACGCGCCAAGCTTCCAGAAACCCGCAAGCGCCGCATCAAAAAAACTGTTGATATCATGAAATCCCTAGAACCCAAAAAGAAGAAAGGGAAATACTAACACTCCACACACCCGCCAGCTTTTTTCAAAATCTTCTTAACCTCTTTCTCATTAATCTCCTCAACCGAGGTAAACTCCAATCGCCGCGTCACATTGCTCTTCCCCCTCAACAAAACCATATCTTCTTTCTTCATACCTTTAACACTCACACCAAGATTAACTCCTTTCTTCCCTGCATAAATATAATACCGGCCCCCATAACTCGGCACGCCCCATTGCATATCCTCGTCCACCTTCAAAGACAGCAAAATCTTCCGCAACTTCAAACAAATCTCCTTCTGCTCCCCAGAAAGCTTTTCAAAATACTCGCTTGCTTTTTTATCCATCTTCTACATCAAACTCTAAGGTTTCATAATCAACAAAGGGGTCCGGGCCGATAACTCTCAAAACACTAAAGTGCAAATGCGGCGCCGGCGTCCACCCACTCATTCCAACATAACCAATCACATCTCCTTTCCTAACACGCTGTCCCTTCTCAACTAATACTCCTTTGTACCTCAAATGCAAATAATTAGTGTATTCTCCACCATCATGTTTAATAGTCACTCCATTAGACTTCCTTGTGTATTTAGGGCCCATACCAAATTCCTTAGAATCATCTTTCATCCAAACAACCTCTCCATCTCTAGCAGCAAAGACCTCTGTCCCCTCATCACCAAAAGGAGGATCTGACTTCCTACCGTCAACATGCGCTCCGGATTTAAACGTCGGCTCTTTAATCGCATCCTTAGATACAGGTAGCAAATACTTATTTTTAGCTTTCATCCCAAACAAAATCAAGACTAGGTTAAGTAATTTACGGACAAAACCGTCTACCTTCCACAACCCATCACACAGAGCCTATCGTCTCCATAATTATTGACACCCTCCAAACATCCTGCATATTCAGGTTCCTCAACCCTCTGACACTCTAGACCAACCATTTCGCAACTAGCGTATTTCCTACACTGATCCCCCGGCATGAGAATCTCTATACACATCCCCCTAGGTTCCGGCCCACATTCTACAATAGCACCATGACAATTCTCAATACCACACCTAAGTAAGGGGCCCTTAGCTAGATACAGCCCGAGCACAACCAAGATTAAAACAACTGCCAATACAATCATCCAAATTATTATCTTTTTCATCTTTTACTGAAACAATTAGGAAATAAAAACTCTTCTAACTGAGAAATATTTATATAGGGCCATGCGATCGATTATTCATGGGGGATAAACCAAAAGTTGGTGTGGGTGTTTTAATTCTGAAAAATGGAAGAGTACTGCTAACTAAAAGAAAGGGATCACATGGTGAAGGAGAATACGCTTTTCCAGGAGGACATTTAGAATACATGGAATCGTTTGAGGAATGCGCACAGAGAGAAGTAAAAGAAGAATGTGGATTAGAGATCGAAAATATTAAGTTCCAATTCTTAGCAAATGTAAAAAAATATGCACCCAAACATTATGCTCATGTTGGTTTAATTGCGGAATGGAAAAGTGGAGAGCCACAATTATTAGAACCTAAACGTGCTGAAAGTTGGGAATGGCATGACCTTGACAAATTGCCTTCGCCATTATTTGGATTCTGTGGTCTCTCTTTTGAGTCTCTAAAAACCGGGAAAAATTATTTTGACAATTACTAAAGTTCTGACTCATCATTCTCCAATCCAACTCATTCTACATCCCAATTAACCTTCAAGAAATTTCCTTCTCCACCCACCATCACTCTTCGTCCCACCGCACCCGAAGGAAATGCACAGCACACGAAATACAAGGGTCATAAGCCCTAATCAATTTCTCCAACTCATACTGAATATCTTCTTTCGAAGTTCCCTTCTTTAACTCATCCTGCACAATCTTCTTCACATCCAACTCAATATTAATCTGATTCTGCTGCGTCGGCGTAATAATTCTCCCGGCCTTCACCGTCCCGTCCTTCTTCAAATCTAACTTGTAAAACAACAAACCTCTCGGCGCCTCAATCACGCCAACCCCTGACGTATCTCTATACTCCAACTTCGGCGGCTCCTCCTTCACCAGTTTCAAATTCTTAATTATCTCAATCGAATGGTCAATCGAATGCACAATCTCAATCCCTTGCGCAAGATTATTCAAGAAAATATTGCTCGAAGGAAACAACCTCAAATACTTCGCGCAATCCTTCTTCGTATCCGAATGCAATTTCTTCTTATTCATATTCAACCTAGCCAATGCTCCAAGCATATAAGTCTCATCCTCAAACTCGTACCCGACCGCCTGCGAATACGGGATCACAACCTTCTCCAAATGATTAAGATAATTCTCTTCCTCAATTCTTTCTCCGTCACTAGTGCTTATGTAATCGCCTAGAAAGTTAAACTCCTCTCCAGCCAAAGAAACGAATTTAGTCTCTCGAGTGTAATCAACCTTGGACTTGTAATAAACGCCAAGAACCTTCAACACTTTCTCCCTAGCAAGTTTCAACTCTGGAATCAAAGCCTTCAATTCCTTAATGTCTGAAATATTTGCAAAACCTCCGGTAACCGGAAACGGCGCATGCACTGCCCTCCCAGCCACAATCGTGCTCAACTTATTCCCCGCCCTCTTCACATCAAACGAATCCTTAAGATACTGAGTCTCATTCCCAGTAAAATCCAAAACCGAATCCTTCTCAAAAACATCAGGCAAAGTAAACAAATAAATATGCAACGCATGGTCTCTAATCATCATTCCATACATCGTCAACTTCTTCAACGCCTTCGTCTGCTCAGAAACCGGAACCTTAAACGCCTTCTCAATCGCCTCAATACAACACATCGTATGTGCAATCGAACAAGTCCCACATATTCGACTTACCGCTTGAGGAAGTGTCTCAACACTCTGTCCCCGAATCGCCTGCGTGAAAAACCTCTTGTTATCTGTAAAACTCAAATTAACCTTCTCGACCTTCCCATCCCGCACCTTAACATCTAAGTCGGCATGCCCTTCAATTTTCGAAATATTCTGAATTGATATGTCTACTTTCTTCACAGCAACTTCCTCCCAAGATACTTTTCTAAGTGCCTAATCCTTTTTAATATTCTTGCCTTATCATCCCTCGACCTCTTATATGCCACAGGGTACATTTCTTCATAATGCTTCAATTTCATAATTCCCACATTCAATCCATAGAAGTCGCCAACAGGAAAACCCCTACTAGAAAATAATTTCTCCTTAATATTCTTATAGCCCTTTCCGATATTATCCACTTCGACCTTCAACTTTCCATCTTTAGTAACAATAGACTCCTTGGAAACCTGTTTAAATTTGATTCCTTTCTTTTCAAGCAAACCAATCATTTTTTTATTACATCTCTCCGGAATCAACAAATCAATATCGTTAACTTTTATCTTCTCATCTCGAGTATGATAAAAATGCCCAAAACTCCCATAAATCGCAACCGGAATCCGATTGGCCTTACACAACTTAATTATCTTCTTGGCATAAGGTATCAATTCCTTAAACTTCTCCTTGTTCTTAGGATAAATCCTTTTCATACCACACCAAACTCCTTCAACATCTTACCCATAACTTCAAGAAACTTCTCCTCCGACATCGGGCATCCAGGAACCTTCGCATCGACTCTAACGATATCCGCCAACTTAGAAACCTTATCCGCCTGATGAAACTTCTTCAACAATGCCTCAATCTCCTTATGCAACTCCTTCGGAAACATGTTTCTCTGCGCCGAAGGCCCCCCAGTACAAGCACACGAACCAATCGCCACAAGTTTCTTGCAATTCTTCCTTATCTCCAAAAGCTTCTTCTTTTCCCTACCCGAAGCAATGGCCCCCTCAACAAACGCAACATCCAAACCCTCGAGCTTATTCTTCGACCTCAAAACCCTAACATACTGAAACTCAACAACCTTGTTCCACTCTTCAAAATGATCGTTCAACAACTCAGTAAAAACAATCGTGCTATCCTCACAACACGAAAAACTAAACCACCCAATCTTCAATTTCTCACCAGGCTCCTTCATAACACCCTTTTTCTTCACCATCCTCACAAAAGCAAGAAGAGGTATTTATTTGTTTCTAAACCTCAATTCCCAAACAGCAAAAAAACTTAAAACCCCCAGAATCTTAGATTAATCAATCAGAAAGAGGTAAAATGCAAACATTCACATCTACTATAATAAGCAACAAAAAATTCTCTGAAACTAATTTCCTAATCAAGCTTACAAGGCCAAAAGGATTCACATTTGAAGCAGGGCAATTTGTAATGCTGCACAGCAAAAACGAACCAAGACCATTCTCCATCGCATCAGCTCCTTCAGAAAAAACACTAAACTTCTTAATAAAAAAACACGAAGGCGGAACAGTCTCTCCTTTCCTTTACAACCTAAAAAAAGGCAATAAGGTAAAAGTCATTGGCCCTTACGGCGCTTTCACAGTAAAAGACCCCTTAAGTAAAGAACTAATATTCATCTCGGCGGGTACCGGCATTGCCCCACATGTAAGCATGGTCATAGACTCAATTCAACGCTTCCCAAACAAAAAAATAGTCCTAATCTTTGGTTACAGAAAAAACTTCTACTTTGAGAATATATTAAAGAATCTAGAAAAGAAACACAAAAACTTTAAGCTGTACGCTTGCTGTTCAGCCCCAGGAAAAATATGCAAAGGCCTCTGCGGAAGAGTCACCGTCTACCTAAAAAGAATAATAAAGTCATCCGCAAACAAGGAAGTCTACCTAACAGGCCCTCCACCAATGATGCAGGCCGCAAAAAAAATATTAACCACCGACCTCAAATTCAAGAAAAACAAAATCCATACAGAAAAATGGATCTAAATTACTAATTTACTCATCTCTTCCTATACTCTACTAAACTCGCTCTTCACAGTCGCAATAAAGTAAGCACCAACCAAAATCAAAGCGCTTCCAGCTAACTGCAAAACCGGCATCGGTTCACCCAAGAAAACTCCTCCCAAAACCAACGTGATTACCGGACTCAACAAAAGTATCGTAGCCGCCTTTGAAACATTAATATATCTAATCGCCCAATAATAAGTCAACACATAACCAAACAAAATGATTGTTGAAAGAGCTATGTAAAACCATTGTGTTCCCGTCAACCCAAAAATCAGCCAAATCTTCCCCCTGAGTAAAGCAACACCAAACAAGAACACTGCTCCAAAGAACATCCTAGCAAACGAAACAACAAAATTATGTTCGCCCCTTAACATTGCTTTCTTCGCAATAACGTTCTCAAAAGCCCAAAGTATCGTCGCCCCCAAAATCAAAGCGTCACCCATCTGGGGATTCAACCAAAGCGCAGAAGGCACAATGCTCGAGAAACTCATAACTGCAATCCCACCAATCATCAACAACATCGCAAAAACCTGCTTCTTTGTAATCTTCTCCTTCAAAAACAAAAAGGCCAAAACCAAAACATACAACGGCAAAGTCTTATGCAAAAACGCCGCCCTCCCGCCAGTAGTAATCTTCAAACCGCTAAAGAACCACAAGAAAGCAAGACCTCCTCCAATCAAACCAATCACCACCAAATAACCCCACCTCAACTTCTTATTCTCCTTCTTGCCCCAAGAATTGAACACTAAACTCATGACCAAGAATACCAAACCAATAATAATCGCCCTCAACGCAGTGAACACTACTGGATCCAGGCCAATGATAAAAAACTTATTCGCAAATATAGCAAAACCGCTAATTATCGCTGTACAAAACGCAAGCAGCGTTCCAATCACCTCTTTACTCGCCATCTTCTCTCTGTAAATACCTCGTTTATTAAACCTTTTCCACAGCATACTGCCAATGAATCCAAACCCTCTCCCCCACCTTCAACTCAGGCATGTAATCTTTCTTCACCTTCCTCTTCTTCTCTCCACCCAACTCCGATAAATACTTCACAATAATTTCCCCATCATCCTCTTCCGAAACAACCTCTGCTTTGTACGTCCTACACATCTCCTTAAAACTCTCCGGATAATCGCTTCCATTCAGAACAGGATTATGCCTAACAGTGAAATACTCCTGAATAACATCCACATCCCACATCTCCTTACCCATCTCCTCAGCTATTTTAGAAATCCTATCAAACGCCCTAAAAAAAACCTTCTCCAAATACGCCCTGTCCATCACCCTATTATGAATCGCCGCCTGCTCCATCTCCTTAAACTTTTCCTCGCTCACATCTCCCCTCACAGTACAAAGTATATGCGCACACGGATAAGCATACTTAATAAAATAAACCTCCGGCTCCATGATCAAGCCTCCCCCCGATCCTGCACATCCTTCAAAACCTCAAGCCAGCCTTCCATCTGTTTCTCATCAACCTTTTCAACAATAATCCTGGCCTGCACAAGCACACAATCTCCAACCTTATAATCGCCCTCAACGATCTTCGCTTCCCGAGTCTCACTACCATAATCCAAAGTAGCAATATCCCCTTCAATCTTTATTATCTTGCCAGGTATTGTCAAACACATTATTCTACCTCAACAATCCTAATCTCCCCACCTTCTAAAACTTTTAGGTCCTTCCCAGATTTCTCACATTTCGGACAACAAAACAAACAATAACCATGCCCCCTATCAGAGATCTTAGCTCTTCCATCATACCCGCAAGAACACTTCACCTTGCTCTCCTTAAAATCGACCTTAAACTTCATCCCACCAAACTCCAAATCACCAACCTCCGGAGCCGGCGCTAACATCCCCCCAGAAGCCTTGAAACTCTCTTCACTCAAAACACCAGAAGTCAATCTCTTCAATCCATCCCCCATCTCCTCCGCAGTAATCTCGCACAACTCGCCAACTTCAACTCTCAAAAACCTATTAGCCCCAGAGCCCCTAGCTTCCCTCAAAACCCTCGAAGCAAACATCATTTCATGCATATTCTCTCCTGGTTAACCGATTATAAAAATCTTCTCTGTGTTCGCGTCAGCGAATGCGGATTCTCTCAACCTCTATCTGCTTCGTCTCCTCATACTCGCTCACAACCCCTGCAATCTCAACAATCTCCCCTTCGAATCCACCGACACCATCGAAAACAGCTTCAATGCCGTTATCAAAGCTCAAAACCCTTCTGCTCCCATAGATGACCTTCTCATCAACTACCTCTCCAGAAACACTCACTCGCGTATTCAACTCTAAACCCTCCAAATCAGAATAATCCTCAATCTCTTTTGGTTCCAAATTCAACAAAACAACCATGGTAAACATCCCCAAAACAACAACAATAAACGCCCATTTCCTCATACAACAAAGAAGAACAAAACCTTTATATCCATTACCTAACTTCACTACACATGATGAACATCGCTAAACCCTGGATTCACCAAAACCCGGAGAGGTTTTGGTAATGGACAATGAACAAAAATTCGAGCTCATAACACGAAATCTGCAAGAAATAATCGAAGAGAAAGAGCTAAAAGAACTCTTCGAAAAAAAGAAAACGCCCTCTGTCTACTGGGGAACAATGACTACAGGCTCACCGCATATTTCCTACTACTTTCCTCTACTAAAACTCGCAGACTTTCTCAAGGCCGGACTTAAAGTAAAAATCCTAATCGCGGACATTCATGCGGGCCTAGACGGCATCCCATTTGAAATATTAGAAAAAAGAGAAAAATATTACACAGAGCTAATCAAAGAAATGTTAAGATCCATTAAAGTGCCATTAACAAAATTAGAATTCGTAAAGGGCTCAAGCTTCCAATTCAAACCAAAATACTTCGAAGACGTTCTAAAAATGAGTATGCAAGCCTCAACTCGAGACACAACCAGGGCCGCCTCAGAAGTCGTAAAAATGACGGAAAACCCTAAACTAGGCAACCTAATATATCCAATAATGCAAGCTCTGGATGAGGCCTATCTAGACGCAGATATGCAGTTTGGCGGTTTAGACCAAAGAAAAATCCTAGTCTTCGCTCGCGAATTCCTTCCAAGAATAGGTTACAAACCCCGCGTTGAGTTAATGAACCCGATGATTCCAGGCTTAGTCGGAGAAAAAATGTCCTCTTCTGTCGAAGGCTCCAAAATAGATATGCTAGATTCCGAAACTTCGGTTGAAAAGAAAATCAACAAAGCACACTGCATTGAAGGAGATTCAAACAACGGCCTCATGGGCTTCATGAAATACGTAATCATGATCCTAAAGCAAGACCAAAAAAAGAAATTTAAAATCTCCCGCCCAGACAAATTCGGAGGAAACATTGAATACTCCAATTATGAAGACCTCGAATCAGACTTCATAAACAAAAAGCTCCATCCAATGGATCTAAAACAAGCTCTGGCCAACGAACTCAATCTTCTACTAAAACCGATAAGGGAAAACAAAAAACTCAAATCTTTCCACGAAGATGCTTACAAAGATTAATGCCCCATAACACTTAAATAAAACCCCTTATTGCCTCTTCGATGAAGATTAAAACCATCAACATTTATATCGCCGTTCTTGCCATAGTAGTTATTACATTCTTCATATTCAACAAAGGCCCGGAAGCTCAAACCATGACAGGAAATGTCGCCTCTGAAAACCTTGATGAAATAATCGCAGAAGTAAATGGAATGCCTGTAATTAAAAAAGAAGTCCTAAAAGCCCAGGAATACGCGAAAGCCGCGTCAGGCAGAGTTATCGAAGACTCGGCAGCCTTAGAAAAGATAATCAGCGATAAACTCATTTTAGAAGACGCGGAAAAAGAAGGCTTCTCCTTAACAATTGAAGAGACAGAACAAAAAATTTCTGAAATTCTCTCAACACAAGACATGAGCCTAGAAGACTTCAAAGCAAGAGTCGAAGCCAGGGAAGATAACTACGAAGAAGAAATAGAAAACTATCGCCAACAATTCATAATCGAATCATTTATCAAACAAAAAGCTGAGGAAATAGAAATAACCGACGAACAAACCCTCGCATATTATAACGAAAACAAGGATCAAATGTTCACTGGTGAAGTCGCACTTTCGTTCGAAGAAGTCTCTATGCAACTAAGAGAGGCGATGTCAAAAGAACTCAGCCAAGAAACCTTGGCCTCGTATATATGGAAACTCAGAGAAAACGCAAACGTTATCTATTTCTAGACCTCCAAAAGACGTCTGGGAGTCACTTCTTCCCCCTAATCAAAGTTTCTAGATAATCTATTAACGATTTCTAAATCTTTCCATGAAAAAAGGAAGAAACTAAATATCGAACCATATATTTTTCTGTACAGAATTCCCCGCCTTATCCAACACAGTGATAGTTAAACTATGATCTCCAATTCTAAAAGTCTTCTTCGCTTCACAAATTCCATTCTTCAACCTCGAACATAATTTCCTTTCCTTCGGCCACCTATCTTCCCAATCAATATAATTGATCTCATCAAAATTCAACTCTGTTACATCCATGGTAAATTCTACTCTCCTGCCATCAATTGAATAATCAAAATAACTAATTTCTGGAGATGTTGTATCGACATGAACCCTTCTCGGTTTTGACTCGACTCTATTTCCAGCAACATCCTCGACTATAAACAAATACTCAATCTCCTCTCCATCATAATCATCCAAATCCACATCAAAATAACACTTCTTGTTTTTCCCAGAAGGACAATCTGTTCTTTCCTCTTGAGGATTCCACAACAAACTAACCAATTTTACATTATCCTCCGTATATCTCACCATGAAATCCTCCCCGTTCGTGAAAGAACCTCTTCTAGGCTCCCTTTTAGAAATCCTAGGATTCTTACTATCCGAAAAGAAGTCTACCTCATACTCCTCCGTATTGCCATATTTATCAGAACATCTAATGCTCAGCTCATGTTCTCCGTTCCGAATAGTCCTTGCCCTATCGTAACCCTCACAATTTCTACATAATTTTTTCCAACGAGGCCTAAATTCAGCATAATCAATATACTCAATTTTATCTAATTCTTCAGAAGCCCGAATATCAAAAAGAATCTTCCTAACATCATAGATCTCATCAACAACAGGAGAATTCACCTCACAGATTGGCGGCAAACATTCCCCACCACCGCACCGATACTCACAATCCTCAACAAACTCATCTTCAATAGAATCGTCATTATAACAACTCCCCAAAAAACACCCTTGACTGTAGCAAGTTCTGGAATGATAAACATTGTCCCCATTGCAATAGTTTTCTCCCCAATCCCCACAATAATTTCCCCCACAATCCTCAAGAAACGTAGGCGTGGGCAAATTAGTACAATAAGAACCAACAGTACCTTCATCCTCACAAGAGTAAGTCATATAATTATCAAAAATTTCACTATCTTGGCAAAACAATTCTTCAATAAACCCATCGAGCCCGCAATCTAAATCCCTCAAGCAGGTTATAACCTCGTATGAACAATGAGAATCTGGTGTTGCAGCGAAAACACACGTATCTTCAGTATAAGAATTACCATCGTCACAGCCATCATCCGATACGCAAATCCCACAAACTCCCCCTTCGTTCACCAGGCCATCACAGTCATGATCTAATCCGTCACAAATTTCATCAGCAGGAACTATTTCTTCCTGAATCACCGCATAAGAACCTCCAACACAACTCTGAATTCCGACTTGGCAAACTCCCTCATCTGTCCCAGTTTCAATGTCTTCAATACCATTGTCTATCTCCCCATCACAGTCGTTGTCTAATCCGTCACAAATCTCATCCAAAGGTTCACCCTCAGAGACACTACACTCTGTTGATTCTCCATCCAAGGCACAAATATGTTCTCCAATGCCCTGACACTCCCCGATCCCTACAGTACAAATTGCCCCCAGAAGAAAGAAATCTTCATCAGTAACACCGTCACAATCATTATCTAATCCGTCACAACCATCGGGTTCTGGACCGACTTCCTCCTGCACCTCAACAAACACGCCATCAATGCAACGCTCAATACCTAGTTGGCATTCACCAACAAACGTCCCAGTTTCAATGTCTTCAATACCCTCATCAACCTCGCAATTTCTATTATCATCCAAGCCGTTACACAATTCTTCATTCAGTGTGACACACGAACCCCCACAGTCTACACCTGTTTCATCACCATCTTGTATGCCATTATCACAACTATCGCCTCCGTCATCCAGCTCGTAAGTAATCCTTAGAATAGGCCACAAATCTGACCCGTGCTCTTTACTCCAAGCATTGAAATAGGTATTTCCAGATGTTGAAAAAAGCGCAAGCCCATTTCCTTCAGAGGTCCTGTGATCCTCAACCCACGTAATCAAATCCCCTCCAGAAAAACTCATCCAGCCGCTACAGTAACTCTGCGCTAGGTGGCCGCTATAAATCAGATCATCCAAATCGAATTCAGGCCGATTATTGAAAGTGATTGTATGTTCCATCCAAGAATCATCAACCTCGTGAATGTCAAACATCATCCCACCCGCACTGAGCCCATTGTACGCACAATATAATCTCAACTCAGCATCGAGAACTGTCGCATCTTCTGGAATAAAAGAAGTTGGGAAATAAAGATAACTCGCACTACCGCTACCATCGCCAACACTTCCAGTAAAACCAACTTGGAGTTGAGCATTAGAACCATAATTTGTATCTGGGTCGGACTGAATAACAGCAGAATCCATGACAATGTCAAGATCCGCTATATACTGTGTCGCGCACACAAGAGGCATCACCAAGAACAGAGCAAAACACATAAAGAGAATCCGCACAAAAACACCCCTTAGAAAATCACCATCCTCCCTTTTCACCATACAACTAAATCTGTTTATTCTATTTAAATTTAAGTTACTATCGAAATTCAGTGAAATTTCCCCTTAACCAAAATCTTCCATCCCCAACCAGAAAAAATCGCCGCCAAAGCAATAAACATCCAATGAACAGTAAAGGTTAAAACCATACACGCCAAAGCAATCAAACTCAACACAATCACCCGATTATTTCTCATCACCCTAACAACAATTAAACAAATTTAAACCCTTCTCCCAATAACAATAAAAAAAATAAATTTCTATAATCAATGCCTAC
>Ga0164310_10001010_pt1 | contig 15618 bp, 15 predicted proteins | sample GuaBasSedimGuay1_FD_121795 | JGI IMG/M metagenome (GOLD analysis project Ga0164310, IMG submission 121795) | Subseafloor sediment microbial communities from Guaymas Basin, Gulf of California, Mexico - Guay1, Core 4569-9, 0-3 cm | ecosystem: Environmental > Aquatic > Marine > Hydrothermal vents... | reverse complement strand
GTTGATTGTAGGGCTATGTACTTGGTGTATCTGCCTTTTCCTGTTTTTGAGATGATGCCGTAGGATTCCAGCTTCTTGAGGGCTTTTAGTACTGTTGGTTTTGAGACTCCTATCTCGCTTGCTATTTCGCTGCTGCTCTTCGGCTTGGATAGTAGGTGTACTATTCTCCTTTCTAGTGGGGTGAGCTGTTTCGCTGTCTTTTTGAATATGACTTCGAACTTTGTGGCTCCCTTTACGAATTCAACCTCTACTAGCGGGTGTTCTGCGGCTTCCCTTCTTATCATGTTTATTCCGATTCCGTATTTCTCTATGTAGCCTGTGTCGTATAGTAGGGAGCAGAGGGCTGGGTTTCTGGGTATGTGTTCCGGGTCTTTGAGGTCTACTCCTGGGACGAGGCTTCCCGGGCTTCTCACGACGATCCTGTCGGGGTGTAGGAATATTCTTACGTCGGCTGAGATGAGGTAGTTTCTATGGGCGAAGGCGTTTATTACGGCTTCTCTAAGGGCTCTCAACGGGTATTCTTCAATCTTCACCCTTCTAGGGCCGACTACCACCTCAACCCTTCTAGCCTCCCTTGTCAGCTCCGAGTAGATGTCCTCTATCACCCTCCATATGGGTCCCTCATACTCCCTGCTGCCTGCCGGCCCGTCACTCATGTGGATGATCCTGCCCCCGGCATGCCTGATGTATGTGGTGGCGTCTGTGAAGAAGAGTACCCCAGCATTGGTTAGCCTATCCCCCTTGACGGCTCCTACACTCCTCAAATACCTATTCCAGTCCTCCCTCGGGATCCTACGGCCCCTTGACGCCTCCAGCCTTGAAAAGTACCATTCAATGTAGTCTGATCTGGCCCTGCCAAGACTGACTGACGGTATCTCGTCCCAGTGGAGGAAGCCCTGCTCGCTTAGAACCATGGCAACCTCCTGGATGGAGAGAGGCCTCTTCCCAGTCCCTATCCTTATGTATGCCTCCCCCATCACGGAGCACAGCCTGTCCGACTTCTCAACCTCAACCACGAAGACATCAGCATCCCCAAGCCTGACAACATGAGTCCTAACCTTTGGAGGAGGCGTGACGGCTTGGAGTGAGCTGGCCAGCGACTCCCTAGCCTCCCTAACATCACACCCAACCACACTGCCATCGTCGTCGACACCCACAAGGATGTAGCCTCCCATGGCGTTCGCAAAGGCGCAGACCTCCTTATGAAAGTCCCTAGGGATGGTGCGCTTAAACTCAACCCTCTCAGACTCCCCCTCCCTAATCAGCTTGATCAGCTGGCTGACATCCACACAGCGTAAAACAACGTAAAACATAAAATGTTAACGCTGCCAGCCGCAGCGTAAAACCATGAAGGCAAAAGGGCTTAACGTTGAGACAACTGTAAACACAGTCCACGCTACGATGCCCAACCGCAAAATCCAAGTTCTAAGCGTAACCACACAAATATCCAGCCTATCCACCGACCACGTACTATAGACCCTGAATCGCCGGCTTGCCGCAATGTAGGATGAGATGTGCCAGCCTTCTAGTGCTTTGAGCCTTGCCTTGAGCACCCTCTTCCTCCTCTCACACTCCCCCCTGGATATGAACCCGTCCAGGTAGAGCTCGTTGAACAGGCGGAGCTTCTCCCTCACCAACTCGGGGGTCTCCTCAACCCTGCCCACCCTCTGCCTCAGAATCTCCTCCATCTCCCTAATCCTGGAAAGAGCACTCTCATACTCCTCCCTGGACAGGTGGCCGTTGAGGAAGGCAAGCTTAAGCCTCCTCTCCTCCTGCAGCTGTGAAAACTTCAAGGACATAAACTTCTTAATGGTAGCCCTAACCTCAGCCCTCCTATCCTCAGGCTGCGATGAAACAAGCAAGTCCGAAGAGCTAAAAGCCATCCTAAGCTCCTCCGGCGTATCAGCCTCCTCAATCCTCGAAGCCACAGCGGAAGGAGAATCACCACCTAGAATAGAGGAAACCTCCCAATAGACTCGTGGTCCCCAGCCACCCTATAATACTCCAAGGCAGCCTCCAAAAACCTCCTAGCACCCTGCAAGTCCCCACACTCAAGAAGAAACCTCCCCCTCTCCTCACTGGCTGTTAGCCGGAGAATCGAATACTCTATGGGGGCAGTACTCTCCCTACAGTTTCCTGGGTTCCAGCTTTCATCTTGAGTTCTGTGGATGTGAAGCCTAGCCTCTCATTGGCTGTTAGGTCTATGCATTTTAGGTTTTCGCTGCTATCTTGGCTTTACGTATCCCCATTTTTTCAGTGCTTCTCTCAGCTCGGGTTTTTCCTTCGCGTATTCGTCTAGGCTTATTCCTTTGAGTGTTGCTTCTATTGCCTGTCTTACTGCCATTGCTCCTGCCTTGCCACCCCATGGGTGGCCCCATACTCCGCCTCCTACTTGTACGACGAAGTCTACTCCGAATATTCTCATTACTTCTGGGAGTAGTCCTGGGTGTAGTCCTCCTGAGCTTACTGGGAATGTCTTCTTTATGTGGTCTAGGTCTTCTATTAGTGAATGTCTTATCGCTTTTACCTCTTCCAGGGGGGACTCTAGCTTTCCGACTACTGTTCCTATGTGGAGCTGGTCTACGCCTATTAGCCTTGCCACTTTTGCTACTGCTAGCATGCTCATCCCGTGGGTCTTGTCCCTTGTGAATGCTGCGTGGAAGGCTCTGTGGGCGTGTATTGCCAGTTTCAAGTCTTCGCATTCCTCTCTTACTGTTTGTACTGCCGCCCAGCCTGTTGTTAGTATGTCTACCATTACGAACTCTCCTCCGAGGCTTTTGACAAGCCTGGCTCTCCTTAGCATTTCCTTTGTTTCTGCTGTGATGTTTATTAGGTATATCTTCTTTTCTCCTGTCTCAGCCTCTGCCTTGTCACGCATTTTGAAGCATTTTTCAGCTCTTTCCTCGAACCTGTTGAACTTCTGGCTTGAAAGGTTCTCGTCATCCTTAAGCATGTCGATTCCACCTATCCAGGCCTCGTAGCCAGCCTTCGCATGACCCTCAGCTGTGAAGCCTATCTTAGGCTTGAGAACCGACGCTGTAAGAGGCCTATCATAGACTTTTACCATTTCCCTGACACCATCTATCCCGTACTGTGGACCCTTGAAGCTCTCTATTATCTCCTTAGGCCACTTAATGTCCAGAAGCCTCAGCCTCTCAACAGCTTTCATGCCGAATATGTTTCCTGCTATGGAGCTTAGAATCTGAGGCATGTTGCCAAGTTCGAAGAGTTCCACGGGGTAGGCTATTTCGACAATGTTTCCTGAGATCTTGTAGGCTTTAGCCATGAGACGTTTTATCTCAGGCTTCATTGTTGTCAGCGTCGTCCATGTTCCAACCGAGCTTTCAGAAGCCACTCTCCCGGCGGCTTCCTCCATGGTTATACCCTGTGCGGGCTGAACCCTGAACTTTACGATGAGATCGCTGGGCTTTGGAGTGTATTCGGTATCTACAAACTCAGTATACCATTCAAACTTCAACTTTTAACCCCTACTCAAATAGGAACTTGAGTAGTTAAAATTATGACGCCAAACTCTATTTCTTGAATCCTTTAAAGCCCTAACACATTCTATTGGAACATTGACCATCACAAGCTCTACCCCTGAATTCTCGCGCGCGATGAATGTATCATGATCTGTAATTCCGAGATACTCAACTTTGAGCTTGGAGGCAAGTTTTACTATTTCTCTTGGGGTAGTATACCGTCCGAGGCTGCGGTATGCGTGCGAAGATCTATTTTAGGGAACATCTTCAAGCTTTACCTCGAAGTTTAGCCTTTTGACGTATTGAACCTTGAAGTCCTCAGGCCTTATCACTGTGATTGATGCAAAACCGAGTAGTTTAAGGGTTTCACCCCTCAAGAGGAGGCTTGCGAGCTCCCGTGTTACTGGAAGTGCTACTCTAAACTGGTGTGTGGTAGACTCTGATTCTACGCCCCTCTCCTTGACCCCTGTCAGGCTTAGCCAGTAGAAGTATTTTACGCCTCTCCCTTCATCCCTGGCCTTATAGGAGACTATTATGTTTATTGTTCCACCAATCTTTACACTTTTCTCCATTATAAGACCTGTTATCTCAGGTTTTCCTGCATACAAACGTGTATTCTCCAAGGTTAATCACACCACCTTGATCAATATAGGTCGCGCGTGAGTATAACTACTAAACCTTGAATTTATACTAACATCATCACATATAAGCATTACAGCCTTACCCGGCTTACACCATTTACAGCCCTTGTATCCCAATCTAAACCTTAAAGTCATGCTTCCAAGAGGCACTTGATAAACTATGCATGCGCAAACTATAATCTCCTCTAGTTTTCCTATCAGCTTCCCAGTGCACGTGTTGGATGTCAAAAAAATCTATGTGGCCTCCAGGAACCTCAGGAGACACTACGAATACTATCTGATCTTCAAAATCAACATGATGCTTAAATAGGAGAATAAGGGTAGAGTTAAAAGTTAGCATGTTGCAAGTAAAAAAGACTTAGATTTAAAATAGGCTCAGCGATAATTGTACAATTTGATGACTGCATTTCTAATGAACTCGATATCAATCCTGCTCTCAGGATTCTTGGGGTATAAAGCATATGTTGAAGGCTATGAGCCATACAGGAGAATAGAAACAGCATGGTTCCTTTCTGCAATGCTGGATTCTATTGTCGAAGGTGTGATGCTGACCTCACAAAGTGAAAGTATTACCGAAATAGCATGGATAACCCTGTTGCTAATTCTATTCTTAAACATCTCAATCCTACTTCACTACATAACCATACTGATCTACGGTTTTGTGAACATTCTTTGGGCGATCCCCATGTATATTCCACCGACATTTCTAACTATATTGCTGTTTACTGTAGACCTTGATTTGGCCACTATAAAAGTTAGAAATATTTACGGTGAAGAGTTTATAATTGGCACTTGGGGGAAATTCCAAGTCCCCCTTAAAATTCTACATGTAATCTACGGCTTTATCATATACCTAATGCTCTTTAGAGGAATCTCTAAAGAACACGGTGAAAGAAGGAAAGGATATATAGCCCTATTGTTATCTATACTACCACTGAATATTGGGGTAGTTGGTTTTAGACTACTATACCCTGATGTAGGCATCTATAAGGTTTGTTCTTACTCAACTCTTGCTATTCCAAGCTTAATAATTCTATACAGCGCTCCTAGAACGCCGAGTTTCCCGGAGATGGTTTGGGCAAAGAGTAAAATTGTAGATGCGGAGGTTGAACCCGGTACGTCATATCTTATTGAGGATGCAGGAAGGGTCAGAAGCCTAATGCTATTCAAAACGCTGTTAAATAGCGGTTTAGAAGGTCTCTGCATCTCCAGACTCACACCAAAGATCTCTGTTGAAAGATATGGCACAAGCAACGTGGTTTGGATTTCAACGCTGGAGACCGAACATTCAATCCACCCCACACATCTAGCTCGGATTAAGAATATCATTGAAAGTTTTCTAAAAGCTGGAGGCAGAGTTGTAATGCTTGACAACATTGAGTCACTGATTCTCTTCAACGGTTTTGAAGAGACTATAAAGTTTCTAAACAGCATAGCAGACCTCGCCATAAAATACAAATCCGTAGTTCTGATCCCTATAGACCCAAAGACAGTCCCAGGTATGAAGTTGGCAATGATGAAGAAATTTTTCAAGAGATTATAAGTGTATAAACATGATCTTGTGATTAATATATTAAATTCATAGGCCGTACATTACATTAAATGTCATTCTATATTATTGCACAAACTCTTTTCGCATGGCTCTTATCGCTTTATCTTCTAAAAAAGAGCTTGGAAAGGCGTATTTCCTTATATGGGATGCTTTTAACCTTCATATTCCTAGTCTCGGTTCTACTATCGGTTGTTGAAACAATTTACGTCTATTCAACAAGCGAGAAGCTGACAGTTTTCCTAGGTGTATCGTTCTTAATCCTTCTTTTCACGGAGATTTCAATAGTATTTCACTATGTTCTTGCCGTTAGCTCGGTATCGTCCCCTCCAACACTTATTTATATACCTCTCTACTTTCCGCCTGTCTATATAACATTATTGTACCTGTCTGGTGAGCTTGACCCCGCACCAACCATGATAACCACGATATCAGGCTCCAAAATTCTCATAGTGGAGTTTGGAATGTATTCAAGCTACCTTAGGGTTTTAGGATTCGTCATTTTCATATTTATTATCGGATTACTATTCTACGACTTGTTTAAAGGGGTTGGGGATAGGGTAAAATATTTAGGTGTAATCCTCTTAATGGTCTCTATTCTTGTAAGTGTAATTATTATTGAGTGTTTTTATGCAGCTAGCATTTACACGGTCACTTCATACTCTACATTAACGATTCCAGCATTGCTTTCATTATACAAGCTTTCTAGAGTTTATGGCATTAGGTTTACCGAGCGGATTTCACAAGTAGAACCGGAGCCTGCTCTAAAGAAGATGCTTGGGAAGGTGACTATATTCCATGACCCTACTATAGAACGGGCTCTACTCCTATTTGAAAAGATACACTCCCTTGGAATTCCAGGACTCTGTATCACTAGAATGCCACCTTATGAGGTTCGAAGCAGGTTTCCTGGGGTTCAGGTGATTTGGCTTTCAGAGGTGAAAGATGAGAGTAGTATACCCCCAACACATACTTCAAGGCTCAAGGCATGTATAGAGTCTTTTGCAAAGAAACACGAGAATAGTGTGATTCTTTTGGATGGGTTGGAATATCTTATCTTATACAATGGATTTGATGAAACTGCGAAGCTCTTGAATTCAATCGTGGATATAGCTGGATATTACAATGCTACCGTTATAGTTCCTATAGATACTAAGGCTATGTCTGAAAGCCAGGTTAGGCTACTGGAAAGATTCGCTGAATACGAACGTGCATAGCACGTGGGAGGCTTGTTTAAGGTTTATAATTCAAAACTAGTACAGTAATTCTTATATATGTTTGGCTCTATTTCTCTCTTAAATGTTCGGGGGGAGACCAAGAAGGAGAAGGAGGCGGGGCCCTGGAAGGCCTGTGAAGCCTAGGATAATAGAGGCTACACCACTTGTTAAGCATTTCCAGCCTTCTCTCCCCCCTGGAAGGGAGCCCATGCCTCCAATTCACCTAAGCTATGACGAGTATGAGGCTTTGAGACTTTCAGACGTGCTTGGCTTAAAACAGGAGGAGATAGCTGAAAGAATGGGAATATCAAGAGGAACTGTCTGGCGGCTTCTGGAAAGTGCGAGGCGTAAGGCTGCAACAGCAATAGTTGAAGGCAGGGAGATCTACATAGTCCCAACAGGAAACGTTAGGGTGAGAAGCAGCGAAGAGGAAGACTAATATGTTTGTCTCCACCTTCCCCTGCCCATTCCACGGCCCCTTCCCATTCCTCTTCCCATGCCGGCCCCCATCCCATATCCAGGTCTTGTTGGGGCTTCTACGGGTCTAATTTCTCCTTTAATTAATTTTTTGATGGCTTCCTCGACGGTTATGCCTAACACTCCAGTGTATACCTTTATGTTCATGTTTCTTAGTGCGGCGTACGCGTTTGGCCCCACTGAACCTGCCACTACGGCTGAGACCCCCATTCCCTGCAACATTTGAGCTGCAGCTATGCCTGCACCATGGCCTGCTGTGACGTTTGGATTTGCAACCTCCTCGGCCTTCAGGATACGCCCATCTTCAATGTCAACAATGGTGTAGTATGGGCATCTCGCAAACCTGAAGTCTACTATGGCTTTTATGCCTCCCGGACCCTGAGAAGCCACAGCTATTCTCTCCAATTAAAACCACCTAACAACTATGATACTCCAGCAGCTAAAAAATTTGTGTTAAAACAAAAATAGTATTGGAAGCATACTGCTTCGGGTAGAATTTAGCCCTTGCTCCTCCCATTCTCTGTCCCTCTCTAACTGTAATCTAACATCTAGCCATTGCTTGTTGTGTTACCATTCTTCTGAAAGCTATGACGCAACCTGGATCAGGCGCCATGTAGTTTCCGTAATAGCCGTACGCCCTCGCTCTACACCCCCCGCACACGTATCTGAACTTGCAGGAGCCACACGGCTCTTCAAGTAGATCCTTATTTCTCAGCTCTTCTAGGACGGGGTCTGTTATCCACCATTCCTCGAAGTCCTCTCCTATTTCAAGAATGTTACCTATTTTTAGCGGGAAGAAGACGCAGGGCCTTATATCCCCGTTAGGCCACATACCAAAGTAGAACCGTGCGCACCCGCATCCTCCTATGAAATCTGCAAGACTACTTAGCTTCGACCCAAGCCTGGCGTTGTAGAAGTGGGTTGGAAGTAAAACGTTTTCACCCTCCTCTTCCAGGGCTATCCTTGCAAACTGTGGAGCGGTGCTCAAAACCTGCACCCTCATTCCACTCCTGTCTCTAAGCTTCCTCCAGAGGAGTCTAAGAAGCTCCTCCCTCTCCTCAGCACTTATATCTTGTTCTTGTATGAACACTCCTCTTCCTGTGGGTACAAAGTTGTACATCATAAACCATTTAACTCCTAGAGAATCGCAGAACTCTATCAGCCTTGGAATCTCCTTGAGGTTATACCTTGTTACTGTTGTCGACACATTTACAAAGAAGCCCTTCTTAACAGCTATCTTTATACCCCTTACAGCCCGACTCCATGCACCTGGCACTCCCCTAAACTCATCATGTGTTTTAGCATCTGCACCATCAAGACTTATCTGTAGGAACTTCACCCCTGAAGCCCTAAGCTTATCTGCAACTTCCTCCGTTATTAGAGTCCCGTTCGTCGCCATTGCGACATAGATGCCCTTATCAGCAGCGTACTTTGAGAGTTCAAATATGTCAGGCCTTACAAGGGGCTCCCCGCCGGACCATGCTATTGAAACAACACCTGCCCTATCCAGGACGTCGATCACCCTCTTAGCTTCTTGTGTGTCAAGCTCGTCGGAGAGTGGTCTACCGGCATTGGCGTAGCAGTGTTTACACCTTAGGTTGCAGGCATAGGTTATATCCCAAACCACGAGGAAAGGAGCTCCAGGAATAAAAGGTCTTCTAACCCCGAAATAAGCCAACCCCTTAACAACGCTTGCAAGAGCTCTCCTCCAGTAGGAGTCCTTCAGCCTTTCCTTAACCTCGCAAGGATCAGCACCGAAGGACCTTGCACCTCTCTCAACAACCTTGGATATGATTTTTGAAGTAAGTCTACACTTTACACATGCATCTCTAGGCTTTAGAATCCCGGAATATATCTTTAGCGCAACCTCGAGTCTGCTGGCACCGTCGACCCTACAGTAACCGGTTGTATATCTCAGGAACCTCCTAGAGATAGGGTTCTCAATAAGCCTCTGAAAGGTGCCAACCGTACCTACGAGGCTACTCATCTCCACCACCTCTCAGATTCCTCTCCAACTCCTCCAGCCACCTCAACTTTTCACGAAATACGCTCTTTAGAAGGGTTATGGTCTCGGAGAATGGGGCTGGGGAGTAGACATAAATCAGTCTCCCCCTGGCTTCTGACGGTTTCCTCCTCACCAGGCCGAGGCTGCGCATCCTCTTAAGGTGCTCGTGAACAGTTTTCCTGGAAATATTGGTTAGCCTTACTATTTTTTCAATGGTTGCCTCTCCCTCCCTGAACAATGTTTCAAGGATTGATACCGCTGACCTTGGGAGATTTAAAGCCTCCCTAACCATATTTAACAGTTCATCAAGAAGCTCCCCTGGAAAGTTCATCTTCACATCATATATAATATATATTTCCCATCATATATAAATAATTTCTCACATGTAGGGTAACCTTTTAGTTACCTGTTGGTTTCAGCCCTAATCCTACACATGATTAGGTTTTCCAGGTCCTTCGGGAGGTAGGAGCTGCCTCCCATAGCTAGGGATAAGAGCTGGGTGAAGAATATGACGGGAACCCTCTCCTCTTCTGCGAGGGCTTCGTTTCCCCGGTTTAGGTTGTAAAGGCAGAGCGGACATGAGGAAACTATGATGTCGGCTCCTCCATGTTTGGCTGAGGAAACTATCTTTTTACTTCTCATCTCAACTATGTCAGGCCTGAAGACAACATGATAGTTTCCGCAGCACTCGGTCTTGAAGGGGTATTCAACCGGCTCGGCTCCCAAGCTCCTTAGAAGATCCTCGAAGATTGTTGGCTTTACCGGGTCGTCTATGGGGATGCCTTTTGGCCTGTCGGGTCTGAGGAGTACGCATCCATAGTATGGCGCTACTCTTAATCCTCTCAGGGGGTTTACAATTCTTCTCTGAATATTCTCGAAGCCCAACTCCTTCAGGAGTGTTAGGAGGTGTACCACCCTCAGCTCTGGGATGTAGTCAGGCTCCTCATCAAGGAAGGAGTTTACTGTTTCAAGTTTATCCGGATCTTCCCTAAGGGTGAGGTTAACCTTCTTTAACACGTTGTAGCACATAGAGCAGGCAGCAACTACAGTTTTACTCCCGATTTCCAGTCCTTTCTCCCTCGCCTTTATTAGAGATCGGATGGCTCCCAGGTGCCGCATCATATTGTCCGTGGCGAGACTTGGGTTGACACCGCAACAGGTCCACCTTGGAATCTCTATAAGTTCGACGCCGAGAATCCTGCAGGATTCGATGGTGCTCTTCTCAAACTCTTGGTAGTTGCCCCGGAGGGAGCAGCCCGGATAGTATAAAACTTTCATCCTGATCACCATGTAAACTTGTGGGCTACTGCCGTTATGGCGATCTGCGGAAGCCTCTCTATATCCTCTATCTTCTTCAGGTCTACCTTGTTGAAGCCTCTCTCCCTGATTTTAATCTCTCTAAGGGCCTCCATGATAGCCGCAACATCCAATCCTCTTGGGCATCTTACAGTACAGACAAAGCAGGAGGCACATATCCATGGGGTTTCCTTCTCAAGGACACTCCTGTCACCTCGCTGGATAAGTGCTATTGCCTGGTTTGGCAGGATGTCCATCTCGTCGGTGAACATGCAGCCGGCGCTGCAGCAGCCACACTGATAGCAGCTGTAGACGTTTTGACCACTGATCTCAATCACCTTCATGGCAAGCTCGTTCATCTTCCATACCCTTAACTTCTTTTAATACAAGGTTAACCAGGTCTTCAATCCTGGCCCTAGTCCTCTCCGACAGGTTCTCTCCAAAACATGAGCCTACATTCATACCTATAACTATGACTTCGTCTGGAATCTTATCTGGGTATAGAGCCTTATATATTTTGTAGAGGGTTGGCAGGCTTATACTGTGAGGATTAATAAGTCTGTAAGGGCCTTCGAAATATTCTAACTTAAGCCTAAACGGGGATCCCTCCTCCACGTTTGGGATCCGAGCGGAGTCGATTATAATTACCTTCCTACAATTAAGCATCTTTCTGATGACCGTAGAGGGAGAAGAGGAGCAGGATTCAACCTTCACTCCATCTGGAAGCCTCATTTCTTTAAGCTTCTCCGCAACCCTGATTCCTAGGGCGTCATCCCCGAGCAGGGGGTTTCCCCATCCAATTATAAGTGTTTTCAGCATCTCCTCAGCCTCCTTACTACCTTACCGTCCTCCCTCACTATTAAGACTTCCAGGGGCATCTCCCCTGGTAGGGAATGGGTGGAGCATGAGAGGCAGGGGTCATAGGCTCTAAAGGCCATCTCAACACGGTTTAGAATCCCCTCAGAGATTTCCCCCCCACTTATCAGCTTGCTAGCTGTATTCTTAATCTCAATACATATGGCGGCGTTGTTCATTGTTGTTGGCACTATGAGGTTACACTCTGTAATTACACCCTTCTCGTCAGCCTTGTAGTGGTGGATTAGTGTTCCTCTTGGGGCTTCCACCGCTCCAACCCCCTCACCCCTGTATTCACCATTGTAGCACACTATATCCTTGCTGGTGATATCCGGGTCCTCAAGCAACTCTATCATCCTCTCCGCACAATAGACAACCTCTATAAGTCTTGCCCAGTGAAATCCAAGGGTTGCGTGTGCCGGCATCCCTAACTTCTCTACAAACTCCTCATATGCTTCCTGAGCCATAGGCGTTGGCATACCCTCACTAACATTTAGACGTGGCAGGGAGTTCACCCTGTATACTCCACTACCCTTCCCGTCCGTCAGCCCTTTCCACCCAACCTTTTTGAGATAGGGAAACTTCGTGTAGGTCCAGGGCTCAACCTTCTCTGCTATATACTCGAGGTAGCTGCTGCAGTCAAACATAGCATTTTCAGCACCTTCAGGATCTACAACCCTTATCTGACCATCGTAGAAGTTTACCTGGTTTTTCCCGTCGACAAGCCCCATATAGTAGGTTTCAAGTCGATATAGGTCTCCATAGAAGAGTTCCCGGTACTTCTCATTTTCAACCACCCTCCTCTTGAAAAATGAGAGGGCATCTAAGGAGAAGTTAAGGATCCCCCTTGTCTTCTCCAGTATTTTGCTCCTTTCTCCCTCGCTTAAAGGCTTACTCACCCCTCCGGGAATTGTAAATACTGGATGGATTGCTTTCCCCCCTATGACTTCCTGTATCATTTCGGCCTCAGTATGCCATTTTAAAGCCCTCTTCATCAGTTCGGGATGCTTCTTAAGAAGTCCGATGAAGTTTCTGACTGAAGGATCCTCGTCTGGTGAGAGGAAGAGGTCTGGAGAGGCGAATATGAAGAAGTGTAGGAGATGGCTGTGGATTATGTGAGCACAGTAGGAAAGCTCTCTCAGCTTTCTAGCCGGTTGTGGAGGCTCCCTACCGAAAATTCTCTCTACAGCCTTTACCGCAGCCATGTGGTGAGCCCAGGAGCAAACACCACATATTCTTTCAGCTATCCTAGGAACCTCCTCAGCCTGTCTACCAACGAGAAATTTCTCGAAACCCCTGTAGTCCATCACCTGGAAGTAGGCGTTTTTAACCCTTCCATCCTCGCCAAGCACTATGGTGATTTTTGCCTCGCCTTCAAGCCTGGTTACAGGCTCTATTTTTATCACGTGGCCTTTACTATTCACTCTCCTCCCCTCCTAGGTCTGAGTATCTCTTATTAATTATTGAGGAGGCGAGAGAGAACATGTAGAAAAGACCCAGGGGATCCGGCAGTTCGTCTATGAGTTTTTTCAACTCCTCCTCACCTATCTCCTTCTCCTCCCCAGCGCCAAGGGCTGACGCCACTGCCGTTAGAAACCTCGTCCCCTGGTCTTCAACACCAGGTATAGGTCCGAAGCATCCCCTGCAGGGCATGTTTGCTTCTATGCATCTCAGCCCACAACCCCCTCTTGTTACTGGGCCAAGACAGATAATCCCCTGCTTTAGGAAGCACTCCTCCTTGTTAATCACGCCCTCGTGAACTCTCCTAAAACTTTTGATAGACAGTTCTTCGGGCTTTTGTCTCTTGCAGAAGTCGCATAGACACCTATCTTCAGCGATGAAAAGCCCTTTCCTTGGCGATCTACCCTTACTGTAATTCCTTATAACCTCTATAAGCTTTTCTACCGATTCTACTGGTGGAGGACAGCCCGGTACCCATATATCAACATCTACGAACTCGCATATCGGTGAGAGGAACCTTCTAAGCTTTGGAACACTTTCAATAAGGCTCTTCAGATCCACTCCTGGAATGTTCCTTTCAGGGTTCTCTGTGCTCGCTGCTTTCAGGTAGCCTGTTTTAAGCAGGTCTTCCAGACTTGCAGAATTCCCAAGCCCTGGGACTCCGCCGTAGCATGAGCATGTTCCAAATGCGACAAGTAGCTTGGACTTCTCTCTAAGAAGCTTAACAGCTTCCCTATGCTTCTCTGTCCTTATTCCTCCAAAGAATATACCTATATCAATCTCTTCCGTTCTCCTCAAATCCTCTTCCTTAGCATCCATCACTCCTGCCCAGTAGACAATGTCCGCGATGCTAACAAGTTCCATGAGCTTCTCACCAAGGTCGACGAATGCAACGTCGCATCCACCACAGATCGACCCGTAACAGACAGCTATCTTTACCTTCCCCATTTTCACCTCCTCAATGGGCCGAGCCTCTTCAGCTCGGCCGTAAACTCGCTTACAACTCTCGCGAACTTCCTGCCTTCAGTGGCTGATATCCACTCCAGTCTAACCCTATCCGGGTTTATACCCATTTGCCTCAGAAACTTCTTGAGAAGGACAACACGCTTAAAACACTGGAAGTTTCCCCTCATGTAGTGGCAGTCACCCGGGGTATGACAGCCCGCTATTAAAACACCATCAGATTCTTTTAATGCTTTCAAAACCTGCTCCATCGTTATCCTCCCCGTGCAGGGAACTCTTATCGGGAGGATGGACGCGGGATACTTATAGCGGGCTGTCCCAGCCATGTCTGCACCAGCGTAGCCGCACCATCTACAAAGGAAAGCTATAATCTTAGGTTCAAACTCCTCTCCCATTCTAAACACCCAATACCCTAATCATAGAGTCAATCTGCCTATCAGTATAGTTGTGTAGTGTAATAGCATTAGACGGGCACGCAGAGACGCATGCACCGCAGCCTTCGCACACAATCTTGTTGACCTCAGCCCTTCCTTCAACCATCCTTATCGCTCCATATGGGCATGCTGATATGCAAAGGCGGCATCCCCCACACTTGTCCCTATCAACAGTTGCAACGATCGGGGTGTGACTTATCTCCCCCTTTGTAAGTATGTCCAAGGCCTTGCTTGCAGCTGCACCAGCCTGGGCTACTGTATCCTGTATGTCTCTTGGCGACTGCGCTACACCAGCAAGGAAGACGCCTGGCGTTGCAGACTCGACAGGACGGAGTTTTGGATGGGATTCCTGGAGAAAACCGTAGTTGTCGATTTGAATCCTCAGCTTGTTCGCAAGCTCCCTGATCCCTTCCGGCGGAACGATTGGTAGGGCTAGAACAGCCATGTCAACCTCCAGTTCTATTCTTCTTCCGAGAAGCGTGTCAACTGCCAGGATCCTAACCTTCCCGTCCTCCTCGTAGATCCTTGAAACCTTCCCCCTGATAAAGTTGATTCCAGCTTCCTCCTGGGCCCTCCTAAGAAAGTCCTCATAGTTCTTACCAACAGTCCTGAGATCTATGTAGAATGAGTAGACCTCAGCGTCCGGGACAAGCTCCTTAAATAGGAGGCCATGCTTAGCACAGTACGTACAACATATATGGCTGCAGTAGGGCACATGCTTCTCATCCCTACTACCTGCACAGTGGATGAAAGCTATTCTCTTTGGTATCTTCTCATCGCTAGGCCTCCTGGGAATGCCTCCTGTCGGGCCGCTCGGGGAGAGGAGGCGCTCAAACTGGAGAGATGTTATCACATCAGGATACCTGTCAACCCCATACTCGCTAAGGTTCCCCGGATCGTAGAGCTCGTAGCCTGTTGCCACAATTATAACCCCTACATCCTCCTCTATTATCTCGGGCTGCTCGTAGAAGTTGATAGCCTGGGGCCTACAGACTTCCGGGTCGGCACATTTCCCACAGATTATTGGGCTTGTGCCCAGGCATGCATCCATGTCGATAACATAGGAGGAGGGAACAGCCTGCGGGAAAGGTATATAGATAGCCTTCCTAAGGCTTAAACCCTCATCGAACTCTGAAGGCACAGTCACTGGGCAGACCTTTGTACATTCATCACAGAGATTGCACTTGTCAGGATCAACATATCTAGGATTCTTTCTAATCTTCACATGGAAGTTACCC
>Ga0164310_10001009_pt1 | contig 15622 bp, 13 predicted proteins | sample GuaBasSedimGuay1_FD_121795 | JGI IMG/M metagenome (GOLD analysis project Ga0164310, IMG submission 121795) | Subseafloor sediment microbial communities from Guaymas Basin, Gulf of California, Mexico - Guay1, Core 4569-9, 0-3 cm | ecosystem: Environmental > Aquatic > Marine > Hydrothermal vents... | reverse complement strand
TTCCTGCTGTGTTGCGGCGTAAGCCCGACTCGTCGGGCGCCGCTTCGTAGCACGGGCACTTCATGCCCGTGCGGGCCGCGTGAGAAAGTGTCAACTCATTCTGAACCATCCCGGTGGGGGGCTCCAAAATTCGCCAGACTCCAGTGTAATATAGCAGAAGCAACTGACGTTTTACTGACAGGGGGGCAAACAGAGGCTCGGCAGGATGGATTTTGGTAACTGCTCAGCCATCCCCAGGCAGAGCGTTGAAACATATTCTTTAGGACGCAGATGAACGCTGATGAACGCTGATTTTTTGATCTTATCTGCGAAAATCTGCGTGAATCTGCGTCCGATTCCGAGGTCGTGGGCCTGAGCGCAGGCACACACAGGGCGGCCGGAGTACTTCGAGCGCAGCGGCGTCGCGCTGGTGCGCCTCACCTGGCATCGGCGGTGACACGGACCACCCACGAGCGCATTTCAGGTGCAGCCGTCCTCATCTACCCTGTCCGTCAGTCACCGACGAGCCGTGAATATAATCTCCGCAGGTCCTCCTGAGGTTCAATGCCGACCTCTTCCCGCAGACGACGCTCCAGGTCCAGGTAAAGCCGGATGGCACCGGCACGGTCGTTCAGCACGATGCAGGCTTGCATGCCTAGCAGCACGGCTTCCTCCTGCCACGGCTCCAGTTGCAGGGCGCGGCGGCAGGCGTCCAGCGCTGCTCCGGCGTGGCCGTCCTCCAACCGCCGCCGGGCCACGGCCAGTGAGGCGCGCATGGCCTCCTGTCTCAGCCGTTCTCGTGGAGCCGCCGCCCAATCGGCGTAGCGGTCGCCGGGAAACAAATCCCCCCGGTAGAGGGCCAGCGCCGCCTCCCATTCCTCGTTGCGGATGTGTTCCTCGAAGATTTCAAAGTCCACGCTCGAACCGGCCGGGAGGTGCAGCGTGACCCGGCCTCCCCCGACCTCTAGATAGCGGGAAGGGAACTTTTCGGGCAAGTCCGGCTCCAACGCCCGGCGCAGGGCCGAGGTGGCCTGATGGAAGAGGGCCGACATCGAGGCGGGTGATTTCTCCGGCCAGAGGGCCTCGGTCACCTGGTCGCGGAAGAGCGAACGGCCGGGGCTGATCAGGAGCAGGCGGAACAACTCCCCGGCTCGCCGTTGCCGCCAGGCATGGTCGGGAATGGCCCGCGCCCCTTGCCGAACCTCAAAGCGGCCCAAGGTCACGATGCGCAGAGGCGGCGGCGGCACGCGGGCCAGGCGGCTCAACAGCCTGGCGGAGACGGACGCCAGGTTGGGATCATCGCTGTTCAGACAATCTGCCAGCAAGGGGAAAGCCAGCGCTCGCTCCTGCTCCAACAGGAAGGCGTAGCCGCCGCTGATGATGCGGGAGACGGTCTCGAACCAGGCATCGGTGGCCTCGGCGCGCTGTTGCCGGTGGAGCAACGCGGCCAACAGAAGGTAAGCCCGCGCTAGGTCGAAGTTCGCCTGCAAGGGGGTCAAAATCTCGACGGCGGCTCGGAGATCGGCCTCGGCGGCGGCGACATCGCCGATCTCCCAGGCGGCGCGGCCGCGCTCGATGAGTGCCAGGCCCTGTAGATGATGATACCCCACGCGGGTGGCGATGACGAGCGCGTCATCTGCCCAGTCCCGCGCGGTGGAAGCGCTGCCGGTGGTGCGACGATAACGGCTCAAGCCGAGGCGCAGCAAGACACTCAGACCGGGATCGCCAATAGCCTCGGCGATGGAACGTGCGCGGGCGTAGAAAGGGAGAGCGGATTCGGGATTCTCCCCACCCTGGGCCAGGTCGGCGCGCAGACAGTAGTAGAAACCTTCGGCCAGTGAACCGGGTGGAGCAAAGCGGCGCAGTTCCTCGGCCGTCGCAAGAGCGCGCTCCCGTCGGCCGGTGACCCAGTAAACCCAGCCCATGGTGGCCAGTGGAAACCAAGCCACATCCGGCATCCCCAGCTCTCTCGCCAAGCGGAGTGATTCCTCATCAGCAGCCAACGAGAGTTCGAACTGACCACGAGGTACGTAGACGTTGGCGGACAGGTTGTGGAGGCCGCTTCGCAGCGCACGGCGGTATCCCAGTTGACGGCTCAGATCAATGGCACGCCGGTAAAAGGCCTCGGCGGCGGCCGGGTTGTCGGTTTCGGCGGCACAGTTGCCCAGGATCAACAGTGCATCGGCGCGGACCGGTGCATCTGAGAGGACGCGACTCAATACTTCCTCGGCCAGTGCCCGTGCTGTGTCGTAATGGCCTTGGCGAAAGTGGAGGTGGGCCACGCAGACCAGCGCGGCGGCGATAGCGTCGGTTCCGCCGGAGGCGCGCGCCTGTTCCAACGCCTCTTGTGCCCGCTGCAAGGCCGCGCCGATGTCACCCGCTCTCGCCAGGATGTGACTCTGCTCAATCAAACTGCTGATGGAAGGAGATAGGCCCATTGCCCAACCCCAGTTTGTCAATGGGCCTGTATTATGGCCCAAGCCGGGCGGAATGTCAACATATAGGTGCAACGCGCCTGCAAGGAACCTCTTGCCTGAGCCGGATTTGGGGAATACCCTGATAACGTCAAAATCACGCTTGACGGGAAGAGAAATTCGTGGTAAAATGATACCGACCGGTCGGTATCCAACGATGGAGGCAAGGGATGAGCCCACAACAACGGGGAGGGGAGACCCGCTCCCGCATTCTGCAGGCAGCGATGGAATGTTTCGCGCAACGCGGTTACGACGGCACCGGTGTGGCCGAGATCTGCCGCCGCGCCGAGGTGACCAAAGGGGGTTTCTATCACCACTTCCCCAGCAAGCAGGCCGTCTTCCTGGAGTTGCTAAACCGCTGGTTGGCGGGGCTGGATACGCAACTGGAGGCAGTCCGCGCCGGGGCGGAGAGCATTCCGGAAGGGCTCCTGCGGATGGCCGGGATGGTACGGCAGGTCTTCGAGGCGGCGGGCGGGCAACTTCCGATTTTCTTGGAGTTCCTGGCCCAGGCCGGGCATGACCCTGCGGTCTGGCGGGCGACCATCGAGCCTTACCAGCGCTACCGGGCCTTCTTCCGCGATATGATCGAGGCCGGTATTGCCGAAGGCACGCTGCGTCCCATTGACCCCGAGATAGGGGCCAACCTCATCGTTTCATCGGCCGTCGGCCTGGTGCTGCAGGGGATGCTCGATCCCCAGGGGGCCGACTGGGGTCAAGTCGCAGAGGAGAGCATGCACATGCTTCTTGAAAGTTTAGAGAGGAAAGAAAAATGAAAGTGTTGTTGACCGGCGCGTTCGGAAACGTCGGAATAAGTGCGTTGGAGGAACTGGTCAAGCGAGGGCACACCGTGCGGTGCTTCGATCTCAAGACGAAGGCGAACGAAAGAAAGGCCCGCAGATTCGGAGGGCAGATAGAGGTGATGTGGGGTGACCTGCGTCGTCCAGAAGACGTTGCCGCTGCGGTGCGCGACCGGGAAGTGGTGGTGCACCTGGCGTTCATCATCCCCAAACTGTCGGCCACCGGCGTCGAGTCGGAGGCCCGCCCCGACTGGGCGCGGGAGATCAACGTGGGCGGCACTCTCAACTTGCTCAGCGCGATGAAGGCCCTCCCCAGCGCACCCAAGATCATCTTCACCTCGACGTACCACGTTTATGGCAGGACCCAGAACCAACCGCCGCCCAGAAAGGTCTCGGATCCGGTCCGCCCCATCGAGCACTACTCGATCCACAAAGTCGCGTGCGAGGAGATGGTCAAGGCGTCCCAGTTGGAGTGGACGATTCTGAGGCTGGCCGCCACGCTGCCGCTGGCGATTAAACTGGATCCAGGGATGTTCGACGTGCCACTGAACAACCGCATGGAATACGTGCACACGCGGGATGTAGGGCTGGCGATCACCAACGCCGTGGAGAGCGACGAAGTGTGGGGCAAGACCCTGCTGATCGGGGGCGGCCCGAACTGCCAATACTACTACCGCGAGATCGTGGAGCGGATACTGGATGCAATGGGAGTGGGCATGCTGCCGGAGGAGGCTTTCGGTTCAACGCCTTTCCCCACCGATTGGCTGGACACGGCGGAGAGCCAGCGGCTCCTCCATTACCAACAGCGTGACCTGGATGACTACATCCAAGAGATGGTCGCCCTGCTGGGGCACCGGCGGCATCTGATACGGATGTTCCGTCCCTTCGTCCGGTGGTGGCTACTGAGCAAATCCCCATACTTTCGAGATTCAAAAGAACGGGTGCGGGTCGGTCGGCAGGCGAAAGTTGCAGCCACCGACTGAAATCCGCCCAGGTCCGGTATCACAATTAGAAGGAGTTTCCCGTGAACATTTTGCTTGTCTACCCTGAGTTTCCAGACACATTCTGGAGTTTCAAATATGCGCTCAAGTTCGTGCGCAAAAGGGCGTCTATGCCCCCTCTGGGGCTGCTGACCGTGGCCGCGATGCTGCCGGCGGAATGGAACAAGCGGCTGGTTGACGTCAACGTGACGAATCTGACCCAAAGCGATCTGGCGTGGGCCGATTACGTGTTCATCAGCGCCATGGTCGTGCAGCGCGACTCGGCACGCGAGATCATCGCCCGCTGCCAAGAGGCAGGCGTCCCGGTTGTCGCCGGAGGCCCCCTCTTCACCGACGAGTACGAGCAGTTCGAGGACGTTGACCATCTCGTGCTCAGGGAAGCCGAGGCGACCCTTGCGCCTTTCCTGGCGGATCTGGAGCGCGGGGAGGCCAGGCGGATCTACACCACATCTGAGTTCCCCGATATTCGACAGACCCCTATCCCCCTCTGGGAACTGGCCGACATGGATCGCTACGCCACGATGAGCATCCAGTTTTCCCGGGGTTGCCCCTTCAATTGCGATTTCTGCAACATCACCACGCTGTTTGGACACCGACCGCGCGTCAAGACCGCCTCGCAGATCGTCGCCGAACTGGACCGCCTCTACGATCTGGGGTGGCGGGGCGGCGTTTTCTTCGTTGACGACAACTTCATCGGAAATAAGAAGCAACTCAAGGCCGAGATCTTGCCCGCCTTGATCGAGTGGCGCAAGGACAAGGTCGGCATGGCCTTCAGCACCGAAGTCTCCATCAACCTGGCCGACGACGATGAACTGATACATATGATGGTTGATGCCGGGTTCACCACAGTGTTCATCGGCATCGAGACGCCGAACGAGGCCAGTCTGACAGAGTGTAAGAAGAACCAGAATAAGAATCGCGATCTGATCGAAAGCGTCAAGCGCATCCAACGCGCCGGCCTCCAGGTGCAAGGAGGGTTCATCGTCGGCTTCGACAGCGATCCTCCTTCGATCTTCCAGCGGCAGATTGACTTCATCCAGCGGAGCGGCATTGTAACGGCGATGGTAGGCTTGCTTCAGGCCCCCCGTGGGACGCGACTCTACGAGCGTCTGAAGCGCGAAGGCCGCATCTTAAGCGAGATGTCGGGCGACAACGTGAGCGGCTCGACGAACATCATCCCCAAGATGGGCTTGGCGACGCTACGCGAGGGGTATCGGAAGGTCTTGGATCAGATCTACTCCCCCAGGCTCTACTACGAGCGCGTCAAGACCTTCCTCCAGAACTACGAGCCCCCCAGGATCAGGGTTCACTTTGAGTTCGAGTACATCCTGGCCTTTCTGCGGTCCATCTATCAACTGGGGATCAAAGGCGCGGAGCGCGCCTACTACTGGCGGCTTTTCTTCTGGACCCTCTTCCGTCGTCCCAAGCTGCTTCCACTGGCGATCACGCTGGCGATCTACGGCTTCCATTTTCGCCAGGTCTGCGAATTACACGTTCTTTAACTAGGGGAAGCATCACCTGCATCCCTCCATCATCCTGCGCAAATGAATGGTAAATAGAAGCGATAGGCTGCCAGCCGGAAGACCAGAGTGTCCAATGAGCCTATATCCCCCCGGATCAACACCAATCCACCCTCCACCTCGAACGGCATCGCCTCGCCCGAGGTCAGTTCCGTTACCTCCATAGCCTGGGGCGTGAGCAGGCCCAGCGCATCCGCGTCCACCGTCAGGGTGAAGGAGGCGGTCTCGACAAGGGTGTTGTGGACGGTGAAGAAAAGGTCCTCATCCCTGTCTTGGGCCGTCCCGAAGCGCTCGACCCACACGGCGGAGTTGTCGCTCCAGGCGTGGGTGACCGGCTCCCACTCGGCGGGACGGAATTGGAGGAGCACCTGCCGAGTGTCGGTGATCAGTTGGTCGGCACCTTCCTCCCAGCCGGTGGCTTCGTCCTTACGAACCGGGAGGATGCCGTAGAAGAGCGCCAGGTTCACGAACTCCCGCACGTCCCCTAGCGTGAGGTCGGGGTCGCCGTTGGCCCAGGTCTGGGGCCGGTGGTAGGCGATGGCCCGCCGGTAATCCAGGATGCGCGGGTTCCAGTTGGTGGATGCTCCTGTTTTGCTCTTCCCTTCGCCTCCAAAGGCGTCTATGTGACGTGCCAGGCCGTTGGGCGTGCCGACCCCCCAGAAGTTGACTGTGATGGCCATGTCATCGCGGCCCCGGGCGTCCATACGCTCGCGCAGCCAGATGAAGAACTCGTGCATATTGGCCGCGTTGTGCACCCCGGGCCGGTAGGTGGCGACGTGGTAGGCCAGAGAAGTGTCGGTCAACGCCAGGTGCTCGGGGCGGGTGTCCACGCCGGGCGCACTCATGAAGTTGTCCATCATCACCCCATCCAGCACGGCGCCGATGGCCTCGGTGGCCGAGATAACCGGGTTCACCACCCAATCCCATAGGAGCGGCCCCCACCCGTCGGTGATGTCCGGATCCGTGCTGGTCGCCCAGCAGACCTCCCAGACGCCCGGGGCCCAGGGGTACTCGCCCACGTGTTTGATCTGCCAGTCGCCGTTGGGGTCATAGGCCACGCTGCGGGTGATGGCCTTGCCCCTGGCCTGCTCACTCACCTTGGATGAACTCTCCAGCGCCTCCACCAGCCCGATGGTATCACTGTAGGTGGGCAAAGGCTCGGTGATGGCGGAACCGTCCTTGAGCGGGGCATCGGCCACGATGTACTCGGCGGTGAAGATGCCCTTCAGGTCATCGGTGAGTACCTGCCGGGCGCCGATCTCGCTGCCGTAGTGCCCCCGCTCGTACCCGACATAGCCCTGTGCCAGGCGGGACGATTCAAACCAGGAAGGGTGTCGGACGGCGAAACGCTCGATGGCTGTCCGAAAGCCCCAGGTGGGGTCAACGCGGTACAGTTCCAGGCTCAGATCGGCCTGGCCATCCAGTTTCACGGCCAGCGGTGAGATGCCCAGGTAGCCCCGCGCCTCGTAGCGTCCCTTTTCCTGATCGTAGGCCAGTTTGACCAGGCGGGGAGAATCGAGGGAGACGGCCAACGCCAGGCCGTGGTCTCCGTCCTCGATCAGGGCGTAGGGGTAGAGTGAGATGGGGAGCCAGCCGTCCCAGACGCCGCTGACGACGTGCTCGTAGGTCCAGGAAAGGCTGGACGGCAGGGGATATTCTGGAGGTGGGTCGGCCACGGCGATGCCGGTGATGATGGGGCGGCTGTGGCGCACGTCGTCCCACCAGCGCCAACCATCGGCGTCCACCGGCAGGGCCAGGATCACCTCCAGCGCTCGATCCACGCCGGCGGTATCCTGCAACTCGAGGTGCACCTCGATCCGGTCGGCTGCACCGGTGTAGGTGGCGGTCAGCGTCAGGCCGGCGGTGACGGTGGCGGTCTGGACCAACCGCTCTCCCTGCTGCGTCACCACGCCGGTGATTGGCTGTTCCCCCTCCGGGCTGGCGACGATGCTCAGATCATCCACCCACAGAGATTGGCCCTGCAGCAGGCCGCCGATGATCAACTCCAACTGCGCCGCATCCGGCGGGGCCCGTACCTCACCGCAGATCTTGCGCCAGGTGTACGCCTCCCAGTGGAGCGGCGCTACCAGTGTCAGATCGCCCAACTGACTTCCCTCGCCGTCCAGCCAATGCAGGTAGAGGCCGTTGGGGCGGGAGATGCCGCGCCAGATTTCGTCCTGACGTCTGGGCGGCGTGCCGTCGGGCGTCTGCACGTAGCCCCGGCCGCTCAGGAAGTAGCCCGAAAGCCGGTAGCGCTGCCCGGGAGTGACGGTGATGGCGTCGGCCACCATCAGGGCGTAGCCCAGGGTATCGGTCTGGTAGCCCCGCATTTGCAGCGACCAATCACCGCTGCGGCTGACGGAATCGGTGATGGTGACGGTGATGCCGCTTTGCCCTCCGCTCCGCCAGTGGGCCTCTCCCTCCTCAAAACCGGGATTGGCGAGGAGGTTCGGCTCGCTCACCTCACCGGCGTGGCTCACATCCCGCACCCACAGGGCCGGGCCGGGCGTGAGGGGCAACGGCTCGCCGTCCATCGCCAGACCGACGACCTGCCCGTCGGCGGAGAGGGTCAGTGAGAGGCCGTCGTCGGTGCCGATGGAGAAGGTATCCGCTTCGGGGTGAGGCCAGGGCGGGGGCGCAGAGAGGATACCTCTGGAAAGGCAGGCGATCACCACCCCGACCGTCACCGTTGCGAGGGCCAGGGGCGGCAGCAGCCGGCGCATCATAGCCCTCTGTCAACGCGGGTGATCGCCCAGATGCCGTCCGTACCGACCCGCACCGGCTGGGTCAGATGGATGACGTAGAAGTGCTCACCGTGGATGACCAGCACCTGAGCCTGACCGGTGGCGGGGTCGGGCAAGGGGAGCAGATCAAAGGTGTCCTGGGCCGGGTCAAAGCCCAGTTCCTCTCCCTCATCCCGGGCTACCTCCAGCGGATCGAGCCGCCAGGGCTGATGGCCCTGATCCACCGAGGCCTGAAGTTGCCGCAGTTCGTCCATATCCAGCGCCACCTCCCCCACGTAGACCTCGCCGCCGGGCGGTGTCTGTGCAGGCGATGGAGGGGCCGTGGGCGTCGGGAGTGTCTCGGTGGTGGTGGTCGCACCCGGCCGAGTGGACACAGCGGTGGGCGTGGGGGCCAACGTCGGGCTGGCGGGCCCCTTGACCCATCTCCTCACCGGGCCCAGGCCGCAGCCCAGGCTCAGGAAGAGAAGCGACAGAAGCACGGGAAACCAGATGAGGCGGTGTCTGCTCATCGTTCCTCCTCTTTCAGCGCGGGTGCCAGGCACACCTGAAGTGCCTGGCACCCCGCGTGTCGTGGTCTACTGACTCGGAGCCTCCAACCGAATGGGCTCGAAGTCGCTCCGCCAGAAGAAGTGATGGCCGTTGACCTCGTACTCACCGTTGCCGTACAGCAGAGCCACGCCGCGCCCTTCCGCCCACAGTTCCACGTCGTAGCCGCTCAGTGCCACGGTGATGCGGCTTCCCTGGGCCTTGAAGGTGCCATCGAAGCCGTAGTACGTGATCCAGCCCCCGGGCAGGTCCCGTCGTTCACCGTCGCCGGAGACCGACCATTTGGCGTCGCCGGCGAGGTCGCGGAAGTAGAGCACGCCGTTGCCGGTGACGGTGACCTCCCCGTTGCCGCGCACGCCGGCAATGCCATCGCCCCAGGCGTGCAACTCGCCCATACCCCGGATGCCCTCTGCCCCGGCCACCGGCACGACCGCCAGCAGCAGAGCCAGCACCAGACCACTCGCAACCAGCCACTTTTTCATCACGTTCACCTCCCTCTCGGAAATTTATTGCAGGTGGGGTCTCTCCCTACCGGCGCCTCTATGATAGGCTTTGCCTGTTGCCGCGCCAATATCTGGGTGTAAAAAAGGTGTAATCGTCATCGCTATTTCAGATGCCGGTGGCGGGTTGCTAGATTTGCCGTTCGCCCATTTGTCATTTATAATGTTCTACAATGACCGTCCTTTGCGTATTTCTCGGCCTCCTCGTCGGCGGCCTGGTCAATCAACTCGGTTCCGACCTGCCTGCCCGGCGGAGCCTGACCCCTCCCCACTGCCCCTATTGCGGGCGGGTCCGTCCCTGGTGGCAGTGGCTCTCCCTGCCCGCCCACCTGGTTGGGCGTAGCGGGTGTCCCTCCTGCGGCGCACCCATCAGCCTGCGTCACCCCCTGGTCGAGATTGGACTGGCGGTGGCCTATGGCTATCTTTGGATCGTGTTCGAGCCCTCCGTCAAACTGGCCTTCTACCTCCTGTACAGCGCCATCTTTGCCCTCATCCTCATCACCGACATCGAGCGGCGACTGATCCTTAACGTTGTGATGTACCCGGCGATTGTCATCGCCCTCATCGCCAACTTCGTGACGCGAGAACTCGTCTGGTGGAGTCCACCGCTTGGAGGCGCTATCGGCTTTGCCTTCTTCCTCGGCGCTGCGCTGGTGGGGAATGCCCTCTTTGGCAGCGGGGCATTGGGCGAGGGCGACGTCAGCTTGGCCGCCTTCGTCGGGATTATCACCGGTTTCCCATTGGTCATCGAGGCACTGATACTGACCATCGTCATCGGTGCCGCCGCCAGTTTCATCCTGCTCGTCACGGGGGTGCGTGGCCTGCACGACCACGTCCCCTATGGGCCGTTCCTTGTCGCCGGTGCCGTCATCACCCTGCTGTGGGGCTACCCCATCGCCGAGTGGTTCCTCTACCGGTGAACCGGCTACGGGGGTGACTCGGCCGCTTGCGAATTGTGTCCTTATGTGCTACAGTGCCGCCTGAAAAAGGCAGGTCCATACAACATATCATCAGGAGGCCGCTCTATGATCATAATCATCCCTGTGCTCGTCGGAGTAGTGGTATTATTGGTCCTGTTGGTCGGCGCGCTGCTGCTGGGACTGGGGTTTCTGGGCGTCGGCTGGGTGTTCAGGCTTATTTTCCCGCTCAGTCAATACGAGGCTACTATCGTGGCCCTGGCCACCACTGCATTGCTGATCGCCGTGGTACTCTACATCATCAAAACAATGGAAGTGATGGGAGGGGAAGAGGAAGGGGAGGAAGAGTACGAACCGCCGCCTTACAAACCTTCAACACGCACCTTCAAACGCAAGCGTGCCAAGCGTTGACGTGAAGCGACGTCAGAGGGGCCTCGGAGGTATCTATGCTAGTTTCCGGTGCAAAACTAGATGGTGGCCCTGATTCAGCGGGGTTTTCCCGGCTGAAGCCGGGCCTCCGACCTTGTTTTGCACCACAAACTATGCTGGAAGGATTCACATCCTCCGACAGACGCGCTACCCGCGGTGAGCCCTCCTACGTCTGGCGGGCCGGACAGGAACGGCGCTTCCAGATGGTGCGCCGCTGGGTGACGCTTGCGGGCCGGCGCGTGCTCGACGTGGGCTGTGGCGTGGGGATGTACACGGCGGCCTTCCTCCGCGAGACCCCCCACGTCTTCGGCGTCGAGATCGAGCACGAGCGGGCGCTGGAGGCGCGGGGGCAGGTCCCTGGCGTGGTCCAGGCCCCCGGCGAGCACCTCCCCTTCCCCAACGCTGCCTTCGACCTCGTTTTCTCCCACGAGGTGCTGGAGCATGTCGCCGACGACCGGGCCTGCGTGATTGAGATGGTGCGCGTGACCCGGCCCGGCGGACGCATCGTCATCTTCGTCCCCAATCGGCTCTATCCCTTCGAGACTCACGGCGTTTTCTGGCGTGGACGCTATCACTTCGGCAACGTGCCACTGGTCAACTGGCTGCCCACGGTGCTGCGCAATTGGCTGGCTCCCCACGTTCGTGCTTACACCGCCGGTGGCCTGCGCCGTCTCTTCGACGGCCTCCCCGTCCGCGTCGTCCATCACGCGCAGGTCTTTCCCGGTTACGATAACATCGTCGCCCGCGCCCCTGCTCTGGGCCGGGCCTTGCGCGCCGTCACTTACGCTCTCGAGTGCACCCCGCTTCGCATTTTCGGCCTCTCACATCTGCTGGTGGTGGAGCGGGAGTGATGCGCCCAGTACGAAGCGCTCGATAGCCACGGCTGCGCCATCTTCCGCCAGCGGCGGCGCGATCCAGTCGGCGACGGCTTTGGCCGCCGGGCTGCCATCGCCCATCGCCACACCCACCCCGGCCCAGGCGATCATCGCGGCATCGTTGCCCTGATCGCCCATCGCCATCACCTGTGCCTGGGGAATGTTCAGGTGAGCGGCCAGCCGCCGTAACGCATCTCCCTTCGACACCCCCGGCGGGTTCCCCTCGACAAACATCGCGTGGGAGCGCACCACCTCCATCCGCCCCCCGAAGCACCGCTGCAGTTCCTCCTCAATGCGGTCGGCCTCGGGCGGCTCGGCCACGACGATGAACTTGACCGGCTTGTGCTGTTTAAGCACAGGGAACAGGTCATCCACCCAGACTAATCGCTCACCCAACAGGGCACGATAGAAGGACTCCGGATGCCGCCGTCCGGCGATGAAGACGTCATCGTCGGCGTAGAGGACGAGGTGCCACCCCCGCCGGGCCTGCCATTCCAGCACCTCGCGCATCAACGCCGGCTCCATCGTTGCGCGGTAGAGGGGGGTCTCGGAGGCTGGAGCCTGGATGAGTGCTCCCTGGTAGCAGATGAGCGGCGCAGTGATGCCGAGGTCGCGCGCGAAGGGGAGCGTGGCGTCGAACATACGGCCTGTGGCCAGGGTGACCACCGCTCCATACTCCTGAGCAGCGGCGATAGCGCGCCGCACCCTGGGGGAGATGACCAAATCGTCGCCCATCAGCGTGCCATCCAGATCGAGCGCCAGGAGCCGGATCATGTCTGCACCTCCAACACCCGGTCGCGTCCGGCCAGGTCGGGGTGCACGCGGATCGTGGCCTGGGGGAAGAAGGTGCGGGCCAGGCGACTTGCCGCGTCTCCTTGGTCAGCGCCAATCTCGATGAGCAGCGCCCCGCCGGGGCGCAGTACCGCCGGGGCCTGGGCCAGCAGTCGCCGCGTGAGCGCCAGTCCATCCGGGCCGCCATCGAGCGCCGGCCGGGGCTCGTGGTTGCGCACCGATACCGGCAGTGCAGTACATTCTCCTGTGGGGACGTAGGGCGGGTTGGACACGATCAGGTCCACCGGGCCGGGGCACGGGGTGAGCACATCGCCGAGCATCAGATGCACCCGTGCAGCGACGCCGTGCCGCTCTACATTCCGCCGTGCCACGGCCAGTGCCGCCGGCGAGATCTCGATGGCGCAGATGGTGGCCCGGGGCAGGCGGACCGCCAGGGAGATGGCGATACAGCCGCAGCCGGTGCCCACATCCACGACGGTCATTGGCCGATGCGCCAGTGCCAGGTCTACCAGCGTCTCCGTCTCCGGGCGGGGGATCAGCACGTCGGGTGTGACCTCAAACTCCAGCCCGTAGAATTCGACGCGACCGGTGAGATAGGGGAGGGGATAGCCTGAGGCACGGCGACTGATAAGGGCTTGATAGTTGGACAGTTGGTCAGGAGAGATGATGCGTTCGGGGTGGGCCAGCAGCGTGGTGCGCGATGTTCCTAGTATGTGGGCCAGAAGCACCTCCGCTTCGAGACGGGGAGCGTCTGTGATGGGAGCCAATTCGGCGATCGCCTGGTGCAAAGTCCACCCGATGCTGGTTGCTGGTTGCTGGTTGCTGGTATCAAGTTTCCAGTATCGAGTATCCAGTTCCTCCTCCTGCTTTGCCCTCACTACGCTGGGTATAATTCCTGTCCCAACCACTGCCCCACCTGAATCAGGAACATCTCTAGGTCGCCCAGATTCTCCCGCGCGTAAAGAAGCGCACGCTCGGGATCTATCTCCCGGTAACGATGGATCAACAGGTTACGGACCGGCGCAGTTCTGCATATTGTTCCACTAACCCGCCTCTCCCATAACCTGTAACCGCTCCGCCTGCTCCCGCGCGGCCAGTTCCTCAATGAAGGGGTCGAGGTCGCCGTCCAGCACGTCCGGCAGCCGATAAAGGGTCAGGCCAATGCGATGGTCCGTGACGCGGTTCTGGGGGAAATTGTAGGTACGGATTTTCTCGCTGCGCTCGCCGGTGCCCACCTGGGCCCGCCGCGCTTCGGCCACCTCCGCCTCCTGCTTCCGCCGCTCCCGCTCGTAGAGACGTGCGCGCAGGATGGATAGCGCCCGCAGTTTGTTCTGCGTCTGCGAGCGCTCGCTTTCGCAGGCGACGACCATCCCCGTCGGTTTATGGATGATCCGGACGGCGGTGGCGTTTTTCTGCATGTGCTGCCCCCCGGGGCCGGATGAGCCGTAGACCTCGATCTCCAGGTCCTTGGGGTCAACGTGAATCTCCACCTCGTCCACCTCCGGCAGGACGGCCACGGTGGCGGTGGAGGTATGAATACGCCCGGAGGACTCGGTGATGGGCACGCGCTGGACGCGATGGACGCCGCTTTCAAACTTGAGGCGGGAGAAGGCCCCACGCCCCTTCACCTCAAAGACGACCTCTTTGAAGCCGCCGATGCCGGTAGAATGGGCGCTCAGCAACTCCGTCTTCCAACCCTGCCGCTCGGCATAGCGGGTGTACATGCGATACAGGTCTGCGGCGAAAAGACCGGCCTCATCCCCACCAGCCCCGGCGCGAATCTCGACGATCACGTCTTTGGCATCGCGTGGGTCTTTGGGTAGCAGCAACTGGCGGAGGCGAGCCTCCAGTTCGTCCATCCGGGCCTGCAGACGTGTGACCTCCGCCTCGGCCAGTTCGCGCAGTTCGGGGTCGGCGTCGTCGGTCAACAGCGTCTTCGTCTCCTCTAGTTCCTCGGCCGTCTCCTTGTAGGCTCGATAAGCGACGACGATGTCTTCAAGTTCGGCCCGCTCTTTGGCGTACTGGGTCACGCGCTCATAATCCTGCGCGACGGACGGGTCGGCCATCAGGCGCGTCAGTTCCTCGTATCGTTCTTCGACCTTGGCCAATCTCTTCAGCATGGTTCCCTCATCTCACCTTTTCGCTCGCCTCAAGTAAGGGGCTCTCGCTTGCGACGCCCTCGGGGACGAGGGCTGAGAGCCCTGAACATCCAATTCCGGGGTAGGTGGTTACACCAGTGGTATTATAGCAGAGGGGAGGAGAGCGTCAAGGGATGATTTTCAACCGCGGGAGGAGCAGCCTTGACGGGAAAAGCCAATGGCGGTATACTTATATCAGCCGGGGCGTGGCGCAGATGGAAGCGCGCTGCGTTTGGGACGCAGAGGTCGCCGGTTCAAGTCCGGCCGCCCCGACTGCGGGCGTTGCAAAATGGTATTGCCGCAGACTTCCAATCTGCTGTTACGGGTTCGATTCCCGTCGCCCGCTCCTGTTCGTTCCTTTCCAAATTCATTATTATTATTGGGCCCATAGCTCAGCGGTTAGAGCAGCCGGCTCATAACCGGTCGGTCCCAGGTTCGAATCCTGGTGGGCCCACTTCTTTTCTCACTGGGGCGTGGCCAAGTGGTAAGGCAGCGGACTTTGGATCCGCGATTCGCAGGTTCGAATCCTGCCGCCCCAGCCTGGGCCATCGGACTCTCTCGCTTGGTAACTGAATGTTCGTGATTCGGTGGCCGTGGCACACCCCTCGCGGGTCCGTACCACGGCCACTTTTGGTATAGAACTGGAGTCGGCGAATTTTGAAGCCCCCCACATTTGCGGTATGACAGTTGATGAACCGCAAGATAAGGGGGTCGTAGTGGCGACTTCGGTCGCTCTGATCTCGCCTTGAACGACTGAAGTCGTTACTACGAGCAAAATCGCCAGAGTCCTGTATAGAAGAGAGGAGACGAGCCGTGGAATTAGCGGTCGTGATTCTGGCAGCAGGCCAGGGGACCCGTATGAAATCCCGCCTGCCGAAAGTGTTGCATCCGCTGGCAGGGCGGCCGCTGG
>Ga0164310_10001008_pt1 | contig 15626 bp, 14 predicted proteins | sample GuaBasSedimGuay1_FD_121795 | JGI IMG/M metagenome (GOLD analysis project Ga0164310, IMG submission 121795) | Subseafloor sediment microbial communities from Guaymas Basin, Gulf of California, Mexico - Guay1, Core 4569-9, 0-3 cm | ecosystem: Environmental > Aquatic > Marine > Hydrothermal vents... | reverse complement strand
GATCAAATGTCCTGTGTGTGGAGAAGTCTTCAAGACCAAGAAGGAGTTCTTGGAGCATTGGAAGGAGAAGCATGAAGACAAATATGGAGAATATGGAAAAGTTAGGAAGCTAATGAGAGATCTTAAGAAGAAACCTGAACTACAGAGAGCTTTGAAGAAACATTTTGAGTTGTCTGAAGAAACTAAAGAAGAAGTTAAGGAGGGGGAAAAAGTTGATGAGAATGTTGAGAAGGGAGAGGAGAAGGTTGAGGAGAAGGAGACTGGAGAAGAGAAAGAGGAGACTCCGAAGGAGACTGAAGAGGAGAAGAAGGAGACTGTTCAACCTGAACCTAAACCTGGACCAAAGGTAGAAGTAGAACCTTCAGAACCAGTTAAAAGTGAAGAAGAAATAGTGAAGGAATTCTCTACTCCAGAGAAAGCTGCTGAATTACTAATAAGGTCTGTGAAGAGGGATTAAAATTGTCTGATGAAGTTATAAAATATCTAATGAAGAAGATAGAAGAACTGGAGAAGAAACTTGAAGAAAGAGAGAAAGAGTTAGCTGTAGAAAAACAAAAGAGAGCTACTCCTTTATCTCAGTTAAAAGGAGAAGATAAAGAAGAATTATCTAATGATCTTAAAGATCAAATAGACAAAACAGTAGATCTAATTTTAGCTTATGCTAAGAAGGTAGGTTTCTCTTAAATACCAATATATTTATATATTCTATTTTTTGATCTAGCCTTGGTGATATAAAATGAAAGATCAAATAATGGAACTAGACCTTGGTACTACAGATGTAACTGCTATAACTCCTAAAGTTATATCTAGTGTTATAGAAGAGATTAGAAGAGCTAAAAGAGTATTTGCTCAACCATATAAGTCTAACAAAGATCTTATAGAAAGTGGAGGTACACAGATAGCATTTCCTAAGAAGAAGTCTGGTATAACAGCTACATTTGATATTTCTGCTGGAGATGGTATTTCAGCAAGTAATATGACCTATGATGCTGTGACCATAGCTGTTAAGAAAGGTGGAATAGCATTGGGCTTTCAGGGAGAAGCCATTAGACAGGCTAACAGAGATGTTATAGCTGATGCTTTGAAAGAAGCTGGAGAAGTGTGGGCAGATACTCTAGACATAGTAGCTCTGGAAGCTATGTTTCCAAGTGCTGAAGCTAAACCTTCTGGTACAGGTACTGTAGCTGTTTCTTTCCCTGTTATAGGGATCAAAAGTATAGCTGATACTTCTAAGTTTACACATATAATTAATACTACTTCAGCTTCTTCACTTGTAGTAACAGGAGCTAACACCATAGCTTATTGGTATGTTCCAGCCACTAATGCTGGAGGAGAAACAGTTGGAGCTAGAAGAGTTACTACTTCAGCAGGATCATTCTCAGCTAAAGATATTCTCTTGGCTAGATCAGACATTATATCTAAGAACTTTGAACCTGATATATGTATAATGCACCCAGATGTTTTAACTGACATACTCTATGATCCTTCAGTCAAGTTCTTGGAGAAGTCTGTGTACAGGGGTGAAGGAGAGCTGTACAACGGTGAACTTGGAAGAATATGGGACCTAAGGGTCATAGTAACCACTAAATGTCCTAGATACGGTATTATATTGATTGACTCTGGTGATCTTGGATATGAAGTTACAAGGAAACCTTTGAAGATGGTAAGAGATGAGTATACTGGTATGAGTATGGATGTACTGTACTTCTGGGGCTTTGGAGAAATCAACTATGGAGTAGTTAATGCTGGAGCTTATGGTGCTGTTGCAATGCAAGGTACTTTGACAGAAGTTAATTAGGTCTAGTTTAAAATTGTTTAAAATACTTCGGAGTCATCTGTGTATGACTCTGAAGATAAGTTTATTTTTATGCTTGTTTTAAGTTAAATGGGTGAAGGGAAGATGCCTTATACTAATCCAGAACATGTTAGAAGGATTCTAGGTCTAACAGTAGATGATGTAAGTGATTCAGATCTAGAATCTTTTATAGAAGAAGCTCAGAAGGAAGTTCTAGATCAAGTTGCTATATATATGTTTGAAGATACTTTATCTGGTAAAATAAATGGATCTAATACAACTTTTAAAACTAGTTATGCTCCTATAGCTGATAGTAATTTTGATCTTAAAGTAGATGTAAATGATATAGAAGTATACGCTTGGGGAGAAGCTGGAAGTATAGATACTAGAGTTAAATGGAGTTTGTCTACTGTATATCCAGATTATGGTACTATAGTACTTTCTTCTGCTCCAGATAGTACTTATGATGTTATAACAGCTACATATTATTATTATCCTAATAGACATATAAAATTAAATAGGATCCCTAGGGCCACTGCTTTATTAGCTGGTTACTATTATATTTTAAGTGAAATGTTGTTGATCCCTGAACAATGGATGCATGGAGCTTATAGATTTAGACATGCTAGACCTTATCAAGTACTGTTAGATGAGTACTATAGGGAGATAAATATTATATTAGGAAGAGAACATATTAAAGAAGAACATGGTGAAGTAGAACTATTAAGGGATGAATAAATTTGAAGAGTGGTATGAGATTATATATTAAGAAGATGATACGTACTTATGGTCAAAGTGTTAAACGGAAGAAGAGAGTTAAACATGAAGATAATGGAGAAGTATATTATACTTATACAGATGAAGAACCTGTTAGAGGTCAGTTCTCTCAATTAACAGCTTTAGATCAAGCTGTAAATAGATGGGGAGTACCTGTTGAAGCTGATTATATAGGTACTTTTCTACCTGGTACAGAGATATACGAAGGAGATTTACTATATATTGATAATGCATGGTATGAAGTTGTTAATATAATGTATAGACGTACAAGTGGAGAAGTAGATTATATAGAGGTCTTATTGAGGAAGAGAAAATGATAGAAGTTAATGTTAAAGGTCTAGAACAATTAGTTAAAATAGTTAATTGGTTGGATCCTGAGATATTGAAGAGATCTATGTTAGAAATAATTATAGATGAACTTACAACTTTTATGTATAAAATAGAACACGATGAGAACATACCTGAAGAATATAGAAAATCTTTAGTACTGTTTACTATGGAGCAAGAAGGGAAGGTTATGATGATGGCCTATGCTCCAGGTAAGACCAAATGGAAGAGAAAGGGAAGGTACATGGTCTGGAAGAGATATAGATGCCCTATTAGAAAGTACTTTGGAGGAGAACTTACTCCCGCTTATTCTGGTCCAGAGTACTTAAAAATGAAGTGGGAAGAACAGAAAGATCAAATAGTTAAAAAGATCACTTCTAGAATAGTTAGTGAAATTAAAAGAGGTCTATAAAATTGAAGTGGAATATAGTATCCTTGAAGAATACTTTCATGAATAGTATACGTACTTATGTTTATCCTCAACAATTGAAGAGTTCTTCTTCTATATCACTGTACTCTAAAGGAACTATAGATCAACCCTTTTATCCTTTTAGTTCAAGCATATCTAATTGTATATTATATATTGAAGATATAGTTGGAAGTCCTGGAAGTGTGACTATAGAAGTTTTAACTAGAGGATCTACTTTAACTTCTAAATCTTCTTCTCTAAGTACTGGATGGAACACTATAAGTTTGTCTAAAGGAGACATAGTTAGTAAGAATCTTCATACTTTAAGGGTATATGGAGGAGTAGATTCTTCTAATGATTATATATTTGGTTCTTCATCTTTGAGTACATACTTTTATGGATCTGTAGATTCTTCTAATGTTTTAACCTTTAAGATTGGAGTAGAAGACTTTGTATACAAAGTATATCCTTCAACTTCTATTAATTTAGATTCATATCCTATAGTTGTAGTAGATCTTAGAAGGACTGGAAGAGTACGTGATAAATATATTAGTGGAGATATGTTAATAGAAGAATTAGATCTAAGAGTTGAAGTATATTCTAGATATACAGATGAAATAGATAAAATATGTACTGGAGTGGAGAGAGGATTAATAAGAGATCGTAAGACATTTGAGGATATTCATTATGTTACTCCAGGATATTTAGGAGATCTTTCTTTCTTATCTCCTGAAATATTCTTTAGAGACGTTAATTTCAAAGTACTAGCTTTTATCTCTAGAGAGTAAAGTTAAAATATGTAGAATATTTGTTTAAAGAATAGGTGATATATAATGGGAAGATATTTCGAATTTGGTACTGGGAATACATTTGATTTCCCTACTAGAGCAGACTTCTCTAAAAGGATAGAGTACTTTGATGACTTTGTATTGGGAGGAGGAAGAGATAGGAGAGCTTATGGTCTAGTTAGAATTACTCCTTCTTTAAGAGTAGCTTATGATGTTAATGGTCTAACTTTCTTGAAGTATGTATTAGGTCATAGCAATACAAGCTTATCTGCTGGTACTATAGTACCTCAATCTACTATTCCATCTACTACATATAAAGTAACAGTAGACGATGAAAGTATGAGTATCTCTGATGCTAAAGTAGATACTTGGGAGATAACTATAGAAGAAGGTAATCCTGTACGTGCTGAGTTTAGTGTTATAGGAAAAGGAATAGGTACTTCTGCTGCTTCAGTCTTTAATCCAGACTTTTCTAATATGCCTATACTACCCCATGAATGTACTTTGAAGATAGGAGGATCAGCTAATACTTTATGGACCAGATTATCTGTTAGAATTAGTAATGATCTAAGTCCTATATTCAAGACCAGTTCTGTACCTGTTGATATAAGAGAACAAGGTCTGTCTATAACTGGAAGACTAAGAGCTCCTCAATATTCTACATGGGCCAATGAAGGATCTGTAGACCTTATAATAGGATCTTTGGGTACTATTATTCTTCATCAAGTTAAGTTTACTGAAGTTCCTCCTTCTGTAACAGGTTATGATCTACCAGAAACAGAGATAGCTTTTACAGCTTATCCAACAGCTAGTACTACAGCTATAACAGCTATAGTATCAGGGAACAAATGGTGATCTAGTTGGAAGTTAAGAGGATAACTCTTAAACAACTTTTGGAGAATTCTCCTGAAGAAATAGAGATCCCTGGTTATGGACCAGTACTAGTTAGGTTTCCAACTATAAGAGAAAGATTAGAAGTGAAAGATGATCTGAAGAAATTGCCTGGGTACAAAAACCTATCTGAAGAAGAAAGGAGTCTGGAAGAAGCTAGACTATTAGCATTAAAGATGTTAGTAGATCCTAAGATTAAACTAGAAGATTATTTAGAAGCTCCTGATGCTTCAATGTTAATTATATTAGATACAGTCTCTATGTGGTATACTTTGAAGTTAAAGGCCTTAAATGATAAAAGGAAGAGTTTAATAGATCATTTTTTACAACAGATGAAGGAACAATGAGTCGTACTTTCTACTTTTTATTAAGAGAGACTAACTTCAACTGGGATCTTGCTAGAAGGGTCTTTTATAATTTAAATGATCAACAAATTATCTGGTTAAACAAAATGATGAAGCAAGAGAGAAGGACCTTTGATCATTTTGGAAGAACTGAGCCTGGAGAACATATAATTAAATCATTTGATCTAAGGAGGCATTAAAACAAATGTCTGAGAGAGTAGACATAGAGATTGGAATTAAAGTTCAAGTACAAGAGTTGGAGAGAGCTGTACAACTTCTAAGGGAGTTAAATCAACAACTACGATTCCAGAATGTACAACCTCAAGTACCTGCTCAAGTAGGAAGAAGTATGTTGTCTGCTGCTGAAGCAGCTAAGACCTTTGATAAACAATTAGGATGGTTAACTAGATCTGTATCAGATAACTCTGAACTTATAAGAGAGTACTATGGTGTTATAGGTCAGTTTCCAGATATAAATACTCAAGAAGCTCAGAATGCTATACAGAATATATCTAGAGATTTTAATGTTAGTAAGGATGATGTTATATTAGGAGTTACAACTATTAGAAAAGCTTTGGAGTCTGTTTTTAAAGTACCTGTTGGTACTAGAGAATTTAGAGAATCAGTAACAGAGTTGTCAGCTATAACTGGAGTGGAGAGTGAAAAGATAGAGAAGAGTATTATGAAGGCTAGAAGGTCTCTTGGAGGATTTTCTCCAGATGTTAGACAAGTGGCCAATGCCTTTTATAGATTAGGAGCAGCTGTACGTGAACATAGAAAACAACTTCATCCTCTAGACGCTGAATGGAGACAAGTACGTAGAGAGATGAGGGCTGTTAGAGGATCTTTAGGATCAGCTTATTATGCTGTTAAACAATTGACCATGCAGTTTTATTGGTTGTTTGTAGGTCTAATGTTTGTAGCTATAGGTCTACAGAGAGCTAGAGCTGCTTCTCTAGCTAGTGAAGTAAGAGTTTTTAGTTTAGCACGTGCTTATAGAAGTCAGAGAGAGGCCTTAGAAGCTTTGGAAGAAGCTGTTAGAGAATATGGTCCTTCTTCTGATGAAGCTAGAACAGCTGCTATGAATTTAAAAGAAGCAGAAGAATCATTGCGTATTAATAGAGAGAGAATGAGAAATGCTATAGTACAAGAGAAACTAGCTTTCTTAACATATTATCTAGGATCAGTACCTATAGGTATTAACATGGCTAGATTGGTCTTAGACATTTATGGTCTGTGGATAGCTAGATCTAAAATATTGGCTTCAAGTATGGTAGAGGAAGCTACTGCTCAGACAGTTTCTAATACAGCTAAGAATAAAGGTTTCTTAGCAAGTATGAAGGCATTTATAGGTTCTAAACTTTTAGGTCATAGTGTCAAAGAAGAATCAGCTGCTAAAGAAGTTGATACTGCTGCAACCATGACCAACACAGCTGCTACATGGAGTCTAGTTGGAGCTAAAGCTGTTTTGTTAGCTGTTGCTACAGCTGGAATATCTATTATTACAACACTAGCAACAGCTAATTTAATGCAAGCATGGGCCAATCAAGAAGCAGAAAAGTCTATGAAAGAGTTTAATAAAGAAGCTAAAAATTTCTACAATAATATAGACGATTTAATTGAAGAAATAGATACTAGTTCTTCTAGTTTAAACATGTATTCTAATACTTTATCAAATACTAAAGATAAGGTTAAAGATTTAGAAGGAGAATTAGGGCCTCATTCTTTAAGAGGTAGTTTGTTAGAAGTTAACAAAGCTATTAAAGAAGTACAAAGAAACTTGGATAGAGGTCTTCAAAGTAAAGTGGTTGAGGCAGGGATCAAAATTAGGACTCAGACATTAGAAGAGACACCTAGAAGAGTGGAAGAGTTTAGAAGACAGGGTTTCATAGTTAATATAAACTTTGGGAGTGTAGTAGTTAGAAGAGAAGAAGATATTAAAAGGATAGCATATGAAATAGATAGTGCTTTTGAGAAGTATTATTATGCTATGGGAGGTAAATAAAATGAATATTGGAAGAGGCTATGCAAGAGTATATGTTGATGGATCAGAAGTAAATGCTTCAGAATGTGAAGTAAAGATTAGAATGAATGAAGGATGGGATGAAGCAGTCTTTGTAGTACAAGCTGACACTTTAAGCTTTGATCTAGGGTCTAGTGTGTCAATAGATTTTGTTAGAGGAAGTTATAGTATTAATCCATTTATAGGAGAAGTAATAGGTATTACACAATATCTAAAAGGAAAGGATAGACCAGCAGAGTGGGAGATCACTGCATGGGGAAAAGGATCTTCTATGAAAGGAAGGAGAAGATCTAAATTTTCTGCTTATACTACTGAAAGTAACATAATTAATACTATAATGAACCCTGTTGTTTCTGATCTTGCTGTAGATACTTCTAAAGTTGTACCTAATAACACTGTTAGTTACAAACTTTCTTCTGATGAGTTGGTCTGGGATGCTATTAGAAGATTTTGCCATGATCATACTATTAATTTCTTTGTTTCTACAGGAGGAACAGTACATTTCTTTAAAGGAGCTTATGAAACCCTTCCAACTAGTTTCTCTAATTATGTTGTTAGAGAGAAGAATAGAGATATAATGAATATACGAAATAAAGTTGTACTTTACTCCTACGGTCTAAATCCTAGAGGGAAAGATCATTGGACAGAATCTTTAGATGGATGGAGTGTATATTCTTATGACACTGAAACTGGTTCTTGGGAAGTAGCAGGTAAATGGTTGAGATCTTCATCTTATGCCGATGAAGGAGATTATTATTTAGACTTTAGAACTCCTCCTAAAGCTATGCCTGAATCTCCTTACAATGATCTGTGGATAGTATTAGATCTTGGGACTACTATAAGTGATTTTGAAAGATTGTGCATGTCTGTTAGACCTGTTTATACTTATGAAGTGGTACCAAAGGTCTTGAAAGGGAAGATCAAAATATATTTAATGGATAGTTTTCACTCTTCTCCTCCAAGTTATAATTATGCTTTAGGAGAGACAAAGACATATGAACCTTCTAAGATAGACATTACTGAAGACAAGCTTATAGATTGGATAAGAGTTATTTTGAAGAAAGATGACTTTAGAGACTTCAATTTCTCTTGGGATATTACTCATATTGGTTTCTTCTTAGAAATAGATGATCATGATAGAGGTTACGATGGAGTTCTAATAGATAGATTATATATTGAAGAAGCTTTTGGATATGAATATAATAATACTACTTCTCAGAATAATTATGGAGTCTGGGAGTACATTCCAGAGAAGACTCTTTACAAAGGAGTTACAAAAGATTATTTGGAGAGTGAAGCTAAACGGTTAGTTGATCCCTATGCTAAACCAGAAGAGTCTATTAGAAATCTTCGCATGGAAGGTACAGCAGTTCTAGTTGGAAGAGCATATACTTTTACATTTGAAGATTATTCTAAAGAATATCTTGTAAATGAAGTAGAACATGAATGGAACGGAAGTAACTGGTACACTAATTTAATTTTGTCTTCTTCTGAAGTTAAGCATCCTGTTAGAAAAAGAGTTAGTATTATTAGAGATCTAAGTCATCAAGTTAGGAGATTGAATAATATAGTAGAAGATGTTAGTAAAACTGCTACTGATTATTCAGATAATATAACTATCTATATTTCTGGTCAGAGTCAAGGTCTTCCAGGATCTTATATAGATGGAGAGTGGAGAATAGAAAACTTGAATATAACAGTTGAATCTGGAGGATCTTTTACTATAGAAAAAATAGATAGTATAGGAGTTATGAATGTAGATACAATTCAGAATATAGATACTATAGAATATGTTGGAGTTATGACTGTAGGTACTATAAGCAATATAGAAGAAATTACCAATGTAGAGAGAATGAAAGTAAATGTTATAGAGTCTATCAATAGAATAGAAGATTGTGCTTATGCTCAAATAGGAACTATAACTAATGTAGAAGAGATAAGTAATGTAGCTTATTTAGAAGTAGAAACTATAGAGAATGTAGAAAACTTAACATGTTCTAACTTTAATGTTACTGCAGGTACTATAGGTACTTTAAAAGTTGAAGATTCTTTCATAGGTACTCAAGTTATTCATGGAGATGCTATTCAAGATCTAACTTTAGATGGAGTTAAGATACAAGATGGAGTTATAGCTGCTAAAAAGTTGGTTGTTAATATTCATACTAATAATCTTCTGAAGTATTCCTCCTTTGAAGAGCCAGAAGATGCTTGGAAGGGATCATATTGGATAACTTGGCCAACATATGGTTTTTCGTCTACTTTAGAAGCGTTTAAAGGAACAGTATCTTTTAGATATAGATTAAGTACTGTAGATCCTTATCTTAATGTATTAGAACATACCTTTAATGTGGGTTATGGAGATGAAGAACAATATATTGAACCTAATTCTCCTTATATATTCTCTGTTTATGGTATAGTTCCACAGAAGGGTACTATATGGTTAGAAGCAGAAAATGCTAGTACTATATATTCAGATCAAAGTACTTTAACTTATTCTTTTGGTCAATGGAAGAGATGCCATTTGGTCTTTATGACTCCTTCAAGTGGTACTGTAGTAATTCGTGTTAAAGGAAAACATGCAGATTCTAGTACTTATTATGCTTATTTAGATTGTATAATGTTAGAGAAGACTCCTTCTACTTTCAATATATATCCAAGTGTGTGGACTTCTAAAGAAGGTCTGGAAATGATATATGATGGGTCTCAAGTACACAAATCTGTTGAACTAGATATATCTGGAGCTACTATAGAAAATGTTAAGATATATGGATACATAGAAGGATCTACTTTTAATTTTACAGAAGGTACTATAAACAATGTAAATATAAGTGGGGTTATAGAAGGATCAGAGTTGAACATTACTAATGTTGGTTATATTAAGGATCTAACAGTGGATGGAGGTACCCTTAAGAATATAAGTGATTGTTATGTAAATAATTTAGTTGTTACAGATGGATCTATAAGTACTTTATCCATTGTATCTATAGATTCTACTGAAGTAATAACTAATAATAATATTAAACAATTTGAAATACACTATGATAGACTTAAAGTTCCTCCTATAGGAGTAAATAGAGTTATAAATGGAGGGTTTGAATATGGTATATGGCCTAATAATTTGAATTTTACTATTACCTCTATTAATCCTTTCCTCTACAAGGGAAAATATTCAGCTTATTTTGAAGAAAACCATGATGCAGGTTATATAGAAACTAATTATATTCCATGCCATGGAGAAACAGTTCTAGTGGCTTCATATTATATGTGGAAATCTAATAATTGTGAAACTGAAGCTTATATAAGGTTTTATGATTCAAATAAATCATTTCTTAGTGAAGCAACATTTGGTACTCATGTTGGTATACACGTAAATTGGAGGGAGTACCTTAGTACTATTAGTATTCCAGGGGATGCTTGGTATTTGAAGTATAGAATTACTGTTACGGGAGCTCAAACAATAGGAGGAGTGGCCATTGATAATGTTAATCTAGTATTCGGAGATCAATATACCTCTTTTACAGATTGGACCGTAGCTAGAGATCGATGGTTACCAGATTTCTACTTTGAATGTGAACCAAGTGGTAATAGTATAACTTACAACGGGACTGCTTATATAGCTACTCTAGAACTAACTTTAACTTATGACGCTAGAATATTAATATTTGCAGGAGCTAAAATTGACGTATTTCCAGAGGTTTATAATCAATGGTACAGGGGTCATGGAGATCTTTTTGTAGTTGTTAATGGTGAGACCTTGGAGATCAATCCTCTTTTTGGTTTTAATAGAATGGAATCAAATCCTTCTCAATACTCCTATGATATTTACATGTATTCTCCAGTTGTAATAGAAAGTACATATGTACCTAGCGGTGTTAGTACTATATATTTAGGAATTAGAAAATATTCTGGAGATGCTATTCAGTATTCTGAAAGGTATATTCGAGTTATAGCAGGATCTTATTTCAAAGGTCTCTAAATTATTTTGTAATAATATTCTGTATCTGTTTCTTCTTTATGATATAAAGCTAACATTAAAGCATCTACATAGTCTTCATCTTTAGAAGTATCCCAGTTATACTTCTTTAATTGTCTAACTAGATCTACAAATTCTTCTGGTACTTTGATCCTTTCTTGATGGAATATTAATTTAAGATTGGTCTGCATTTGTACTTTATTTTGATTAAAAGTTATAGGTACTACATTTAGACCTCTAGAAGCTAGTCTTTGATTTTCTCCTACATCAGATCCATCTGTATATATAGTTTTAACATTATATTGTTTACATAATTCTTCTATACGATCATGTATATCTTCATATTGTTCTCTACTCCATGCATCTGCATACAATATATTGATAGTACCAGAAGGATCTTTAGGATATTGTACTATAACTATAGCTGTTGGGTCTCTATTATGTTGAATAGATATTTTTCCATTATATCTTGTTACAACCATTTCTGTAGGTACTTCAAAAGTAGCTATTTGGGTCTTAACTAAATCTTTGGACCATTTAAAATTAATAGAATCTGTAGTACTTAAATTAACTCTATAACCTTTCTTTTTTCGATCTACTATATATCCGTGGTACTTACCTGTTTTAAAAGCTACTTCTAGAAAATCTTCTGCTAATTGTTTTGAGTAAGTGTTAAATCTAGGATAGTACTGGTCTCCGTCTCCTTTTAACATGGTATCTACTAAATGAATTAACAGTTCTCCATGAAGCATTTTAATGTCTTTTGGAATATACTTCTGTTTGGATTTACCTAATTTGGAGAAATACTTTTGGAGTCTCATATTATAAATTATGATCTTGTTTTTATAGATAGAATATTGAAGACCACATTGTTTTATGATGTCTGTGATCTCTTTAAAGTACTCTTCATGAACTTTAGGATCTTGAACTATAACTACACCTTTCCTAAAGGAATAACCTTCGGTCAAATACCATCCTAATAACTTTAGAAATGGAATAATTGGGATCAAAAGGTCCTTGTGTAGTTCAAGATCTTTTCTCTTAGATTTATAACCTGGAATTTTATAATATTTGATCTTCTCTCCATTGAAGATAGCTTTGCGTATAACATAATGATGAGTTACAAAATCTCCAGCTTTATGAAGATGTAAATGTTTATGATGTCTATCTAATAATGGTATAGGATGGTTAGGTCGAATAGACATTTCTAAATTTCTATGTTTAGTATGAACCATATATCCATAATAATCTCTGATTCTAATGTTCTTTATTGGAAGATAGTAAGTCTCTAAGTGAATTGGATCGTAAACCAAAACTTCTTCATTCTCTTTTATGTCTTTAATTTTTATCCAAGATCTATTTTTTGTCAATAGTTCAGTATTAGCATCTAAACACCATCCCCAGTCAATCCCTGCTATAACAGACCCTTGTGAAGGATCTACTTTAGATAATTTAGTACCTTTAACAGCTTTCTTTAACTTATCAAATTGTATTAAAGTACCTGTTCTAGGATATGGTTTACCTTCCCAGAATATATAGAACATGTCTTCTGTTAGATCCTTCTGTGCTTCCAAGTACTTCTCTATAGATATAGAAGGACAATCTTTAGCACTCCAATGAAATCTTCTCCATTCAGGATATCTTTCTTCGTCTTCCCACATTTCTACAAATAGTTCTCCTCCCTGTACATTCATAGGAGTACCAGATAATATTATAACATCTTTATTAGATTGAGCTACTATTCTAAAGGAGTCTCTAATAATAAAATTACCAGCTAAAGCAGCTTCATCTATTATAACTACATCATGGTGTTCTCCTTGTATAGCTTTTAAGGAGTTAGGTACTGCTTTTATAACAGATCTATTCTTCAACCTAGTTATGGACATTAAAGGTTCTCCTTCAACTTCTTCAGATAATATAGGATTATCTTTAAAGGCTATACGTACATATTCGTATAGGTTTCTAGCTTGATCTCTACTACCAGATATAATTATAATAGAATAAGGACTTTGATCAAATTTGGAGAGTACTACAGCATAATATAATGCTATAGCTCCAAGGAGTTTGGTCTTACCTGTACCTCCAGCAGCCAATAACATTAATCTTCTAGGTCTATCTTTAAGACTTTCAAGTACTTTAGCTTGATATGGATAAGGATCTTGTTTAAAGATATCTTTGAAGAAAGTAGAAGGTTTCTTGTACCATTTTAGAAATGTTAAGGCCTTACTGACCTCTGTACTCATAATTATCCCATCTTTCTTTAAACTTCATTATAAGTTCTTCAGGGAAGTCTTGCATACAATATATTATACGTTCAAATATATTCTCTTCTTCTGGTTGTATGTTGATCTTATTGGACCATTTAAGAAGTTCTTCTATTATAAGTCTGGTCTCTGCTAGATAATCTAGTAATATCTTTTCATCTTTAGGACTTAGATCTCCCTGTTGAAGTTTAGATTCTATCTTCTGAGCACATATTTCTAAATTTCTAGTTAATTGTCTAGCTATTCTAATATCTTTTTTAATTTCTTCTTGAAGGATCTTCTCTCTTAATTTAGAAGCTTTCTTCATCTCTTCTATAACAGATTCTACATGATTGTTGAAGTGACGTACAAAAGAATAATATCCTATATTTTCTCCATAATGTTCATTAGCATACTTCCATATTTCTTTAATGGTCTTTCTCTCTTCAAACCTCATCTTCTCATATTCTGTTCTATGAGGAGAAGAACATACTGTACAAGTTCTCATATTATTCACCATTTTTAGACCAGTACTGGTCTCAAATAAATATATCGCATATAATAAAATTTAATAGAATAGGAGTTAGAATATATCTAGGGTGACCAACTTGAATAGAAAGATCCTATTGAAGATATTGCCAATAATCCTTCTAGTGGGTACTTTTATCTTCAAGTATAGACCGCCTTGGGGTCAGTTGGTGATCATTTAGATGAAAACATTGTTAGAGACCATACTTTATGCTGGAAGTGTGGTCTTTATACCCTTTTTCTCTATTTTGTTGGCCATATGGATCAATCATCCAATATATAGTTGGTTAATATGTTGGTCTTTAACTATTCCGTTTATAGTTTATTTGAGTTTGATTAGAAAGAAGAAGACTAAAGAATATGGTATAAGAGATATGGAAGAAGTTCTAGAAGAATATCAAAAATTAATTAAGAAAAGAAAAAGATAACACATATAGAATATTATATAATGACCCTCCATCTCTTTTTCCTTTCATCTTTCATATTTGAATTTTATCTTGTAATGTTGTTTTATGAAGATTTAACTATTTTTATGTTTATTTTAGATGATATAGAGTTATGTTTTAAACATAAACTAGATATTAAAAGTTATAAGGTTATAATGTTCAATATATAGATGTGATGAAAATGAATTCGAAACAAGACGAGATAAATATTAAAAAACTGAATGAATACGGAATAGGTATTCTCAAACTTTCCAAACTCTTTAAAAAATCTACTAAAACTATTCAGAAAATATTAGTTAAATCTAATAATTTAGTTGATAAAAGAGTTATAATTAACAAAACTTATAATGAACATATAGATGATTCACAAATACAATATTATATAGACGCTACATCTTGCAAACTCAAACCGTTGTATACGCATGATAGAGAAACTTTATACAATTTTCCTAAAATATATATCATCGCTTCTAAACATGGAAAAATAGTCGATTATTATTTAACATTCAAAAAATCTGAATATGCGTTTGATTATTATCAATCAGTTGTTAAAGCTAAAATTCCGAAAGGTAGTATCATTCATGTGGATATGTATTCAACTCAACTATTTTCAGAGCTAGAGAAAAAAGGTTACATAGTTGTGCATAAAAATAAACGTGTTCGTCAGTTTCCGTTTTATCAGCAAGTCGAACACTTATTCTCTAACATTCAAAAAGCTATAAGACGATTAAGTAAAAAGATAAATCTAAAAGAGTTAAGTAAAGACTTATCAGAAAGTTTAGTTGATTCTTTAATCCAACTATACCATTATAACAACTATAAACCTTATCTGGAATGGATTAACAGATATGAATCTAAAACCATAACAGTTAAGGTTAAAGTTAAAGGAAAATAGTATTGTGCAAAACTATTTTCCAGCTACACAAATTTTATAAACTCTAACAACACATTAAAGGTTAGGTGCAAACCTATGAATGAAACAAAACCTCAAAACGTAAAACCCAAATCAGTTGAACCCTTTTTTAGTTTGAGTAAAACCCTTGAATCTATCCATAGAGTTTCAAACTATGAATGGGTAGGTT